>WBZM01001950.1_pt1 | contig 18675 bp, 15 predicted proteins | sample 5204271 | NCBI WGS metagenome assembly WBZM01 (sample SAMN12344346, study PRJNA552823) | activated sludge metagenome | biome: Activated sludge suspended growth; feature: Nitrification reactor; material: Wastewater; isolation source: activated sludge from nitrification reactor of wastewater...
CACCGACCTCATGGAACGCCACCGCGCGACCGCACCGCACGCGCCCACCGAGGAAGGCACGAACTGATGCCCAAGCGCGAGGACATCACCAGCGTCCTGGTCATCGGCTCGGGACCGATCGTCATCGGGCAAGCCTGCGAGTTCGACTACTCCGGTACCCAGGCCTGCCGCGTGCTGCGCGACGAGGGCATCCGGGTCATCCTGGTCAACTCCAACCCGGCGACGATCATGACCGACCCGGAGTTCGCCGACGCCACCTACATCGAGCCGATCACCCCTGAGGTCGTCGAGGCGATCATCGCCAAGGAGCGCCCCGACGCGGTGCTGGCGACCCTTGGCGGGCAGACCGCGCTCAACTGCGCGATGGCGCTGCACGAGCGCGGGGTGCTGGAGAAATACAACTGTCCCCTCATCGGCGCAAACGTCCAGGCCATCCAGCTCGGTGAGGACCGCGAGAAGTTCAAGGGCGTCGTGCAGCGCTGCGGCGCCGAGTCGGCGCGCTCGTTCATCTGCCACACCATGGACGAATGTCTCGCTGCCGCAGCGGAATTGAGCTACCCGGTGGTCGTGCGGCCGTCCTTCACGATGGGCGGTCTGGGATCTGGATTCGCCTATGACGAGGCCGACCTGCGGCGCATTGCCGGCGCCGGGCTGCAGTACTCCCCGGTGACGGAGGTGCTCCTGGAGGAGTCGATCATCGGCTGGAAGGAGTACGAACTCGAGGTCATGCGCGACCACGCCGACAACGTCGTGGTGGTCTGCTCGATCGAGAACGTCGACCCGATGGGCGTGCACACCGGTGACTCGATCACGGTCGCGCCGGCGCTCACCCTCACCGACCGGGAGTACCAGCGGCTGCGAGACATAGGCATCGCGGTCATCCGCGAGGTCGGCGTCGACACCGGCGGGTGCAACATCCAGTTCGCCGTCAACCCCCGTGACGGCCGGGTCATCGTCATCGAGATGAACCCACGGGTGTCGCGCTCGTCGGCGCTAGCCTCCAAGGCGACCGGGTTCCCCATCGCCAAGATCGCGGCCAAGATGGCGATCGGCTACACCCTCGACGAGGTCCCCAACGACATCACCAAGCAGACCCCGGCGTCCTTCGAGCCGACCCTCGACTATGTCGTGGTCAAGGTGCCGCGCTTCGCTTTCGAGAAGTTCCCCGCCGCCGACCCCACGCTGACGACGACGATGAAGTCGGTCGGCGAGGCGATGTCGCTCGGACGCAACTTCACCGAAGCGCTGCAGAAGGCGCTGCGCTCGATGGAGCGCAAGGAGTCGACCTTCCATTGGGCCGATCCCGACCCGGCCGACCAGCGCGCCGAGTTGCTGCGTGAGATCGCTCGTCCGACCGACGGGCGCATCGTCGCGGTCCAGCAGGCGCTGCGGGCGGGGGCCACGGTCGAAGAGGTCCACGAGGCCACCGGCATCGACCCGTGGTTTCTCGACCAGATCGCGTTGGTCAACGAGGTCGCCGAGCTTGTGCGGACGGCCGATCGGCTGCGTCCAGACCTGCTCGCGCTGGCCAAGCGGCACGGCTTCTCCGACCGGCAGCTCGCCCAACTACGGGGTATGCCGGAGGCGGTGGTCCGTGGGGTGCGGCACGCCCTCGGGATCCGTCCGGTCTACAAGACCGTCGACACTTGCGCGGCCGAGTTCGCGGCCCTCACGCCGTACTACTACTCGTCCTACGACGAGGAATCCGAGGTGCTCCCGCGCGAGCGGCCGGCGGTCATCATTCTCGGCTCCGGACCCAACCGGATCGGCCAGGGCGTGGAGTTCGACTACTCCTGCGTCCACGCCAGCTTCGCGTTGCGCGACGCCGGGTTCGACACGGTCATGGTCAACTGCAACCCCGAGACCGTGTCGACCGACTATGACACCTCCAGCCGGCTCTACTTCGAGCCGCTCACCCTGGAGGACGTCCTCGAGGTCGTCGCGGCCGAGCGAGCCGCCGGCCCGATCGCCGGCGTCATCGTCCAACTCGGTGGTCAGACCCCGCTCGGGCTCGCCCAGGCGCTCAAGGACGAGGGGGTGCCGATCGTCGGCACCCCGCCCGAGGCGATCCACCTCGCCGAGGACCGCGGTGCCTTCGGTCGGGTCCTGGCCGAAGCCGGCCTGCCCGCGCCGAAACACGGCACGGCATACAGCGTGGAAGATGCGCTGGGAGTGGCGCGCTCGATCGGCTACCCCGTCCTGGTCCGGCCGTCCTATGTGCTCGGTGGGCGGGGGATGGAGATCGTCTACGACGACGAGACCCTCGCGACCTATGTCACCCGGGCGACCATCGCCAGCCCGGAGCACCCGATCCTTGTCGACCGGTTCCTCGACGACGCGATCGAGATCGACGTCGACGTGCTCTATGACGGCCAGGAAATGTATCTCGGCGGCGTGATGGAGCACATCGAAGAGGCTGGCATCCACTCCGGCGACAGCGCGTGTGCGCTCCCGCCGGCGACCCTCGGCAGCGCCGAGATCGACCGGGTGCGCCAGTCCTCGCTCAAGCTGGCCCAAGGCATCGGCGTGCGTGGGCTGATGAACGTCCAGTTCGCTCTCGCCCAAGACGTGCTCTATGTCCTGGAGGCCAACCCGCGCGCCTCGCGCACGGTGCCTTTCGTCGCCAAGGCGACCGGCGTGCCGCTGAGCAAGGCGGCGTCGCGGATCATGCTCGGAGCCACCATCGCGCAGCTGCGCGAGGAGGGCATCCTGCCACCGCAGGGGGACGGCGGCACGCTGCCGGCCCATGCCCCGATGTCGGTCAAGGAGGCCGTGCTGCCGTTCGCGCGGTTCCGCACCGCCGAGGGGCAAAACGTCGACGCCCTGCTCGGCCCCGAGATGAAGTCCACCGGCGAGGTCATGGGCATCGACGTCGACTTCGGACGGGCCTTCGCCAAGAGCCAGCTCGCGGCCTATGGCGGGCTGCCCGACTCCGGCACGGTGTTCGTGTCGGTCGCCAACCGGGACAAGCGGGCCATGCTCTTCCCGGTGCGGGGTCTGGTCGACCTCGGGTTCACCATCTTGGCCACCGTCGGCACCGCAGATGTGTTGCGGCGCAACGGCATACCGGTCGAGGTCGTGCGCAAGATCACCGAGCGCGCGGGAGAGGCGTCGGTCGCCGAGGACGGGCGCACCATCGCCGACCGGATCCTTGCCGGTGAGGTGGCCATGGTCGTCAACACACCGACCGGGTCCAACGCCCGCGCTGACGGCTACGCGATCCGGGCGGCGGCGATCACCGCGGACGTCACCCTCATCACGACCGTGCAGGAGTTGGCGGCGGCGGTTCAGGGCATCGCGTCGATGCGGATGGCGCCCTTGGAGGTCACCTCGCTGCAGCAGCACGCCATCGCGCTGGACCTTTACGCACGCCAGCCGGCCGCTGACACCGTGGTGGCCGGATGAGGGCCTACGACGCCGTCTTCCACCACGTGCTGCGGCACGTCGACCCCGAGCTCGCACACCGCGTCTCCTTCCGCGGCTTGCAGGGCCTGTATGCCGTGCCCGGCCTCGGTCGCGCGGTCGGGTCACGGGTGGCTCAGCCCGACCCGAGCCTGGCGTTGGACGTGTTCGGCCGTCGGGTGGCCAGCCCGCTCGGGCTGGCCGCGGGATTCGACAAGAACGCCCACGGAATCGATGCCCTGGCCGCGTTGGGATTCGGGTCGGTGGAGATCGGCACGGTGACCGGGCAGCCGCAGCCGGGCAATCCGACCCCCCGACTGTTCCGGCTGCCGTTGGATCGCGCCATCGTCAACCGAATGGGCTTCAACAACGACGGGTCGGCTGTCGTCGCGGATCGCCTGGCCCGCCGCGCTGCCGGTCCGCACAGCGATGTGCTCCTCGGGATCAACATCGGCAAGACCAAGGTCGTGTCCAACGACGCGGCGATCGAGGATTACCTGCTCAGCGCGGGTCGGCTCGCCCCGTATGCCGACTACCTCGTGGTCAACGTCAGCTCGCCGAACACGCCCGGCCTGCGCGACCTGCAGGCGGTGTCGTCGCTGCGGCCGTTGCTCAGCGCCGTCGGCCCGGCAGCCGACGCTGCGGCTGGTCGTGCGGTGCCGTTACTGGTCAAGATCGCGCCCGACCTCGCCGACGCCGATGTCGTCGCCGTGGCCGAGTTAGTCACCGAGCTTGGTCTGGATGGCGTCGTCGCGACCAACACGACGATCAGCCGAGACGGCCTGCGCACCGCGCCCGAGAAGGTGGCGGGTTTCGGACTGGGCGGGTTGTCCGGGCCGGTGCTCGCGCGCCGGTCGGTCGAGGTGCTGCGGCTGCTTCGAGCGCAGTTGCCTGCCGATGCGGTCGTCATCAGCGTCGGGGGAGTATCGACCGCCGACGACGTCGCGCGTCGACTCGACCTCGGCGCCACCCTCGTGCAGGCCTACACCGGATTCGTCTACGGCGGGCCGCTGTGGGTTCGCCAGGTCAACGCCGAACTTGCCCGACGCGCGAGGAGCGCCCGTGTCTGAGAGTCTCCCCACGGCATACCCCAGTGGTGTTCACCCGCCCTCTTTTGGGGTGCGGCTGGCTGAGGCGATGGCGCAGTTCGGGCCGCTGTGTGCCGGCATCGACCCCCACCCCGGGTTGGTGCAGGCATGGGGGTTGTCCTACGACCTGCGTGGTCTGGAGCGCTTCGCCTTGACCTGCGTCGAGGCCTTCGGTGGTCGGGTAGCGGCGGTCAAGCCGCAGTCGGCGTTCTTCGAGGTCTTCGGGTCGGCGGGTGTGGCCATCCTTGAGCGCACGGTCGGCGCGCTGCGGGCGGCCGGCACCCTGGTCATTCTTGATGTCAAGCGCGGTGACATCGGCACCACCATGGACGCCTATGCCGAGGCATTCCTCGGCAAGGACGCCGTCGATCCGCCGGATGCCATCACCGTGTCGCCCTACCTCGGCTATGGCTCACTGCGTCCAGCGATCGATCTTGCTCAGGCGACGGGGCGTGGTGTCTTCGTGCTGGCGCTGACCTCCAACCCCGAAGGCCCGGCGGTGCAACACGCGCGGCTGAGTGGAGTGAGCGTCGCAGGCCATGTCGTGGCAGGCGCGACCGCGGACAACGCGGCCGCAGCTGCCGCGGGTCAGCTCGGATCGGTCGGTCTGGTCGTGGGGGCTACGGTTGGTGACGCGGTGGCCGACCTCGGGTTGGACCTGCCGGGCGTCAATGGAGCCTTCCTCGCTCCCGGGGTGGGGGCCCAGGGCGGCACGGTCGACTCACTTCGGCGGGTCTTCGGGGCAGCCCTGCCACGGGTGCTGGCCTCGTCCAGCCGCGAGGTGTTGCAGGCCGGACCGGATGTCCCGAGCCTGGCGCGGCAGGTCGAGGCCGTGGCGGCGGAGTTGCGCTGCCTGCAGGAGTGATCGACCTCAGCGGCTGCCCGGCAGCACGACGTTGTCGATGAGCCGAGTGCGACCGAACCGCACGGCCAGAGACAGCAGGGCTCCGCGCGCCGGGTCGATCGTCGCCAATTCGGCGAGCGAGTCCGGGTCGGCCACGCTGACGTAGTCGATCTCGGCCATCGGCTCGCCGACGATGAGTTGCGCCATGAGCCGCCGCAATCCGTGCGCGTCGAGCTCGCCGCCCTCGGCCGCTGCCCGTGCCGTGCCTAGTGCCCGATAGAGCACGCTAGCCGACGCCCGCTCGGCCTCCGACAGGTAGGTATTGCGGCTGCTCATCGCCAGGCCGTCGCTCTCCCGCACGGTCGGCCCGACGACGACGTTCAAAGGCAACGCCAGGTCGGTCGCCATCCTCTGGATGACCCGCACCTGCTGGGCGTCCTTCTGACCGAAGTAGGCCCTGGTGGGGGAGACCGCGCCCAAGAGCACCGCCACCACCGTCGCCACGCCGGTGAAGTGCCCCGGTCGCCGGGCGCCTTCCAGCACATCGGTGATGCCGCCGACGGTGACCGTCGTCGCGAACCCACTTGGGTAGATGTCCTCGACCCGCGGCGTCCACACCAGGTCGGCCCCGGCCTCGCGCAGATAGCGCAAGTCGCGGTCGAGGTCCCGCGGGTAGGTCGACAGGTCCTCCCCGGGACCGAACTGCGTCGGGTTGACGAAGATCGACACGGCAGCTGCCCCGCATTCCTGCTTAGCCATGCGCACGAGGGAGAGGTGTCCCTCGTGCAAGTAGCCCATCGTCGGCACCAGCCCCAGCCGAGGGAATTCGGCTCGGACAGCACGCAATTCCGCGCGCGTGGTCACGACCTTCACGGCATACCTCCTGGTGCGGGGGCTGCCCCGGCACCAGACACCGACCGGATCGCGCCGGGGACGTCGGCCAGCGCCTCGGTCAGCACCTCGGGTGACATCGACGCGGTCTGCGCTGCGGTCGGGAAGGAGCGGTCCCGCACCTGGCCGGCTAGCTCGTCCAACGCGGCCACCGCAGTGTCGGCCAACGACGCAAACCGGCGAGTATGCCGTGGCACGAGTTCGTCATAAAGACCCAGGACGTCGTGCCACACCTGGACCTCGCCGTCGCACCCGACTCCGGCGCCGATGCCGATCGTGGGGATGCGCAGCCGGGCGGTGATCGCCTCGGCCAGCGCCCCCGGCACCAACTCGAGGACCAGCCCCCACACGCCGGCCTCTTGGATGGCCAGGGCATCGAGGACCAGCTGTCGAGCTGCTGCGACATCGCGGCCCTGCACCCGCAGCCCGATCTGGTGCACCGACTGGGGGGTGAAGCCGAGGTGGCCCATGACGGGGATGCCCGCCTCGACCAACCGCCGGATGGTGGGCGCCATGACCGCGCCGCCCTCCAGCTTGACCGACTGAGCGCCGCCCTCGGCCATCAGCCGCCCAGCATTGCGCAGGGCGTCCTCGGGGGTGGCATAGCTGAGGAAGGGCAGGTCGGCGACGACGAGGGGCCTGGCGCATCCCCGCATCACGGCTCGGGTGTGATAAACGATGTCGTCCACCGTCACCGGGAGGGTCGAGTCCCGGCCCTGCACCACCATGCCGAGCGAATCCCCCACGAGGATCATGGGGATGCTCGTGCGGTCGACGATGCGGGCGCTGGTGTAGTCGTAGGCGGTGATCATGGGGATCCGCACGCTCTCGGCTCGCATCCGGTGGATCGCAGCGATGCTCGTGCGCATCGGTCAGCCTCCTGGGTGGTCAGGTCCGCGGGCGGTCGTCGGTCGGCCCACCCAGCAGGTCCAGCATCTCATCGTGGATCGGCGCGGGCAGCCGCGCCTGCACCAACGCCAGCGTGGCACGGCCCAACACCTGGTAGACCGCTCGCACCTCAGGGTATGCCGTCAACTCGCCCAGGTGGGTCGCGACCGTGCCGACGTCGCCGCGGACCAGCGGGCCGGTGAGTCCGTCGGGCAGTCCGGAGGTCTCGACCGCGTCGATTGCGCTGCGCGCCAAGGGAATCAGCGCCTGCAACGACTCGCCACGAGAGAGGCCACACGCTCCGAGCAGCTCGGTAGCCTGCGCGAGCAGACCCACGACATAGTTGGAGCCGAGGACCGCTGCGGCGTGATAGCGCCCCTTGGCGTCCTCGGGCAACACCCGGGGTATGCCGTGCAGCGCTCGGGAGAGCCCGCCCAGCAGCGTGACCAGTCCCGCGTCGTCGCTGGTGATGGCCCAGGTGATGCCGGCGCGCAACTCGGAGTCTGAGCTGGGGACGGCCTGCAGAGGATGCCAGGATCCCGCCAGCCACCCGCGTGCGACCAGCGGGGCGAAACCCGAGAGGTCGACCGCTCCCGAGCAGTGCACGACGGCCTGCCACCTCCGGGGATCCCTCGTCGGAGCACGACCCGCCAACTCGCTCACCACCGCCGAGATCCCAGTGTCGGGCACCGTGAGGAAGACCAGGTCGCTGAGCTCCCGCACTTGGTGGCTGAGCAGGGCGGGCACTCCGAGCGAGGCCGCAACCAGGCGCACCTGCTCCGACACCTGTCCAGGCTGCCGGCCCGGCGGCTCAGCCGGCGCCGACTCCGACGCGCGCCCGGCGAGCCCGATGACATGGACGTCGGCCGCCACCAGCGCCCGGACTAACGACTGTCCCAATCGCCCCGGGCCGATCACCCCGATCCGGACCTGGTCGGGCGGGGGCGGGCTCACGCCGGGGCTCATGGCTCATGCTCCCACCCGACAGGGACGGCGGATCCGACGGCGACACCCGCACGGCTGTCGTTGCGTGCCTGGTGGGGCCTGGGTAGGTTCATCTTCGATGATCGACCGACCCGCAGGAGTATGACGTGGCGCTGCCCGAGCTGACCCCGCAAGAGCGTGCGGCTGCGCTGGAGAAGGCCGCCGAGGCGCGGCGTGAGCGTGCCGCCGTGAAGAACCGGCTGAAGACCTCCCGCGGCTCCCTCGGCCATGTCATCGCCGAGGGCAAGGACAACCCGGTCATCGGCAAGATGAAGGTCTCCGCACTGCTGGAGGCCATGCCGGGCATCGGCCAGGTGCGAGCCCGGCAGATCATGGCCGAGATCGGCATCTCCGAGTCCCGTCGCGTGCGCGGCCTCGGGATCAATCAGACGTCCGCGCTCGTCGCCCGGTTCGACGGGTCGTGAGCACCGACCAGATGCCACAGGCCCCGCACGAGCCGCGTCTCGTGGTCCTGGCCGGGCCGACCGCGGTCGGGAAGGGGACGGTCTCGGCATACATCCGCACCCACTTCCCGCAGGTCTATCTCTCGGTGTCGATGACCACCCGGCCGCCGCGCCCGGGGGAGGTCGACGGGGTGCACTACCACTTCGTCGCGCCCCAGGAGTTCGACCGGCTCATCGCTGCGGGGGAGTTCCTCGAGTATGCCGTCGTGCACGGCCGAGCGAAGTACGGCACCCCGCGTGGTCCGGTCGAGCGCGCCCTGGCTCTGGGCCAACCGGCCCTCTTGGAGATCGATCTGCAGGGAGCTCGTCAGGTCCGCGAGACGATGCCCGAGGCGATGTTCGTCTTCTTGGCGCCCCCGAGTTGGGACGAACTCGTGCGCCGGTTGGTCGGTCGAGGCACCGAAGACGAGGCCGAGCGCGAGGTCAGATTGGAAACGGCACGTCGCGAATTGGCGGCCGCCGACGAGTTCGACCGGGTCATCGTCAACGACGATGTTCGCCGGGCCAGCGAGGAACTCGTATCATTGATGGATTGGCGCCCATCGGCGCTCTAGAAGCCTGCCCCCGATCGAAGCGAGACCTCGACGTGTCCGGAACCGTGGCCAACCCCATCGGGATCACCAACCCGCCCATCGACGACCTGCTGCGCGCGACCGACAGCAAGTACGCCCTGGTGATCTACTCGGCCAAGCGGGCCCGCCAGATCAACGCCTACTACTCGCAGCTGCAGGAGGGCCTGCTCGACTACGTCGGCCCCCTGGTCGAGACCGAGGTCCACGAGAAGCCGTTGTCGATCGCCCTGCGCGAGATCAACGAGGGGTTGCTCACCGCGGAGTCGGCGGAGGGCTGATCCCACCGTGCGGGTCGTCCTCGGCGTGAGCGGCGGCATCGCGGCATACAAGGCCGCCGCGCTGCTGCGCTTGTTCAGCGAGAGTGGCCACGACGTCACCGTCGTGCCGACGGCCGCTGCGCTGGAGTTCGTCGGCGCGCCCACCTGGGCGGCTCTATCCGGGAAGCCGGTGGCCAGCGACGTCTGGACCGGTGTCGACCAGGTCCCCCACGTGCGGATCGGGCAGCAGGCCGACCTCGTCGTCGTCGCACCCGCCACCGCTGACCTGCTGGCCAAAGCCGCGTGCGGCCTGGCCGACGACCTGCTCACCGCCACCCTGCTGACGGCGCGCTGCCCGGTCGTGTTCGCCCCGGCGATGCACACCGAGATGTGGCTGCACCCGGCCACCCAGGCCAACGTCGCGACGCTCCGATCGCGTGGCGCTCATGTCATCGACCCTGCCTCCGGGCGGCTCACCGGGGCTGACACCGGGCCCGGTCGGCTGCCCGAACCCGCCGACATCGCCGCTGAGGCGCTGGCCGTCGCTGCGGCGGCGCAGCGCGCGGCCACGGCCGCCGAAGCTCCCGGTGCCGCGGAGGAAAACGCGACGGGTATGCCGTTGGCCGGACTTCGCGTCGTGGTCACCGCTGGTGGCACCCGCGAACCCCTGGATCCGGTCCGGTTCCTGGGCAACCGGTCCTCGGGCAAGCAGGGCGTCGCCCTGGCCGAGGTCGCCGCAGCCCGGGGCGCCGACGTCACTCTCGTCGCGTGCAATCTCGACGTATCTGTCCTGCCCCGCTCCGCGATGCGCATGGTGACCGCCGGCTCGGCCCTCGAGCTCGCCGACGCCGTCACCCGCGAGGCGAGGTCCGCCGATGTCGTCGTCATGTGCGCCGCGGTCGCCGACTTCCGGCCCAAGCACTATGCCGCAGCCAAGATCAAGAAGACCCATCACGGCGCCGATGACGACGCGGCACCGGTCGTCGAACTCGTCCGCAACCCCGACATCCTCGCCGGGCTGGTCGCCGACCGTGGCACCGAGGCGTCACCGGTCATCGTCGGCTTCGCCGCCGAGACCGGCGACGACTCGGGCACGGTTCTGGAGCTGTCGCGGGCCAAGTTGGCCCGGAAAGGCTGCGACCTGCTGGTGGCCAACGAGGTCGGATCAGACCTCACCTTCGGCGCCGACACCAATACCGTCCATCTGCTCTTCCGGGATGGCCGTCCGGATCGCACCGTGGGACCGACCACCAAACGGCGGGTGGCTGAGGCGGTCTGGGACGCTGTGCTATCCCTGACCGAGACGAGCCCCAAACACCGGAGCTGATCGCGAGGCTCGGCCGATCACCCGCCTGGGCGGTTAGAATGGGATTCGGCTGATTTCGCCATTCCTTTCCCTGCGGTCGCTTGGAGCATCATCGTGTCTGCACGCCTGTTCACCTCGGAGTCGGTCACCGAGGGACACCCCGACAAGATCTGTGACCAGATCAGCGACCGCATCCTCGATGCCATGCTCGAGCAGGATCCACGCGCTCGCGTTGCCGTGGAGACCATGGTGACGACCGGTCTGGTTCATGTCGCGGGCGAGGTCACCACCGAGGCCTACGTCGAGATTCCCCGGATCGTTCGCGACACTGTGCTGGGCATCGGCTACGACTCCTCGACCAAGGGTTTCGACGGCGCGTCCTGTGGCGTCGAGGTCTCGATCGGCCAGCAGAGCCCCGATATCGCCCAGGGCGTCGACACGGCATACGAGAGCCGTACCGGAGCCGTGGACCCGCTGGACAAGCAGGGCGCTGGCGACCAAGGGTTGATGTTCGGCTATGCCTGCGATGACACGGCCGAGTTCATGCCTGTGCCGATCCACCTGGCTCACCGGCTCTCCGAGCGGCTCACCGCCGTGCGCAAGGACCAGACGCTGCCCTACCTCCGTCCGGACGGCAAGACCCAGGTGACGATTGCCTACGACGGCGACCGTCCGGTGCGGTTGGACACCGTCGTCATCTCCAGCCAGCATGCCGCCGACATTTCACTGGAGGGCATGCTCCAGCCGGACGTCATCGCGCAGGTCATCGAGCCGGTCCTGGCCCAACTGCAAGAATCCGGGTCCGACCTCGACGTGTCGGGCTACCGCACCCTCATCAACCCCACCGGGCGCTTTGAGGTGGGCGGGCCGATGGGCGATGCCGGACTGACCGGGCGCAAGATCATCGTCGACACCTATGGCGGCATGGCCCGTCACGGCGGCGGCGCCTTCTCCGGGAAGGACCCCTCGAAGGTGGACCGTTCCGCGGCGTACGCCACTCGCTGGGTCGCCAAGAACGTCGTCGCCGCTGGGCTGGCACGCCGTTGCGAGATCCAGGTCGCCTATGCCATCGGTGCTGCCAAGCCGGTGGGTCTCTATGTCGAGACCTTCGGGACGGAGACCGTCTCCTCCGAGAAGATCCAGGCAGCCATCGAGCGTGTCTTCGACCTGCGTCCGGCGGCCATCGTCGAAGACCTCGACCTGTTGCGCCCCATCTACGGCGTGACCGCCGCGTACGGCCACTTCGGCCGCACGACCGCTGGGAATCTCGAGCGGCCCTTCACCTGGGAGCAGACCGACCGCGTCGACGCGCTGCGGTCGGCCATCCGCTAGCCGCCCGCCCCGCAAGGCGGCGGTGCCCTGCGGGGCGCGGCTCGGCGTTAGGGGCGGTTCAGCAGGTGTTGGCGGGCCACGGCATACCGTGCCCGCACTGTCTGGCCCGCGGCTTGAGCCGACGCGTCGAGCGCGTAGTGTTCGGTACCGGGCTCGTCCCATTCCGGTGGGGTGGCCGTGCCGGCCAGCACCCAGGCGGCCTGGCGAGCCGCCCCATCAGCGACGTATTCACCAGGGGCTGGGACGTCGACGGCCGCCCCGAGGATGCCGGGGGCGAGTTGGCGCAGCGCTTCTGCGCGTGCCCCACCACCGATGAGCAACACCCTCTTGACCTCGACACCAGTGGCGACAAGTGCATCGAGACCGTCGGCCAACCCGCACAGCAGACCCTCGACCGCTGCGCGAGCGAAGTGTGCGGGGGACGTGGTGTCGAGCCTAAGGCCGTGCAGTGACCCGGTGGCCTCGGGCAGGTTGGGAGTGCGCTCGCCCTCCAGGTAGGGCACGAGGACCAATCCGTCGCAACCGGACGGCGCCTGCAGGGCGAGGTCTGACAACTGGGGGAGCGTGACCCCGAGCACGCGAGCCATGGACTCGCCAACCCTGGCGCCGTTGAGCGTGCAGGCCAGGGGCAAGAACGCTCCCGTCGCGTCGGCGAACCCGCTCACCAGACCCGACGCATCCCGGGCGGGCACGGTGCTCACGGCAGACACCACCCCCGACGTGCCGATCGAGACGGCGACATCGCCCGCCGACATGGCCAGTCCCAGGGCCGCGCCGGCGTTATCACCGGCACCCGGACCAATCACCAAATGTCCCCAGCGTCGTGAATCGCCTTGGGCAGCAACGGCATTCGGGCCAGTCACGGTGGGAAGCAGGGCGTCGTGGCCGAGTGCTCTGACCAACAGATCGCGGCGGTAGTCGCCCGTTGACGGGTCCCAATAGCCCGTCCCCGACGCATCGGACCGATCAGTCCGCAGCGCATCGAGGTCACCACCAGGGCCATGTCCGGCCAGCCGCCAGGTGAGCCAGTCGTGGGGAAGCGCGACCGCAGCCACCCGCGCGGCGTTGGCCGGCTCGTGCTCGGCCAGCCAACGCAGCTTGGTCACCGTGTAGGAGGCCACGGGCACCGACCCGGTCGCGTCGGCCCAGGCCTGCGCTCCGAGTTCGTCGACGAGGTCGGCGGCAGCCCGGGCCGATCGCGTGTCGTTCCACAGCAGAGCTGGCCGGATGACCTCGCCCTGTGCGTCGAGGGCTACCATGCCGTGCTGCTGGCCACCGACGGCAACGGCGGCCACATCGTCCAGGCCGCCCGCGTCGACGATGGCAGCCTGCAAGGCGGTCCACCAGTGCTCCGGGTCGACCTCGGTGCCGTCCGGATGGGAGGAGCGGCCGGAGCGCACCCGCTCCCCGGTCGCCGCATCGCGGATGACGACCTTGCACGACTGGGTGCTGGAATCGACTCCGGCGACCAGGGTGCGAACGGTGCGGGACGGCATACCGGCCTCTCCTTCCCTCCGCGGGGTCAGCGGGCGCCGAGCGCGTGCTCGACGGCGAGCTGGTTGAGAGCGACGAAGGCGTAGCCGGCTTCGGCGATCGCGTCGGGGTCGACGTCTTCGTATGCCGTGTGGTCGGCCAGCAGGTCGGCGAGCGTCTCACCGGGGGCCATCGTCGGCTCGGCGAGCTCGAGCACCCGACTGGCGGCGATCGCGGCTTGCACCTCGGGGTCGGCCCGGTAGGCAGCAGCGCGGTCCTTGAGCAACAGATAGGTCGACATGTTCGCCGCGGCTGAGGCCCAGACGCCGTCGTAGTCCTCGGTGCGTGAGGGCTTGTAGTCGAAGTGGCGTGGGCCGTCGTAGCGCGGGCCGCCGCTGAGGAAACCGTTCTCCACGAGGTCGACGGTGAAGAAGGCCGAGAGCAGATCGCCATGACCGAAGCACAGGTCCTGGTCGTACTTGATCGAGCGCTGACCGTTGAGGTCGATGTGGAAGAGCTTGTCCGACCACAGCGCCTGGGCGATGCCCGAGGTGTAGTTGAGTCCGGCCATCTGCTCGTGCCCGACCTCGGGGTTGAGCCCGACGATGTCGCCGTGCTCGAGCTGGGCAATGAAGCCCAGGGCGTGCCCGACTGTCGGGAGCAGGATGTCGCCGCGGGGCTCATTGGGCTTGGGTTCGATGGCGATCCGCAGGTCGTAGCCCTGGCTCTTGATGTAGCTCGCGACGGTGTCGATGCCCTCGCGGTAGCGGTCGAGGGCGGCGCGCTGGTCCTTGACGCCGTCGTACTCCGCACCCTCGCGACCGCCCCACATGACGAAGGTCTGGGCGCCGAGCTCGGCGGCGAGGTCAACATTGCGCAGCACCTTGCGCAGGCCGTAGCGGCGCACCTCGCGACGGTTGGAGGTGAACGCGCCGTCCTTGAAGATCGGGTGGGTGAAGGTGTTGGTCGTCACCATGGGGACGACCAGGCCGGTCTCGTCGAGCGCAGTCCGGAAGCGGGCGAGGATGGCGTCGCGCTCGGCCGGCGTGGAGCCGAACGGCACCAGATCGTCGTCGTGGAAGGTGATGCCCCAGGCGCCGAGTTCGGCGAGCTGGTGGACGGCGTGGATCGGGTCGAGCGGGGTGCGGGTGGCGTCGCCGAACTGGTCACGCGCCTGCCAGCCAATGGTCCAGAGGCCGAACGAAAACTTGTCAGAGGGAGCGGGTCGGCGGGTCATGGGGTCTCCTCATCAGGTTCGTTGACTCACTAAACATAAGCAGTGATGGCCTGTATGGTCAATGCCGTGATCGACCGAACCTCTACAGCTGACCGCCCGCGCCGCCCGCTGCCCACCGAACGACGCCGGGGTGCACTCTCGAGCCCCGCTCGACAGTCGTCGCTGCGCGAGCACAATCTGTCTCTGGCGCTGCGCTTCATCGTGGATTCACCGGCCCCAACCACCCGCGCTCGGGTCGCGGACGGCACCGGTCTGACCAAGGCCACAGTGTCTGAGCTGGTCGACCTGCTGGTCTCTGCGCGCCTGGTCACCGAGCTGGAACCCGAGGCGGGCGAGCGGGTGGGCCGTCCCGGCGTTCCGTTGATTCCCTCTGCTCGGACCTTTGTCGGTCTCGGCCTGGAGGTGCAGGTGGACCACATCGCCGTGCGCGCGGTCGACCTGCAGGGGACGACGCTTTATGAACGCATCGTGCATGGCGACTATCGGCGCAGCGACGCCGATGTGACCCTGCGCCAGTTGGCCAAGCTCGTCGAGCCAGTGGTGGCCACCGCGCGAGCCCAGGGCGGTCGAGTGGCCGGAGCATGTGTGTCCATTCCTGGCCTCGCGCGGCTCGGGTCCGGCGTGGTGCGCTATGCGCCCAACCTCGGCTGGGAGGACGTCGACGTGACACACGTGCTCGGCAATTCGACGGCTCTGCGGGATGTCCGAATCGAAGTGGGGAACGACGCTGATCTCGGCGCACTGGCCGAGGCGCGCACACGGTCGAGACTGGCCGGTTTGTCCCGCCTGGATCAGAACTTCCTCTTCATCGCGGGCGAGGTCGGTATCGGTGGAGCCATCGTGCTGGGGGGCGAGTTGGCCGCCGGAATGCACGGGTGGAGCGGCGAGATCGGTCACGCAGTCGTCGACCCCAATGGGCCGCAATGCAACTGCGGGGCCCTCGGCTGTCTCGAGCAGTTCGCCGGCAAGGATGCTCTCAGCCGCGCCGCGGGCTTGGCGCTAGAGACCTCGACCGAAACGCTGCGGGGCTTGGCGTTGACGGGGGATGCGCGCGCGATGGGCGCCATTACCTCCGCTGCCACGGCCCTCGGTCGCACCGCTGCGTCGGCCATGAGCCTGATCGACGTGGACCGCCTCATCCTTGGGGGGGCGTATGCCGTGCTGAGCGACCTGCTGCGGCCCGGGATCGAGGCCGAACTCACCGGTCGGGTCATCTCGCGACGTTGGGTGCCCATCCATGTCGAGGGAGCCGTCAGCGGTGAGATGGCCAGCCTGACGGGGGCGGCGCTGCGCGTCATCGACCACATCGTCGCCGACCCCAGTGAATGGGTCGGCTCGGTTGGTTGAGGCTGCGCTCGTCCCCGAGCGGTGAGACGCAAGCGGAGATGGATCGCAGCGTTGCCGAATCGTTATCTCGAGCCGGGGGCCGGTCTCTTGCGCAGGAGACGCCTCGGGAATATGTTCAGTCACACAACAAATGTCTCGGGAGGAGCCATCCTGGGACGACCAACGCCGGCCCCGCCGTGCGAGGAAGGACACGTCCATGACCCGCAAGATCACCCCGGTCATCGCCGGCCTCGGTGCGATCGCTCTTATCGCGTCCACCGCCGCTTGCAGCTCGACCCGGGAAACCGCCACCCCGGCTGCCAGCTCGGGTGCGGCCGGAGGCCTCATCGGCATCGCGATGCCGACCAAGAGCCTCGAGCGCTGGAACAAGGACGGCGCTCACCTTGAGGAGCTGCTGAAGAAGTCCGGCTACGAGACCACCCTGCAGTACGCCGACAACAAGGTCGACCAGCAGATCACCCAGATCCAGAACATGATCAACCAGAGCCCCAAGGTCCTGGTCATCGCCTCGATCGACGGCACCGCGCTGGCTCCCGTCCTGGCTACCGCCAAGACCAAGGGCATCAAGGTCATCGCCTACGACCGCCTCATCAACGGCTCGGAGAACGTCGACTACTACGCCACCTTCGACAACTACAAGGTCGGCCAGCTCCAGGGCGAGTTCATCAAGGCCAAGCTCGCCAACATGACCAAGCCGGTCAACCTCGAGCCCTTCGCCGGGTCGCCCGACGACAACAACGCCAAGTTCTTCTTCTCCGGCGCGTGGGACGTCATCAACCCGCTGGTGAAGTCCGGCGACATCGTCGTTCCCTCGGGCAAGGCCCCGGCCACTAACGACGAGTGGACCAAGATCGGCATCCAGGGCTGGGGCTCCGACACCGCTCAGTCTGAGATGCAGAACCGCCTCAACTCGTTCTACACCGGCGGCAAGAAGGTCAACGTCGTCCTCTCCCCGAACGACTCGCTGGCTCTGGGTATCGCCCAGGCCCTCGAGGGCGCCGGGTACAAGCCGGGCGACGGTTACCCCGTGCTGACCGGCCAGGACGCCGACAAGGCCAACGTCCTCAACATCATCGCTGGCAAGCAGTCGATGACGGTGTGGAAGGACACCCGCGCGCTGGGTGACCAGGTCGCCAAGATGGTCGACCAGATCGTCAAGAACTCCAAGGTCGACGTCAACGACGAGAAGACCTACAACAATGGCAAGAAGGTCGTCCCGACCTACTTGCTCGCTCCGATCGTCGTCACCAAGGACGAGATCAAGGCCAAGCTGATCGACTCCGGCTTCTACAAGGCAGCCGACCTCGGGATGTGATTCCCTCGCGCGCGGAGGCCGGGACGGCGACCCCGGCCCGGCCTCCGCGCCGCTTGCCCCCGTCGCGCTGCGACGGGTCCGTGACCACCGAAAGTCATGTGTCGGAAGGGATTCGTGCCGATGAGCGCCACCGGCGAACAGCAGATCATCCTGGAGATGCGGGACATCACCAAGACCTTCCCCGGCGTCAAGGCACTCTCGGGTGTCACGCTGAAGGTCCGTAAGGGTGAGGTTCACGCCATCTGCGGCGAGAATGGGGCCGGGAAGTCGACCCTGATGAAGGTGCTGTCGGGTGTCCACCCGCACGGCACCTACGACGGAGACATCCTCTTCGAGGGTCACCCGTGTTCATACAAGTCGATCCGCGACAGCGAGCGCGACGGGATCGTCATCATCCACCAGGAGCTCGCCCTCTCGCCTTACCTCTCGATCGCCGAGAACATCTTCTTGGGCAACGAGCAGGCCTCCCGCGGGGTGATCAACTGGTACAAGACCAACGCTGAAGCGAGCAAGCTGCTCGCCCGGGTGGGCTTGAGCGAGCTGCCCGACACCAAGATCGTCAACATCGGCGTCGGCAAGCAGCAACTGGTCGAGATCGCCAAGGCGTTGTCCAAGGATGTCAAGCTGCTCATCCTCGACGAGCCCACAGCGGCTCTCAACGACGAGGACAGCGCACACCTGCTCAACCTCATCCGCAGCCTCCGGGCTGAGGGCATCACCTGCATCATCATCAGCCACAAACTCAACGAGATTGCGGCCATCGCCGACTCGACGACGATCATCCGAGACGGGATGACCATCGAGACGCTCGACATGCACGGCGCCGAGCGGGTGACCGAGGAGCGCATCATCCGTGGGATGGTCGGCCGCAGCCTCGACAACCGCTTCCCGGACCACACTCCGACCGTGGGTGACGAGGTCTTCCGTTTGGTCGACTGGACGGTCTACCACCCGCAGGACCCGTCTCGCGTCGTCGTCGACAAGGCCAACCTCACGGTGCGCCGTGGCGAGGACCAGGTCGCGGAGCCGGTCGATCCCGTGGAACGCCCGGAAGCTCCCCGCGAACCCCGCCACGATCGGCCCCGTCAGCCCGAGCCGCACCCGGACCGCCGACCGCTCGTCGTCGTCCAGAACCGGGAACCGATCCAGGTCGACGCCGTTCGGTACGACGGCGATCGTGGCGGCGTTCCATCCGTGCGCCGCCGCAAGGAGCGCCCGTTGCCGCTGTCCGACGGCCACCAGTTGGTCCGCGCATCTGGAAAAGATCCGCTCGAG
>WBZM01001951.1_pt1 | contig 18670 bp, 13 predicted proteins | sample 5204271 | NCBI WGS metagenome assembly WBZM01 (sample SAMN12344346, study PRJNA552823) | activated sludge metagenome | biome: Activated sludge suspended growth; feature: Nitrification reactor; material: Wastewater; isolation source: activated sludge from nitrification reactor of wastewater...
CTCGGAGTTCTACGACAAGCTCACCCGCGCCCGCCGCGAGGCCTCCAGCCGGCCGCTCTCGCTGGTGATGCGCAGCTTCGGCGTGGTGCAGAACGGAATCGCGCTCGCGAGCTTCGGCACCCTGCTGGCGCAGTTCTCGCCGTGGGCGGTGGCGGTGCTGCTGCTCGCGGGCCTGCCCTCGTTCGTCGCCGAGGCGAAGTTCTCGGGCGACGCCTTCCGCCTGTTCCGCTGGCGCTCGCCCGAGACGCGCATGCAGATGTACCTGGAGACGGTCATCGCACGCGAGGACCACGCCAAGGAGGTGAAGCTGTTCGGGCTCGGGCCGCTGCTGCTGCAGCGTTACCGCGAGATCTTCCGGAAGGTGTTCCGGGAGGACCGCGCACTCACGATCCGCCGCGACAGCTGGGGCCTCGCGCTCGGGCTGCTCAGCACGGCCGCGTTCTACGCCGCGTACGCGTGGATCGCCGTGAGCGCGGTGCGCGGCCGCATCACGCTCGGCGAGATGACGATGTACGTGCTGCTGTTCCGGCAGGGCCAGTCGGCCGTCTCCTCGATCCTCTCGGCGATCGGCGGCATGTACGAGGACAACCTGTACCTATCGACGCTCTACGACTACCTCGACACACCGGTCGAGCCGGCGACGGGCACCGCCGAGGCCGGCCCGCGGCCCGAGGACGGCGTGCGATTCGAGCACGTGACGTTCACCTACCCCGGCGCCACCGAACCGGCCGTGAGCGACGTGAGCTTCCAGCTGCGCCCCGGCGAGAGCCTCGCGCTGGTGGGCGAGAACGGCTCGGGCAAGACCACGCTCATCAAGCTGCTCACGCGGCTGTACGTGCCCACGTCCGGGCGCATCACCCTCGACGGGCTCGACCTCGCCGAGTGGAACCCGGCCGCGCTGCACCGGCGCATCGGCGTGATCTTCCAGGACTTCGCCCGCTACCAGCTCAAGGTCGGCGAGAACATCGGCGCCGGGGACGTGCGGCACTTCGACGACGAGGCGCGCTGGCACGAGGCGGCCGGCCTCGGCATGGCGGCGCCGTTCATCGACGAGCTGCCCGCGGGCTACCAGACGCAGCTCGGCAAGTGGTTCAAGGACGGGCGCGAGCTCTCCGGCGGCCAGTGGCAGAAGATCGCGCTGTCGCGGGCCTTCATCCGCGCGGAATCCGACATTCTCGTCATGGACGAGCCGACCGCGGCGATGGACGCGCGCGCGGAGGCGCAGGTGTTCGAGCAGTTCCGCGACCTCGCGCGGGACCGCATGGTGATCCTGATCTCGCACCGCTTCTCGACCGTGCGCATGGCCGACCAGATCCTGGTCATCCAGGGCGGGCGCATCCTCGAGCAGGGCAGCCACGAGCAGCTCATGGCGCTCGGCGGGCACTACGCGCAGCTGTTCCAGCTGCAGGCGCGCGGCTACCGCTGAGCGCCGCGCGCTACACTGGCCGCCCGGCCGCTCGCGCCGACGGAGACCCCGACCGGATGCCACTGCGCCTGCATCGACTCGTCCTGCTCGTCGCCGCACCGGCCCTGCTCACCGCCTGCGCGGTGCCGCCCCGGCAACCCTCCGCCGATCTCGATCCCGACACGGCACGCGCGCGCATCCGCAGCCTGATGCCGGGCACGGTCGCGAATGCCGAGGGCTGGGCGATCGACATCCACGCGGCGCTCGAGGCGCTGCGGGTGCCGGTGACGACGGAGCACATCTGCGGCGTCCTCGCCGTGACCGACCAGGAGTCGAATTTCCAGGTCGACCCGGCGGTGCCCGGCCTGCCGGCCATCGCGCGCCGCGAGATCGAGGCCCGCGCCGCGAGCCACCACGTCCCGAAGCTCGTCGTCGGTGCCGCGCTCAAGCTGCGCTCGCCGGACGGACGCAGCTACGAGGAGCGCCTCGACCAGGCCCGGACCGAGCGGGACCTGAGCGATCTGTTCGAGGACTTCACCCGCAGCGTGCCGCTCGGCGAGCGGCTGTTCGGCGATATGAACCCCGTGCGTACGGGCGGGCCGATGCAGGTGAGCATCGCGTTCGCGGAGCGGCAGGCGAAGGAGCGGGGGTATCCCTATCCGCTGAACGGCAACGTGCGCGCCGAGGTCTTCACGCGCCGCGGCGGCCTCTACTTCGGCATCGCGCACCTGTACGACTACGCGGCGCCGTACGACGACATGGTCTTCCGCTTCGCGGATTTCAATGCCGGGCGCTACGCGAGCCGCAACGCCGCGTTCCAGAACGCGGTGAACGTCGTCACCGGGCAGCGCCTGGCCCTCGACGGCGACCTGCTGATCGAGGGCAGCCGGGATCCGAGCGCGACGGAGCGGGCGATCCGCCTGCTCGGCGGCCGGCTGGGTCTCGGCGACGCGCAGATCCGCAGCGCGCTGGAACTCGGGGACACGGCCGGATTCGAGCGCAGCACGCTCTATGCGCGCGTGATGGCCCTCGCGGACGCCGTGCCGCCGGGCCGGCCGGTGCCTCGCGCGCTGGTGCCGCGGATCGCCCTCGAGAGCCCGAAGATCACGCGCGCCCTGACCACCGAGTGGTTCGCGCGCCGCGTCGACGACCGCTACCGGCGCTGCCTCGCGCGGGCTCAGTCGCTCGTCAGCCGATAGCCCGCGCCGGACTCCGTCCGCAGGTACGCGGGCTCCGAGGGATCGTCCTCGATCTTCTGGCGCAGGCGGTGCACCAGCTGCTTGAGCAGCTGCCGGTCGCCGCTGCCACGATGGCCCCACACGTGCGTGAGCAGGCGCTCGGTACTGACCACGTGGCCCGCATTGGCGACCAGGATCTGCAGCAGTCGCGTCTCGAGCTTGGTGAGCTTGACCGGGGCGGCGTCGCCGACGCGCAGCGCATGCGCCTCGAGGTCGAGGCTGAGGCGCCCCGCGCTCATCGCGCCGCCCGTCTCGAGCCCGGCCCGCCGCAGCAGCGCCTTCACGCGCGCGAGCAGCGTGCGCGGACTGAAGGGCTTGGTCAGGTAGTCGTCGGCGCCCAGGTCGAGGGCGCGCACGAGGTCTTCCTCCTCGCCGCGGGCGGTGAGCATCATCACCGGGATGCGCGAGCGCTCGCGGATGGCCGCGCACACGTCGAAGCCGTTGCCGTCCGGCAGGTTGATGTCGAGGATGGCCAGGTCGGGCGTCTCGGCATCGAACACGGCGCGGGCCGTCTTCGCGTCGGCGGCCTTCACGACCGCGTAGCCCGCCTGGGTGAGCGCGAACCCGACCAGCGCCAGCAGGTCGGCGTCGTCGTCGACGGCGAGGATCTTCACGGCGCCGCTCCCGCGACCGGCAGGCTGACCGTGAAGCGCGTGCGGCCCTCGGCCGTGCGCTCGGCGGACACGCTGCCGCCGTGGCGGTCCACGATCGACTTCACGATCCACAGGCCGAGGCCGAGGCCGCGCGGCTCGGGCTCCTGGTCGGCGGCGCGGTAGAAGCGCTCGAAGATCGAGCCGCGCTCGGGGTCGGCCACGCCCGGGCCCTCGTCCTCGACGGCGACGCGCACCTGTCCCTCGGCGTGCCCGCCGACGATCCGGATCGGCCGGCCCTCGGGCCCGAACTTGTTCGCGTTCGCCAGCAGGTTCACGAACACCTGCGTCAGCCGCGGCGCATCACCCACGATCTCCGGCAGGTCGTCCGGCAGCGTGACCTCGAGCGCCTGGCCGCGCTGCGACAGCAGGCCCGCCACCAGCTCGCCGGCGTCGTGCACGACGTCGCCGATCGCCAGCGACTGCTGGCGGATGCCGAGCTGGCCCGACTCGATGCGCACGCTCTCGAGCAGGTTGTCGATCAGGCGGGTGAGGCGGTGCGTGCCGCGCTGCAACGACGCCACCAGCTCCTCGAGCTGCTCGCGCGACAGGGTCTGCAGGTTGTCCTGCAGCAGCTCGAGCGAGGCGGCCTGGGCGGCCAGCGGCGTACGGAACTCGTGCGAGATGTTGGCGAGGATGGTGTCGCGTGCGCGGCGCGCCGACTCGAGGTCGGTCTCGTCGCGCATCACCTGTACCTGCAGCCCGTCCACCATGCGCGCGCTGGTGATGATCACCGTGCGGCGCGAACCGTCCGCCTTGTCCAGGCACTCGGTCGCCTGCGCCTGGCCCCGCTCGCGCGCCTGCAGGATCGGGCAGGCGTAATCGCACGGGCGCTGGCCGTCCTTCTCGCGGCAGGGCTTCAGCACGTCGCCGCAGAACTGGCCGAGCGCCGCGGCCGCATCGACACCCGCCATCGCGGCGGCCTGCGGGTTCAGGTACTTCAGGCGGCGCTGGGCATCGACCGCGAACACGCCCTCGACGACCCCGCGCAGCATGGCCTGCGCCTCGGCCTCGCGCTGGCGCAGCGTGGCGGTGAGATCGACGAGGTTACGCCGCATGTCCTCGAGGGTGCGGCCGAGCGCCGCCGTCTCGGGCCCGCCCGAGACCGGGATCGACGCCGAGAAGTCGCCCTTGCCGAGCCGGTTGGCCGACTGCGCGAGCGCCTCCAGCGGGCGCACGATCCGGTTGGCGAGCAGCAGCGCGGCCAGCACCGCCGCGAGCGCCAGCACGAACGCCGTCCAGGCCAGCCGGCGAACGAAGCCGTTGACCGCGTCGTCGACGCCGGACGCCGGCAGCCGGGCTTCCAGCAGGGCCACGCCCTCGCCGGTCGAGGCCGTCACCAGCGTGCTGGAGGCGAAGATGCCGAGGCTAGGTACGCGCTCGGCCGCCATGCTGCCGTTCGACACGGCGGTGGAGTGCAGCGGTCGCAGCCGGGGCTCGACGTTGTCCAGGTATTGCGAGAGTCGCACCAGCCGGATGTCGAGGCCGGTCTCGTCACTCAGGCGGCGGGCGAGCCGTCCGTCGAAGAAATAGAGCACGACCACGCGCGTGTCGACGTGGTTCTGGATGGCGGCCGTGGCACCCTGCAAGCCGTTCGGCACGTCGGCGGGCGCCAGCGCGAAGTGCTCGCCCTGCTCGGCCGTGCGCTCCAGGAGATTCACCCACGCGATGCCGGGCCGCGAACTCGCGAGCACGGTCTGCCGGCCGACGACCACCGCGCACGCGCTCATCCCAGAGGTGTCGCAGGAGCGGCGCAGGAACAGTTCGAGCTGTTCGCGGTCGCCCGCGCGGATCAGAAGCGCGAGCGACGGCCGGCCGGCCAGCACCCGGGCGGCGGTCACCGTGTCCTCGCCGACGCGGCGCACTTCCTCGCGCGCGCTGATGCCGGCCAGCTGCACGCGCGAGAGCGCCTGCTGCTCCGCCTGCTTGCGCAGCAGCCCGACCGCGCTCGCGGCGAGCACGACGATCGAGGCCAGCAGCAGCCCGCCGACGGTCAGCGTCAGCGAACGCTCCAGCGACTTCGGCCCGCTCACGAGGTGGCGCAGGGCCTCGATCCAGTCCTTGAACATCGTCCTCACCGGCTCAACCCGTGCGGCGATCCGCCCGCCACTCCACCAGCGTCTTGATCACCAGCGTCACGATCGCCAGCAGCGCGAGCAGCGAGGCGACCGCGAACGCGGCCGTGAAATTGTATTCGTTGTACAGGATCTCCACCTGCAGGGGCATCGTGTTCGTCATGCCGCGGATGTGCCCGGACACCACCGAGACGGCGCCGAACTCGCCCATGGCCCGCGCATTGCAGAGGATCACCCCGTAGAGCAGGCCCCAGCGGATCTTCGGCAGCGTGACCCGCAGGAAGGTGACCCAGGCGCCCGCGCCGAGGGTGATCGCGGCCTCCTCCTCCTCGCTGCCCTGCTGCTGCATCAGCGGGATCAGCTCGCGCGCGACGTAGGGAAAGGTGACGAAGATGGTCGCGAGCACGATGCCGGGCACGGCGAACACGATGGCCACGTCGCGATCCATCAGCCACGGCCCGAACCAGCCATGGGCGCCGAACAGCATGATCAGCACGAGGCCCGCGATGACCGGCGAGACGGCGAACGGCAGGTCGATCAGCGTGATCAGGAGGCTCTTGCCGCGGAACTCGAACTTGGCGATCGCCCAGGCGGCGCAGATGCCGAAGATCGTGTTGACCGGCACGACGATCGCGGCCGTCAGCAGCGTGAGGCGGATCGCCGCCAGCGTGTCCGGATCCGAGAAGCTCTGCAGGAACACCTCACCGCCCTTCTCGAAGGCCTGGGCGAGCACGGCCGCAAGCGGCGCGACCAGCAGCAGCGCGAGGAACGCGATGGCGATCGCGATCACGACCACGCGCGTGACGCGTGCGCCGAGAGTCAGGTGGCGGCGGGCCTCCACCCGTGGTGCAGCGCCGGCCATCTCAGCTCCCCGCCCGCGTCTGGCGCCGGCGGCCCCAGGCCTGCACGAGGTTGATGGCGAACAGCATGACGAAGGACATCACCAGCATGATGAAGCCGAGCGCCGCGGCGCCGTGGTAGTCGAACTGCTCGAGCTTGATGACGATCAGCAGCGGCGTGATCTCGGTCTTCATCGGCAGGTTGCCGGAGATGAACACCACCGAGCCGTACTCGCCGATGCCGCGGGCCAGCGCCATGGTGAAGCCCGTGAGCAGCGCCGGCAGCACCGCCGGCAGGATGATGCGCCGGAAGATGGTGAACGGCCCGGCGCCGAGCGTCTCGGCGGCCTCCTCGAGGTCGCGTTGCGCCTCGGCGAGCGCCGGTTGCACCGAACGCACCACGAACGGGAGGCCGATCAGCGTGAGCGCCACGACCACGCCGACCCAGGTGTAGGCGACCTGTACGCCGAACGCGGCGAGCTTCACCCCGAGCCAGCCCGTGGGCGAGAACACCGTGGCGAGCGCGATGCCCGAGACCGCGGTCGGCAGCGCAAACGGCAGGTCGATGATCGCGTCGATGAAGCGCCGGCCCGGAAAGTCGTAGCGCACCAGCGCCCACGCGACCACGAACCCGAACACCGCGTTGATGGAGGCCGCCAGCAGCGCCGCCCCGAAGCTCAGGCGGTAGGACGCCACGGCCCGCGGGTCCGTGAGGATGGCGTAGAACTCGTGCCACTGCAGGTTCGCGGTCTTGAACGCGAGCGCCGCCAGCGGCAGCAGCACGATCGAGCTGAGGAAGAAGACCGTGAAGCCGAACGTGAGGCCGAAGCCCGGCAGGATGCTCGGCTGGCGGAACGCGTAGGACGCCATCGGTCAGCGCTCCGCCGGCCGCTCGGCCTGTGCGTTCACGATCAGCACCGACCGCTCCGGCTGGCCTTCGAGCAGCCGGCCGAGCCATTCCCAGTCGATGCGGTCGGGATCGGACGTGCCGAGCACCAGCATGGTGTTCGGGTGGGCGTCGAGTTCGCGCTGCAATTCCTCGCCGGTCGCCCCGAAGCGCAGCTCGGTGCGCATGTCGAGGCCGTGCTCGGCCAGCGCCGTCGAGCGCGTGTCGAGCAGGTCGCGCATGTAGGCGGCGCGCTCGGTCTCGATCGACATCGAGGGATGGATGCCGAGGTACACCGCCTCGGCCGCGACGTGGCGCAGGAGGCTCGCGGCGACGGGCACGGTTGCGCGCAGTGCGTCGTTGTCGAGCGCGTGGATCACGACGTGGGCGGGCAGCGAGGCGCTCGGCGGCACGCACAGCAGCTGGCGGGCGCCGTGTCGAAGCTGCCACTGCGCGGCCTCGGCGCTGCCGGCACCGGTGGCGACCGCCGGCATGCCGGGCGGCGCCCGCTCGCCGCGGCCGAGGCGCGTCGATACACGCGTCTGCATGCGCGTGCCGAGCGTCGAGAGCAGCGGCGAGTCGTGCAGCGCCCGGGCGGCCTCTTCGGTCTCGCCGACGGCCGTGAAACTCGAGATCGGCGTGGGCAGCACGTGCACCCGGCGCGCCCCGACGGCGACGCGCGCACCGGCCTGCACCGGGAACTCGCGCTGCTCGGGCAGCGTGCGCGAGACCTCGAGCAGCGAGCCGGCGTCCGACTGGCCCTCGCGGCCCGGCGCGACCGGCACCGGACCGTCGCCGGACATGCGCACGCGCAGACGCTCGACGGCCCCGGAGAACAGGATCTCCTCCACTTCGCCGTAGCCGACGAAATTCGAGCGGACCTGGCCGTCGCTCGAGCCCAGCTCGACTTCCTCGGGCCGCAGGATGGCGACCACCTCGCGCGGCACGGCCTGGCCCTGCGCCACCTGCGAGCTGAAGCGCACACCGCTCGCGCTGCGATAGCCGAGCAGCAGGTTGGCGGCGCCGAGGAACGTGGACACGAAGCGCGTCTGCGGCCGCATGTAGAGGTCTTCGGGCCGGCCGCACTCGAGCAGGCGGCCCTGGTGCATGACGCCGATGCGGTCGGCGAGCGCGAAGGCCTCCTCCTGGTCGTGCGTGACGAGGATGGTGGTCATGCCGAGCTCGCGCTGGATCTGGCGGATGGTGCGGCGCAGTTCCTCGCGGATCTTCGCGTCGAGCGCGCCGAACGGCTCGTCCATCAATAGCACCTTGGGCCGGTGCGCGAGTGCACGCGCCACCGCGATGCGCTGCTGCTGGCCGCCCGACAGCTGCGTCGGCAGCCGGTCGTCCATGCCCTCGAGCGCGACGAAGCGCAGCAGTTCCTTGCGCCGGGCCCGGCGCTCCGCCGCCTTCACCTTGCGCACCCGCAGCGCGAACTCGATGTTCTCGCCGACCGTCATGTGGCGGAACAGCGCGTAGTGCTGGAACACGAACCCGACCTGCCGCTCGCGCGCGTTGACGTGCGTGACGTCCTGGCCGTGCAGGAACACCCGGCCGTGGTCGATCTCGGTGAGGCCGGCGATGGCGCGCAGCAGGGTGCTCTTGCCGCTGCCGCTCGGCCCGAGCAGCACCAGGAACTCGCCCTCGGCGACCTTGAGGGAGACGTCGTTGACCACCGGCAGCGACTGATACCGCTTGGTCACCTGATCGAGCGCGATGGACATGCGGGTCCCGGAGAGTGGCGTCGTTGTGCCGCCATCCTAGGGGGGCGAGGTTACGCCGTCAGTCGCCGCGAGGTAACAAACCGGTGACAAACCGGGCGGTCCGGGGCCGCCCGCCGCTTCAGTCCGCGATCTTGAACGTCACCGACACGACCTGCGTCGAATCGACCGGCTTGCCGTCCTTCTCCGCGGGGAAGTAACGCACGGCCTCGCCCCAGGTGAGCGCCGCCTCGTCCAGTTCGTCGATGCCGACCGAGTGATAGACGTCGATGCGCGTCACGCAGCCCGAGGCCGCGACGTGGAACTCGAGCTCGACCTTGCCCGCGTAGTTCATCTGCTGGCTGTCGGCCGGATAGTCGAGCGGCGCGAGGCTCGAGCGGTCGATCAGCGGCCGGTCGGCGCCGGAGGTCTTCGCCGCAGGCTCCGGGCACGGCGTGGCCCGGTTGCGGCCCTTCGGCGCCACGCCACGCGCGCGCGCGCTGTCGCTCGCGAGCCAGGCGATGCGCACCCGCTCGGCGTTCAACGGGTCGACGGCGAGCTGCTCGTAGCGACGCAGGCCGTCGTCGGCGTACTCCACGGGCGGCTCGGCGAGCTGCAGGTCGCCGAGGACGGCCGCTCGCAGCAGCTGGGCCGGGCCGTCGAGCGTCGGCTGCGCCGCGGCCCGCTCGGATTCCGGCAGCTTCTGCAACTGCTCCTGGATCCTGGCCGCGTGCTCGCGCATGTCGGCGCGCACGACGAGGTAGTTGCCGAGCACGGTCACGCGGTAGACCTGCTCCTGCACGATGCGGTTCGCGTCGGACAGGGTTTGCTGCAGCCCGGCCGGGTCGCCGGCACGCTGCTGCTGCATCGCCTGCTTCTTGAGCGCGGCCAGCCGCGCCTGCACCTCCGGGGTCATGACCCACTCGTCGGTGTACTGACCGATCGTGCGGCCGGCGACGTCCGGGCCCAGGTCCTCGTCGTAGGCACGCAGTTCGTCCGCCGCCTGGATGAGACCGTCGTTGACCGGGTCCCAGTCCTTCAGCGACTCGACGCCCGCCGGCGCGTGGATGTCGAGGCGGGTCTCGACCGTGGCACCCATCGCGACCGGGGGCGCCAGGACGCAGCCGACCAGGGCGATCAGGACCGACAGGCGGGGAAATCGATGACTCATGCGCGTGGGAACTCGAAAGGAAAGGGGGATCCGGCCCCGGGGCCGGGCAAAATTCCGCCGCAGCATCGACGCCCGCGCGCCGAATGTCATTGCGTAGATGACGAAACGCGGCTCAGCGGCGGATCGCTCGCAGGGTTTCGAGGACGCGATCGCGGGCGGCCTGCTGGCCGGGCGTCAGGCCCGGTTGCTCGAGGCTGAGCTGAACGTACAGGCCGGCCAGCAACTCGCGGGCGTTCTGCGTGGCCTCGATGCCGTCCAGGTCGGGGCTGCCGGCGTCCCAGAAGTTCTTCTCGAGCGGGGGAAAGCGGGCCAGCCAGTCTTCCAGGGCGCCGACGTCGAAGTCGGCCCGCCGGGTCATGGACAGGATCGCAGCCGCCAGCCGCTCGTCCTCCCCGTAGTCCCAGCCGGGTGTGTCGGTGGAGGTCGCCTTCACCCAGATCGACTCGAGCAGGCGGGCCTGGTCGGCGGGCGTGAACCGCGAGTCGCGGGCGAGGAACTTGAGGAGGTCCGCCGTGTGGGCCGTCGCGTGGATCCAGCCGGCCTCGGCGTCGAACCCGCGACCGTCCACTTCGTGCTGCAGGTAGGCGAGCGCCGCATCGAGCAGCGCGCGGTAGCCGGCCTCGTCCAGCACCGGGTCCTGCAGTTCGAGCGCCTGCACGACCGCGAGGTCGAGCGCCGAGAACGAGCGCAGGAAGACCGTGTCGGTACCGCTCTCGCCGATCCCGCGCCAAAGGTTGGCGACCAGCGTGTCGACCAGCTTGCGCCGCTCGTCGGGCGAGAGCCGTCGCTCGCGGAACACGCAACGGACGACGACCTCGTAGCCGACGCGGTCGCGCCAGAAGGTGTCGCGGGAGGACTGCAGCGCCACGGCCTCGTCGACCAGCGCCGCGGCGCTCTGGCCCTTCGGCACCTTGCAGTCCTGGCGCAGCTGCACCCAGAACGCCCGGTCGTGCACGGGGCCCGCGGACGCCGGCCCGGCCGCGACGGCCGGCACCGTGGCCACGGCCAGCGCGAGCCCGGCTGCGAGCGAGCGCGCCCGACCGGCGAGCGCGCGCAGACCACGATCGATGCAAACGCTGTGCATCTGGCTGAACCTCTTCCCCCGGCGTCCCAAGGCCGTCACTATTGTCCCAAGCCCCCAGCCTTGTCACCCCCCAATGAGCCTACCCAGCTACGAACGCCTCGGCGTCTTCTACCTCGGACGCGAGTTCGACGCGACGTCCCAGCAGCTCGGCGACGAGATCCTGTACGACTCGCGCGACCTCACCACGCACGCGGTCTGCATCGGCATGACCGGCAGCGGCAAGACCGGCCTGTGCGTGTCGCTGCTGGAGGAAGCCGCGCTCGACGGCATCCCCGCCATCGCCATCGACCCGAAGGGCGACATCGGCAACCTGCTGCTGACCTTCCCGCAGCTGCAGCCGGAAGACTTCAAGCCCTGGGTCGACGCGGGCGAGGCGTCGCGCAAGGGCCTGTCGGTCGACGAGTTCGCGCGCACGACGAGCGAGAACTGGAAGAAGGGCCTCGCGGAATGGAACGAGGACGGCGAGCGCATCCAGCGCCTGCGCGACGCCGCCGAGGTCACGATCTACACGCCGGGCTCCGACGCGGGTCGCCCGCTGTCGATCCTGCGCTCGTTCGCGGCGCCCGACGCGGCCGTCGTCGGCGATGCCACGGCGCTCAAGGAGCGGGTCGGCTCGGCGGTCGCGGGCCTGCTCGGACTGCTCGGCATCGACGCCGACCCGATCCGGAGCCGCGAGCACATCCTGCTCTCGGCGATCCTCGACACCGCCTGGCGCAAGGGCCAGGGCGTCGACCTCGCCACGCTGATCCAGGCCGTGCAGAAGCCGCCCTTCGACAAGGTGGGCGTGTTCGACCTCGAGAGCTTCTATCCCGCGAAGGACCGCATGGGCCTCGCGCTGCAGATCAACGGCCTGCTCGCCTCGCCCGGCTTCTCGGCCTGGCTCGAGGGCGACGCGCTCGACATCCAGAAGCTGCTGTACACCGAGTCCGGCAAGCCGCGGATCGCGATCGTCTCGATCGCGCACCTGAACGACGCCGAGCGCATGTTCGTCGTCACGCTGCTCGCCAACGAGCTGGTGGCGTGGATGCGGCGCCAGTCGGGCACCACCAGCCTGCGCGCGCTGTTCTACATGGACGAGGTGTTCGGCTACTTCCCGCCGTCCGCGATGCCGCCGTCGAAGACGCCGCTGCTGACGCTGATGAAGCAGGCGCGCGCGTTCGGCCTCGGCGTGGTGCTCGCCACCCAGAACCCGGTCGACCTCGACTACAAGGGCCTCGGCAACGCGGGCACCTGGTTCATCGGCCGGCTGCAGACCGAGCGCGACAAGGCGCGGGTGATCGAGGGCCTGCTCGGCACCGAGGCCGCGGGCGGACTCGACAAGGCCGCCTTCGAATCGATGATGTCCAGCCTCTCGCAGCGCACGTTCCTGATGCGCAACGTGCACGACGATGCGCCGGTGCTGATGCGCACGCGCTGGGCGCTGTCGTACCTGCGCGGCCCGCTGACGCTGAACGAGATCCGGCAGGTGACGCCATCCCGCAAGGCGGGCGCCGCCCCGGCGGCCGGACCGGCGGCCCCCGCCGCACCGGCGCCTGCCGCGGCTGTGCCGTCCGCGCCGAGGCTGGTGCTGCAGGCGGGCGTGACCGAGAAATTCCTCGCGCCGAAGGGCGGCCGGGCGACGCGCTACCAGCCGCGCATCGGCGCGAAAGTGCGCGCGCACTTCGTCGACGCCAAGGCCGGGATGGATGCCTGGGAGTCCTGGTACTACCTCGCGTCCTGCGACAGCAATGCGCCGGACTGGACGCAGGCCGAGATCGTGCCGGAGCCCGGCCCCGACTTCGCGACCGGGCCCGCGGAGGGCGCGACGTTCGAGGAGGCGCCGTCCGTCGTCGCCTCGGCGAAGAACTACAGGAGCTGGGGCAACTCGCTCGAGGACCACGTGTACCGCTCGCAGTCGCTCAGCACCTTCCGTTGCCCGGAGCTGAAGATGGCGGCCGCGCCCGGCGGCACGGAAAGCGAGTTCCGCGCCCACCTCGCACAGACGCTGCGCGAGAAGCGCGACGCCGCCGTGGACGAACTGCGCCGCAAGTACGGGGCGAAGCTCGGCACGCTCGAGGATCGGCTGCGGCGCGCCGAGCAGAAGGTCGCCACGCAGAAGTCGCAGGCCAGCACCCAGACCATGTCGACCGCCCTGTCGATCGGCGGGTCGCTGCTCGGTGCACTGTTCGGTGGCGGGCGGCGCGCCAGCGCGCTCGGCAAGGCCTCGACCGCGGCGCGCAGCCTCGGACGGGCGTCGCAGGAACGCTCCGACGTCGCGCACGCCGAGGCCGACCTCGCCGCAATCCAGCAGCAGCAGGCGGCGCTGAACGCCGAACTGGAAGCCGAGGTCCAGGCGCTCGAGGGCCGGTTCGACCCGGCGACCGTCCGGGTCGAGGTCACGCCGGTGAAGCCGAGGAAATCCGACATCGCGGTCGAGGACCTCGCGCTCGTGTGGGTGCCGGTCGCGTAGAATCGCGGCTCGTTCGTTGGGGGAGCGGCGCGATGGATGCCCTGATCAAGAAGCTGGTGAAGGACCTCGGCGTGTCGAAGAAGCAGGCCGAAGGCGGGCTGGTGGCGCTGCTGCGGGCCGGCCAGCAGAACCTCAGTCGCCGCGACTTCGAGGCCTTCGTCGCCGACGTGCCGGGTGCGGACAAGCTGTTGAAGAACGCGCCGCCGCCGAGTGCGCTCAGCTCGCTGGCGGGCGGCCTCGGCTCGCTGCTCGGCGGCCGCAGCAGTCCCGGTCGCTGGGCGGGCCTCGCGGCCTCGTTCACGGAAATCGGCGTCGACCTCGACACCGCGCGCAAGTTCGGCCCGATCGTGATCGAGCACGTGCGCGAGCACGGCGGCGAGGCACTCGTCGACAAAATCCGCGCGGCGCTCAAGCTCTAGCGTGACGCTGCTCCTCGCCAAGCTCGTCCTCACCCCCTCGATGATGTACCTGGCCAGCGCCGCCGGCCGGCGCTGGGGGCCGGGCGTCTCGGGCTGGCTCACGGGGCTGCCGCTGCTCGCCGGCCCAATCTCGGTGTTCATCTGCATCGAGCAGGGCCCGGCCTTCGCGGCGCACGCGGCCGGCTCGACGCTGCTCGGCATGTGGTCGTCGTGCCTGTTCTGCCTCGCCTACGATGCCGCCGGCCGGCGCGGCTGGCCGGTCGCTTCGCTGGCGGCGATCCTGGCCTTCACCGCGGGCACGGCGCTGCTCGAGCAAGCGCAGGTGGCGCCCTGGCTCGGGATCGCCGGCGTCTTTGCCGGCGCCGCGCTCTGCCTGCGCGTGATCCGGGCGCCCGTCGGCCGGCCGGCCGCGACCGCGCCGCCGCCCTGGGACATGCCGGCGCGCCTCGCCATCGCGGCCGTGTTCGTGCTGGTGCAGACGGGCATCGCCGGCTGGCTCGGTCCGCAGCTGAGCGGCCTCGTCATCCCGTTCCCGATCGTCGTGATCCTGCTGACCGCGTTTGCGCACCACCAGTACGGCATGGACGGTGCCGTGCGCGTGCTGCGCGGATTCCTGCTCGGGATGTACGCGTTCGCGACCTTCTTCCTCGTGCTCGCGCTCGGCCTCGAGCGGCTCGGCCCGTGGCTCGCCTATCCGCTCGCCCTCGCCGTCTGCCTCGCCATCAACGGCGCGACCTTGTGGACGCTGCGGCGGGCGCTGTAGCGCGCCTCAGAACTTCATCTTGATGCCGGCCAGCCAGCTGCGCGGCGCGCCGGGGCGGGCACCGGCCGGGCGGAAGGCGACGTTGTAGGTCTCGTCGGTGAGGTTCGTGACGCTGGCGAACAGCGTGGTTTCCGCCGTGAGGTCGAACTCGGCGGAGAGATCCAGCAGGGTGCGGCCGTCGATGCGCTCGCCGGCCGGAATGGGCCCGGAGCCGGCGACCGAGCGCGTCTCCTCGACGTAGTTCAGGGTCAGGAAGCCGCGCCAGCGCTCGGCATCGATGCCCGCATTGAGCGTGAGCTGGTGCTCCGGCACGAGCGGGAGTTCGTCGCCCTCGTGGACGTTGCCCCATTCCGCGAAGCTGCTGTTGAAGCTGGTCCGGAACTCGCCCTGCGTCCAGGTGTAGACCGCGGACAGCGGCAGGGACCAGTCGCTGCCGAGCGCCCGTCCCGCGTCCCAGGCCGCCACCAGTTCGAGGCCGTGCACCGCCGCCTCGCCACCGTCGAACTGCGTGCCGATCACACAGTCGCCGCCGGTCGAGGCCGTGCAGGTGCCGAGCAGGTTCTGGTAGTCGACGAAGAACGCCATCGCATCGAGCGATCCCGCGCCGCGCTGGTAGCGCAGGCCGGCCTCGTAGTTCCAGGACGCCTCGGCATCGGCGTCCGATCCCGGCGAGGGGTTGACGAACCCCCGGTGCACGCCGGCGACGAGGCTGAACGCGTCGCTGACGGCCAGCGTCGCGCCGACGCCGGGCAGCCACACGTCGACCTGGTTGCGCGCGACGACGGGATCGCCGTTGCGGTCGGGGTCGGCGGCCCCGTAGTTGCTCTGCTTCAGGTCGATGCGCTCGTAGCGCAGCCCGGGGGTGACCGTCAGCGCCTCCCAGCGGATCGTGTCGCGCACGAACGCGGCCCAGGCCCGCGCCTCGCCGACGCGGTTGTCCTGCGTGCCCGGCGCGCCGGCGGACGTGAGCCGCATGCGCCCGTCGACCATCTGGTAACGGTCGTCGTTCTGGAAGCGGTCCTCTTCGTCCTGGTGGTAGCGGACCGACGCTTCGAGCTGGTGCGACGCGGCACCGGTGTCGAACGCGTACCCGAGCACCGTCTGCACGCCGGCCGCGTAATACTCGCGCGCGTTATTGCGCACGCGCAGCGCGCCCGCGGCACTGCTGCTGCCCGGGGCGCCGACGATGGCCGCGTACTCGGTGGCGAAGGCCGAGGGGTCCGCGAGGATGTCGGTGAGGCTGGTGAAGCCCGTGTTCGCGGCGTTGCGGACGTCGTTCAGCTTGTACCAGGCGCGTTCGGTCCTCGTGTAGTACGCGAGGGTGGTCAGGTCCAGGCGCCCGGTGAAGTCGATGCGATGCGTCAGCTGGCCGGTCCAGTGCTCGACGTTCATCTCGTCGACCTGGCTGCCGCGGTAGCGGCGCAGCGGGTCGGCGCGGAAGTCGTCCAGCGTCAGGCCGAGGTAGGTCTCGTCGGAGTTCTCGTCGGAGTACTGCAGCTTCAGTTCCAGCGACTGCTCGACCTCGGCACCGGCGTTGGAGCGCAGCGCGGCCTTCGCGACGTAGTCCTGGATGCGGTAGCCGGTGTCGCCGCCCGAATCGATTTCCTTGAACCCGCTCGAGTGCTCCTGCAGTGTCTCGAGGCTGAGACCGACATCGTAGGCGCCGCCGGTCTCGACGTAGCCGCCGACCAGCGCATGACCGCGATACGTGCCGTCGCCGCCGCCGAACAGTTCGAGCTTTCCGCCGAGGCCGTCGTCGTCGGGAATGGGCGCCGAGTACAGGCCGACTGCGCCGGCGACCGTCTGCGGGCCGTACTTGATCGCGGCCGGGCCCTTGCTCACCTCGACGCCGGTGATGCGCGGCGTGCGCGGGAAGTAATAGGCCGCCGGGGCGGCGTACGGCGCGGGCGCGATCGGCACGCCGTCCTCGAGCACCGCGATCTTGCTGTTGCGGTCGGTGCCCGAGCCGCGGATGCCGATGCTCGGGCGGATGCCGAAGCCCTCCTCCTCGACGATGTTCAGGCCCGGCACCTGGCGCAGGACCCGGTTCACGTCACCGTAGGCGTGCTCCTCGAGGACGGCCGAATCCAGGAAGGCGATCGAGCCGCCGACTCCCCGCCGGTCCAGGCGCTCGGCGGTCACGACGATGCGCTCCAGCGACGAGGAATCCTCGACCAGGGCGGGTTCCCCGGCGAGGGCGGATGAGGCCAGGGCCAGGCTCACGGCGAACGACAGGGTCGGGATGGTCAGGGTGCTCATCGGCAGACTTCGTTGGGCGCACCGCCTTCCAGGCGGCATGCGGCGGATCGTAGGGAATACCCTGCACGATTGTAAATGAGACTTGTTCGTATTTGATTCGGGATTCCCGCAGGTCCGGCGGGCGATGGGACCCCTTCCCGCCGGGCGCGCCCGTCTTCATGATGCCCACCCCACGTCGACAGCCCGAGGACCGGTCCGCGCCATGCCTTCGTTCGACATCGTCTCCGAGTTCGACAGCCACGAGCTCACCAATGCCGTCGACCAGGCCAGCCGCGAGGTCGGCCAGCGGTTCGACTTCAAGGGCACGAATGCCAAGTTTGAGTTGAAAGACGCGACCGTAACGCTCAGTGCCCCGGCGGATTTTCAACTTAAGCAAATGATCGAGATTCTCAAGCTGAAGCTCGCCAAGCGCGGCATCGACGTCGCCTGCCTGAAGATCGACGAGCCGGTCATCACCGGGCAGACCGCGAAGCAGCTGGTGACCCTGCGCAAGGGCATCGAGACGGAGCTGGGCAAGAAGATCCAGCGCCAGATCAAGGATTCGAAGCTGAAGGTGCAGGCCGCCCTGCAGGACCAGCAGGTGCGCGTGAGCGGCAAGAGCCGGGACGACCTGCAGGCCGCGATCGCGCTGGTGAAGAAGGGCGGCTACGACATGCCGCTGCAGTTCACCAACTTCCGCGACTGATCGAAAAAATAGGGGGCACTCACTATTTTCCGGGCGGCCCGGAAAAATAGTGAGTGTCCCCCATTTTTTCTATTTTCGCTGGAGGGCGGCGCGAAGGGCGTCGGCCATCGCGCCGTTGCCGCGCGGCTCCTCCCGGCGAGGAGTCCGGTCCGGTCCCCGCCGCGCGCCGTCGCCGCCCCGGGGCGAAGCCCGGTCCCGGCCGGCATCGTTTGCCGCGCGAGGTCCCGCCGCCTCGTCGAGCCGCATGGTGAGCGCGATGCGCCGCCGCCTCGCGTCGACCTCGAGCACCTTCACCTTGACGATGTCGCCGGCCTTCACGACCTCGCGCGGGTCGCGCACGAACTTGTTCGACAGCATCGAGATGTGCACGAGGCCGTCCTGGTGCACGCCCACGTCGACGAACGCGCCGAAGTTGGTGACGTTGGTGACCACGCCCTCGAGCAGCATCCCGGGCTCGAGCTGGCCGAGCTCCTCGACGCCCTCGCGGAAGCTCGCCGTCTTGAACTCCGGCCGCGGATCGCGGCCCGGCTTCTCGAGTTCCCTGAGGATGTCGCGCACGGTCGGCAGGCCGAAGCGCTCGTCCGTGTAGCGCGCGGGATCGACCTGCTTCAGCGCGGACGCGTCGCGCATCACCTCGGCCACCGGCCGGCGCAGGTCGGCGAGGATGCGTTCGACGACCGGATACGCCTCGGGATGCACGGCCGAGGCATCGAGCGGGTTGTCGCCCGCGGGCACGCGCAGGAACCCGGCCGACTGCTCGAACGTCTTCGGCCCGAGGCGCGGCACGGCCTTCAGCGCCTCGCGCGAGCGGAAAGGGCCGTGCGCGTCGCGGTGCACGACGATCTGCTCGGCGAGCGACCCGCTGAGGCCGGAGATGCGGGCCAGCAGCGGTGCCGAGGCGGTGTTCACGTCCACGCCCACGGCATTCACGCAGTCCTCGACCACGGCGTCGAGCTGCCTCGCGAGGCGCGTCTGGTTGACGTCGTGCTGGTACTGGCCGACGCCGATGGATTTGGGGTCGATCTTGACCAGCTCGGCCAGCGGGTC
>WBZM01001953.1_pt1 | contig 18664 bp, 14 predicted proteins | sample 5204271 | NCBI WGS metagenome assembly WBZM01 (sample SAMN12344346, study PRJNA552823) | activated sludge metagenome | biome: Activated sludge suspended growth; feature: Nitrification reactor; material: Wastewater; isolation source: activated sludge from nitrification reactor of wastewater...
ATGCGGATGATGAGCTGGCTGTGGCGCTGACCGGGGCGGGTAATCCTCGCGTTGGCCTGTTCGTAGATTTCCGCACTGGTGATGGGCGCGAACCAGACGATGACGCTGGCAGCGGTGAGGGTCAGGCCGTGCGACATGGTTCCGGGCTGGGCGACCAGCACCTGGGGGTGGGTACTCTTCTGGAAGGCGGCGAGGATGCGGTCGCGCTCCGACTTGCCCACTTCGCCGTAGATCATCTCCGCCGAATAGTGCTTGCTGACCTCGGCATGGACCATCTTTAACGCACTCTTGAAGGGGACGAAGACGATGGTCTTGCTCGCCGCCTCCTCGATGGTCTCCAGCAGCACGTTGATACGCGGGCGCGGCGGGATGAACACTACCCCGTCGTCGCCGTTGGCCGCGCCGCAGCAAATCTGCACCAATCTCATGGCTTTTACCGCCTCATTGGCGGCGGTGATCTCGCCCCCGGCGTACTCGGCGTAGAGGTGGTCCCACATCGCCTTGTAGACGATGCTCTGGTCCTTGGTCAGGGGGGCCTCGCGGGTCTCGACGACGCAGGGCGGCAAGTCGATGCACTCGTCCCGCTTGTGGCGGATCGCCGGTTGCATGGCGCGATGCACGGTGTCGAGGGCGTTGTCACGGGGGACCCACTTGAACTGTCCAAACTGGCGCATGGTCAGGTCGCGGAAGTGGGTGTAGAAGGGCGGCACGGTGCTCGGGGTGAGCAGGCGGCACTGCGCCCAGGCGTCGGTGGGTTCGTTGGGGACCGGCGTGCCGGTCAGGCCCCAGACCCGCTCGCGTTTGGCCACCAGGTCCTTGAGGACCTTCCAGCGGCCGGTCTGCGCGTTGCGGGCCACCTGGCTCAGCTCGTCGATGATGATGGTGTCGATGTCGGTGCGCTTGACCAAATCCTGAAGGAGGATTTTCACGCCGTCGTGGTTGATGACGTAGAGGTGGGCGTCGCGTTGCAACAGTTCGCGCCGCCGCTCGGCGGGTCCGTGTAGGACGACGTGTTCCAGGTGGGGAAAGTGTTCCCAGATGTGATCGGCCCAGGTGCGTTCGAGGGTGGAGAGGGGGGCGACGACCAGGGCCTTCTTTGCTAGCCCCTGTTCCCGCAGGAAGTCAAAGGCCCACAAGGTAGCCATGGTCTTGCCGGTACCGAGGTCATCCAGGCAGTAGGCGCGGCTGTGGGCGGCGAGGAAGCGCGCGGTCTCGCGCTGGGCATTCATGGGCTGGTAGCGCCCCGGCCAGTCATAGTAATAGTCCATGGGGTGCGGCGGGTTGAGCCCCAGATTGAGCAACAGCTTGTACTCGCCCATGCGGTGCGGGGCCACGACCAGGGTCTGGCCCTCATGCTCCAGGGTCTTGGCGCTGTTGAGGACGTTGGTCACCCGCGCGGGGTCTTTCAGCCGCAGGATCAGCGCCTTGTGGCGCTCACTGACCAGCACGGATCAGGTCTCCGAGCAGATGGGGCAACTGGCTGGCGTCGTCCACGACCAGGGCGATCCCGCCCGCCGCGTCGATCTTGCGCAGTTCCCGCTGTTGTAGGGGGGTCACGGTGTGGCGCTTGCCGGGGGCCTTGCACTCCAGGCCGACGAAGCGGCCCCCGGCGCAGCAGATGAGGTCCGGGATGCCGTGGCGTCCCATGCCGTTGGACACGGGCGAGAAATGCCACACGCCGTGGGCGTTGAGCCAGTCTTTAACCTGGGCTTTGACACGGCCTTCCGGGGTCATCTGCGTAACCTATTGATTTGCGTAGGGTTTGTGGGGGGGGTGGCCCCCGGTGGAGGCGTGATGGGCGGGCCGTCGCAGTACCAGAAATCGTCCTCCTCGATGTGATACTTCTCCGCCAGGCGGTGCAGGTTTTCGTCCAGCTCCTCCACCAGGGCGACCAGGTGTTCCAGGCGGCGGTGGAGTTCGTCGCTCAGGTCGTCCAGGGGTTGCGTCCGGCAGTGGCGGATCAGCTCGTCATCGGATAGGTGGTTAAGCGTCGTCATGTTGTTATCGACCATCGTATCTCCCATTGAATTGGCACTGGCGCACCGGGCACCAGGCTTTGCACAGGCCGGACGGATTCTCCGGCCAATGATCGTCGTGAAAACTCCTGTCCAGGCGCTTGAGGCGCATCAAGAAGCTACCCCAAATCTTGGGCAGGTCGTCACGGGTGAAGCTCTGCGTTTCCAAATCGAGCGTGGTCAGCCAGACGTAACCGGTCTTGACCCTGCGCACCTGGGGCCACACAGCCATTGCCAGGGCGGCGAAGAGTTTAAGCTGATCGAGGTCGGGTTTGGGCTTGCCGGTCTTCCAGTCGAGGGCGATCACTTTATCCTCCTGGACCGCGCCCACGTCGATGACGCCGCGCACCCACACATCCTTGCCGAACCAGTCGCAAGGCTTGAACGCCTTGTCGAGGGCGATCTGCCGTTCGGTTATCAGCTCCCCGTCCAGGGCGGCGATGCGCGCGGCCAGGGGTTCCCACTGGGTCATGCCAGTCGGCAGGGGCTTGCCATCCCGGACCCGTTCCTCTAGGGCCTTATGCACCTGATTACCCCACAACAGGGCCTGATGCTCAGGCTCGGTCACGTCCTTAACCACACGGGTGTGCCAATAGCGGCGCGGGCATTGCTCGAAGGACGTAAGCGCGGTGTATGACCAGGGCATGGTGAACCTCAATGGATGGGCGGGATGGGCAGGACGTAATCCCCCAGGACCTTCTTGGCGGCGAGCCGGTCGCCGTCCACGGCGCGGTCGAGGAGACTGTCAATCTCCCGCCAGTAACGGTCGAAGGCGATGTCGCGGTCGTTAGGGTCGGTAATGTCGGCCAGGGCTTCGTCCTTACCCGCTTGCCAGCGGGCGTTGACGTAGCTGATGAAGTCCTTACGAATCGCACCCTGTAAACCCTTGGGGTGCTTGGCGCGGACGTGCTCGGGAAGGGTCAACCACTTGGCGCGGGCGGCCTTGTTCTCGCGGGCGCGGTGCACGCGCATGTAGCCGTGTTGATAGTGGCGACGCCACAGCTTATCCGCCATCTCCTCCCCCACCGCCTGGTCGGCCACGCGCAACAGGGGGGCCAGGGCCGCCGCGCCGCCGCGCTCACGGGCGTAGACCAGCAAGGGGTTCAGGGCGACAAAGTCATCCACGAAGGCGGTGTTGGGCATGTCGGCCATGACCCGCACCTGATCGCGTACTTTAACATAGTCCTCTTGTTCGGTTAGGAAGTTCAAAGCGTTAGTTAAGGCAGTAATGTCGGTCATGTGCTACTCGTGTGTAATCTAGTGCATAGGTACACAGCTAGTATAGACCAGTTTTGTCAGATCGTGATGTGCGTAAGCCTACTTGGCCTCGCCGTAGCGTTGGGCGAAGCTACCCTCGGCGGAGGTCACCAGCTCCGGCCACCAGGCCGGCGGAGTCTTCATCAGGGTCAACAGCAGGTCCAGCACGGCTTGCGCGTCGTTATCGGCGGCGACCACCACCAGCTCGTCATGGACGCAGTGAACGATGGGGTAGCGTTGGCCTAACTCGGTGTCGGCGTAGGCGAGCATGATGTCGGAGAGGACGTAGCGGCTCAGGGCCTGCACCAGATTCTCATCCAATTTGCTGCTGTATATCTTTGTCTTGTAACGACCTTTGCCGTAGACCCAGTTAGGCTTGCCCGTGCTGTCGTTCTCCTGGCGCAGATCGGTGTAACGCAAGATACCCCGTGGCAGGATGATGTGGTCCTTACCCGTGCGGCACAGACCCCAGGGGTCGATGGCCGTCTCGCGCCCGGAGTACATGGCATGGAGCGCGCCCGTGCATTTCCACCAGCCCTGGACCACCTCCTGATGGGCCTCACGCCAGACGTTGACGATGTTCTCCGCCTCGGTCTGGGGCACCTCCACCCCGCCCATGGTCTTGGCGACCCGGCGGAAGGTGTTAGCTGAAGCTCCATAGCCAAGTCCCAAGTGCGCAAGTTTCCCCATTTGTCGCATGGTTTTATCCACCTGATCCACGGGCACCCGGTACAGGGTGGCGGCAAAGGCTTTGTAAAGGTCCGCCTTGTCCGGGTCGGCACGGAACAACTCCATGGCACACGGCACCTGCCACAAAAACATGTTCACCCGCAGCTCGATACCCGCCAGGTCAGCGACGACGATCTGGTGCCCTTCGGGGGCCTTGAGGGATAGGCGCAGCACATCGGTCAGCTTGAACTGGTTGGGGTTGACACGGGGTAGGTTCTGCGGATTCCAGGTATCTCCACTCCACCGCCCGGTGTTCGTCGCGCCGTAGTAACGCAAGGTGACGGGCATCTTGCCGCCGCTGGCAGCGGCCAGCCGGACCATGGTTTCCAGGCGGGTTTCGAGAATCGTACTCTTCACGTCCAGCCGCAGCTCGGAAGCGGTGCGGACCAGCTCATCCTCATGTTCGAGGAGGTCTTGCATCCCGTAGTCGGTCTTGGCCAAGGCCGGGATGGGCTTACCTGTAGCCGGACTGGGTTTCGTCGGCACCTCCACGCCCCAGGATTCCAACAGGGTGGAGAACTTCTGGGCACTGGCCAGCTCCTGGCGCAGCTCGTTGGGGTGCATGTGCAGACGCGCGGAGAGCCGCTGGAGGGCCTTCTCCTTGCGGGCGCGCTCTGCCCTCAGCCCGTGTTCGAGGAGGACGGTATCGGCTTCCAGGCGGGGCTCCAGGGCCATGCGCAGGGTGCGGTCGATCAGCCGCAGCTCGCCCAGCGAAGTGACGGGGAGAAAGACCTTGAACAGCCGGGCGCAAATATCCACGTCCGTGACGTTGTACTCGCGCAGGGCGGCGACCTCCGCCGGCAACAGGTCCGCCAGTCGCCGGCCCTTGGTTTGCAGCACCCCTTTGGGCTGATAACCATAGTATTCACTCAGGTATCTCAGGGACCCGCCCACGTCCTTACCGTGCAGGGGCCGGGCCATGCACAGGGTGCAAGCCCACAGGGCTGGCGTGTAGCCGTAGCGCCAGGCGAGGATCAGCCCATCAAAGGCCATGTTGTGCGCGACGGCGATGCTATCCTCCCAGTCGATAGCCGCCAAGGCCGGGCCGATCTCATCGCCCACGTAGACTACCGTCTCCCCGCCCCCGACCTTGATCCCGCAGGAGATGGCTTCAAAGCGGTCGTCCATAACGTATTCAATTTGCGACATTTTTGACAGCGTGTAGTCGCTGCCCCAGTAGGTTTCAAAATCGAGGAAGACGGGGGTCATGGCTGGGTCCTGTGCTGTGAGGGCGGGCAGTGTAAAGACGTAAACGCGCTTCGTCAACTGGGGCTCGTAACTGATGCTTGAAATCTTCTCTGATCTGCCATAATCTAGCATTATGGAACGCAAGCTAGTTAAGATTGGCGAAGCCGCCGCGCTGATTGGCTCGACCCCAGCGACCCTGCGGAAGTGGGAAGCGACCGGGGAGCTTATCCCGGCGCGAAAAACGAAAGGCGGGACACGCTACTACGCGGTCGCCGATCTGCTTGCACTTGGGGACGCGGATGCACCGACGATTTGTTATGCGCGAGTGTCGAGTCACGATCAGAAGTCGGACCTTGATCGTCAGCACGAGATGCTCGAAGCCTACTGCGCTGCGAAGGGCTGGCGCACCGAGGTCATTCGCGATCTCGGCTCCGGCATGAATTACCGAAAGAAAGGGCTCCAGAAGCTGTTGGAGATGATCTTGCGGAGACAGATGCGCCGGCTGGTACTGACCCACAAGGACAGGCTTCTGCGCTTCGGCTCTGAACTGGTTTTCGCGTTGTGTGAAATACAGGGCATCGAGATCGTCATCATTCACAAAGGAGAGCAACCGAGCTTCGAGGAAGAGCTTGCCCAGGACGTGCTCGAAATCATTACGGTCTTTTCGGCCAGGCTGTACGGCAGCCGCTCCAGGAAACACAAGAAACTGCTAGCTGACCTTCAGTCTGCTGGTGACGCTATTGCGGAAGAACTAGGCATCTACGATGTTACTCGCGCACAAGATTGAACTGCGCCCGACCACAGAACAAGCGGACTATCTGGCCCGCGCTTGTGGGTCTCGTCGTCATTGCTACAACCGGCTGCTGGAGCACTTCAGCAAGAAGGATGTGAAGTGGTCGAAGGCAGCGGCATACCAGCATTACATCAAGGTCATCCGTCCGGCATTCCCCTGGTACAACGAAGTGTCTAGCCGCGTTACCCGCAACGCAATTGACGACCTGGACAACGCTTTCAAGCACTTCTTCCGCCGCGTCAAGCTTGGCCAGAAGCCAGGATTCCCGACCTTCAAGAAGAAAGGCATCGGCGACAGCTTCGCCCTGCGCGAGACGCCCAAGTTCGATGTGGATGGCAGGGAGCTGCGGATCGAGAAGCTGAAGACGCGCATCAAGATGCGCCAGCGGTTGCGTTTCACCGGCACTCTGAACCAGGTCACGATCAGTCAGCGCGCTGGAAAGTTTTATGCTTCCATCCTCGTCGAGACCGACGACTACAATCCTCACGCGCCGCAGCATGAAGCGGTCGGCGTCGATTTCGGCATCAAGTCTTTGGCGGTTACATCTGACGGTACCGTATTCCCCGCGAACAACGCACTGAAGCGGAACTTGAAGGCGTTGAAGAGAAAGCAGCGCCGCTTGTCGCGCAAGCAGAAAGGATCGAACCGCCGAGCGAGAGCCAAGCTCGCGGTCGCCAAGCTGCACAAGCGCATCAGCGACCAGCGGCAGGCTGTATTGCACGAGCTGTCTGACCGACTGACCCGAGACTACAAGGTCATCTGTCTGGAAGACCTGAACGTCAAAGGCATGGTCAGGAATGGCAAGCTCGCCCGTCCGATCAGCGATGCTGGTTTCGGCACGCTGCGCCGGATGATTGAGTACAAGGCCGAACTGCGCGGCGTCGAAGTGTCCTTTATCGGTCGCTTCGAGCCGAGCAGCAAGACCTGTTCCGAATGCGGTCAGATTCATGACATGCCACTGGATAAACGCACGATGGAATGCGATTGCGGCAACGTCATGGACCGCGACGAAAACGCTGCCAGGAACATCCTGGCTCGTGGTCTGGACACGCTCAGGCCGGACCTTAAACGCACGCAAGAGTTGCGTAAGACCTCTGGTTCTCCAGCGGCTGCGGCGTTGACGGCGTGAACATGCACGAGATAAGCGCAAATTGTGCTGATTATCTCAAGCATTTATGAGCGGCTTGACGGCAAGTATGCGGCCGATGGACGGCGCCATTGGCATGCGCAGCATCCTCGGCTGGGCGATGCGGCGACGTTGCCGCGTTTCGTGAAGTACTTTCCGCAGCTGGCACGGGACGCTACCAGCAAAGGCGTTGAAATTATTAACGCTTCGCGGGATACTGCGCTGACGTGTTTTCCTCGCGCCGCGCTGGAAGACGTGTTATCTTCGCCCCCAGCCTAACCCCAGCGGACGTACGGCATTGGACATTCTCGGCCTGACCACGACGGAAGCGATCCGTGCCATGATCGGCATCGATGAGGCATCGCGAGAGCTGCCGGATCAGCTGTTCATCGACCTGGAGATCGAAGACGCCCTGCGCCTGGAATTCGGTTCCTGGCTGCCGGTGACGCTTGACGCGCTGTTGGCGGGTGCTGACGGCAGCGGCAGCGCGGCTGATCTGGCGTACCTCGCCTCTCGCCACGCCGCCCGCGCCTGGTGCGCCCTGGAGGTACTGCAGGCCGCCGATATCTCCTTAGCACAGCGGCACAGCGACGGCCAAAACGAGTTCGCTCGCCAGACCTACAAGGTCGAGGACTTGCTCAACCGGCTCAATGCCAGCTACTTGCGCTACCGGGATCTGGTCCTGAGCAATCTGGGCGAGACTGTAACCGCCTCCACGACCTGGCTTGCCGGGGTAGCCACACCTACCTACGACCCGGTGACCAACACCACCACCACCTAGACATGCCCACCTCGATCAGTGTATCCGCAGGGTTCTTCAAGCGTGACAGCTTTCAAGTGTGGAACCCCGGCACGCTGACGTTCGGCCCCCGGACCATCACCGGGCGCAAAAAGCGGATTGACGCCTTCGTTTCTCTTTGGCATCGCAGCTCCCGAAGAGAGCACATCTACGTCCTGCCTGAGGAGGATGTCAGCGGCATCCTGGCCCTGCGCAGCACCACCGGGATCATCTACCTGATCAGCGGCACTCAAGAGGCGGACAGCTGGCAGGGCGACGACAACCGCTACGAGTACCTGCTCAGAGGCCACAAGGTGACCTCGCCGTCCGGGGGGGCAGCCGAGCATTACCCGGTGCGGGTGGCGGGCTCAGGCGACGATCTGGGGCCTGTGGTGTTGGGTCCAGCGGTCGTGGGCTACGCCGACACCGAACTGCGCTCCACCAGCGAACCTCGCGAGCAACTGCAGATCGCTGAAGCCGAATACTTCCTGGCCTACACCGGCAACTGGCAGGTGCAGGACGCCGACTTCATCAAGCTGGACGGCGCCTGGCACCGGATCATGGAGCTGAACTTCGACTCCGGCTACTACTACGCCCGTGCTAAGCAAGACGCTCCGCGCTTCCAGACCGTCGAGTTCAAGCTGCCCTCCACCACCCCCGGTGTGTTTGATCCCAGGACCGGGAAGCTGACGGCCGGGACCGAGATGACTCGCCAGGTATCGGTCCTGATCAAGGATCAAACCCGGCTTGGGCAGCTGGCCCAGCACCAGATCAGCGAACGGCTGGAGCTGTATATCTATCAGGCCCATATCGGCTTCATGCCGAGACTTGGCCACGGCGTGCTGCTGGATAACGTGCGCTACACCGTCGATGAAGTCGGCGAAGTGACGAACGAAAAGCAGTGGCGCGTGGTGGTGACCCGGTAGCGGCCATGGCCACTCTCCCTCGCAAACCGGGTTATGCAGGCTATAAGCACCTAAAGTTTGGCAAGGAGTATGCTGCCAAACACAACGAAATCGTGGCGATGAATCTCAAAGCGGCCATGTACGCTATGCCTAAGTACCTGCTGGGAGGGTATGCAGCGACTGCGCTGAACTTGGCGATAAAACACACCAAACACGACTCTAGTCGTTTTGCCGCGAACTGGAATCTGGCGATTGGCAGCGGCCCACTGGAAAATAACGGCGACCCTGACCCGTTAGAGTATCGGCAAAAGGGGAAGTCTTACGGATCTGTTGGTGAAAAAGGAAGTGCTGGAGCAAATCGATTAGCTGTACAGATGTCGAAGCGCATGTACTACGGCTATACCAAAAGCGACGCAGGGAACGACATGATGAAGCTTACCAAAGGGAAGTTAGCCGAAGCACTCTATCCAAAGGCCGGTGGCGCTGTGTCCAAAGAGAAGGGCCAATCCTCTTCGCTATCCGGCGTGAGGCTGGGATTCATGCAAAAGATGAATGTCCCGCCGAAGATTTATCTTTACAACCCGTTTATGAAGCCTGACTACGTGCCGTTTAGAAAGGACACGTGGCAACCGAGAAAGCCCACTAACTTACGTCAAGGGAAAACCTACCCGCAGAACGCTCTCTATAAAGGCGGGCTCATACAAGTCACTAACGAAGTCTCTGCCGTTATGGGACAGGGCTTCTTGCAAGAGGCCATAGTTAAAATGGCAGGTGACATGCGCATGGCTAATAAAGCGAACAAGCTGCTGGACCCCTTCGTATGAGAATCGATGAAGCCGAAGAGACGGTCTATCAGATTCTGGCCCAGAACTGGTCTCTAACCCCGCTGGCCTGGCATAACGTCGATGCTCGCAACTACACGCTACCGGGGCAGCCGCTGCTGCCTGACGGCACCGAGGATTACCTGGCCGTGCGCCTGGACATTCATGCCGCGACAACCCTGACCGTACCCGGTCACTGCATTCGCTACGCTGGCCAGCTCTCGATCGGTATCTGCGTCAAGGAGCGCACCGGCACCCGGCAAGCCAAGACCTACCTGTCTGAGCTGGCGGATCTGCTGGAGAACCAGCGTCTTATCTCAGAGCACGGCACCCTGATGGTCTCGCCCTTGTCAAACCAGGGCGACTATTTCGCTGAAAACGGCTGGTACGTTTTAGAGGCCGCCTTCCCGATTCATTTCGAGCGTTATCTCGTGCCGGGCCGGGTCGAGGTTACGTCATAACCGCTTGCCATGACACACGAAAGTGGTACGCTAGGTTATCTTCCTTCCAGTGGGGTTGACCCACTTTACCAACCATCCTGCTGAGGATCACCCCATGGCATGCGCAGCCTATAGTTCAACCTCCGAAGTCTCTCTGTACTACGCCGCCGACACGGATGACGCCAGCCTGTGGTCTGCCACGGTCACCTGGGAACCGGTGCCGATGACCGGCGAGTCCATCTCCACCAACCTGACCTCCACCGTTTCCGAGCAGATCACCCCGACCCGTTCGTATGCCGGTTCCAAGCTTACCCAGGGCGAAGTCAGTGGCAGCTTCAATTTTGAAGCGCAGGCCGGCGACTTCTTCTTTGACATGTTGATTGCCGTGCTGCAAGCCGACAAGGAGACCTCGGTCGGTACCAACAGTGCGGGCAATACCTGGGCGGACGAAGCTACGATCAAGAACGGCAGTACCAAGCACTGCTTTGCCTTCATGAAACGGGTACAGGTCGCCAGCGGGAAGTGGGACTGGTATGTCTTCCGTGGCGTGCAGGTCGGTTCCATGAGCATGGACATCTCCCCGAGTGCCCTGATCACCGGCACGGTCAACATCATGGGCGTCCGCCCTGAGTCCCCCCAGGAAGACGCCGCTAAGCCAAACGGCTGGACCCTGAATAACCTCGAAACGCTGCCGCTGATGTCTGGTGTTGACAGCCTGAAGAACTTCGACATCCTGGCAGGTGCTAGCTCGACCGGCGTGACCATGCAGTCGATTTCCGTGAACTTCGATAACCAGCTGCGCCAGCAGCAGGCGATCGGCATCAACTCCATCTACGCGGCAGGCGTGGCTTCCGGCCGGTTCATGGCCACCTACAGCGGCAACGCTTATTACGCCAATCCGGACATCTACAACGCTTTCGTCAACGACAGCAACCTGTCTATCACCGGCCAGCTCCTGGACTCCTCCAGCAACGGCATCCAGTTCGATTCTGACTTCGTCAAGGTCACCTCGGGCTCGATTCCCACGGCGGACGGCGCCGATCAGGACCTGATGATCAGCACGGAGTTCCGGGCCTTTGAGGACAGCACCAACGGCACGGTGCTGATCACCAAGAACCCGGCCTAAGCCACGCTTCCAGCGAACCCCGCTGGATCGCTGGGACTCTGAACTTGGCGGGGGCAACCCCGCCTTGTTTTTTACCCGGCGATCAAACTGAGGTACCATGACCTCCCCAACCACCTGACAGTCAAACAAAACGGAGACTTCCATGTCAGACCAATACTACGCCGCCAACGAACCCAGCCCCATGCAAGTTGCCCCGCCCTCTGGAGGTTTCAATTTCGCGGAGCTGATGGTCGATGAAGACATCTCGAAAGAAGGTGTCTGGGTCGATTTCTACGGTGGCAGCAAGCTCAAGATCGCTAGCACCAGCTCACCGGCCTATAAAAGCAAGCTGAGCAAGCTGGCGCGGGCCAACAAGCTTATTCTGGACGACTCCAACCCAGAGAACTTTGAGGCGGTACAGCGCATTACCGCCGAAGCGCTGGCAACCACCGTCTTGCTGGACTGGCAGGGAATCCATTGGCCGAATCCAGATGGCGGCACCACTTTCAACATCGCCTACACCCCGAAGCTGGGCATGCAGGCCCTCCGGACGGATAAGTTCCGTGACTTCGTGCTGGATGAGGCCGGGCGCATCTCCAACTTCAAGAAGGAAATTGCCGACGCGGCAAAAAAGCCCTAGGCTGGCAACTACGCTGGGCGCACAACATAGAGGCGCTCATGCTGAGCTACGAGCGGACAGGGATTGTCCCTCCGGCCCTTGCCAGCCGACCCATCCTCACCCCTGACGTGGGCTACTTGATGGAATGCTTCTCTCTTCTCTCCAGGCATCGGCAGTCAAGCGGCTTCGGCGTCAACCCCATTCCCTTAGCGGACATCGTCGCGGTGTCCGCTCCCCTCGGCTTTCGCACTCCGTCGGACTTTCTCTTCTTCGCTGAGATGATGGGTGAGTTGGACAGCGAGTTCATGGCGTATGCCAGTGAGCAGCAAAAGCTCACCTCCACTACCAAATCCAGGCACCGCTAGAGGCGCACGACCATGGCTGAAGGTTTCATCATCCCGATTACCTACCAGGCGGTAAACGAGCAGGTACTGGATGAGGGGCTGAGGAAGGTAGACGCCTTGGTCAAGGCCGCAGGCGAGGCTGTGCAGGCAGCGCAGAAAGCGGGGACTGCTGCCAGTCGCTCTACGCTTAAGCCCAACACGGCCCAGGACGCCAGAGTGGCGGCGGCAGCAGCAACCAGGACAGACGGGAACGGCGCTAAAACCAACCAGTACGACTTCATTCACGCCAGTGAGATGAAGCGGCTCGCCGAGCTACAGGAGTTTGGCAAGGAAGGGCTTGCCAGTTTGCTGAGGGTGAAGGAGCAGATCATCAACTTGATGGCTCCGTATCAAGAGCTGGAAAAGATCATAACCCAAGCCGCTGCCGCCCAGGCGAAGTTTGACGCATATCAGAAAGAGTCGACCTTAAACCAAGTTAAGGCCACTAAGACCATGCAGGCGTTTACAGAGTTGACTGACCGCCTGCATGCCGCCGAGGCACGCCGGGTAGAAGGCAATATGGCGCTTACCAGGGCGGTGATGCAAAGCGAGGCCGCGAATAAGAAGGAACTTACCGCGCTGCAGACCAGACTGGATCTTGAACAGAAGCTCGCCACCGCCCAGGAACGAGGCAGACAGAGCGGTCTGGTAGAGGCGGTCATGAAAGAGGAGTCTGCCCTCCGCGTGGCGACGGCCACCCTGAAAGCCTACCTGGACATCCAGGAGAAGCTCGCGATCGTGCGCGGCAAGACGGCCAATGTCGGCGAGGTCAAGACACTGATCGAAGAGGAGGGGGCGTTCAAGCGCCTCGTGGTAGCCACCACTGAGCTGGAGAAGGTCAAGTTGAAGTTGGCTGAGGCGCAAACAAGGATGACGCCTGAGTATCTGAAGGAGCTTCACGCCCTGCAGCAGCTTACCCGTGAAGAGATGGTGAAGGCGGAAACCAGCAAACTGATTGACAAGCTCTACAAGGATCGGGCGGCTGTTTTGGCCTATTCCTCGACAGAGTATAAGAACGAAGCCGCGTCTCTGCAGAAGCTAACCCAGGAGGAGCGCGTCGCTGCTGAGACAGCGAAAGCCATGGAGAAGGCCCAGGAGCGGCTGGCCCGTGCTATTGCCGCTACCAACCCAGACGTACAGAAGCTGGTGGAGCAGTACAAGAAGCTGGAGAAGCAGCAGCGCGAAGCGACTACGGCGGGCGGCCACTGGTCAAAGCACATTGCCGGCCTCAACCAGCTTACCGCCAGCTTCCGCGCCGCCCTGTCAGGCGTGGGCATGGGCTTTGGCATCTACACCAGCGCGACGATCGTGGCCGCGTCCGCCACCTACGGCCTGGTCAACGCCGTCAAGCAAATCGTGGCGGTCGGCGCCGAGTTCACCAAAGAGCTGTCCGTGGTCAACGCCGCGATGGGTCTGACCGCCGAACAGTACCAGACACTGGAAAAAGCCTCCATCGAGATGTCCGCCTCGTCGCGCTACTCAGCGACGCAGGTCGTACAGGCGTTCCGTGAGATGGGCATGTCCGGCTTCGAGTACCAGGAAGCGATGGAGGGTGTGTCGTCCGTCCTGACCCTGGCATCCATCGGCATGATGAGCTTTGGCCAAGCCTCTGACATCGCGACCAACGTCCTGTACGGCTTCGGCCTAGAGGCCGCCGATCTGTCCCGGGTGGTCGACGTCATGGCACAGGCCGTCACCGACAGTGCGCAGACGGTCGAACAGCTCGGCACCACGATGTCTTACATCGCGCCGGTGGCCCAGTCGTTTGGCGTCTCCCTGGAAACGGTCGCCGCTGCTACCCAGGTCCTGGTCAATGCCGGCATCAAGTCGAGCCGCGCTGGCACTGGCCTGCGGCGCGTCTTCACCGCCTTGTTCTCTGACAGCGAAAACGTCACCAAGCAGCTTGGTGAGCTGGGCGTAACCGTCAACACTATGGCGGGCGACATGGATGCGGAACTGGTGCGGGTGCTGAAGGCCGTCTACGCGGCGACGAATGGCGCCACGACGGGCATCGGCAACCTCACCAAGGCGATCGGCCTGTACGGTATCCCCAGCTTCCTGGCCCTGGTCAAGTCGGCTGGCGATGGCTCAGAGTCATTGGAAGACATTACGGCGAAGTTGCGCGGTGCTGGCGGCGCGGCCTATGAGATGAAGAAGCGAATCGAGGACAACCTGGCGATCGACTTCGAGAAACTGCAGGCGGCTATCTCCGCTGTGCAAGAGAAAATCTTCATGCTGTTTGGGGAATCGTTGCGTGATGCGACCCAGGCGCTGACGGCGTTCATCCGGGGTTTTGCTGAGAACGAGGCGGGAATTAAGCGTTTTGTTGAGGAGTTGAAGGGGCTAGTTGAATTGCTTGTGTGGTTAGCTGGGGCCTCTCTGCTGGGCGGAGTGATTGTGCTGTTCGTGCGCTTCGGCCTGGCAGTGAAGGCGGCCACTACGGCAGTGGAGGGCCTCTCTCGCGGCATGGTTCTCTTTGACGCGATTGCGACGAAGTCGGTGCTAGGTTTGGGTCTGAAGCTAGCCGCTGGATTAGCCGCTCTGTGGCAGGGAGCCGAGGTGTATAAAGAACTGGCTTCTGTGTTACCGCAAGTTACCGAGGAATCCTTGGCTTTGTCGAAGGCGCAGGAGGCACTCAATGAAGAAATGGGCAACGTAGAAATCAGCAAGAGCGTTGAGGGTTGGGCAGTCAAGGCAAAAGAGATTAAGCAGAGCCAGATTGAACTGGAAAAGCAACTGAAGAAAGTCCGCGCCGAATGGGAGGCGGCTTCTGAAGCGGCGATCAAGTTTATGGATACCGGGCAGGAAGGCAGCGAGTCTTATGTTAGCAAGATGGAGGACTTGGAAGAGAAAGAGAGAGAGCTATCTAAGAGCTTGGACAACACGGCCAAGAGCTTTAAACGCGCTATGGCTGACCTTATTGATGCACAGATTAACGCGATCAAAAACAGAAAAGTCGAGCTGGAAGTCAACATTACGGTGGGACAGGCCGAGTTAGAGGCCGGGCTGCAACTGCTGAAGGAACAAGCAGACGTCATACGCAAAGCAAAATCAGATATTACCATGAATGCGGTAACCCCCTGGGGAGCTATATCAGGCAGAGAAGACCCGGAAAGAATTGTTGAAGCACTAGCGGCCATCAACCCGGTTCTAGCAAAGCTGTATGCTGATATGGAAGCTCTCAAGAAGAAGCTCCCTGAAATGCGGGCTGAGCTAGAGCTTCTTAATCGTACAGGCGATAGCACTGTAAAAATTCTTGAGAGACAGGCAAAGGGATACCGCGACTATGCCGACGCGGTCGAATATGTCACTGACACTGCCGGAAATAGGCTCGGTATTGTGCTGTCTGAGGTTGGTAAAAGAAGCCTATTTTCTACGACCGCTGCATTAGAGCAGGTAGACCAGGCCATAGCAAAGGTGACGGAAGCGAATAGGCTAGAAGCCCTGTCGGTGGAGGCCAAGATAGCCCACTACAACTACGCAGTTAGTATGTACAAAATCTACGTCGAAACCTTAAGAACTTCCGCAGGGGCCATTGCTGAAGTAGAGACCAAGATCAAGGCCCTGCAAGACGCGCAAAACAAAGGGCCGCTGAATTATGAAGACGACGTTGAATTAAAAAGGCTGCTCGCGATGCGCGAGGGATATGCGGCTTTGCAGGTAGCGGTCTCACAGGGAAACGCTCAGTTCATAGAGAACATGGAGGCACTCGGTAAACTAATAGCCAAGCGCACGGACGACATGATCAAGCTGAAGCTAAAGCTGGTTGACTTACTGAACACACCGTTTGAGGGCGACTTCGTTGACACCTTGAAGGGTCAGGTTGATTTCCTGTTAAAGGAAACTGACGCCATGGTGGCGAAGTTCTCTGCCACCACAGAAGCATTCGTTGAGATGGAAAATGCGGTCTCTTCCGCTGTTACCGGCATGTCGCGCTCAGCCGGCATGTCGCGCTCAGCCGGCATGTCGCGCTCAGCCGGCGTGACCTACCCGCGCATGGAAGGGATGCCGTCTATGCAGGGGTACGAGAAGCTGAAGATTTCGCAAGACGAGTACATTCAAGTAGTGCGCGAATCCATTGGGCTTAACTCGGCGCAAGAGGCATCGCTGCGGAGCCTGCTGCCGTATTTAGATCAGCTAGCTGAGAAGCACAATCTCAATCGTGAAGCGTTGGTCTCACTCATAGCACATGAAAGCGCGTTTAATAAACTCGCCGTTAGCTCGGCAGGAGCTATGGGCTTGATGCAGGTGATGCCAGAGACTGCTAGAAAGGTCGCCGAGAAATACATGGGTGCATTTGACCAGGCCGAGTACGCCTCCATGGAAATGCGCTATAACATGGAGCTTGGCACTCAACTTATGGTAGAACTGCTGGGACGCTATAAAAACAATTGGCAACAAATGCTGGCTGATTGGAATGGCGGCCCTAGGCAGGCAATGAAACTAGAGCAGGGTAAAGGGTTAGGTAGCCTGCATCCAGAGACAGCCGGGTTGGTAGATGACGTAACCCAGAAGTATCTCAGGCTTGACGCAGCCATGAAGAACGCTACCGCGACCACTTCTGAGCTCAACGATGAGACCAGGCTGGAAAACGAGCTACAGTCAGCCGTGGCTGCAGGACTGGCGGATAACACCTCTGGCCTTAACAACACTGCGGAAGCAACCGCATCGCTTGCCGACCAAACTAACGAACTGCAACAAGCCTCCGCCGGCTTAACAGAAGAGCAGCGGGGTTCCGCCAACGTCGCACTGCAACAAGTAGCTGCGCTCATGAAAGCTCGGCAAGCATATGCTCAGCTAAAGGTGACCCTTAAAGACTTTAAGGCTTTGCAGGAACAGGAGGTGGTGGCCCGCAGCAAAGCCCTGGAAGCCGAAAAGAAGTTACAGGATCTGCTGGCGCGCACCAACAACGGCAGAACCGCTACCGATATGCAAATCGAGGAGATGGAAAAGCTGCGAGATTTCCAGAAGCAGTTCACTGACCAAGCCAATAAGCTCTACGAAAAGCAGGGGGACGTAACCGAGGAGCTGGTGAAACAAGGCGTCGTAATGAAAGGGCTGTATGACTACAGTGAGCCGCGCTTGCAGGCTCTGTCCGATGGTTACGACTCGGTCAATACCCGCTCACGCGCCTATCGACTGACGATGTTCCAGATCATGCAGCTGGAGGAGAAGGGCTACCTGACCAAGACGGAAGCCATGTTGGCCCGTATTGACGCTTCCCTGGCCAGCCTGCACCCGCTCGCCAGAGACTTCGCGGAGACTATCTCTAACGCCTTTAAGGTTTTGCTGCTGGAGGGCGGCAATAGCAAGGAAGTATTCACCGATCTGAAGAAGACCTTGGTCGACATGACCATGGAACGCTATGTGATCAAGATCACGACGAATCTGATCGGTTCGGTAATGGACCCCATCCTGCGCAGCTTTGAAAGCGTAGCCATGAACCTGCTGTACGGCTTTGGCAGTATGCTGGCCAATTCCGTGGCTGGACTATTTGGCGGCAACTCCACAGGTGCTGGTATGGGCATCGGCGGTGTGGGTGGGCTGTCCAATCTTTTCAGTCTCAAGGGCCTGAATGACTTGTTTGGTGGGTCAAGCATCGGCACCAGCGTCGCCAACTCCATCGCTAAGTTAGGGCTGGGTACACAGATTGGTGAGTCCGCCGGCTATGAAATTACATCCGCCTTAGAGCCGTGGCTGTCTGGAATCGCCAATATGCCAAACTGGGTCCTTGGCGCCGGAGGATTGCTGGGGGGCCTGGCCAGCAATGCCATCTTCAAAGGCAAAGGCTACTCAGGTATAGGCTCCAGTATCGGCGGTCTGGCGGGCGGTCTGGGAGGTTCAGCGCTGGCAGGTACGCTGGGTCTGGCCGCCGGCCCACCAGGCTGGATCATTGCCGGCATTGGCGCGATCCTCGGCTCGATTGCCGGCGGAGGCATCGGCTCACTCTTTGGCGACAAGGAGCCGCGCTACGGCACGCTGGCCGCTCAGACCGGCAATCGCGTTGTGGGGTTGGAAGACTGGGAGAACGGACCTGCCAACTACTCGAAGGGCGCCTTTGGGCTGACCTTCGGTATTACGGACAAAGGCAGCAAGAACATGGATGCATCAGAACTGAAAGAGGTTTACGATGCCTTGGCCCAGATCAGCAATAAGCTGGCTGACTTCTTTGGTGAAGATTTATCGAAGTTCATCACGGACGAGCTGCAGAAGATGAGCACGTTCGGTGACGGCTTGCTCCACTTCACTGAAAACGAAGGCGACCTGGGTGGTGCCATGGCGGGAATGATCAAGGCTATTGCGGAAGCTGCTGGCCGGTCTAGTGAAGACATCGGCATAGCTTTCCAGGCTATGGTGGGAGACATCGGCGGCACGGCAGAAGAGGTTGCCGCTCAAATCGAATCAGCCATGGCGGCCTCGTTGTTGGTCGTGGAGCTGTCTGATCGCTATGACGAGCGCATTGGCGAGATGCTGAATCTGACCGGGAACATAAAGGACGACGTTA
>WBZM01001955.1_pt1 | contig 18652 bp, 18 predicted proteins | sample 5204271 | NCBI WGS metagenome assembly WBZM01 (sample SAMN12344346, study PRJNA552823) | activated sludge metagenome | biome: Activated sludge suspended growth; feature: Nitrification reactor; material: Wastewater; isolation source: activated sludge from nitrification reactor of wastewater...
AGACGACGATCGAGAGAACGGGCCGCAGTACCGGCGGCGGTCCATCGTTACGGTCGCAAGCGCCGAGGAGTGTGAGCAGGCCTGCGCAGACGAGCGCGAAACGAGACTTCATGGCTTGGGCGTCTCCCCGCGGTCGTCGGCCGCGTTCTGGACGGTTACAACCTGCCCCGGGCGGAGCAGCTGTCCGCCGCGCGTCACCACGAGTTCACCGACCGTCACGCCGCTATTCAGCAGCAGTTCGCCGGTTCCATAGCTTTGAACATCAACATTGCGCAGCGACACGGTCTTGTCTTGCGGGTCCACCACCCACACGGCCGGCTTCCCTTCCACCGTGAAGAAAGCCGTCCAAGGCAGGACGATGGTGTCGCGAGGCGTGAACCGACCTGTGCCGGACACCGGGGCACCTAGTCCCATCTCTGCTGCAGAATCGCTCAGTCCGACCTTGACCCGCACCGTGCCGCTGGCGGCATCAACGGTGGGGGATACCTCGCGCACCTTTCCAATGGTGCGAACAGACGGATTGGAGAGCAGCCGTATCTCCACGGTGCGATCTTGCTGCGAAGAGGCGCCTAGCAACGTTTCGAAGACGTCGAACACCGCATCGCGCGGTCCGTCGCGCGCGACCGAGTAGATTGGCTGTCCTACGGCGGCGTACTGCCCGACCTCCGCATTGCGCGCCGTGACGACGCCTGAGGCGTCTGCCCGCAATTCGGTGTTCGCCAGCGCGTCGTCGGCAGTCCCCAGGCTTGCCTGCGCGCTTTCCAATGCGGCTCGGGCGCCATCCAGGGCCTGCTTGGCCCGGTCGTAGCTCGGCTGCGTCGTATAGCCCTGCGCTAGCAGGGTACGCTGCCTCTCATAGGTCGCCGCGGCTTCGCGCAGCGTGGCCTCCGCGGAGGCCACCCCGGCCTTGGCCGCGCTCACGTCGGAAAGCTGCTGCGTCTTTTCCAGCGCCGCAAGCACTTGCCCGGCCTCGACGTGATCGCCAACATCCACGTTCCGGCTGGCGATGCGTCCACCGATGCGAAACGCCAGCTCGCTTTGCACACGCGCCGAAATCTGGCCCGTCAGCGTCGTTTCAGGGGCGACCGACGTGCGCGTGGCGGCCTGCACAAGCACCAAGGTCGGCGCTTTGCGCGGCGGGGTCGAGGAGTCGCCACAAGCGGCGAGTAATAGCAGCGGTGCCAGCAGGAGAGGCGAGCCGAAGCGAATCCGACCAAGCAGGCCACCGAGGCCAATGTTTGCGGCGTGTGCGAGGATCGTTTCATCCGCGTTGGTCGAATTCGGTGAGTGGGCCTTCATCTGCCATCCTGCCTAACGGGCGGAGCTCGCGCGCCGGCCCCTGACCGGCGTCGTCGTCTCGTGTCGACTCCGATCTAAATGGTAACGTACCGTACCAGTTGGATAATGCAAGCCCCAGGAAGGTGATCCAGAAGCTCGCCGCGACGGCGAACCCTTCGCCCTCCTGCGTCCGCAAGACGGAAGCGAGGATGCCCTGGACCCAGGCCCCGATCCGAACGACGCTCGTTGCAAGATCGCGTCTGCTTCCGCTTCCCGGCGGTTCGTCCTCGGCTTGGCTATCGCGGGATCGGCGCACGCTCGCTCGCTTTGCTCACAGCGACGTCTTATGAGGATGCTGGCGCTGCTTCGCCCTTTTCCAACGCGCGCTTGGATGTCGCTTCCGCGACCGTCGGCTCGATTCGAACCGTGGTCACGCCCGCCTGGCTCGTCGCGGCCAGCGTGCTCTTGGCATGCGTATAACCATTGGCGATGTGCCGCTGAATGGCGATATCGGAAAAGTCGTAATCACGCGACGACGGTTCTCCATCGTCTTTCGGACGAATAAATCGCGTCATCGAAGTCTCCAAGCCGTCGCCCATGAGCTGGATGTAGCGTGGATGCTGTCTGACTTTTGCACGCTCCCTCGGCTCGAGGCCCGAGAGAATGATCTTCACCATGCTGCGATAGGCGTCCTTGATCTCACGCAGGCGCAGATCACTTCTCACGCGCTCGGAGAAGACGATCTCGTCGCGGCGTGCCATGACTTCCACCATGTTGGTGGGCAGCGTGGACTGCCCGGAGAAAAGATCGACGATGAAGACGCGCTTGCCGTCCGGGCCACAGCGGTCGACGACGAGGTCGAAGGGCGAATTGCTGACGATCCCACCATCCCAATAGGCTTTGCCATCGACGACCGTCCACGAGAAGCCCGGCGGCAGGCTTCCGCTCGCCAGTACGTGGTCGGGAGTGATTGAATCGACATAGCTGTCGAACACCTCCAGCTCGGCTGTTGCGACGTTCACCGCGCCGACGAGAAGACGGACCGGACTCGTCTTCAGCGAGCTGAAGTCGACATACGCGGAGATCAGGCGCCGCATCGGCGACGTGTCATAGTAACTGGTCCACGGCGCGAAGACGTCGTCGAATGGAGGCATCCATCGTGGCTTGAAGAAGTTGGGCACGCCGAAGGTCAATATCTGGGTCGCCACGGCGAGACGCCTTGCGTCCTCGAACAGCCAGTTGGGCGTGACCACGGACAGATCGTTCCAGAAGGATTCGAGCGCTTCCGTCGCATGCTTCGGATTTCCGGCAATGATCGCCCCATTCAGGGCGCCGATCGAAACGCCAGCGACGATATCGGGAAAGATTTGCTCCTCCTCCAGCGCCTTCACGACCCCGCACTCGAATGCCCCGAGCGCGCCACCGCCTTGCAGGATCAGCACGGTCTGGCGCGAGACGGCGTCGAGAACGTGGGTTGGGTCTGCCAATCCCTGTTTGTGGTCCTTCAGGTTGACGCGATAGCGGATCAGAGTTTCGGCAAGCCGCGTCTCATCCGGGGGCCTGCCCGTCGAAAACAATGCCCGCGGCACGTCGCTCTCGAGGTAGAACAGGGCGTAGGAGCCCTCTTCGAGCGAACCGCGGCTGACGAACTCGCAGCCGGGCGTTGGCATGCCCACCACGTCGAAACCGATGTCGCCGATGTCACAGTAGAAGTACGACACCTCGTCGTAGCGATGCCGGGGGTTCATCATGTTGCGGGCCGCGAGCTGGCCCTGGCGGACGGCATTGTCCCAATGTTCGACATGGCGACGCTGAGCGAAGACCGGATCGAAGAATTTCGTCACGTCGCCGGCAGCGAAGACGGTCGGCACGTTCGTGCGCAGCATCTCGTCAACCGCGACATATCCGTCGTCGAGGATGATCCCGCTTCCTTCGAGGAACTGGGTCGATGGTGCGACGCCGATGCTGATCACGACCAGGTCGCACGGAATCCTCTGCCGTGAGGTCGTGACAACGCCCCTGACCTTCTTGTTGCCTTCGATCGCGCTAATCGTATCGTTCAGCCGGATCGTCAGGCCCTTGGCGCTCGCGCGCTGCTTTAGCTCGGCGCTCAGGGCCGGGGCCTCGAGATGCGGCAGGATGGTGTCCCCGAGCTCGATGACGGTGACATCGAGCCCGAGCGCGAGCAGCGACATCGCAATCTCTATCCCGAGAAAGCTCCCGCCGAGGACCACGACGCGCTTGCCAGGCTTGGCTGCGAGCCGGATGGCGTCGCAATCCGCCTTGCGGCGGAGGTAATAGACACCCTCCAGTTCGGCGCCACGAACCTGGAGCGGTTTCGGCATCGCACCGGTCGCGATGAGGAGCTTGCCATAAGTGATCGTCTTGCCGGACGAAGTCCTGACGGCTTGAGCCTTTGCGTCGACGGATTCGACCTGCTCACCAAGCGCGAGGCCAATGTCTTGCTGCTTGTAGAACTCGTCGGGATGGACGAACAGGTCTTCTTCAGTGGACGTTCCCAAGAGGTATTGCTTGGACAGGCGTGGCCGATGATAGGGCGACACGCCTTCCAGTGCTAAAATCTGGATTGAACCTGTCGCTCCCTCGCGCCGGAGCGTATCCGCCGCAGTTGCGCTGGCGAGGCCGCCTCCGACAAGAAGAAAATCGATCTGGTCACCGGACATTTTGAAATCCCTTGGGTCATGAGGCCGCAGGCCGGACGTACAAGGGCGGCGCTACTTGGAATCCGAAGCACTTGTGCTCTGGTCGTGACCTTCTCCCCGGCCGACCCGCACGCTGCTGATGCGGCTCGCGTTACGCACGATCTCGCCGACGGCCTTGACCTGCTCTTCCGCGAGGGCGACCTGCCTCAAGGCGAAGTCGAACTGCAAGCGCACGAGGTCCTGCGGATTCTGTGTGCTTGCGAGGCTTTGCGCGTGCTCGAAGGCATGGCTGGTACTGGATTCGGCAAAGGTCAGGGCCCGTTTGAGCAACGCGCTCGTCGCGGTTTGAACCAGATCGTTCACTTCCTGCCAGGTTTCGATTGACGCGCGCGATACGAGAAACAGGTTGTCTGACGTCTTTTGTGCTCCGGCAAGACCGGCTTTCGCGGCCTCCCGGACGGGGGCGACGATCGAAGATTGGGCGCTCTTGGGATCGGTCATTGCTGGCTCCTGTTGGATGGTCGGCGGTTGACAGATACGGTAACTTACCGTACCCGTCAAGGTCGTCACCCACAGGCGTCGCATACGGTTATTGGCCAATGCTGTCGCCCGTACCTGCCGCCTGACCCTCCCTTGCGGCAGTTCAACACCGCTATTGAAGGAGTTGTCCGTGAAGATCGTGGACGTGCGCAAGACAGCCTTCGCAATGCCGCTGACGAGTCCGGCTTTCCCACGGCCGCCGTACCGCTTCTACAACCGCGAATACATCATCATTCAGTACCGGACCGACCGTGAAGCCCTCGAGGCCGTGGTGCCGGAGCCGCTCGAGATCAGCGAGCCGGTGGTGAACTTCGAATTCATCCGTATGCCGGACTCGACCGGTTTCGGAGATTATACCGAATGCGGGCAGGTGATCCCGGTGCGCCACCAGGGCCGCGCGGGCGGCTATGTCCATGCCATGTACCTGAATGACGAAGCGCCGATCGCTGGCGGCCGCGAGATTTGGGGTTTTCCCAAGAAGCTCGCGAGCCCGAAGATCGCGCACGAGTCAGACGTTATCGTTGGCACCTTGAACTGCGGCTCTGTGACCTGCGCCGTGGGCTCGATGGGGTACAAGCACAAGATCATCGATTCCGCGCCACTGCTCCAATCGCTTCAGCAGCCCAATTTCATGCTGAAGATTATTCCTCATGTCGATGGCAGCGCGCGTATCTGCGAGTTGGTGGAATACTATCTCGAAAACATCGAGCTTCTAGGCGCGTGGAGCGCGCCTGCGGCACTCGCTCTGCATTCACACGTCGCCGCTGATGTCGCGCGGCTTCCGGTTCGAGAGATCGTCGGCGCAACGCACTTCATCGCCAATCTCGACCTCGGCCTCGGGAAGGTGGCGTTTGATTACCTCGCCGACGGCGAACGAACGCGGTGACTCCGGGGCCTGAGACAAAGCGCAAAACTCCGCGCGCGGGGCCATTCCCTCTGACGCCCCGCGGCATTTATCCCGCCAAGAGGACGATCTCGAAAATATCAGGAGAACAGCATGTCTCTAAAGAACAAGACGGCAGTGGTCACCGGCTCGACCAGTGGCATTGGCCTCGCGATCGCAACGGCTCTCGCCCGCGAAGGTGCCAACGTCGCGATCAACGGCATGGGCCCCGCAGATCAGGTTGAAGCGGAACGCGCCAGACTCCAGGCCCTTGGCGTGAAGGCGCTCTACTCCGCCGCGGACATGTCGAAGCCGGGCGAGATCGCTGAATTCATCAAGACTGTCGAAACATGCTTGGGCTCGGTCGATATTCTCGTCAACAATGCCGGGATTCAGTTCGTCTCGCCGATCGAGGAGTTTCCGCCGGAGAAATGGGACGCGATCCTTGCGATCAACCTGTCCTCCGCGTTCCATACGATTCGCGCGGCGGTCCCCGGCATGAAGCGGCGCGGCTGGGGCCGTATCATCAATACGGCGTCCGCCCACTCGCTGGTGGCCTCCCCATTCAAATCGGCTTACGTATCGGCAAAACACGGTCTGGCGGGCCTGACCAAAACGGTCGCGCTTGAGCTGGCGAAAGACAAGATCACCTGCAACTGCATCAGCCCCGGCTATGTCTGGACGCCGCTCGTCGAGCATCAGATTCCCGAGACCATGCAGGCGCGACACCTCACCAAGGAGCAGGTTATTCACGACGTCCTCCTCGAAGCACAGCCGACGAAAGAGTTCGTGACCGTGGAGCAGGTGGCCTCGCTGGCCGTCTATCTTTGCTCCGACGCGGCCGCCCAGATCACCGGCACTAATCTGTCGATCGACGGGGGATGGACCGCGGAATAGGGCGTGAGGGGCGTGGCGTTCCTTCCGCCACGCCCAGTCCCAGCATCCGGTGCAAGCCCGATGGCACGGTCGGTACGGCCCGGCGGAGGTTGGGGATTGTGGGCCGGCGGCTTTCATCTTCCGTGAGATAAGGTATTGTACCGTCTCAGGATTACGAAAGCGAAGAGTGCCGGTGGAGAGAGCAGTTTCGAATGGCCATGAGCGACGGGCTGCCTTGCGAAGGGACGAGATCCTCGCCGGCGCCGCTGAAGTTTTCTTTGAGCGCGGCTTTTCCCGGACGTCGATCGACGATGTAATCGATCGCGTCGGGGGATCGAAGCGCACGCTCTACAAGTACTTCGCGAACAAGGAGGAGCTCTTCGTCGCGGTCATCCAGAGCGTCTCGGAAAGGGCGATTCCGACCATCGATGTGAGCCACGGTGAAGACCTGGAAGGGGCCCTCGTTGAGTTCGGCGTCCGCTATCTCGAAACCTTGCTCTCCCATGCCGGCCTGTCCGTGTTTCGCGCGGTCCTGGCGGAAGCTTCTCATATTCCGCAGCTCGGCGAGGCGTTCCTGAGCGCTGCGCCCGGCAGGGTGACGCACGCCCTGGCGGACTTCTTTAAGCAGTACAATCGATCGGCCGAGATCAAGATCGCCAGGCCCGACGTCACCGCGCCGGAGTTCCTGGCCCTCATCCGGGGAGATTTGCATCTGATTGCCATGCTCCGCTCTGAGGCGCCGTCCGCCAAGGCGATTCGCGGCTCTGTCGAGAACGCGGTCGCGACGTTCTTGCGTGGTGCGCTTGATCGAACGGCCGCGGTGACCGAAGGTGTGCGCTCCGGCAGCCGGCGAGCTCGGGCCGGAACGGTGCAGAAAAAGAAGCGCTAGGCTGGGCTGCCGCCGCCGGCCGGGGTCGCGGTCTGGTCGGCCTCGACGGAGGGGCCGACGGGCGGCGCCGACATCTCGCGCTGCTCGGCGCGGACGAGGGCAAACGCGGAAATCACCAACGCCACGTGGCTCAGAGCCTGCGGAAAGTTACCCAGGAACCGCTTCGCAAGGGGGTCATATTCTTCCGCAAGAAGACCCACGTCGTTCGCCAAGCCAACCAAACGGTCGAGAAGGCGATCGGCGTCTTGCAGGCGCTCTTGGAGAACGTAGTTCTCGACCAGCCAGAAGCTGCACGCCAGGAAGGCACCCTCTCCCGGCGGGAGGCCATCGATATGGGTCTCGGTCTCGTAACGAATCACCAGCCCATCACGGACAAGCCGCCGTTCGACTTCGTCGATCGTCCGGATGATGCGGCGATCCGACGGCGGCAGGAAACCGACAGGTGCCAACAGGAGCAAGCCGGCGTCCAAGTGCGGGGATCCGTAAGACTGTGTGAAGCACCCCCGCTCCGGATCGACGCCGTGTTCGCAGACGTCTGCATGGATCTCGTCAGCAATCCTGCGGTAGTGCGCGCGGTCTCTGTCGTCAGGCGTCAGGCGGCCGCTCATCGCCACCCGATCGAAGGCGACCCAGGCCATCACCTTTGAAAGCGTGAAGTGCTGCGGGTCACCACGGACCTCCCAGATCCCGCTATCTGGCGTCTTCCATACCTTCTCCAGATGTTCGAGGATGATGCGCCGGAGTTTCGGGCTGCGGTCCACGGGTGCGAGCCCATTCTGAGTCGCCAGGGTGAGCGCGTCGAACAACTCGCCGTAGATGTCGAGCTGGTATTGCGTCGCCGCCGCATTGCCCACGCGCACGGGCGCAGAATTCTCGTAGCCGGGCAGCCATGGGATCTCGGCCTCCTGAAGCTTCCGCTCGCCAGCCACGCCGTACATGATTTGCAGTTCTTCCGGACTGCCGGCGACCGCGCGAAGCAACCAATCTCGAAAGTCGTGCGCCTCGTCGTAGTGACCTGAGCGCAAAAACGCGAGCAGTGTGAAGGCCGCGTCCCTGATCCAGCAGTATCGGTAATCCCAGTTGCGGCTGCTCCCGAGCTTTTCTGGGAGCGATGTTGTGGCGGCCGCGACAATGCCGCCGGAGGGGGCATAGCTGAGACCTTTTAGCGTTATCAGCGAGCGTCGGACCGGCTCTGTCCACCGGCCCGCGGGCGCACAGCGGTCCGACCATTCCCGCCAGAATTCGGTCGTGAGACGGAGTTCGTCGTTCGCGAGGATGGCGCCAGGCGGCTCGAGATAGGACAGACCGTAGCTGAGGACGAACGAAACTTCCTCGCCCTTCTTCACGGAAAATGTTCCTTTGGCGCCTTTGTCCTCGGCCTCCAGAGGAACCTTCGATCGGAGAACCAGCATGTCCGGCCCAGAGATGAACATGACCGCATTGGGATTGAGTTTTTCCGCCCAGGGCACCACTTCGCCGTAGCCGAAGCGCGGCGAGATAGCGCAAAACATCTCGACCCGTCCGGCGAGGCCCCGCACGATCCGAACGACATGGCTGGTGGGCTGGCCAATTGGCATGAAGTCGATGATTTCGACCCGGCCCTGCTTGGCCTTGAACTCGGTCGTCACGATCAGACTTCCGTCGATGTATCGCCGGCGCGCTCTCTCGATTCGACCAGTCGGCGCGATCCGCCAAGATCCATGCTCTCTTGTGCCGATCAAGCGCGAGAGGCATGAGGGTGAGTCGAAGCGCGGAAGGCACAGCCAATCGATCGATCCGCTCTTGCTGACCAAAGCGGCCGTTCGGCAGTCACCGATCATCGCATAGTCTTCAATCCGATTTGTCACGCGGCGTTACTCCGGAATGGAGGCGCTCGTCTCGGGTGCGTTAGTCCCCACGACAGGGCCGCCGGACGGTCACGCCGTTCAGAAAAATGTCGACCGCCGATGTCACGGAGGATTCGATTTCCTTCGCGGTCGGCGGCGGGCTTATTCCCAAAACGACGCGCAGGTACAGGTTGTCGCGCAGCATTCCCGCGAAGTGGTCGGCCGCGGCCGCGCAATCCTCGATGTCGAGCTCGCCTCGTCGCTTCGCCTTCTCCAGCACCTCGCGCAGATGCGCGGACGCTCTCGCCGGACCCTTGTCGTAGAAGTCCTGCGCGAGCTTGGGAAAGCGCAAACCCTCGGAGATGATCGTGCGGTAGACGCCAAGCAGACCTGGCGACAGATAGATGCGCATCAGCCGGCGCCCAAAGTCGAGTAGGGTTTCCCGGACGTCGTGGTGATCCGTTACGGCGATGGCGAGCCCTGCGAGGATCGAATTTGCGTTCGCCTCGACGAGAGCCGTGAAGAGGCCCTCTTTGCTGCCGAATTCGTTGTAGATGTTGCGTTTCGAGCCGCCGAGCCGCTCGATGATCGCGTCGATACTCGTGGCAGCGTATCCCTGGTCGAAGAATACGGCGCCAGCCGCTTCGAGGATCGCTGTCCGGCGGTCAGCCCCGGCGGCCTTTCTGGGTGAGACGGTGGCCATTCTCTCCTCGTCGTTCATTGCACCTTGACGGGTACGGTAACTTACCATACCTGTCAAATCAACATGAAGCGATGGCAGGTTATCCAGTCGCCCGCTCACACATGGCTGCTCGGCGGTGGACCCGCGCGTCACTGCGAAGGAATGGTTTGATCGAATGTGCCGAAACGTCGGGCACGGCCGCACAATGATCGGCCCTCAACGGCGGCGGACTCCTCGGCGCCGCATCAGAGCGCGGTAGCTGTCTCGGCCTGAGTTCACGGGAGGCGTCGGATGGCGGATGAATCGATTGGCGATGCGATGCTCGGCGAAACCGCCTCGGACCGCCGGAGGGAGCAGATCATGGGCCTCTTCGCCTACGCTCTCGAGACGTCGAGTGTTCGTGCCGAGGGAATGTCGCGGATCCTCGAACGCATCGGCGTTCTCGAAGCGGACGTGATGTCCGCGTTCGGAGACGTCGAGAGCCTGATTGTTGCGATCGCTCGGCGCGAGGCGTGGCTGATATCGGAGCCTCTGGTCACATGGCGTGGCGGCACCGTGGACGGATTTGCGCGCGCACTCATGAGGTTTGGCTGCATTGCAGCGGGCGAATACAACGTGCGGCTCGCAGGATTCGTCCGGATGATGACAATCGAGCGCGCCCGCGATCCTTGGCTCGGACGACGAATATACGACGTCGGGCCGGCATGTGTTGCGTTGAATCTGCGCCAATTTCTCTCAAGGGGAAATCAATGCGGCGTCGTTTCGATCGCTGACCCGCAACTCGCGGCCGAGCAGTTGATGGCGCTCGCGCGAGCACCGCTGATCGGGGCGCTGATATTGACGCCGAGCCAAGCGGCGCGGGCGCGTGAGCTGCGTGTGGTTGAGGAGATCACGCGCGTCGTCTCATGCAGCAGCCTGGACGGCAAACCGGGAGACAAGCGGGACGCGCGAGCCCGCTGAATTGATGTCGGGCGTCGACGGGACGGTGAATATCCTGCACCGGCAAAGGTTGTCGGTCTTGACTGTAGCCGGTACGTTACCTTACCGTCATAATTGCGAGGGAGGGTGATGCTCGTTGGACGCGTCTGCCGCCGCTAAGAAGCCGGCGGACCGACCGAAGAGGTGGACCCGTAGCCAGGGCGTCGGCGCACGAAGCCGCCGCCCTGGTCGGGTATCGGTGTTGTGCGCCCCCGCAACCACCGATGCCGGCGATTCCGCGTATCTGGGATCGCCGGCCCCTTCTCGGGCGAAGGCAGTTCGACTCTGATTGCGCACCCCTCGCCATCGTCGCGGCGCGTGACGTTGCCGCGACGTCCAGGAAGGGATGCGTGCGCCGATGTCATTGTCGATGCTTCTCATTGACGGAAATCATCTCCGCTCCGCGTTGGTGGAAGCGGCGTGGCGTGATGCCGGTCACGAGGTATCGATCACTCCCAACGACGCCGACAGCATTCGATGCAAGATTTCGGCGATGCGTCCGGACGTCATCGTCGATCTTGAGGCCTCCAGTAGCGCGCGGTCTGACGATGTCGTCTCGCTTGCTCGCGCAAGCGGCTGGTCGATCGCAGCACGGGGTGCACGTCACAGGTGGTCGACGGCTGATGTGGACGGCGATGCGTACCTCTCGATCTTCGCCGTCGACAGCGTCCGGGAACAGGACATCCAGCGCGTTCTCGATACCACACGGGGCCATTTGGACATTCACTTACGCATGTCGCGCGAGGTGGACGAAGCGCGCGGCGATCTGATCGGGCGCAGGGTGATCGGGCGCGCCATTAGAATTTTGATGACCGTGAAGGGCCTGAGCGAGCGTGAGGCGTGCAAGCGTCTTGTGGGCGCGACTGTAAGACAAAACCGGGAGACCCTTGAGGTCGCTGACGCCGTGGTGCGAGCGATGGGCCCATTCGATGAGTAAGTCTCATGCCTCGCTCAATGTTGACAGCGTCGGCATTGAACGGATCGATCGAAAAGGGCGCCGCGAAACCTATTGCCCGATTCCGCGGACCTAACGGTTCGCGGGTTCAACAAGGACGGAGGTGAGCTTCACCAGGCAAATATGGAGGTCTGATCAGAAAAAGACGAGAGAGCGGTGGTCCTCGTTCGACGAGCAGCGTGCCGTCGCGCTGATGCTCCGAGGATGACGACCAGGAGGAATTCACGTTGGGCGGGCAGTTACAGGGGCTGATTGATGCTGTCGATGTAGCACGCGACGAGCGCTCCATTCGGAACGCGCTTCGGAACTTTGCAGTCGCCTCCGGTTTCGAACGCTATGCCTACGTTCATATTCACGGCGACGACATCGTTGCTTTCACTGATTATCCTGCCGAGTGGCAGGACCTTTATTTTCAGAACCATTATACGGCCATCGATCCCGTCGTGACGACCGCGAAGCGCCGGATGCGCCTGTTCTCATGGTCGGCGGAGGATCGCAGTGTGCTCAGAAGCTCGCGCGAGATCAAACGGTTCTATTCGCAGGCCATTGACTTCGGTATCCGCTCCGGCGTCTCTGTCCCGATCAGGACAAGCTATGGTCGCACTGCGATGGTTACGCTCGCGTCAGATCGGCCACAGGCCGAGGTCCCGCCGTCATGGGATCCGATGGAGGCCGCTCTCGCGCTTGCCTATATCCACATTCATCTCAGCCTAGCAGCGAGGTCGTCCCTCAAGGCGGGCGATGTGACGTTGTCGACGCAAGAGGCAACGTCGCTCAGTTGGTCGTCGCACGGAAAGTCGATGAACGTCATAGCGGACCTGCTCGGAATCAAGCCGCGCACGGTGCAGTTCTATCTCGACAACGCGCGCGACAAGCTCGGCGCGAGCAACCTGCAGCAGGCGGTTCGGATTGCGATGGAAAAGAAGTTGATCTAGATGGGCGCGCGCTGAGGACTTTCTGACTAAGGAAGCCGTCAGGATGCAACGGCCCTTGCCGATTTGAAAAAGCGCCCGGAGAGTCCGGGAAAGCGATCGGCGGCAGCGCGCATGCTGTCAGCTCGCATATTGTCGCTTGTGGCTCCGTGGTGGGCGGATTTGCTGACCGCTCTGCAGGGCGAAAGCGGCTACCCGGAAGGAACCTTTGGCACGTATCCGAGGCGATCGATGAGGTTGTTCAAGACAAGCTGACGCGCCCGATGATCAGCTTCGGCGTTTTCATGGATTTTCTGAAGCTCAGCGCGGCGCTGGGGACAGCTATTCCCGTCGACTTCTGCGGCGACACGTACCAGCCGCGCCGCCTCGGCGATCGCCACGCTGGCGCGGTAGTCGCGGATTGCATCGATGGTGAGGCGCTCGAGCTCGAGCTTCGGCAATCGCCCGAAGATTTGCTCAAGGCCGCGGTCAAGCCCGACGCCGGACGATTCGTCATCGCTGTTCGAGGCCACAGTTCTCACACACGCTGGGTCTGCGGTGCGCCCCCGCCGACGTTAATCCCTTGAGCCCAAGCCGGGGGTTGGAAGCTGTGTCTAGACAGCCCTGTGACCTTTAGCACCGAGGCACCTGGACATACGTCACAGGCCCCCGGCCGTTAGGTCAGAGGATCCTGGCGCCGTCACGGCCGGCACCAACCGCTAGACAGAGGCTTCCACACCTCCAGGCAGCGCGTACTGCCCTGCGAATCCTTATAGATGGAACAAGGGCTTGGCGCTAGCCGAAGGGGCCATGGCAAATTTGGCCGGAATGGTTCAGTCTCAGCATCCATTGTCCCGCGACATGGGAGGTGCGCCGGTGATCGCAGACGTCCGACACCTGCTGCTGGAAATCGAGGCCGAGAACGAGGGTCTGGAACGCGAACTCCGGTCACCCAGCATCGCGCGGCTGACCGAATATGTGATCGCACACCAGAGCGAGGACGCGACGCTCCGTAGCCTTGGAATGGTCGCGGAGCGTCTGCACCTGGGTGTCGGCGAAATGACCGGGAACGAGGGCATCCTGCCGCGATGGCAGTAATTGGATGGCCAGGGGCTCGTCTTCGCTTACGACGCTGACGTCATTCTGCCGATCCAGATGCCGGCGATGTCGGCGACGACACGCGGGGCCATGTGCTCACCCAGCCAGCCGTTCGGGTTCGACCTTCAGATGAACAGCCTCGCGCCGGTTGAGCTCGCGCAACACCGCCGACAGGTTGGTGAGGCGTGGATTGCCCCGCGGTCCGAACATGCGCATGAGGTTCTTGGGATCGATCGCGACGGCTTCGCCGAGTCGATCGAAGCCGATCGTGGCGTTGATGTAGTCGCGGATCAGCGCCTTCCCCGTCTCGGCGTCGCCGGCCGCGAACGCCTCGACTGCCTCGCCGAGCAGGGCCGCCCGAAACGCCGGATCACGCGCGGCGCGCGCCTTCACGGTCTCCTTGAAACTGCGCGACAGGGCCATCGCTCTCACTCCTTTGCCGCTTTCTTGCGGCGCCTGTAGTCGGTCCAGCGCTCGATCGCCCGGGCGATGTCGGCCTGCTGGCGGCTCTTCGTTCCGCCGCCGAGCAGGATAATCAGCCTCGTCCCGTCGAACGCGAGGTAGATTCTGATGCCGGGCCCCCAGTCGATGCGCCATTCCGATACGCCATGGCCAACCGCTTTCAGGCCCGACTGTCCGCCAGCGCCGAGCCGCGTGACCGCGGCGGTGACTTTGGCGGCATGGGCCGGAGGAAGCCCATCGAACCAGACGTCGAACGGCCGCACCCCGTTCTCGTCCTCATAGACTTCGACTTCGACGCTCATATGGTATCGTATATGACACTTTCAAGCCAGCGGTAGAATGCGATCTTAGCATCGTGCCGCCGGGTTATCTCGGCTTGCCTACGCCGATGCCGCTGAGATCGATCCGGATGCCCGCCTTGTTCGGGTCGTCGGGCTCCTTGACCCGACCAGCACCATTATCCGGGCTTGCTGCGGCGGTCGCCGCGTCATCGCCGTTCACGGGCTTGCCCTCCTGGTCCGGGTCAGCCTTGCGTGCCGGCGTGTTGCCCGGATCGGGCTGGTCGAAGACGTATTTTCCCTCGAAATACCCCGTCGACCAAGCGTCGATCGCATCGCGGAACGCTTCCTCGGCCGGCGTCCCGTACCACTTCACGACAATCCGATAGACCTTGCCGAACAGGGCCGTACCCATCCTGATGTTGGCGCAGGCGTCGACGAGATCGGGTTTGAGCTGAGTGACGTCAGTGACGCCAAGCCCGGCCGGATACTGGGTCACGCCGACCCGGACCATGGCCTGGCCGACGTAGCGGCGAACCAGCTCCATCGCGTCGTCCGGTGTCTTCGGGGGGGTCACGAGGATGACGCGGTTGCCGGCACGGATCGTCACCGCCAGGGGGTCGGGCGCGCCGGCCGCGTGAATGAACTTCTCGACGATCGCTGGCTTCAGGCCCGGATCGGCGCATTGCTGTATGGTGGCTGCATCGACCATGGCGATCTCCTTCAGCTGTTGAACGACAGCACGAGCGGCAGTCCGAACAGGCGTGCCCAGGCCTGAGCGCTGGTCTGTTGCATGGCGAGGATGCTGGTGCCCGCGGTCCACCAGTCATTGCCGATGGCGACGACGACGTCGGGCGAATACAGCATCGATTGCAGAACCGGCCAGACCAGCAGCTGCTCGTAACAGATCAGCGGCGCGACGCGTCGGCCGGCGAATTCGACGACAGCGTCACCGAAGAACGCGGCTGTGGCGCCGCCGCCCTGCCCGGTCCAGGCAAGCCAAGGCTGCCACATGGAGACCGGGACCGGCATGCGCTCGCCGTAAAGGAGGCGCGCACGGCTGCGGTCGATATCCATCATGACGTTCGCATAGCCTTCGCGATCGACGATCGCGGCACCGGCGATCACGCTGACGGCCGTTCCGCGCAGACCCTCGATCCAGAAGTTGTCCATGGTCGGTGTCCACAGCCCCGCCGCGCTCTCCGGGAGCACGACGACACGCGCACCGTCCGCGCCGGATTCGCGAACGCGCCGCAGGAGCTCGCGCGATTGAAGGAGATCCGGCGCGCGGCCGAGTGCGCTTCCCATTCTGGTGTCGAGGCCGATCCATCCCTCCGGCGGGGCCGGCAGAGTCCAATGCCAGGCCGACCAGATCCAGAGCCCAGCGGTGAGGATCGCCGCAATCGGCCATTGGCGCGTCGTCATGGTCAGGAAGATCGCCGCGGTCCCAGCCAGGCCGAACCAACCCCATCCCGGAAACAGCACGCCGGCGGCGGTGATGGGCTGGGCCCATCCGACGATTCCGAACGGGGGCAGGCTCATCAGGACCGCCGCAGCGCCAAGGCGGAGCACCCTCCTCCACCCCGGTTGCCTTTGCCATGCGACGGCATGAACGAGGACGAAGGTCGCGGCGGCGCCGAGCCACAAGGCGATACCAACGGCAAGATCGGCGCTATAGAAATTGACAACGCCCTGCGGCAGTCCACGCGACGCCGCAAGGAAATAGGCAGCCGAAACCATGGCCGCTGCGGTTCGAGAGGACGCGACGCTCCATAATAGCGAAAACGCGCAGGCGAGCGGCAGCGCGAGGGCCTGACCGCTCCAAGCGACGCCGCCCACAGCGGCGGCAGCGGCCACCAGCGCTGGCGCGCGCCAGAGGCTACGGCCCGAACGTAAGGACGGGCCGCGCGCGGCCGAGCACGCCCGATGCCGGGATCGGGCCGAAGTAGCGGGAGTCATAGGAGCCTGCGAAATCCGAGTGGAGAAAGAGCTCGCCGGCGGGAACGATGCCGCCGGCAAAGCGCTCGAGAGGCCGGCCGGCGGCGTCCGTGCGCCGAACCGCGGAATCGGCAAGTGGATGGCCGTCGATCGTCACCTCGTTGGCGATGTCGACTCGGTCGCCGCCGACGGCGACAACCGTCTTGATGAGCGGGCTTAACCCCCCTGGGCAGAGGCCGCGCTGGATGTAGCCGCGCTGAAACGCGCGCTCGAACTCAGCCGTGTCCGGCGGGCAGATGAAGACGAGATCGCCGACCGCGACCGTCCGATCGAGTGCCTCGATCCGCCATAGCCCGCGCGGGTAACTCGGCGTCATGTTGACGCGCAATCCCGTCCGGCACCCGGCGATCAGAATGGCCGCGACCATTGCCATGCCGGCCGTGAGGATGATGATCGGAGAGCGCCGCGTCATTTCAGGGTCTGTCCCTGGCGCTGTGTCTGACGTTGCGCCTCGGCCTGCTTGAGCGCCTGGGAGGTGCGCTCCTGCGCGGCGAGCTGCTGCGCGCCGCGCATCGCCGGCCAGGCCTCTTTCAATTGCTCGCGGCGGGTGGTGTCCATGCCGGCTGCGACCTTGTCGAAGGCCGGCCCGTTCGGCTCGCGAGCGCCGGTCGTCAGGAATGTGCGATCGCCGAAGCGTTCCGCGATCGCCTTGTTGAAGCCGTCGATCTCCGCCTTCACCATCCGGTCGGCCAGCGCGAACTCGAGCGCGCTCGGCAGGTCGTTGCGGTCGATGGCATCGCGCACCCGCTCCAGCACCCGGCGTGCGTCGCGCGATAGAGCGGGAATGTCGATGGACACCCGATGCCGGATCGCCCGCTCCTCGGCCTCATGCTTGTGTTCGGCCTCGGCTCGCAGGCGGAGATAGCGTTCGATGTCGCGCTTCAGCGCCGGCACATTGGCCTGGGCGCGCTCCCGCTCGCGCTTATCCGACTTGGTGGCGAGCAGGCCGGTCTTGCCGCGCAGGGCGCCGAATGATTCAGGCTTTGCGCCGAGCCGCTCGAGCGTGGTGGCAGCCGCCGCCGAATCCTTCAGCATGGCGTCCATGGCGGTTGCCTTGAACGCGGCTTCGGGGTCGGCGAAGACGAGCCGGAACCGCGTTGAGACGTCCTCCCATTGCTTCTTCAAGCCGGGATCGGCGAGGATCCTGTCCTCGACCGTCTCGGGGACGGATTTGGGGAATGTCGTGACGCCGGCGACCATCGGCGGGGCCTCCTTCTTGGTGGCGTTGACGGTTGACATGCGGGGCTCGACAAGGCCGAGCTTCACGCCGGCGGCGCGCAGGCGCTGCGCGAGGCCAGCCAGCTTTTCCTTCTGGCGAAGGGTCCAGCGAACGCGGTCGCGAAGGAGCGTGCGAGCGACCTGGACGATGTGAAGGCCGCGGTTCGAGGCGAAGCGCAGTGCCTCGCGGTAGAAGCGGCCGCCGGCGTAGTCGAGCGTGGTTTCCTTCGCGTTGCGCCGCGAGAGAACGGTGGTCAGGCCGCCGTTGAAGGCGAAGGAGCGCCGGCCGTAATAGAGCGCGACGTCCTCGCGATGCCGGGTCATGGCGACATAGGCCAGGTGACGATCGAGGGAGAGCGTCGCCAGCACCTTCACCTGGTCGACCGTCGCGCCCTGCGCCTTGTGAATGGTGGTGGCGTAGCCGTGGTCGACATTGCAGTAGAAGCGCTGATCGACCTCGACGCGCTGGCGATCGGCGCCCTCGCCGATCTCGGCGATGAAGCGGCGCGGCGCCGCTTCCACGACCTTGCCGATCATGCCGTTCTTGACGCCGAGCGAGGTCTCGTTGCGGAGGAAGACGATCTGGTCGCCGACGGCGAAACGTCGCTCGCCATCGGCGGTGCGGAAAGCCTGTCCGTCCGCCAGCAGACCGCGTTCCATCAGCTTGGCGCGCGCCATGTCATTGAGGGCACGTACGTCGCGGCGCAGGTGCGCCAGGATCAGCGACGACTTGCCGGGATCGTAGTCGCGACTCCAGTCCGCGATGAGATTTTCGAGCGCCTGGGCCTTGAGTTCGGACCCCAGGACGCGCCCATGGCCGCGATAGGCTGACAGCGCTTCGCCGACGCGGCCGCGCGCGAAATCGAGCGAGGCGTCGCGCATCCATTGCGCACGCTGCCGGTAGATCGTCTCGAGCTCGGCATAGCCGATGCGCTCGACGATGGCACGAAACGCCGCGCCCGCCTCGATCGGCTGGAGCTGGTCCGGATCACCGACCAGGACGAGCTTGGCGCCGGCTCGCGAGGCCGCTTCCACGAAGGTCGCCATCTGGCGCGAGGCGACCATGCCGGCCTCGTCGATCACCATCACGGTGTTGGCGTCAAGCCCGTCGCGGCCG
>WBZM01001956.1_pt1 | contig 18646 bp, 14 predicted proteins | sample 5204271 | NCBI WGS metagenome assembly WBZM01 (sample SAMN12344346, study PRJNA552823) | activated sludge metagenome | biome: Activated sludge suspended growth; feature: Nitrification reactor; material: Wastewater; isolation source: activated sludge from nitrification reactor of wastewater...
GGGGGGCGGCGCGGCGCTCGCGCCAGGCCAGCAGGGCGAGCCCCAGCCCGCCGGCGCCCAGGACCAACCACCCCTCCAGCAGCCCGGGCGTGCGGTAGCGGAAGGTCACCCGGTGGGCGCCGGCCGGGACCCAGACGCCGCGGACCAGGTAGTTGGCCGGGACGATCTCCGCCGGGCGGCCGTCCACCTCGGCGGTCCAGCCGGGGGTGACGGCGTCGTTGAGGACCAGCAGGCCGGCCCGCTCCGCCTCCAGCGCCACCTCGACCGCCTCGGCCCGGTCGTCCACCACCTCGGCGCGGCCGCGGGTGCCGTCGTGCCCGCTCGGCACGGGCGACTCCACCACCGTCTCGTCGCCCACGGCGTTCCGGCCGTCGAGGACGAACTCCATGGCGGCGCGGCGATCGACGGCGCGCAGGCGGCCGGCCAGGTAGGCGCGCGGCCGGTGGGGCACCTCCAGCAGCGTCGCGCCGAGGGCCGGATCCTCGGCCGCCACGCGCCAGGGGCCGGGGAGGCCGGCCTCGGCCGCCCGCGCGGCGGGCCCCGGGATGGCGACGTGGGTGGCGGCGAACATCCCGGCCCCGGGCAGCATGCCGAGGGCGCCGGTGCGGCGCCGCCAGCGGGACGGGCGGGCCGGCGGCATGCCGGTGTAGTAGTCGACGTTGCCGAGCCGCAGCCCCACGTTCCAGCCCGAGGTGGCGGTGCGCGCCCCGACCAGCGCCACCGCCTCCGCGGGCGAGAGGCCGGCGACGCGCACCGGCGGGATCTCGAAGGGCGTCACCACCCGCGGCCGCCCCGGCTGCCGGCGCAGCGCCTCCACGATGGGGCCGCCGCCGGGCGCGATGGCGGCGGGGGAGAGCACGTAGGCCTGGAGGTTGGCCCCGCCGGCGTCGGCGGCCACCGCGGCGGCCAGCGCCAGGGGGGCCAGGGCGGCGGCCCGGCCGCGGGGGCGGGCGGCCAGCGCCGCCGCGCCCGCCAGCAGCAGCAGGGCCAGCGCCGCGTGGAGCGCCCCCCCGGCCAGGTTGGCGGTGAGGCGGGCCGCCGCCCCCAGGTCGCCGCCCGGGGGGGCCGCCCACCGCGCCACCGCCGCCGGGGCGAGGTGCGCCGCGGCGGCGAGGGCGCCGAGCAGCGCGGCCGCCCCGCCCAGCCAGGCCGGGAGCCGGCGGGGCGCCCCGTCGCGCAGCAGGGACTGCGCCCCGGCGGCCGCCGCCAGCGCCAGGCCGAGGTGGAGCCAGCCCGTCATCTTCTCCCAGTAGCGCAGGCTCCCGAGGACCGGCAGGGCCTGGGCCAGCTGGCCGAAGCCGCCGTGGCGGCCCAGCGCCGACCAGGCCGCCAGCGCGGCCAGGCCCAGCAGCCAGCGCCCGCGGGCGGTGCGGGCCGAGAGGGCCGCCAGCGCCGCCACCGAGGCGCCGGCGTACTGCGAGAGGATCCACGGGAGCGGCGTGGTGGCGTCGCCCGCGTAGGCCATGTAGAGCGGCGAGGTGGGGCCGGGCTCGGCGTCGCGCAGCAGGCCGGGGATCACCAGCTCGGCCAGGCGCACCGGCAGGAGGGCGTACTGGAGGTGGACGATCCAGTCGAACCCGTCGGCGCGCGACGAGGCCGGGGCCCAGAGCGCCAGCGGGAGGAGCACCGGCGCGGCGCCGGCGAGCGAGGCGGCCACCGCCGCGGCGCCGCGGGCCAGGCGGGTGCGCCAGCCGGGCGAGGGCTCGGGGGCCAGCCACGGCGCCAGCGGCAGGAGCGCCACCGCGATGCCCCAGCCCTGCGGGTCGCCGGCCGCGGCGCAGAGGAAGGAGGCGCCCCCCACGCCGAGGAGGCGCCAGGCGCCGCCGCGGGCCGCGTGCGCCAGGCCGGCCGCCAGCAGCCAGGGGACCAGCGCCATGGCCGAGAGGTAGACCATGTTGTCGGTGGAGGAGACGACGAAGCCCGAGAAGGCGAAGGCGGCGCCGGCCACCAGCGCGGCGGGGGGATCGCAGCCGAGGCGCCGGGCCAGCGCGGCGGCGCCCAGGCCGGCCAGCCAGACCGACAGCACCAGCCAGAGCTTGAGGCCCAGCTCGAAGGGGAGGGCCAGCAGCAGCAGGTGGAAGGGGTGCTGCATCCCGTCGGCGGTGCCGGCCACCACCGGCATGCCCAGCCCCAGCTCCGGGATCCACTGCGGGACGTGGCCGCGCGCCAGCTCCCCGGCCACGTAGGCCTTGAGCGGCTGGTGGAGCCGCCCCTGGTCGCGGTGGAGGAACTGGAGGCCGGGGTGGAAGGCCGGGGCGAAGAAGAGGGCCACCGCCGCCGCGAGGAGCAGGGCGTGGCGCCGGGCCGTGCCGGGCGGGCTCACGCCGCGGCCCCGGCGGCGCGCCGGCGCCAGGCCCACCCGGCGGCGCCGAGCGCGAAGGCCAGGACCAGCAGCCAGGACTCGCGGAGCCACGGGGTGCGGTAGGTGAAGGCCACCCGGTGCGCCCCCGGGCCGATCCAGACGCCGCGCGCCAGGTAGTTGGCCGGCAGGATGGGGGCGGGCGCGCCGTCCACCGTCGCCCCCCAGCCGTCGGCGAAGACATCGTTGAGGATCAGCAGGGCGGGCGCGTCGGCGCTCGCCTCCAGCTCCACCCGCGTCGGCTCGTCCACCGCCACCCGCGCCTCGCCGCGCGGCGGGCGGTAGCCGGCCGGCAGCGGCGCCTCCACCACCGAGCGGGCGGTGGCCACGTGGTCCGCCTCCAGCACGAACTCCATGGCGCCGCGCCGGTCCACCTGGGCCAGGTCCTGCGCCAGGTAGGCGCGCGGCCGCCAGGGCAGCTCGCGCAGGGTGCCGGGCATGCCGGGCACCTCGATGGCGGCGGAGCCCGGCGGGAGGAGGAGGTCGACGTTCTCGCCCTGGTCGGCCGGGACGTAGAGCCAGCGGCAGCCCCACATCCCCACGCCGGGCAGCCGGTCCGGGCGCCCCATGCGCCGCCAGTAGCGGTTGAAGCGGATGGGGAGCATGCCGGACCAGGCCTGGAAGTTCCCCACCCGCTCCGGCACGTTCCAGGCGGCGTAGAGCACCCCGGCGGCGAGCCGGTGGACCGGCTCCTGGGCCTGCGCGTAGCGCACCGCCTCGCCGTAGAGCGGGAAGGGGGTGAGGAGCCGCGGCGCGGGATCCCGGGCGCGCAGCGCCGCCGCGAGCGGGCTGGGCGGGCGGGTCGCCTCCACGTCGGAGAGCTGGTAGGCGCGGGCGTTGGCCGCGGCGAGGTCGAGGCAGAGGAGCGCGCCGAGGGCCACCGCGGGGGCGATCAGCCGGCCGGCCGCGTGGGCCAGGGCGGCGGCGCCGAGGAGGGCCAGCGCCAGGCCGGCCTGCAGGGCGCCGGTCGCCAGGTTGGCCACCAGCGCCCCGGCCGCGCCGGGCGGTGGTGCGGCCGGGGCCAGCGCGCCGGCCAGCCAGCCGGGCGCCCCGGCGGCGAGGCCGCCCAGGAGCCCGAGGACCGCCGCGGCCACCAGCGCGGCGCGCCCCAGGGCGCTCCCCTCCTCGCGGTCGCGCAGCAGCGCGTCGAGGCCGGCGGCGGCGCAGAGGGCCACCAGCAGCGCCGGCCAGGCGGCCAGCTTCTCCCAGTAGCGGAAGCCGGAGAGCAGCGGGAGGTGGCGGGCCAGCTGGCCGAAGCCGGCGTGGTGGCCCATGGCCATCCAGGTGGCGGCGGCCGCCGCCGCGAGGAGCCAGCGGGCCCAGGGCCGGCGCGCCGCGCCGAGGAGGGCCAGCGCCAGCACCGGCGCGCCCAGGTAGAGCGAGAGGGCCCAGGGGAGCGGCGTGAAGCGGTCGCCGCCGTAGGCGTCGAAGAGCGGGTAGGCGAACCCCTGGCCGTCCACGCCGAAGAGGCCGGGGATGGCCAGCTCCAGGGTGCGGGGCGGGAGCAGGTTGAACATCCGGTACTCGTAGAAGTCGAAGGGCTCGCCGCGCCCGGAGGCCGGGATCCAGGCGGCCACCGGCGCCACGAAGGGGAGCGCCCCGACCGCCGCCGCGGCCACCGCGCCGGCGGCGCGCCAGGCGGCCCGGCCCCGGCCCACCCCCTCGGGCGGCCGGAGCAGCGCCGCCAGGGGCACCAGCCCCACCGCGATGGCCCACCCCTGCGGATCGCCGCTGGCGGCGCACAGGCCCGAGGCGAGGGCGGCCAGGGCGGCGCGCCCCGGGCCGGGCCGCGCGGCGAACCAGAGGCCCGAGGCCAGGATCCAGGGGAAGAAGGCCAGCGCGCCCAGGTACTGCATGTTGCCGGTCATGCTCACCGGGTAGCCGGAGAGCATGAAGCAGAGGCCGGCCGCGGTGGCCGCCGCCTCGCCGGCGCCGAGGCGGCGCGCCAGGGCGCGCGCGCCCAGGGCGGCGATGGGGAAGCAGAGCAGCACCCAGAGCTTGAAGCCCAGGTCGAAGGGGAGGGCCACCAGCAGCGCGTTGAAGGGGTGCTGCGGCGCGTCCACCGCGCCGGCGGCCTCGGGCATGCCCAGGCCGGCCCAGGGGTTCCAGGCGGGGAAGCGGCCGGCGCGGAGCTCGTCCGCGATCCAGCGCTTCATGGGCACGTGCATCCGCCCGTTGTCGAAGTAGCCGAACTGGCGCGACGGGGCGAGGGCGGGGGCGAAGAAGGCGGCGGTGGCCGCCACCGCCAGCGCGGCCGCCAGCGCCCAGCCCCGGGCCGCGCCCCGCGCCGGCGCCGCGCCCGGAGCCTCAGCCATGGGCCTGCACGCCGCCGGCCGGGGCCGTGCCCGTGGCCAGCCTCACGAAGGTCTCCTCCAGCGTCTCGCGGTGGGGCGTCAGCGCCAGCAGGCGCCCCCCGCGGGCCAGCACCAGCCCGGCGGCGCGGTTGGCCGCCTCGGCCGTGGCGAAGGTGAAGGCGTGGCCGTCCGGCGTGGCGAGCGCCGCGCCGGCCGCCGCCCCCACCTCGGCGGCACCGGCCGCGTCCAGCCCGGCGCAGCGCAGCTCCATGGCGCGCACCGTGCCGTCGAGGAGCCCCTGCAGCGCCCCTTCCTTGAGGAGCTTCCCCCCGAAGACCATGCCCACGCGGTCGCAGATGGACTCCACGTCGCCGAGGATGTGGGTGGAGAAGAAGACGGTCCGCCCCTGGGCCCGCTGCTCCAGGATGACGTCGCGGACCTCCTTGCGGCCGATGGGGTCGAGCCCGCTCATGGGCTCGTCGAGGATCAGGATGGGCGGGTCGTGCAGCAGCGCCTGCGCCAGGCCGAGCCGCTGGACCATGCCCTTCGAGAACTTGCGCACGGTGAGGTCGCGGGCGTGGGCCAGGCCCACCCGCTCGAGGAGCGCCGCGGCGCGCCGCTCCAGGTCGGCGCCGGAGAGCCCGGAGAGCCGGCCCAGGAAGCGCAGCACCTCCAGCGGCCGCATGAAGTCGTGGAAGCTCGGGTTCTCCGGGAGGTAGCCGATGGACAGGCGGGCCGCCGGGTCGCCGATGGGCCGGCCGGAGATGGTGGCCGTGCCGGCGCTGGCGGCGACCAGCCCCACCAGGATCTTGATGGTGGTGGACTTGCCGGCGCCGTTGGGGCCGACGAAGCCGTAGATGGAGCCCGGCGCGACGGCCAGGTCGAGCCCCTGGAGGGCGGCGACCCGGCGGGCGCGGAAGCCGAGGCGGTAGGTCTTGGAGAGGCCCTGGCAGGCGATGGCGAGGTCGGACATGGTCAGCGCACGTCCCGGCGGGTGAAGACCAGGGCCGCCAGCGCCACCAGCACCCCGGCGTAGCCGGCGCCGTAGGCCAGGCGCGCCAGCACCGATCCGGCGGTGACGGGGTCGCCGTAGGTGACCGCCTCCTTCAGGTCGAGCAGGCTCATGTTGGGCAGCACCACGTCGAGGACCCGCACCAGCTCCTTCATCTCGGCCTGGCGGGCCGCCAGCCAGAAGGCGCGCACCTCGCCGAAGAGCCAGCCGGCGCCCACGATGGCCAGGCTGCAGATGCTGGCCAGCGTGGCGGTGGTGAAGGTGGAGAAGAGCACCGCCAGCGCCGCGCAGACCGCCAGCTGCACCAGCGTGAGGGTGAAGGTGGCCAGGTAGGCGAGATCGAGGAACCCGAGCCCGCCCCGGTACCAGGCCAGCACCGCCGCGGTGGCCAGCCCCATCAGCGCCACGTTGAGGAGCAGGGTGGCGAGGAGCCCCAGGAACTTGCCGGCCAGGAAGCCGCCGCGCGAGATGGGGCGCGCCAGCGTCGGGTAGCAGGTGCGGCGGTCCATCTCCCGGCTGACCAGCCCCACCCCCAGGAAGACGGCGATGAGCGTGCCGAAGACCTGGGTGGCCGAGGTGCCGATGTTGGCGATGATGCGGAACTGCTCGCCCAGGGTGAGCTGGGAGATGGTGAGCGAGCCGATCACCAGCAGCACGGCGAAGACCACCAGGTTGTAGAGGAGCCGCTCGCGGAGGGCCTCGCGGACCGTGGCGGCGGCGATGGTGAGGGTGGCGGGCAGGGGTCACCTCGTGACGCGGAGCGGGGCGCGCGGGCCGGTGACGGTGCTCCGCACCGTGCCCGTCGCCGGATCGTAGGTGATGCGGCCGCCCGAGGGGTCCGCGGGCGGGGCGGGGAGGAAGCGGGGGACCAGCTCGGCGAGGGCGCGGGGGCGCCGGCCCTCGGCCCGCTCGAAGGCGGCCAGCGCCTTCTCGACGCCCGAGAGGACCTGGTAGGTGGCCACCTTGGTGCGCCGCTGCCGCAGCTCCTCCGCCAGCTCCGGCTGCTCGGCCTGGGCGATGGACCAGTCGAGGAAGCCGATGGCGGTGGCGTACTCACCGTCGGTGTCGGCCAGGGCGCTCAGGTTGGCGGCCAGCAGCGCCAGGTGCGGGCGCTTCCCCACCTCGGCGGCCCGCCGGGCCAGCGCCGCGGCGGCGGCGTAGTCCTGCTCGTAGATGAACTTGTTGGTGGCCTGGACCAGCGAGAGCGACCACCGCTCCGGGAGGGCGGCCTGCCCCTTCTCCAGGATCCGGTTGGCCTCGGCGTGGCGCCCGGCCAGGCCGGCCAGGTTGGAGCCGGCCACCTGGTAGGCGTAGCCGAAGCGCGGGTCGAGGTCGGTGACGATCTCGGCGAGGGGCAGGAGCGCGTCCCAGCGGTCCTGGTGCGACATGAGCGTCTCGCCCATGTAGCTCACGGTGCGGAGCCACCAGAGGTCGGCGAGGAGGAGCCGCTGGCCGAGGGACGCGGCGCGCAGCACGCGGCCGCTCGGCAGCCAGGCGGGGTCGCGGACCGCGCCGCGGGCCGAGGCCTCGGCCTCCAGCGCGCCGCGACCGGCGGCGGCGGCCCCGACGGCGGCGGCGAGGAGGGCGGCGAGGTGGAGGGACCGGCGGCGCATGCGGCCCGCAGAGAATAGCGCCGGACCGGGAAAAGGCGAAGGGCGCCGCGCTCGCGCGCGACGCCCTCCGGGTCAGGCCGAGGCCGGGACTAGAAGATGTCCGGGTTGGAGATGGCGCAGGGGGTGCCGAAGACCGAGTTGCCGTTGGCGCCCAGGCAGGAGGACGGGGCGGTCCAGAGCGCGCCGGCCACGTTGCCCGGCTGGGTGGCGATCAGGCCCTGGAGGGAGGGCTTGACGAGGGCCACCTCGCCGTTGGTGCCGTCGCCGTCGATGTCGGCGGCCGCGCCGACCGTGTAGCAGACGCCGGCGTTGGTGCCGCCGATGGCGGTCGGGCAGGCGGCGGTGCTCACCTCGTAGTTGAAGTAGGTCGCGCCCTCGATCTGCCAGTCGATCGCCGAGGCCAGCGTCAGGTCGGCGGCCGGCCAGGCCATCTTCTGGGTGCCGACCGTGCCGCCGGTGGGCAGCGCGGCCGAGCCGAGGTTGTGGTAGCTGCCGGCCTCGTACTGCGCGTCGGCGGCGCCGGCGAAGATGACCTGGCGCTCACCCTGGCGGAGGGCCTCCTCGGCCTTGCGGAGACCCTCGACGTTCGAGGAGGCCTCCGAGAACTTCGAGCGGAGCTGGTACTTGACGAAGTTCGGGATGGCGATGGCGGCGAGGATGCCGATGATGGCCACCACGATCATGAGCTCGATGAGGGTGAAGCCCTTGGTCAGCTTCTTCATTCGTGTTCTCCGGTCAGGCCGGGAGCGCCCGTGGGCGTCCGGTGTTGGGCCAGGCGGCGCGCGTCGTGCGGCCCGGCCTGGTTCGGAGGAGGATGAAGCATGGGCCGTGCCGCCCGGACGCGCCGCCAAGTGCCCGGGATCACGGTGCCCCATCGGCGAGTGACACGGTCGAAATCCGGCAGCGGGTGGCCTGCGGTGACGAAATTCGTCATCCCACACCGGGAGCGCGGGGGATGGGTCGGGCCGGGCCGCCGCTTTGACAGCCGGGCGGCGCCCGCCGATCATCCCGCCACCCCGGGCCGCCCCGCCACCCCGGGCCACCCTCCTTGGACCCGGACGCCGCCGCCATCCTCCGCCCGCTCTTCGCCGCCTGGCTCGGCGTGCTGGGCGCCGCCGTGGGCTCCTTCCTCAACGTGGTGATCGCCCGGCTCCCCCACGGGCGCTCGGTGGTCCGGCCGCGCTCGGCCTGCCCGCGCTGCGGCGCCGGCATCGCCTGGTACGACAACCTCCCCATCCTCTCCTGGCTCCTCCTGCGGGCCCGCTGCCGCGCCTGCCGCGCGCCCATCAGCGCCCGCTACCCGCTGGTGGAGGCGCTGGTGGCCGGCCTGGCGGTCCTGGCGGCGCTGCGCCACGGCCCCTCCGGCGCGGCCCTCGCCGAGCTGGCCTTCGCCGCGCTGCTGGTGGCGCTGGCCTTCATCGACCTCGACACCTGGTACCTGCCCTTCGAGCTCTCGCTCCCCCTCATCGCCCTGGGGCTGGCGGCGGGCTGGCTCGGCCTCACCCCGGCCGGCGGGCTCCTCGGCGCGCTGCTGGGCGCGGCGGCCGGCTTCGCCCTCTTCGCCGCCATCCACTTCCTGGGGGGCTGGATCGCGAAGAAGGAGGCGCTGGCCTTCGGCGACGTGGTGCTGCTGACCGGCCTGTGCGCCTGGTTCGGGCCACGGGGGCTGCTGCCGGTGGTGCTGCTGTCGTCGGTGCAGGGGGCGGTGGTGGGGATGGCGCTGCTGCTGATGGGGAAGGAGCGGCTGGGGCCGGCGGCGCCGGGGGCGACCTCGACCCCGACCTCGGCCCCGACCTCGACCCCGACCTCGACCCCGACCTCGACCCCGACCCCGACCTCGACCTCGACCCCGACCTCGACCCCGACCCCGACCCCGACCCCGGCCGAGGCCGAGGACGACTGGGTCCCCGATCCCCACCACATCCCCTACGGCCCCTTCCTCGCCCTGGCGGCGCTGGAGTGGCTCTACCTGGCCGGGCCCATCGTCCGCGCGGTGCCGGTCCTCGACGTCTTCGTGGGCCGGTGACGCCGTGAAGGGCGGCCCGCGGGTCCAGCTCCTGGTGCAGGCCGCGGCGCTGGCGGCCGCCTCGGCGGCGGTGCTGCTGCTGGTGGGGCTGCCGCTGCTGGCGCGCCGGGCCCTCGGGCCGCGGGAGTTCCTGCTCCTCGCCGCCCTCGACGCGGCGGTGGTGGCGGGGCTGGGGGCGGCCATCCTGCTGCGCTGGGTGGGGCGCCCCCTCGACCGGCTCCTCGCGGCGGCGCGGCGCCTCGGGCGCGGGGGCGGGCTGCCGCCCCTCGGCCCGCCCGGCGAGGAGGCGGACGCCTCGCTCGATCGCGCCGCGCTGGCCTTCGAGCGGACCGCGGCGGCCCTGGCCGAGGAGCGGGCCCGGCTGGCCGCCAAGGTGGCGGAGCTGGAGGCGGCCAACGCCCGGCTGGCCGAGGCGCGCGAGGGGCTGGTGCGCTCCGAGACGCTGGCCACGGTGGGGCGGCTGGCGGCCGGCATCGCCCACGAGGTGGGCAACCCGCTCGGCGCGGTCTCGGGCTACGCCGCGCTGGCCCGGCAGCGGCTGGCCGCCGGCGCCCCTCCCGCGGCGGTGGAGGACTTCCTGGCCCGCATCGACGCGGAGGCGGCGCGCATCGACGCCATCGTCCGCGACCTCCTCGACTTCGCCCGCCCCAGCCGCCTCGACCTCGCGCCGCTGCCGGTGGCCGGGGCGCTGGAGGCGGCGGCGCGGCTGGCCCGCATGCAGCCGCGCTTCAAGGGGGTGGCCCTGGTGGCCGAGGGGCTGGCGGCGCTCCCGCCGGTGCGCGCCGACGAGCGGCGCCTGGTGCAGGTCTTCCTCAACCTGCTGCTCAACGCCGCCGACGCCATGGGCGGCGGAGGGGAGGTGCGGGTGGAGGGGCGGGCGGTCGCGCGCGAGGAGGGCGGCGGCGTGGCGCTCACCCTCGCCGACAGCGGCCCGGGCATCCCCCCGGCGCTGCGGGCGCGCGTCTTCGAGCCCTTCTTCACCACCAAGGAGCCGGGCCGGGGGACCGGCCTCGGCCTGGCGGTCTGCCACGGCCTCATGGCGTCGATGGGCGGGCGCATCGAGGTGGACGAGGGGCCGGGCGGCGGGGCCCGCTTCACCCTCTGGCTGCGGCGGGACGAGGCGTGAGCGGCCCGGGCGACCGCGGGCGCCGCCTGGCCTTCCTGGCCGCCGCCGCCGCGGTGCTGGCGGCGGCGCTCCTGGCCCGCCTGGCCGGCGCCGGCCAGGTCTTCTCCCATGGCGAGCTGATCCCGCCCGACGGCGACTCGCTCTACCACCTGCGCCGCATGCGCCAGGTGGCCGACGCCTTCCCGGCCGTGCCCTGGGTGGACGCCATGGTGGCCTGGCCGCGCGGCGCGCCGGTGCCCTGGGCGGCCGGCTTCGACGTGCTGGGGGCCCTCCTGGTGCTGGCCGGCCGCGCCTGGGGCGGCGCGGTGGGCGGGGACCTCTGGGTGGCGGCGCTCTGCCCGCTCCTCGGCCTGGCGGTGGTGGCCGCCGCCATGGAGCTCACCTCGTCCCTGCTCCCGGGCAGCCCGGTCCGCCGGCCGGCGGCGCTGGCGGCCGGGATCCTGGCGGCCGGCGTGCCGCAGGGGCTGGCCATCTCGCTCTACGGCCGGGTCGACCACCACGTGGCCGAGGCCCTGGCCATGCTGCTGCTGGCCCGCTGGAGCCTGGCCGCGCTGCCAGGCGGCGCCGCGGGCGGCGAGGCGGGCGCCGCGCCGCCCGGGCGGCGGACCCTGGCCTTCGAGGTGGCCGGAGGAGTGGTGGCGGCCTTCGGGGTGGTCACCTTCACCGGCACGCCGCTCTACGTGGCGCTGGTGGCGCCGGTGCTGGCGGCCGCGGTGCTCACCGCCCCGCGACCGCGGGTGATGGGGAGCGGCGGGCCGGGGCTGCTGCTCGGCGCCGCCCTCTCGGCGCTGGCCACCGCGCCGGCGGTGGCCGCCCACGGCCTGGCGCTCGCCTTCGGCTACCCCACCTGGCTGCAGCCGCTGCTCCTGGCGGTGGCCGGCGCCGTGCTCTGCGGCGCCGCCCTGGCGGGAGGGCGCCTCCGTCCCGGCTGGCCCCGCCTGCTGGCCGCGCTCGGCGCCGGGGCGGGGCTGGCCGCCGCCGCCGCCGTGGCCAGCCCCGCCGGCGCGGCGCAGGTGGCGGCCGGCCTGCGCGAGTGGCTCCTCAAGTCGGACCCCTGGCTGGCCGGCATCGACGAGTTCCAGCCCCTCCTCGGCTACCGGCTGGGCCCGGTGGGCGGCGTGACCAGCTACCTCGGCTGGCTCGGCCTGGCGCTGCCGCTCCTCCTGCCCCTGGCGGCGGCCGAGGCCCTCCGGCGCGCCGGGCGGCCGCGGGGCCTGGCCCTCCTCTGGCTGGTGGCGGCGCTGGCCGGGCTGACGCTGCTGCAGGGGCGCTTCGGCCGGGTGCTGGCGCCGTGGCTGGGCGTGGTCGGCGGCCTGGCGCTGGCGCGGGCCGCCGGCGGCCTGGCCGGGCGGCCCCGCGCCGCCGCGGCGCTCCCGCTCGCGGCCGCGCTCCTCGCCGTGCTCCTCGACCCCCGCGTCCGCGCCGCCCTGGGAACCGCGCCCGGGGGGGAGCCGAGCGCCGTCGTCGAGGCCGCCCTCGACCTGCGGCGCCAGCCGCCCGGCGCGGCGCCCGGCGTGCTGGCGCCCTGGGACCTGGGCAACGAGGTGCTGGTGCTGGGCTTCCGGCCGGTGGTGTCGAACGGCTTCGGCCCCTACCCGGATCCCGAGGGCTACTGGCGCAGCGTGGAGGCCTTCGCCGCCGCGGAGCCGGGCCTGCTGGCCTGGCTGGGCGAGCGGCGCCTGGGCTGGGTGGTGGCCGGCGCCGCCAACCTCTTCGGCCGGGTCCGGGCCCCGGGGGCGCCCATCCCCTTCTCGGGCGGGGGCTTCGAGCCGCGCTGGCTGGCCCAGGTCGGCTCGGCGCCGCTCCTCATCGGCGGGTCCGGGGTGCCCGACCTCGGCGTGCGCCACTTCGAGCGGCTCATGCCGGTCTTCGCCTCCACCCGCGCGGTGGGGGGGCTCTCGGCCCCGCTGCCGGTGCTCTGGACCTACCAGCTGGTGGAGGGGGCGCGGGTGGAGGGGCGGGCCGCGCCCGGCGCCCGGGTGGTGCTGGAGATCCCCCTCGAGGAGCACGGCCGGCCCCACACCTGGCGCGCCTTCGCCGACGCCGGCCCGGACGGGCGCTTCACCCTCCGCGTGCCCCTGCCCACCGACCTCGCCACCCCCACCGTGCGCACCGGCCCGGGCACGCTGCGCCGGCCCGGCGCGCCACCCGCCCCGCAGGCCGTGCCGGAGGCGGCGGTGCGGGAGGGGCGCGTCGTCGCGGCCGGGCCGATCCCGGGGTAGGATCGCCCCGTGCCCCGCAGCATCCTGGTCGTCGACGACGAAGCCTCGATGCGCCACCTGCTCACCGTGATCCTCACCGATCGCGGCGACGAGGTGCGTGCCGTGGGCGGCGCCGCGGCGGCGCTGGAGGAGCTGGCGGCGCGGGAGTACGAGGTGGTCGTCACCGACGTGCGCATGCCGGGCGTGGACGGCATCGCCCTGACCCGCGCCATCCTGGAGCGCCAGCCGGCCACCACCGTCATCGTGATGAGCGCCTACGGCTCCCACGAGGACGTCATCGAGGCCATGAAGGCCGGGGCCTACGACTTCCTGCAGAAGCCCTTCAAGCCCGACGAGGTGGTGCTCTGCCTGCGCAAGGCGGAGGAGCGGGAGCGGCTGGCCCGGGAGAACCGCCGCCTGCGCGCCGAGCTGCGCGGCGGCCTGCCGCCCGGCCAGCTGGTGGGCCCCTCCGAGCCCATGCAGGCGGCCCTCCGCCAGCTCGCCAAGGTGGCGCCGCAGAAGACCACCGTGCTGCTGCAGGGCGAGTCGGGCACCGGCAAGGAGCTGGCGGCCCGGGCGGTCCACGACCTCTCGCCCCGCGCCGGCGGCCCCTTCGTGGCGGTCAACTGCGGCGCCATCCCGGCCGAGCTGCTGGAGGCGGAGCTCTTCGGCCACGCCCGCGGGGCCTTCACCGACGCGGTGCGGGCCAGGAAGGGGCTGGCCGCGGAGGCCGACGGCGGCACCCTCTTCCTCGACGAGCTCGGCGAGCTGCCGCTGAACCTACAGGTGAAGCTGCTGCGCTTCCTCCAGGAGGAGGAGGTGCGGCCGGTGGGCGAGGCCCGCTCCCAGAAGGTGGACGTCCGGGTGGTGGCGGCCTCGGCCCGCGACCTGGCCGCGGCGGTGGCCGCCGGCGCCTTCCGCGAGGACCTCTTCTGGCGCCTCAACGTGGTGGCGGTGCGGCTGCCGCCGCTGCGCGAGCGGCCGGGGGACGTGGCCCCGCTGGCCCGCCACTTCCTGGCGCGCTTCGCCCCGCTGCGCCCCGAGCTGGGGGCGCTCTCGCTCTCGCCCGAGGCGCTGCAGGCGCTGGAGGCCCACCGGTGGCCCGGCAACGTGCGGGAGCTGCAGCACGCCCTGGAGCGGGCGGTGGTGCTGGCCGACGGCCCGCTGATCCGGGAGGAGGACCTGCCCGAGGCGGTGCGCCAGCCGCCCGGGCCGCCCCCGGGGCCGCCGCCGGCGCCGGGGGAGGACCTCTCGGTGAAGCGGGCCACCCGGGCGCTGGAGGAGCGGCTGATCCGGGAGGCCCTGGCCCGCACCGGGGGGAACCGCACCCGGGCGGCGGAGCTGCTCGACCTCTCGTACCGGGCGCTCCTCTACAAGATCAAGGAGTTCGGCGTGGAGTGACCGCCCCGGCGGCGCGGGGCCGGGGGCCGGTGGCGGCGCGCGGACCCGGGCCGGCGCGGCGCGGCGCTCCGCCGCGGGGGGCCCGGGGCCGGCGGGCCGCGGGCCGGGCGGCGCCGGCGCGCTGATCATCCTCCGACCGATCAAGACACTTATTGAGCTATCACGGACGCATCAAACACCTACATCCGACGATATCGCGGGCAGCGGCTTTCTTGATCCCACGGTGAACGATCGCGTAGCGTGACCTCCGCATGCCGCCCCGCCCATCCAAGGCCCCGATCACCGCGGAAGCACCGGTGCGTGCGCCCAACAACGTGCAGCGCCTCCGCGAGGACCAGCTGCTCACCAAGGCCGAGCTGGCGCGCAAGGCCGGGGTGTCACCGCTCACGGTGGCGCGCATCGAGGCGGGCCAGTCGTGCCGCGTCGACACCAAGCGGAAGATCATCCTGGCGCTCGGGCTCACCCCGCACGACCGGGCCAAGGTCTTCGGGACCAGCAGGAAGGGAGGGCGGCCCTAAATGGCGAAGAGCAAGCTCGCCGTCGGCCTGGACATCGGCTCCTCCGGGGTCAAGCTCGTCCAGCTCAAGGAGAAGCGGGGCGGCTACGCCCTGCAGGCCTTCGGCACGGCGCCGCTGCCGCCCGAGGCCATCGTCGACGGCGCCCTGATGAACTCGGGCGCCATCGTGGCGGCCATCCAGGAGCTGGTGGCCCAGCACAAGGTCAAGCTCAAGGAGGTGGCCATCGGCGTCCGCGGCCACTCCGTCATCATCAAGAAGATCTCCCTGCCGCGCATGACGCAGGAGGAGCTGGACGAGTCGATCCAGTGGGAGGCGGAGCAGTACATCCCCTTCGACGTCAAGGACGTCAACATCGACACCCAGATCCTCACGCCCGAGGGCGACGCCGCCGGGCAGATGGACGTGCTGCTGGTGGCCGCCAAGAAGGACATGATCAACGACTACACCGCGGTCTGCGCCGAGGCCGGGCTCACCGCCACGGTGGTGGACGTCGACGCCTTCGCGGTGCAGAACGCCTACGAGGCCAACTACGAGGTCTCGCCGGCCGACACGGTGGTGCTCATCAACGTGGGCGCCGCGGTGGCCAACATCAACATCATCTCCCGCGGCGCCACCACCTTCACCCGCGACATCACCATGGGCGGCAACGCCTTCACCGAGGAGATCCAGAAGCAGCTCAACATCTCCTACGACGAGGCCGAGGCCCTCAAGGTGGGCGGGCAGGGCGAGACCGACGCGGTGGTGCCCCAGGAGGTGGAGCGGGTCATCCAGGGCGTGGCCGACCAGATGGCCGGCGAGATCCAGCGCTCCCTCGACTTCTTCGCCGCCACCGCCGCCGACGCCCGCATCTCGCGGGTCTTCCTCTCGGGCGGCACCGCCCGCATCCCGGCGCTCTTCAAGGTCATCGAGGCGCGGGCCGGGGTCCCGGTGGAGATCCTGAACCCCTTCAAGAACATCGAGGTCGACAACCGCCGCTTCGACCCGGCGGTCATCCTCGCCGCCGCGCCCAGCGCCGCGGTGGGCGTGGGGCTGGCGCTGCGCCGCCCCGGGGACAAGTGACCATGGTCCGGATCAACCTACTCCCAGTCCGGGTCTCGAAGAAGAAGGAGGCCGGCAAGCAGCAGCTGGTCCTCTTCGCCGTGCTCCTGGTGGCGGGCCTGCTGGGCAACTACTTCTGGCAGGCCTCCCGGGCGGCCGACCTCAAGGCGCGCCAGGCCAAGCTGGCCCGCACCAAGGAGGACATCGCCCAGCTCGACCGGATCATCGGCGAGGTGAAGAACCTCAAGGGCGCCCAGGCCCAGCTCCAGCAGAAGCTCGACGTGCTCGACCGGCTCAAGGCCGGCCGCAGCGGCCCGGTGCGCATGCTCGACGAGCTGGCCACCATCACCCCGCGCCAGCTCTGGCTCGCCAAGCTCGACGAGAAGAACGGCAACATCTCCTTCTCCGGCCAGGCCCTCTCCATCGACGACGTCTCGGCCTTCATGGCCGCCCTCAAGACCTCCAAGTACTTCGACAAGGTGGAGCTGAAGAAGACCAGCGCCGCCACCGGGGCGAAGGGCGAGGCGCAGCGGCTGGTCCAGTTCGAGATCACCGCCGGCGCCCGGTACTCGCCCGACGCGCCGCCCGCCGCCGACGCCAAGGCCGGGAAGGGGAAGGGGTAGGCGCCATGGAGAAGCTCATCGAGCGCATCGCCAAGGCGCCCCTGGGGGCCAAGATCGGCGCGGTGGTCGGCGCGCTGGTGCTGGTCACCGCCCTCAACTACTTCGTGGTGGCCATCCCCTTCGGCGACTCCATCTCGGCCGTCGAGACCAAGGTGAAGCAGGTCGCCAAGCAGCAGGAGCAGCTGGACCGCGACTTCATCGAGAAGACCGCCATCGCCAACGACCTCAACCGCTTCCGCAAGGAGAAGGAGCTCCTGGAGCGGCGGCTGGAGGAGGCGCTGGCCGAGCTGCCCGAGCAGAAGAACGTCGACGAGCTGCTGCAGCTCTTCCAGGACCGGGCCCAGAAGGCCGGGCTGGAGATCAACACCATCACGCCCCAGGCGGAGAAGTCCGAGGGCTTCTACGCCCGCATCCCCATCGACATGACGGTGACGGGCAACTTCCACGAGATCGCCACCTTCTTCGACGCACTGGGCCGCCTGAAGCGCATCGTCAACATCGGCCAGATCGCCATGGACTCGCCCAAGGAAGTGAAGGGCCGGCTGGTGGTCAACGCGAAGTTCGTGCTGACCGCCTTCATGTTCGTCGAGCAGAAGGCGGCCCCCGCCAAGGGCGCGAAGGGAGGCACCAAGTGAGGCGCCTCCTCCCCATCGCGGCCGCGGCGCTGGCGCTGGCCTGCGGCACCGAGAAGCCGAAGTCCGCGGCCGCCCCGGCCAAGGCCGCCGCCGCCGCGCCGGCCCCGGCCGCCGCCGCCGCCGCCGACAAGCCGGCCGTGCCCGACTGGTCCTACTCCTCGGCCGGCAAGCGGGACCCCTTCCGCTCCTTCCTGGCCGAGGGCAGCCGGAGCGGCAACGCCCTGGCCACCCGCTGCGCCACGCCGCTGGGCCGCTACGAGCTGGAGCAGCTCAAGCTGGTGGCGGTGGTGACCGGCCTGGAGGACCCCGTGGCCATGCTCCAGGTCCCCTCCGGCACCGGCTACGCGGTGCGCCGCGGCGCCTGCATCGGCAAGAACGGCGGCACGGTCGCCGCCATCCGCACGGGCGAGGTGGTGGTGGCCGAGTGGGCCATCCGCGCCGACGGCACCCGCGACCGGACCCAGACCATCCTCAGCCTCCCGAAGCGGGAGCCCCTCATCCTCGAGGAGCAGCCATGAGCCACCTTCACCACCGCCTCGCCGGCCTCACGCTGGCGTGCGCCCTCGCGGCCGCCGCGCCGGCCCGGGCCGCCACCGCCAACGCGGTGCAGGCCATCGACGTCGCCGAGCGCGACGGCGCGGTCGAGCTGGCCATCCGCGGCACGCGCCCGCCCTCCTACACCGTCTTCAAGCTCCAGGACCCGCCGCGGCTGGTGGTGGACCTGGCCGGCGCCGACGTCTCGCGCGTGGCCGCCCCGGTCGAGGTGGGCAAGGGCGGCGTGCTGGGCGTGACCACCGCCCAGTACTCCGACGAGCGCAGCGCGGTGGGCCGGGTGGTGGTGGCCCTCGACGGCGCCCGGCGCTACGAGGTGGTCCCCCGCGGCGACGACGTGCTGGTCCGCGTGCTGGCCGCCGAGGCGGCCCAGGCCGAGCCGGCCGCCCCGGCGGTCATGAAGCTGGCCGAGACGGCCATCTCGCCGTCGCTGGCGGCGGAGCCGGAGGCGGCGCCGGCCCCGGTCGTGGCGCAGCCGACCACCCCGAGCGTCGGCCCGGCGGAGCCGGGCCAGAGTCGAGGGGCGGCCGACAACGTCGTCTCCCGCCGCACCGACGAGGCGGCCGTGAGGAAGCCGGCCCAGGCGCTGCTGGCGGTCAAGCCGGCCGGCAAGGGGCTGCTCCTCGCCACCGACGGCGACGTCGGCACCATCGAGATCATCGAGCTGACCAACCCGCCCCGCCTGGCCCTCGACCTGGTCGGCGTGGCCAAGGCCCCCAAGGCGGCGGTGAAGCTCCCCGGCGCCTTCAGCCAGGCCCGCTTCGGCAAGGACGCCGGCAAGGTCCGGGTGGTGCTGGACGCCGCCGGCGACCTGCCCGCCTACGCCGTGAAGCGCGTGGCCGGCGGCATCGCGGTGACCCCGCGCGCCGCGGCGGCGGAGGCGCCGGTGAAGGCGGCGAAGACGGCGGTGGCCAGGGCGGCCATCCCGACCCCGACCCCGACCCCGACTGCGGCCGCGATCCCGACCCCGGCCCCGGCCCCGGCCGCCGCCGAGGCGCCCGCCCGCGCCGCCATCACCGACGTGAAGTTCACCCACCGGGACGGCACCTCCCGCATCGAGGTGGCCGGCAAGGCCAAGGGCACCATCTCCCGCCCCGACGCCCGCACCGTGGTCCTCTCCCTGGAGGGCGCCGAGCTGCCGCAGAAGCTGGAGCGCTCCCTCGACACCAGTGCCTTCGGCGGGCCGGTGCTGATGGTCTCCTCCTTCAACCAGCCCTCCACCGGCGCCGTGAAGATCATAACCACACT
>WBZM01001957.1_pt1 | contig 18643 bp, 17 predicted proteins | sample 5204271 | NCBI WGS metagenome assembly WBZM01 (sample SAMN12344346, study PRJNA552823) | activated sludge metagenome | biome: Activated sludge suspended growth; feature: Nitrification reactor; material: Wastewater; isolation source: activated sludge from nitrification reactor of wastewater...
AAAAAAAGATTTGAAATTTGGTGGACAGGGGTTCGAACCACGTAAACGCTTTTACCAACTACACCCAACTCTTCAAGGAGTTTAGTGGACTCTGTTGTCCCAACACCACTCGTGTGGCCCTGACGATGAGCACGCCACCCGTAAGTCCACTCATCTAAGAGGTAAGAAGTCAGAATTTTGGGCATGACTAGGCCTTCCGCTGTTTTTCACGGCAGGGAATAAATTTTAAAAAAACTAAAATTGAAAAAATCGAAGTTTGACTCGGTTTATCCACCGATTTGGGTATAATTTTTCTATTTTTCATAGTGATTTCAGTAAGTTATATTTGGAGGTGGGTGAGGGCTTCGCACCCCCGTAACAGCTTTTGCAGAGCCGTGCCTAACTCCTCGGCCAACCCACCAGTATGTATCTTTTCTTGGATAAAAACTTGGTTAAAAAATATCTTTAAAATTAAATGGAGTCAATTTCTTATATTTTTAGTTCAAGGAATGCTTGCCAGGTATACTCTAAGGCCTCAACCATTTCTTGATTTTCAACCTGATTCTTTCCGTGAAGAATGGCCAGAGTTTTGGCAATATCTATCGACGCGCGAAGTCTTCTAAATGAATTTAGCTCTGAATCAAGACGAAATTTTAAAGCATCCGAAAGGTTTTCTTTATTAAATTCTATTTTTTCTCTTTGTCTTTCTAGAACTTCCTGACTCCTCCTTTTTTCATCAATTTTCTCTCTTAGGCTTTCCAAGGAAATATTGAGGGAATCCTTTTTCTTAGGTTTTAAGAAATATAAAATTTCAAACCTGTCCAGCATAGGACCGGAAAGTTTTTCTCGGTACTTATGGCATCTGGCTCCAGAATAATTACATTCTACCATCTCTCCTGGAAGCCATTGCCCACAGGGGCACAAGTTGGTTGTTGCTACCAATTGAAAATCTGATGGGTAAGTGTGAAATTTTCTGCCGCGAACTAGATGAACCTCCTTATTTTGAATCGGCTCCCGCAAAGCCTCTTGGCATTTGTTACCAAATTCTAACATCTCATCAAGCAATAATATTCCTCCGTGCGCCCTCGTGATTTCCCCAGGTGAGCATTGAGCGCCGCCGCCTATAAGGGCCAAATGGGAAATTGAATGATGTGGTTTTACAAAGGGACGCCAAAATTGACTTTCATGTAGATGAAAATATTTTTTATAATGAGCGTACACAGCGGGGGTGGGCTCTGAAGATAAATAATTTAGTGCTTCTGCCAAGGTGCTTTTCCCCAATCCTCGTGGTCCCATTAACAATAATGAGTGCCTTCCTAAAGACACAAGCTCTAAAAGTTTAGCCTCTTCTTGAGAAAATTTTAATTTTTTAAATTCCTCCTGGTTTTTGAATTTAATTTCTATTTTTCTTTTTTTAAAGAACTCTTTATTCTGGTTTTCTAAAACTCCAGATGAAAAATTATTATCTGGCATTCCTTTATCAATTAAATCTAAATTATTTAAATCCTTAAGTTGTTTCATTTGAAAATGATTTTTTACTCGCAGATGGGAGTCGATCTCTCCAGAGAAAAATTTATTTTTGCCTAATTTACTATTATCTAATAGTAAATTATCTAAAACCGTCTCGTCTAACTGAAAAACTTCACCACCTAAACCCAATTCACCAAAAGCAAAGATATCATCATCAAATTTTGGTAAGACTTGATTGGTTTTAGTCAGAATTCCCAAAGCTATGGGCAAATCCAACCCTGGAGATTTTTTTTTAAAATCTCCGCCTCGAATATTAATAATAATTTGCCTCGCCTTTGGGAATTCAAAGTTTTGACTTCTCAATGCAGATTTTATTTTGATTGAGCTTTCCTTAACCGCCTGATCAGGTAATCCTAAGATATGAATGAGTGGCAAACCAGGAACTAAGCTCACTTCGATTTCAACTTGGACCCAACTGTTAAAGTGCTGACAAAAACCAAATATTTTCATAGCTTCTAAGCACTAGCAACTTAGAGTCCGAGGTTGGATTTAATTTATAAAAAATAGAAAAAAATAGAAAAACAAACTACGGACTATTGAGTCTGTCCACAAATGGTCCACCGAACCAGATGACCATTTTCGGACAAACTCCTAATTTTCAATTTCGGGTTCTTTTTTAAGATCTCTTACTTCAGACTTCACTTCTGATAAAGGATGATGCTCATCAATAACCTGGGCTATGTTTTTCGTGGTGACACTTGTGTAAACTTGAGTTGTTTGAATACTTGCATGTCCTAACAGCATTTGAATAGATCGCAAATCAGCGCCGCCTTCTAACAAAGCCGTCGCACAACCGTGGCGAAATCGATGGGGATTAACTGTCTCTGGAAAGCCAGCCTTCTGAGACCAACTGTCTAACCAACGCCAAACATCAACTCTTGAAGGGCGGTTTCCCCTATCATTGATTAAAATAGCCGGAGTGGCTTCCTTTACTAAATGTTGTCTCACTTCTCGCAAATAATAATTTAAACTTTCATTTAAAGTATCTGTTAATGGAACCAATCTTTCTTTATTAGCTTTACCTAGAATTTTGACCCAACGATCAGTTGGATTAAAATCATTGAGGTTCAGACCAATAAGTTCTGTCACTCGACAGCCCAGTCCGTACAAAAGTAAAAGTGTAATTTTATTTCTTGACGTTTTATTTGGATCCGTAACAACACAGGAATCAAACAATTTTTGAAATTCTTCTTGATTTAATGACTTAGGTAAAGACAATTTTATTTTAGGAGGTTTTAATTCCCTCAGCTCTGGAGCTTTCACTCCACGGGATTCACAAAATCGAAAATAGGTTCTTAAAGAAGAAATGACCCTGGCTTGTGACCGCGGAGATAAATTTTCTTTTTTCATGAATTCATAAAAATCAACAACCTGAGCCGTTGGACTCTGTATTTTAAATTTGATCCACAATTCAAGATCTCGACGATAGGCCATTACCGTGTTCTGCGATCGACCCCTCACGTTCTGTAATTCATCAAAAAATTCAACCCATAAATTTAATTCCATGGCACATTAAAGATTTTTTTTTTTTGAATGTCAAACACTCAGAGCATCGCCGAGTCATGATCACTGAATGTACACACCCATGTCATTACATGAAACCGTCCCACCATTGAGTATCACTTGCATGGGAACTAACATTCCTGCGATACGATCCACTTGCCCATCACCATTTGGATCTTCAACAATGGCATTTCTTAATTGAAAAACAATTCTAAAGGCGCCCTGTGTTTGTATGGCTTCAAATTGAGGCAATTCAAAACTACCTACGCTCATCATCCCTGGCTGGATAAGATTTAGATTGTACTGCCCTGAAGGTATCTGACATTGGCCTGCTATCACACCTGCCGCACTTTGCGCACCAGCGATGGTCAAACCGCCTCGAACTGAAATCATTCCTGAATAGGTCTTTTGTGGATTCCAACCCATGGAGAGAGCTTGCTGAATTTTACTTGTCTCTCCCAACAGTTGCCAGTTAATAGTTACCGGAAAAGTACTTGTCCCTTGAGAAACGGCTTGCAGCAAAGGAGTTTGTGGAAAATTACATTGAGAACAAACTCCAGGCACAATTTGGTTTTGATTATAGTAACTAGGGTTCGCGGGTGAGGCGACCAGCTCATTTGAAGAATTATTCTTTTGACAGGCGGCAAAAAATATTAATGAAAATAACACGGTAAAAAAATATCTAAAGTAATACTTTAAGTATTTTAATCTTGTTTGAAGTTTAAATTTCTTCATATATTCTCCTAATTTTATTTTTTTCTTTATAAACATATTCTATAAATTAAACGCCTTCTTCTTTGACATTCCACTAAAAGTTCCAAGTTTTCGGTATCCTTCTGCCTCTGTGGGATACAATCCACTTTTATTGATCACATCGGTAGACCGACAGTTATAAGGACCTACATAAATAAACCAACATTTTCTGTCACTGCTTTGTAACGCCATGGACTGAGCAAAGTTTTTAAAATATACAGAACCTCCCACATAGCTACCACCTTGCCCATCACCTTGGTCAACCGTGCTATCGATAACCAATACAATGGAGCCATATGAGTCTTGAAAAAATCCAGAAAAGACGACCTTACCATTGCTGTTATACCAATAATTATATTGAGATTCCAAAATACCATTATCTAAACCATGACTATATGTTGAATTAACTCCTGAGCCCACATCAAAGGATCCTTGAAAAGTTTGCCCATTATCAACATACGATATTTTTATATTTCCGTAGTAATGAAAACCGCCGGCATTATTTAAATTAACCGCTAATTTAAAATCCTTCGGATTGTTCAAGGGATGAGTTCCCACATAGGAATTAAACAAAGAAAAGCTTGTTGGCACAAAGGTAACAACATCTCCGGCACTTGGAGCCAAGCTTCCCGTGGAGCCCGTTCCGCTTCCAGCAGGGCCACCTGCATTTGGATCTGCCACACCACCTGTATTTGGATCTACCGCAACTGCCGCTGGTGGGGCCGCTACATTCAACGGGTCACTCTTTTTTGAAGAGCATCCTAAACCAACCAGGATCGAAATAAGTAGGAAAATACCTTTTACGCTTTTCATATAGTTTCCTTCATTTTGAAGGCTCCTTTTACCTTTACGTATTGCGAAGCTCATACCAACTTCTAAAATGGGTTTAAGTTATTAAAAGATTTTGATTTTTTTGATAAGTCTCAAGGTGAGACAACTGTTCAGAATCGTTGATTGACTCAAGGGTGACGCAAAATTGTCAGTCTTGTCTCAAATCAAAACACTTTGTTCTTTGACAGGGACATCTCTGCCAATGTCCAAGCGGCTAAGCTGCCAAGCTTTGCGTCCCTTAATAGGCCCTCCACTTCAGGCCTTAGTTCATCTATCTTTAAGTTGGCAATAGTAATGAGAGCATTTCTTTTTAATCCAAAGGCTTTAGATCTAGTAAGGGCTGTCTTTTTAAATTTTTCTTTTAACTGTTTATCTGAGGCTTCTAAAATAGATCTCAAATCGCTGGCTAATAAATCATTTGTTGTAGTGGGTATTCCTATTTTCTGATTCCATGGACAAACTGTTTGGCAAATATCACATCCAAAAAAATGATCACCAATCTTTTTTTTGATCTCGTCAGGAGCTATGGATTTTGATTCAATCGTCCAATAAGAAATACATCTTTTCGCATCTAAAGTTCGACCCTCTTGAATTGCTGAAGTGGGACAGGCCTCTACGCACTTATTACATCTTCCACAAAAATCATGAATGGGAGCTGGGGCTTCTGACCTTAAATGAAGACTTGAAAGGATATTTCCAATTAAAAAATAAGAACCTCGCTTGGGATGTATTAGGCAAGAGTTTTTACCAATCCATCCCAATCCATTCTGATAAGCAAAATCTCGCTCAAGTATTGGAAAACTGTCCGTCGTTGCCTTAAAAAAATCATTTGGAAACAGCACCTGAAGCTCCTTGATGAGAACCTCTAGCTTCCCAATCAGCCAATGATGATAGTCCTCATCCTGGGCATAGAGCGCTATCTTCAAAGAAGAGTTTAATGCGGTGTTTTTGTTTTTTTTGCTTAAAATTCTATAGGGATGAGTTAAAGAAAAAATAGATTTAATCTGAGGGTTAATCTCTTGTAGATTTTGTTTTATCTGAAGATGCTTTTGCAAGTAAAGCATCTCCCCATGAAAGCCTTTCTCAAGCCACTGTTTATACTTTTCATAGTTCAATGGCCGAGTCACCGTAGAGTAGCCACAGCTGTTAAAGCCAAGATCCAGAATCTTATCCTTTAGAAATGATAACTCTTCTGGTAACCTTACCTCGCCCATCATGACTCATAAACCTTGTATTGAATCTTTTAGAGTGTGATCGAAACGCCTTAAAGAATTATTTCCATCAATAAATAAACAATCAATGTGAGTGCAAATCCTGAGGAAATTACACCTTTGACCGTTGTCATTGGACCCAATTTTCCTTTAAATACATTCAATTCAATACCCGCCCAAAGAAGAAGAAGCACCACCCAATAAATCATTACGTTATCCATATTCATCTGAATGGGCAAATGAGCGGATCCAAGCATATAAAACAACATGGGAATAGAAAATAATGTATTGGTTCGCGAAGCGAGCAATGCCTTAGCCCCAGCGCTTGCAACCATAGGGTTTGCAGGCTTTCCCTCTGCTACGTCTTTGGCATTTTGAATGACAACTTTTTGATTAGGCCAAATAATAAACCAAACATTAAACCACATGGTGATTCCAAATAAACTTCCAGTAAGGATCTTGACGCCCCAATCCCCAGAAAGACTAAATCCTGTATAACTTGCTGTATGAAGCATTAACAAACCAGTCACCAAGGTCCACATGGCTCCCCAACGAAACCACCACAGGGCAATTGGCAATAGTTTTTGTTGAACTTGAGATTTGGCAGGAGCATCTGTTTGATTCATAAATGCTCCTTGAGTGAAATTAAAATAATAAAGATGACCGATCCAAAGAATTCCAAAAAACAGATGTAACCATTTTAATGTAAAATGTATCCCCGTCATATTAAATATTGCTAAATCCACTCGCGCCACCTTTCTTTTGTAGTAAACCTATTTGAAAGGTGACGATATATAAAGATCATTTATTGATCAAGCCATAAAATTATAAATCAAGGAAACCTGATTGCAACACCCAGTAAAATTAACGACAGTATTGAGTGCTGTAATAATGTGATAACTGAACTCTCAATGAAGTGCCTTGACTCATGGGATTAAATACAATGCCATTTCCAGATGAATCGGGATATAAAATACTCTTTACTTCATTATTATTGTAAGGTTCGTTCAAACCATTTGACCTCATTTCAGTTACTTTAGCTTTGATGAAATTTGAGTTCAAAGAACCAGTCATATCCTCTAAGAAACCCCATGAAGAATATACATCAAAATTAGATGTTACTTGATTCTTCTTATATAAGGCAAAAGATCCTCTTCCTGACATTTGAATTTTAGTAATTTCAAGCTTAAATTCATTTCCATTTTGATCACATATTTTACCACTAAAAATGGGGTTTGCAAACAAACTGGCACAAAATAAAAAGATGGACATTGCTATTTTCATAAATTTCCTTTGGTTGGGTTAGGCATCGAATATAAATCAAGCGCTCACCAATTTCACCTGTAGATTTTTAGACAGAAAAAGCTTAATTTGTTTACGTCATTGACAGTCAGTTCAAGCTTTGACGGTAGAGTTTGGTTTTTATTTCGGTTAATTTTTCCAAGGACACTTCGTAGGGTCGTCCACATACTTGACAACGAACCTCTGCTATTTCCTTGCTATGAACCATATCTTCAAGCTCTTGTAATCCTAGAGTTTCAATAGCTTGAAGCACTCGGTCTTGGGTGCATGGACAAAAATAAGACAGCGGGAAAGGATGCTCAAGTTCTGTATAGGGAATTCCTTGTAAAAAAGGCTTTATAAACTCGGTAGCGAGTGTTCCTTTTAATATTTCTTGGGAAATACTCGCCTTTATCGCGGCCGCATTTCTTTCCAATATCTGAACGACTTCATCTTCAACCCCAGGCATGACCTCCACAAGGACTCCCCCTGCCGATTGAACCTTTCCATAGGTATCTAAATAAACTCCCACAGAAATCACGCTGCGAATCTGATGGGATTGGATCAGATAATGCGCAATATCTTCTCCTATTTCAGAAGAAACCAATTCAACTGTTCCATGATGGGGTTGTTTCTGAAAAGGCATATGGCGTGTCACCGAAAGGGTCCCTTCACCAATATATTCCTTCAGCTTCAGTCCAGGCACATATTTTTCAGGCTCAAAATAAGTATGGGGAGTGTAGCCCCTAACTTGCCCTTCAAAATGAGCTTCAGCATAAATCCGACCCATGGGCCCCATCCCTCGAACGTAAATCCCTACATGTTGCTTTTCTTTTAAATGGCTTGCTAACAACAAAGCGCCAACCATCGCCCTTCCAACGGCCATGGTTGGAAGAGGACTGGTATTTTGAATTTTTTGCATCTCTTTGACAACCGTCGTTGCATTCACTGATGCGGCTCTGAGGGTAAAGTCGTTAGACACAAATCGATGCACTCTTTCCATGAAAAACAGTGAATCATTTTTTAGGAATACATGCAATATTTAAGATGCTTGCCATATCCAAAAAAGAAATCTAGCATCAAAATCCTATGAAATTTTTGATTTTTAGACATGCAGATAAAAAAGGCGGCCTTGAGAAAGATTCCCCCCTTAGCCCCCTTGGAATAGCACAATCCCTACACCTTTTAGAGAAAGTTAGAAGTGGAAAACTCCCTCGCCCATCAAAAATCTACTGCTCTCCAAGAAAAAGAACCAGTTTGACCATGGGCCTTCTGGCTGAAAACTCTCAAGTTCGAATTAGCGAAACCTCGCTATTGGATTTGAAACAACCCCAGGAATCCAATAAAGATTTTCGCTTACGGATTCAAGAGTTTTTAGTCAGTTTCCAACTAGAAGGAGAAGTTCCCTGCGTCTATATTTGCACCCATCAAGACTGGATCGAAGAATTTTTAAGTGTGATTGAATCTTCAACTGATTTATTAAAACCTGAATACTCATTTTGGCCCTGTGGACAGTACATGTATTTCGAGAAGAACGAGTTATGGGATCTTCTTGAGTTCCAACAGATCTAGAATTTAACCTTATAGAAGAAGGATTTATTTATGGATGCCACTTTCAAAAACACTCAGCCGTTTCATTCTATCTTCTCTCCTGAAGATCAAAAAAATATACACTCATTGGGAGAGGATATTTTAAAAAAAATGGAATCCCATTCTAAAGTTTCCTTATTTTCAAAAGACTATTGGTACGGCTCCATCATGGATTGGAGCATGAAAAATGAGGGTTTTAAAACGAACATGTTTCGCTTCGTGGATGTTTTACCTTCCCTCAACACCAGCCAAGATGTCGCCCAGCATTTGAAGGAATACTTCAGTGAAAATGGGAATGACCTTCCGAGTGTTTTTAATGTGGGTTTGGGACTTGGAAGTCTCGCTCCGGGATTGATGGCTAGCGCGATTAAAAAAAATGTCACTCAAATGGCGAAAATGTTTATTACAGGCGAAAATCCCCAAGAAGCTTTGAGCACTTTAAAGAAAATGCGAAAAAATAAAATGACTTTCACTGTAGATATTCTTGGCGAAGCGACGCTTTCAGAAAAGGAAGCTATGGATTATATAAATCGCTACAGGGAGCTCATGAATGGTCTCGCTAAAGACGCAGAGAGCTGGGAGACCATTCCCCAATTGGATCAAGACAGTGATGGGCTCATTCCAAAGGTCAATGTCTCTATTAAAGTTTCCGCATTATATTCTCAAATTAATGACAAGGCCTGGGACGAATCTAAATCCATTCTTAAAGAAAGACTTAGACCCCTTTTTGAGTTAGCCATGGCAAAAAATATTTTCCTGAATTTAGATATGGAACAATATTCAATGAAGCATTTAACTTTAGAGGTATTTAAAGAACTTATCCATGAAGAAAGATTTAAGAAATACCCTTTCTTTGGCTGTGTGATTCAAGCCTACCTTATTGATTCCTTGGCTGATATTAAAGATCTTTGTGAACAGGCAAAAAAACGAGGTACTCCCTTTACCATTCGCTTAGTTAAAGGCGCTTATTGGGATTACGAAACAGTCGAGGCAGAACAAAGATCTTGGCCAATACCCGTTTATACCATCAAAGCGGAAAGTGATGCCAATTATGAAGCTTGCGCCAAATGGCTCATCGATCACTTTCCATTTATAAAATCGGCTTTTGCTTCTCACAATGTCCGAACCCTTGCTGCCTGTTTAACCTACGCTCAATCTAAACAAGTTCCCAAAAATGGTTTTGAAATTCAAATGCTCCATGGAATGGCAGAACCCATAAAAAAAACCTTTGTCGAATTAGGTTACCGCCTCAGAGAATACGCTCCTGTGGGAGAATTACTCCCTGGAATGGCCTATCTGGTTCGAAGATTGCTTGAAAACACTTCCAATGAATCCTGGCTCAAGGGGAAATTTGCTGACAACAAAACAACTCAAGAGCTTCTTAAAGATCCAGTTCAAATGATTCAAGAACAACGATCAAAAAAAACTCAGGAAAAATCTAATCGATTTATCAACGAGCCCTTGCTTGATTTTGCAGTGGAATCCAATCGTAAGAATTTATTACAAGCTTTAGATCATTTTAAACCTGATCAGATCAAAATGGTTTTGCCGCAAATTAATTTCCAAGAACAAAATCCCAGCGAATTTCTAAACCGCAACAACCCTTCTCTTAAAAATCAAGTCCTTGCTAAAATCGGATTATCCTCTACAGATATGGCTGAAAAAGCCATCCAAACGGCCCATCAATTCTATCCACGATGGAGAAAAGTGTCCCCAGAAGTGCGATCACAATATTTCTTTAAACTCGCAGATCTCATGAATCAAAAAAGATTTGAATTGATAGCCACTCAAGTTTATGAGGTTGGTAAACCATGGGCTGAAGCGGATGCCGACATTGCCGAAGCCATTGATTTTTGTAAATACTATGCTCATCACCAATTAGAAATTTCAAAACCCCTTCGCGTGGGACACATTCCAGGGGAAAACTCTCAATACATTTATAAACCTCGGGGTGTTTGTGTGGTGATCGCGCCGTGGAATTTCCCCCTAGCTATTCTTTGTGGCCAAGTGGTTGCCGCTTTAGTCACAGGTAATACAGTCATTATGAAACCAGCAGAACAAAGTTCTTTAGTCGCCCTTGGGCTCTTTGAAATGCTCAAAGAAGTGGGGCTTCCCTCCGGAGCTGTTCAGTTTTTGCCAGGCCTTGGCGAGATCGTTGGTGAGTATTTAGTCAATCATCCCCTCACCACGACCATTGCCTTTACGGGATCTAAAACTGTTGGTTTACATATTTTAAAACAAGCCTCTTTGGTTCACCCTCAACAAAATCATGTTAAAAAATGCATTATAGAAATGGGCGGGAAAAACGCACTGATCATAGATTCAGACGCCGATTTGGATGAAGCTGTGGATGGAGTTCTTTACTCCGCCTTTGGTTTTGCTGGACAAAAATGCTCTGCTGCAAGCCGAGTTATTCTTCTTGAAGACATCTACGAAAAATTCTCAGAAAGACTTGTGGAAGCGACTAAATCCATCACGGTAGGAGCTTCCCTCAATCCCCGACATTACCTAGGACCCGTTATTGACGAAGAAGCCTATGACCGCATCCAAAGTTTGATTTCAACTCATTCTACCACCTACAAACTCTTGTATAAGTCCCAAGTTTCAAGTGAAGGCTATTTTATTCCGGCAACCTTATTTGGCGAGGTGCCTCCTGACTCGGAATTGGCGCAAGAAGAAATCTTTGGACCCGTGGTCGCATTAATCAAAGTTAAAAATATTGATGAGGCTATCGCTGTGGCAAACAGTACAAAGTACGCCCTTACTGGAGGTCTCTTCTCACGAAGCCCTGCTCATATTCAAAAAGTAAAATCAGAATTTGAGTGTGGGAATTTATATATTAACAGAGGCATTACTGGAGCTATGGTTGATCGCCATCCTTTCGGCGGATTTAAGCTTTCTGGTATAGGCTCAAAGACCGGTGGACCTGATTATTTAAAACAATTCGTTGAGCCTATTTGTATCACTGAAAATACCTTAAGAAGAGGCTTTGCTCCTCAAGAATAAAGGGCAAGACTTTTTCTTAAACTCAATCCTAAGAGGCCTCCAAAAAGAGCGCCTCCGATATGAGCTGTGAAAGCAACACCACTGGATAAACCGGGTATTTGACTTAGAAAAGAAGATAAATCAGTAAGCAAAAACATTGGAAATATCAATAAAGTTGGAAGATAAATATAACCGTAGTAATTTTTTTGTGGTGACAAAAAATAAAAGAACCGCGTTCTTATTTTGGATTCAAAAAAACAATAGAAGGCAATCAGACCACTGACCGAACCGCTAGCTCCCACCAAGGGCAGCAAGGTGTTGGGGCTAAAATAGAGATAGAATAAACCACCGGCGATTCCGCTAAATAAATAGAGGAGGACAAAGCCCAAACTGCCAAGGGCTCCTTCAATCCAATACCCAATTAAAAAAACAAAAATCATATTACTTACTAAATGAAGAAAGGTCATATGTGAAAATTGATAGGTGATCCAAGAAAAAGTTCTTTTGTTGCCATGGGACAATCCCATGATAAACAAAACTTGCTCTTTAACCTCGGTTTTATATTTATCAATCAACGAAATCCAGAAATCCCACTTTATCGAGTCTCGATCATATTTTCTTTTCTCAATTTCATTTATAAAAAACTGATCTCGAACTGCAAAGGAGGCAATAAGGTAATGGTATTTTGGGTTTTTAAAATCAAAAGTAGAGAGTAAATCTTTGTAAGGCTTCTGGTCCCTGTTTAGAAACACATGTTTTTGGTAATATTCCGCTGTCAAACTTACCCCAAAAGAATTGAACAACTCTGATTTTATTCTTGCCGAATCTGAATCTAAAAAAAAGGCAAAAAAAAGAACTAAATTAAGGAGAATAAAAATATTTGTAAAATTAATATCTTTTTTATTTATAAAAGTTCTTGGCCAAGGAAAAATCATTTGAGAATTCCCATTCTTTTTTTAAAGGGAACAAAATCAATAAAATCCATTGGGTTTTCGCCGGCGGGTTTGCGATCAGAATTTTCTTGAATTTTCAAATAGGATTTCATGTATATCTTTTCAAGATGGTCCGTCCTATCTAATTTTTCAGTTAACTTCTCATAGAGTCCATCCACTATTAAAAAGGCTTCTAAATAATCATTATCCTCAACGTATTTAGAAAGAGAATACACATAATAAACAAGATCCTCATCTTCAACCTGACTCAAACTCTTTTTCGAACTTTCCTGACATAATATATTTTCTTTTTGAATGTCACAGAATTTTTTTAAATATTCAGTTCTCAATTTCTTGTTCTCAGCAAGAGCGTACCTGGCAAAATAAGTTAACCCCGATTCACTTTCTTTGTCGAATTGATGATTGGTGATTCTTAAAATACACTCTTTGTCCTTGATGCTATTCTTATCCTGAAAATAATTAATCAAGTATTCTTCCAGTTTTTTTGAACAGGTCACAACAGAATGTTTTTCTGGTGTCAGAGGTTGCTCTAGACTTGTCAAAAAGAAAAACCCTACTCCCATGAGAGAGAATGCAGTCAGAAGAAAAACCTTCATCCACTGCGACAGCCAATTCTTAAAAAAAATAGAAAGTTCATCATTTTGATTTACTTTTTTTAACGTGATCATTCTGGTAAAACTAATTCGATCATAGTAAGTTCTTCTATCCGATTGAAGAAGAATCTCCACAAAAGGAATAAATAAAAAAATAAAAGAGAGAAATTTAAATAAAGACCTAAAAAAGAGCGCTGAAAAGCTTAAATCTTTCGGCTCTTCGCCAACTAATCTCAGATATAAAAAATAGTGACCCGGGCTTGCTCTTAAAAAATAATTAAACAAAGTTTCATAAAGTACGAAAAGCGAAAATGAAATAAACAAATATTGAAAAATCAAACTTCCATTCGATCCGATTTGAGCATTCAAACCATTAATTTTAAAATCACTCACTATTCCCGATGTAAAAAGACCAATTACAGGAGTCAATATTAAAAAATCAATCACCGTAGCAAACAACCGGTCAATATGTGGCGGAACATGGCTCTCTGATTTTTTGTTCCTCTTATTTGAGATATCTTCAATAACCATGACTAGGGATCGGAAACATCTAAAACAAGGGAAAGTCTAGTTGTCACGAAAGAAGTCTATAAGACCTTTAAAAACATCCTTATAAAATTTCTAAGGCTGAAAGTTTGCCATGGGAATCAATGGAAACAGAAAGGGTATCAACGACTAGACCTTTGCTGTCAAGAAGCTCATAAACCTCTTCTCTCTTAGAATCGTTGATAATTTTATCTTTGAGCTTATAATTAATGGCATTCTCATTAAATAAAGAAATATACTTTTTTAAAATCGTCTCGCCCTCTTTTATTAAGACCATTTCCTCAGAAGGTCTAATTTGTTTGATTCGTTGACTTTCACTTTGTACTTTATATTTACCCTCTAAGAACGAAAATAATAACTCATCTTTTAAGGAAGGTTGAGATGAATTTATAAAACGAACGTCGTTTTCTTTATCCGCTAACCTCTTCGCCAAAGCTTGTTCATTCAAAATATCATATTTAATCTCTGCTTTTAGAGAAGCAATCCCACGATTTGAATTTTGGGAAAAAGAATAATCACGAACCCACTGGTTCACTGCCAAAGTAAAAATAAACAAACTCAGGATTGACAACCCAAAAACAGCTTTCCGTTCTTTGTTTTTCTGAAAGGCCTTTTGACGAATCATTTTTTTTATTGGAAAATCTAAAACATTTGATTTTTCTTGCTCGTTCATAAATTCATCACCCTTTCTCATTGTACTTTCCCTATCGTCTATATCCTATAAAAAATGTAACTTTTCTTACTTAAATAAATTTAGACTGAAATAGGCTCAAGACTAAAGTATTAATCAAATCTACTAGAACCATGACTAAATGATGATGCGAATTTAGTACCAACCGAATTGACATTGGTTTCATTTAAATTGGTTAATTTTATCTACATTTTTGACACCCGAAACAAATTTTTAAACAGTAGTCGAATTGAATTCAGGCTTCTCAAATCGAGACAATTATTATGAACTGGTAGAGAGCTGTTGAGGCGCAGCTCATGGAGCTGGCCCACTTGGCTGGGGATCCTTTTTAGGTCAATTATTAAGATGACGACCAAAAGTTGCCAATCAAAGCAAACCTTCGGTCAAGCCTATCTAAGCGGCCTGATAAGATTTTCTTCTTCGTGCTTGAGAAGGATCGATCTGATATTGTTTCACCTTACGATACAAAGTAGCACGGCCAATCCCTAAGGCTTTGGCAGCTTCGGTCAGATTTCCTTTATATTGTGAGATTGCATTTTCAATCGCCTTCGCCTCCAGATCATCCATTTTTTGAACTTTAGGATCTGAATTGTTTGCTGTAGGAAAAGGAAGAACATTTCCAGGTACACTCGTCAAATTTGGATTATTATTAAATCCTGGAGAGAGTGTTGGGTATTCTTGAGACAAGTGCTGACGAAACAAAGGACTTTCTAGTCCCGTTCTCCACTGTTCAGGTGAAAACACTTGAACAAGTACATCTGTATGTTCCCAATATTTTTTGGCATTTTCAATAGCTTCATGATTATCACTAACCATCATAATTACTGTTCGAGACATGCTTTCTCCTTTTTGCATCTGATTGACACATTAATAAGTGACAGGATTCTTATCGGTGAATCATTTGTAGAATTTAGGGGTCGATGAAAAAAAAAGAAAAAATAATTAACATTTGCTTTCAATAACTTAGAGTCGAAATGGGACGATCGTCCCATTTCGAGACACGATTTAAACTGGTTCTAATACCTATCTTCTGCCGGATTTGATTTTCAATTGAAGTTTAGAAATTAAATGAACTGCCATTTTTTCCTGAACTTTACACATTTTTAATTCGTCTCGTCGGTATGATCTTTGCGAAGGTGTCAAGGTTCCTGTTTCTAGTTCCATTTCATAATCTAACTTAGAAGACCGGATTCCCTCAAGCTCTTTAGTCTGTTGTTTGAAGAGTTTGGTGACTCCACTCAGCGGAGCGACTTCAATCCATTCTTCCTTGTTTCGATACCAGCTCACCATTCTTAAAAATCTGGCCTTATTTTTTGCCAAAGTAAACTTAGGAAATTGAGTATCTGATAATTCCAAAATATTATCGATTTCATCCAGATTCATCGAATCCTCTTCATCTTCGCCTAATAACAAAGTAGGATTTTTAAGAATTTCTGCTGCCATATTTTGATCTTCAAAATCTAAATCAAAAGCAGATTGAATCTTACCTTTTTTCTCGCCCTCATCATCGGCGTCTGAATCTAAGTCAACATCTAATTCTCTTTCTATTTCAATACCACCATTGCCACCAGAAATTTCACTTGCTGACATACTTTATTCCCTCCCAATTAATTTTGATGACCTCTTATACAACACAAATTCAAATGACACAAGACAGAAAGGCCCCTTTTTGTCACCCTGTCTTTTTTATCATCAACGATGATTTGTAAATATTCTAATAGCCTTTTTAAACGGCATTAAAAAAAAATTCTTTGGCCCTGGGCTTGCTAAACTGAATGAGCAGGAGAATCTATGAAGAAATTAATTTATATTCTTACATCCAGCTTTCTATTCTGTTTTACCCTATTTTTTTCAGCTTGCACCCCCAAGGATGAAGGCAATAAAGATTTTGAAGTGAACCAAGCTAGACAGGCGTATGAACGCTGCTCTCAGATCAAAGGCCAAACTTATTGTAACACAGCGAAGGTTGGCAACGTAGTTTCCATATCTGAATTCTATGGACAAAGTTACTACTATAATTTTTATGGCTATAATTCTTACCTATCTGGAGCACCTCAGGTTAATCAACTTACTTATGAACAAGTTAATACTTATTTTGATAATTATGTCAAAAAAGCAAGTAAACAAGAAATACTGACCATGAGCAATCGTTGGCTTCAAATGAGTACCGAAATTAATAATATAAATACATTAAACTATCCTGTCACTAGATGCACTGTCTACGGCTGTTTTTAATCCTGTACCAAAGCAGCCTCATGAACTGCCTTTTCAGCATTCACTAAACCTGCACCCAGTTCATTGTTTTCATTTGGCCCCAAGAAGGTCGCCGTTTTTTGCAGAATCATTTTTACTTGAGATGGAGTTAAATTTTTATTTGCTGCTTTCATTAATGCCACAACCCCTGAAACATGGGGAGTTGCCATGCTTGTTCCGTTAAAGCTATCCTGATTCGTCACCAATATTTCATAGGTTGAATGCACAACAACACCTTTTTCTAATGACTCCCTTAATGATTCACCCACTTTTTGTTCCACCATAAACACACCTACTGGCAATTGACTTCCATCGCTAGTAATAGCTCCTTGAATCAAGCCCTCCGTATTATTGTAAAATATAACGCCAGAGGCTTTAGCTTGAATGGCATTTTTTACTTTATCTATAAATTTGATTTCTCCTCTTTGAATTAAAGCCACTTTACCTTCAGCATTTATTTTTGAAAAATCCTCTTCTTTACCTAGGCCGGCAAATACCATTTCGTAGGACTCAGGAGTCAAGACTGTTTTGCCGCCCTCAAAGGTAACGCTTTTCACCGTTTGAACGGAACTTTCGCCCACAGTGAATGAAACAACAGGTGCTCGGCCTTGACCCATGGGAACTGAAGAAACAACATCCACACCGGGAGCAACCAGGGCTAGTTCAGGACCATATTGCGAAAAACTCGCTTTCTTAAATTGAGAATCGATAGCGCCCACAGCGATGACCTCAGGCAATGCCGCAGGGTAGCTGATTGAATTTGTACCATCGTTACCACTAGCTGCCACAATGGTGACGCCCTCTTTCGAAGCTTTGCTGATGGCAAGCTTCTCTGCAGGAGAAGCCCATGCTCCTCCTAAAGACATACTAATCACATCCACCTTTTGCTGCATTCCCCATTCAATTCCTTCCGCCACGGCCAAGTTAGAACATCCATCGGGGGCGCAAACTCTCCCCGTCAGTATTTTGGCTTTTGGTGCCACTCCAGAAAATCCAGTCGAATCCAAAACTCCTGCAATGGTTCCAGCAACATGGGTTCCATGGCCAATTGTATCTTTGTAGGGATAACCATCCTGGTCGTCACCTACAAAGTCTTTTCCCATTTCTAAATTCGGTCTTAACGAAGGGTGATCTCTATCAATTCCTGTATCCAAAATTAAAACTCGTGCACTCGCTCCACCCATGGATTCATTCCAAGCCTCGGGAGCTTTGACAGCTAATATCCCCCATGGGGTCATTGAAAAAAAAGAATTGATTTTCTGACTTAAAGGTAAGGTTATTTTTTTAAAATTTCTAACAAGAAAGGGTAAAGGTCGGATCACCTCGGTATCGATCAATAAAACATTTTTATTTTTTCTTAATTCCACAATTTCTGAATCTTCAAGTTGATCTACAATTAAAGAATTTAAGCTGCCCAATGCTTTTTTAACTTGGGAAACTTTAATCTGATTCCCTAATAAGTGAATTAACTTGTCTGCTTGATTTCTTTGTTCTACTTGATTCTGGTTCATTAAATTTTGACCTAAGCCAAAAGAGACAAGTTCTTTCCTTGCTGGCTCTTTCATAAATATAATGGCTCGTTTGGCCTGAGAATTCAGGACTAACAGAGTGACTACAAAAAATAGAATTTTTCGGCAAAAAACTAAAAACATTGGACCCCTCTTCCTTGAGTTATCCCCATTTCAAATAACTTATATTTTAATAGCAACGAAATAATTTTATCGGGTCATATAAATTTTTTTTATATCCCTTGAAATCACATCAATAAAATATATGATTATAAGAAAACTTATTAAGTAAGTTAATTCTCGGGGCGAAGTTATGTTGAATAAATTAGTTCATGTTGTCGCTGTTTGCAGCGACAAAATTATCAAACAAATTACCCACTTTGATTTTCCTATGAAAATCGAAGAAATAGACCATAGTCTTGTTTTGAAAAAGTTT
>WBZM01001959.1_pt1 | contig 18627 bp, 16 predicted proteins | sample 5204271 | NCBI WGS metagenome assembly WBZM01 (sample SAMN12344346, study PRJNA552823) | activated sludge metagenome | biome: Activated sludge suspended growth; feature: Nitrification reactor; material: Wastewater; isolation source: activated sludge from nitrification reactor of wastewater...
GAGAAAGGGTTTTGCGACGTCGTGCTGCACGACCAGGTCGCATCGCGGTCCTCCTACGAGCGCAACACCGCCGTGCTCGAAACCATTCTCGAGGACAAGCACGGCGGCGCCATCCGCATCGTCGACTTCATGCCGCGCTTCGGCCGCTACGAGCGCATCTTCCGGCCGCCGCAGCTCGTGCGCCGCATAGAGCCGATCGCAGGCCTGCCGCGCATTGCGATCCGCGTGCGGCCGACTTTCGGCTACGGCGGCAAGCCGACGCAGGTCGTCGTCGGCTCCAACCACATCCGCTATCTCGGCGGCGCCGACGTGCTGCGGCTGACCAGCGACGCGCCCCTGTCCTACATCGCCGAGGAAACGCTGTTTGCCCTGACGCGAACCATTACGCTGGTCTTCGGCGTCGACGAGCCTTTCCTCAGCGATCTCGATTCCACCGCGCGCGATTTCGAGAACCGCACGCGCGCCTACTGGCTGGACTGGTCACGCTCGCTCGGCGTGCCCTTCGAATGGCAGCGCGAAACGATCCGCTCCGCCATCACGCTGAAGCTCTGCAGCTTCGAGGAGACGGGCGCGATCATCGCCGCGCACACGACGTCGATTCCCGAAGCGCCGGGCACGTCGCGCAACTGGGATTACCGCTTCTGCTGGCTGCGCGACGCCTTCTTCGTCGTCGGCGCGCTCAACCGCCTCGGCGCGACGCAGACGATGGAGGCCTATATCGGCTACCTGACGTCGGTCGTCGCCGATCCCAACGAAACGATCGGGCCGCTGCATTCGATCGTGCCCGGACGCTCGCTCGAAGAAAACGACGCATCGCTGCTCGAGGGTTTCCTGGGGCAGGGGCCGGTGCGCGTCGGCAACGCCGCGGCCGAGCAGGCGCAGCACGACGTCTACGGCAGCGTCGTGCTGGCGGCCAAGCAGATGTTCATCGACCATCGCCTGCCGCGCATGGGCGACGAATCGCTGTTCCGGCGTCTCGAACCGCTCGGCGAACGCGCCGCGGATTTCGCGCTCACGCCTGACGCGGGCATCTGGGAATATCGCGGGCGCACGCGCGTCCACACCTACTCGGCGACGCTGTGCTGGGCCGCCTGCGACCGGCTCGGGCATATCGCCGCGCGGCTCGGCCTGAAGGAGCGCGCCGATTATTGGCGCAATCGCGCGGCGCCGATCCGGCGCGCGATTCTCGACAATGCATGGAACGAAAAGCGCGGCGCGCTGGTCGGCGCCTTCGGGCACGAGGAACTCGACGCCAGCGCCCTGATGGTCGCCGAACTCGGCCTGCTGCCGCCGTCCGATCCACGCTACATCAAGACGGTGGAGGCCATCGGGCGCGACCTGCGCCGCAACGGCCGCGTGATGCGCTACACGGCGGCGGATGATTTCGGCGAGCCGGAAACCGCCTTCATCGTCTGCAATTTCTGGTACGCCGACGCGCTCGCCGCCATCGGCCGGCGCGAGGAGGCGCGCGAAATCTTCTCCGACATTCTTTCGCATTCCAATCGTTACGGCCTGCTGTCGGAAGACCTGCACCCCGCCAGCGGCCAATTGTGGGGCAATATTCCGCAGACCTATTCCATGGCCGGCGTCATCAATTCCGCGATGCGCCTGTCCGACACATGGGAGAATGCCTGGTGGCGCGCCTGGTGATCGTTTCCAATCGCGTCGCCCTGCCCGGCGAGAAACGCGCCGGCGGGCTCGCTGTCGCCGTGAAGGCGGCGCTGCGCGGCCGCAAGGGCGTGTGGTGCGGCTGGAGCGGCCGCGTGACCGAAGACACGCCGGGGGCGCCAGAGATCATCGAGGGACGCAACGTCTCCTATGTCGCGCTCGATCTCGCCGCGGCGGACCACCAGGAATATTACAACGGCTTCGCCAACAGCGTGCTGTGGCCGCTGCTGCACTATCGCGTCGACCTGCAGGATTATTCGAGCCTCGACCTGTCGGGCTACATGCGCGTCAACGCGTATTTCGCGGACCAGGTGTCGAAAATCCTGCGCCCCGACGACATCGTCTGGGTGCACGACTACCATCTGATGCGCCTTGCGCTCGAACTGCGCGCGCGCGGCCACGAAAATCCGCTCGGATTCTTTCTGCACATCCCCTGCCCGCCGCCGGACATCCTGCAGGCGCTGCCGCAAAACGAGGAAACCGTCGGCGCGCTTTCGGCATACGACCTCGTGGGATTCCAGACGGACAACGACACCGAGAATTATGGGAAATATCTGGAGACGCGCGGCGCGACGCCGTCGCGCGGCGGGCGCTATTTCGAGATCGACGGCCGACGCCTGCAAATCGACACCTTCCCCGTCGGCATCGAGACGGGAATCTACGCGCGCGCGGCGCGCGCGGCGACGCATTCGCCCTTCATCCGGGAGATGCTCGCGAGCCTGGGCGGACGCAAGCTGCTGCTCGGCGTCGACCGGCTCGACTATTCCAAGGGCATCGTGCAGCGGATGCAGGCCTTCGAGCATCTGCTGGCGGAGCGTCCGCGCTGGCGGGGCGCGGCCACCTTCCTGCAGATCACGCCCAAGAGCCGCGAACAGGCCAAGGGCTACAAGGAAATGGAGGACATGGTCACCGGCCTCGTCGGCCATATTAACGGCCAGTACGGCGAGGCCGCCTGGACGCCGATCCGCTATGTCAACCGCTCCTATTCGCGCAAGATGCTCGCCGGAATCTATCGCTGCGCGCAGGCGGCGCTGGTGACGCCGCTGCGCGACGGCATGAATCTGGTCGCCAAGGAATATGTCGCCGCGCAGGACGAGAGCGATCCCGGCGTGCTGATCCTCTCGCAATTCGCCGGCGCCGCCGCCGAACTCGACGGCGCGCTCATCGTCAATCCGCACGAGAGGGAAGCCGTTTCCGCGGCGATCGAGCGCGCGCTGACCATGCCGAAGGACGAGCGCATCGCGCGGCACGCGCGCATGTTCGAGCGCATCAGCGACCACGACGTGACGCGCTGGGCGAGCGAGTTCATCATGCGACTGGCCGAAGCGCGCACCAAATGGTCGCTGATCGACGGCATTCGCCAGATTTTCACGCCCCGCGCGGCCGACTCGCGCACGCCCGGCCGCCGCAGCGTCTGACCGGCTTTCCTGCCCAGCGTTTCGCCTAGCGGGCCATTCGCGCGCGGTGTATACGTGAACCATCTGCCGCAAACCTCTGCGTGAGCGGCAGGGTGGGAGGACGTATGCACGCAAAATTTTCTCTTAAGGCGCTGACGATGGCGGCGGGGCTCGCCTTCGTGGCGCAGGGCGCCATGGCGCAGGACATCAAGATCGCCTTGATCGCGGGCAAGACCGGGCCGCTGGAAGCCTACGCCAAGCAGACCGAAGCGGGCCTCAAGCTCGGGCTCGAATACGCGACCAAGGGCACGATGGCCGTCGACGGCCGCAAGATCGTCCTGATTGTGAAGGACGACCAGACCAAGCCCGACGTCGCCAAGACCGCGCTGCAGGAAGCCTATGACGACGACAAGGTCGATCTGGCGATCGGCACGACGTCTTCGGCCGCTGCGCTCGCCATGCTGCCGGTGGCGCAGGAATCGAAGAAGATCCTGCTTGTCGAACCGGCGGTCGCGGATTCGATCACCGGCGACAAGTGGAACCGCTACATCTTCCGCACCGCGCGCAATTCCTCGCAGGACGCGATCTCCAACGCGCTCGCCATCGGCAAGCCGGGCGTGACGGTCGCGACGCTGGCGCAGGACTACGCCTTCGGACGCGACGGCGTCGCCGCCTTCAAGGAAGCGCTCGCCAAGACCGGCGCGACGCTGGCGGCGGAAGAATATGCGCCCGTCAACACCACCGACTTCACCGCCGTCGGCCAGCGCCTGTTCGACGCGCTGAAGGACAAGCCCGGCCGCAAGATCATCTGGGTGATCTGGGCCGGCGGCGCCAATCCGCTCGCCAAGCTGAAGGACATGGATCCCAAGCGCTACGGCATCGAGCTGTCCACGGGCGGCAATATCCTGCCGGCGCTGGCGGCGTACAAGGACTTTCCGGGCATGGAAGGCGGCGCCTATTACTATTACGAAATTCCCAAGAACCCGATCAACGACTGGCTGGTGAGCGAGCACGAGAAGCGCTTCAACGCGCCGCCGGACTTCTTCACCGTCGGCGGCTTCGCGGCGGGACAGGCGGTCGTGGCGGCGATCACGAAGGCCAAGTCGACCGATACGGAAAAGCTGATCGCGGCGATGGAAGGCATGGAATTCGACACGCCGAAGGGCAAGATGGTTTTCCGCAAGGAAGACCACCAGGCGCTGCAGTCCATGTACGCTTTCAAGGTCTCGAGCGACACGAGCAAGCCTTGGGCGCGGCTCGAGCTGACGCGCGAGCTGAAGATCGAGGACATGCAGGTTCCGATCCGCAACAAGCAGTAGCCGCGACGCTCCCTCCTCTTCCCTCCCCCGCTTCGCGGGAGAGGGGGCGGCAAGCATTCCCGTTAACGCAAACTGCGCCTCATCACGCATCTGTTCCCTCTCCCGCGAGGCGGGGGAGGGCAAGGGAGGGGGGCCCAACCCTTCATGTCCGTCTCGCTCGAAACGCGCGACCTGACGATCCGCTTCGGCGGACATGTCGCGGTCGACCATGTCTCCTGCACGTTCCGGCCTGGCGAGCTGACCGCCATCGTCGGGCCGAACGGCGCGGGCAAGACGACCTATTTCAATCTGATCTCGGGCCAGTTGCGCGCGAGCGAGGGGCAGGTTCTGCTCGATGGCGTCGACATCACCGCCGAGAGCGCCCCCCTTCGCGCCCGACGCGGGCTCGGCCGCGCCTTCCAGCTTACCAATCTCTTTCCCAATCTCACGGTCGCCGAAAACGTGCGCCTCGCCGTGCAGGCGAAGGCGGGCGTGCATTACGACATGCTGCGCCCCTGGAGCCTGCGCCGCGAGCTGATTGCGCGCGCCGACGAAATCCTGCGGGACGTGGCCCTGGAAAACAGGCGCGCGCACACCGCCGCCGCGCTGTCGCATGGCGACCAGCGCAAGCTCGAAGTGGCGCTGATGATGGCGCTGGAGCCGCGCGTCTTCATGTTCGACGAGCCGACGGCCGGCATGAGCGTCGACGAGGCGCCGATCGTGCTCGACCTCATCGCGCGGCTGAAACAGGACAGGTCGAAGATCATCTTGCTGGTCGAGCACAAGATGGACGTCGTGCGCTCGCTCGCCGACCGCATCATCGTGCTGACCAACGGCGCCTGCGTCGCCGACGGCGAGCCGGCGGCCGTGATCGCGAGCCCGGTGGTGCAGGAGGCCTATCTGGGCGTCGCGCCGAAGGACAAGGGGGCGGCGGCATGACCGACGCGCTGCTCACCCTCTCCGGCGTGCACACGCATATCGGCCGCTACCACATCCTGCACGGCGTCGACATGGTCGTGCCGAAGGGCCGCACGACCATGCTGCTCGGGCGCAACGGCGCGGGCAAGACGACGACGCTGCGCACGATCATGGGCCTGTGGCCGGCCTCGCAGGGCGCGATCCATTTTGACGGCGCGGCCATCGACAAATCCTCGACGCCCGACATCGCCTGCGCCGGCGTCGCCTACGTGCCGGAGACGATGGCGATCTTCTCCGACCTCACCGTGAAGGAAAACATCGTGCTCGCCGCGCGAAAAGGCGCGCCGGACGACAGGCGGCTCGACTGGATATTCGGCTTCTTCCCGGCGCTGAAGAAATTCTGGCTGTCGCGCGCGGGCACGCTGTCGGGCGGCCAAAAACAGATGCTGTCGATCGCGCGCGCCATCGTGGAGGAGCGCAAGCTGCTGCTGATCGACGAGCCGACCAAGGGGCTGGCGCCGGCCATCGTCTCGGCGCTGATCGAATGCCTGAAGGAGATCGCGCGCTCCGGCGCGACCATCCTTCTCGTGGAGCAGAATTTCCGCGTCGCGCAGGAAGTCGGAGATCTCGTGCATGTCATGGATTCCGGCCGCATCGTGCATTCCGGCGCCATGACGGAGCTTGCCGCCGACGAAAGCCTGCAGACCCGCCTGCTCGGCCTCAGCCTGGACAGCCACCAATGACCGCACTCGACGCAGGCGCGGCGCTGCCGCAACAGAAGACCGATTATGTGCCGGTTCTCCTGCCCGTCATCCTGGCGCTCGCCGCCTTTCCGCTCGTCGGTTCGTTCTCGACGTGGACGACGCTGACGCTCGCCGGGCTGGCCATGGGGATGATGATCTTCGCCATGGCGTCCGGCCTCACCCTCGTCTTCGGCCTGATGGACGTGATGAATTTCGGCCATGGCGCCTTCGTCGCGGTCGGCGCCTATGTCGCGGTCGTCGCTTTCGCGCCGATGGCCGCGCTCATGCAGTCGGACCAGCTCGCCTCAAATCTCATGGCGCTGCTTCCGGCCATGGTCTTCGCCATGGTCGTGACCGGGATTGCCGGCTACGCCTTCGAAAGACTGCTGGTGCGGCCCGTCTACGGCCAGCATCTGAAACAGATCCTCATCACCATGGGCGGGCTCATCGTCATCGAGCAATTGCTTTATGCGAGCTTCGGCCCGCAGATGAATCCGCTACCGCTGCCGGCCGCGCTGCGCGGCTCGATCCCGCTCGGCGGCGCGGCGGTCGAGAAATACCGGCTGCTCGCCGTCGTCGTCGGGCTCATCGTCTTCGCCGCGCTGCAATTCACGCTGTCGCGCACCAAGCTCGGCCTGCTCATCCGCGCGGGCGTCGAGAATGGCGAGATGGTGGAGGCGCTCGGCTACCGCATCCGCCGCCTGTTCGTCGGCGTGTTCATGGCGGGCTCGGCGCTCGCCGGCCTCGGCGGCCTGATGTGGGCGCTCTATCGCGAGCAGGCGCACGCTTCCATCGGCGGCGAGATGACGGTGACGACGTTCATCGTCATCATCATCGGCGGGCTCGGCTCCGTCGGCGGCTGTTTCATCGGCTCGATCCTGCTGGCGCTGCTCGCCAATTACGCCGGCTTTCTCGCGCCGAAACTGGCGCTGGTGTCGAACATCGCGCTGATGGTGGCGATTTTGCTGTGGCGGCCGCGCGGCCTCTATCCCGTGACGAGCAGGTGAGGCCATGATCCTGTCCGGCAACGCTCCACGCGGCAAGGTTCTGACCGCGCTGCTGCTCGTCATCGTCATCGTGCTGGCGCTCGCGCCTTTCCTTTTTCCCGGCGCCAAGCCGCTGAACGTCGCCGCCAAGATCTGCGTCTTCGCGCTGCTGGTGGCGTCCTACGACCTGCTGCTGGGTTACGCCGGCATCGTCTCCTTCGCGCATACGATGTTCTTCGGCATCGGCGCCTACGGCGTCGCGCTCACGCTCTACGCGCTCGGGCCGTCATGGGGCGGCATCATTCTCGGGCTCGGCGCCGCAATCGTCGTCGCAGCGATTCTTGCGCTCGCCATCGGCCTGTTCTCGCTGCGCGTGCAGACGATCTTCTTCGCCATGGTGACGCTGGCCGTGGCTTCGGCCTTCGCGGTGCTCGCCTCGCAGCTCTCCTGGCTGACGGGCGGCGAGGATGGCCGCACCTTTCGCGTGCCGGAAGTGCTTCGACCGGGATTCAGGCTGATCGAGAACGGGCCTCCAGGCATTTCGATCACGGGTCGGACGCTCTCCTATTACCTCGTCTTCCTCAGCGGCGTCGTGCTGTTCCTCGTCATGCTGCGGATCGTGGAATCGCCCTTCGGCCGCGTCCTGCAGGCGATCCGCGAGAACCCATTCCGCGCGGAAGCGCTCGGCTATCGCATCATCTATCACCGCACCATCGCCAATGTGCTCGGCGCGATCTTCGCGGCCTGCGCCGGCGCGCTCAACGCGCTGTGGCTGCGCTACACGGGGCCGGACACCAGCCTGTCGTTCAACATCATGATCGACATCCTGCTCATCGTCGTCATCGGCGGCATGGGCACGCTCTATGGCGCAATCATCGGCGCGGCGCTGTTCGTGCTCGCCGAAAACTATCTGCAAACGCTGATGGGCGCGGCCTTCGGCGCGCTCAACTCGGCGGGCGCGGGCTTCGTCGCGAATTTCTTCAATCCCGACCGCTGGCTTCTATGGCTCGGGCTCCTGTTCATCCTGTCGGTCTATTTTTTCCCGACGGGCATCGTCGGCAAATTGCGCGCGGAACCGAAATCATGAGCGCTCCGGTCTCGAAATACGTCACCGTTCTCGATCGCGAACTGCATTACATGGAATGGGGCGCGACGGACCGTCCGAAGCTCGTGCTATGGCACGGGCTCGCGCGCACCGGCCGCGATTTCGACGATCTTGCCGAGGCGCTCGCCGCGCGCTGGCACATCGTCGCCCCCGACACGATCGGGCGCGGCCTGTCGCAATGGAGCCCGAAGCCGGAAGAAGAATATTGCCTCGACTTCTACGCCAGGCTCGCGACCGCCTTCGTCGACGCCATCGGCTGGCGCACGTTCCACTGGGTCGGCACGTCGATGGGCGGCGCGATCGCGCTGCGCGCCGGCGCGGGACCGCTCGCCGGCCGCATCGAGCGGCTCGTGCTCAACGACATAGGGCCGGAACTCAATCCGGCGGCAATCGAGCGCATCCGCTCCTATGCCGGCAAGCCGCCGCGCTTCGAGCGCGTGAGCGAACTCGAGGCCTATTTCCGGCAGGTCTATCTGCCCTACGGCTATCTAACCGACGCCCAATGGCGCCGGCTGACGGAAACGTCGACACGCCGGCTGCCCGACGGCGGCGTCACGCCGCATTACGATCCCAACATGGTGATGCAGTTCATCCATCATCCCGAGGACTACGCGCAATGGGACGAGTGGCGGAAGCTCGCCTGCCCGATGCTGTGCCTGCGCGGCGAAAATTCGGACCTGTTGCTGCGGGATGCAGCCGCACGGATGCCGAAGGAAAATCCGCGTTGCCGCGTTGTCGAGATCGAGGGGTGCGGCCATGCGCCGGCGCTCAACGTCCCCGACCAGATCGCGCTTGTCGAAAACTTTCTGAACGGATGACTGCTCCGCGCTTTGCGGCAGCGCAACGCGACGCCTCCAGAATCGGCGCTTTGATCGCTTCATGATGGACGCCCTCCACGACGGGGATTTCCGGGAAAGCGCCGCGGATTTCGCGGCGCCTGCGCCTGTCGCGCGGACGTACGCGCCGCCCGCCTATCTCCTCCGGCATTACTGGTGGGCCTATGTCCACCCGCGCGCCGTGCGCCTGTTTGAGCGGCAATGGCTGGTCAACGCCATACTCTGGGGCAATTACCGGCGGCTGCGCGACGCGGCGCTCGACGCGCTGGGACGCGATTCGGGCGGGCGCACGCTGCAGGTCGCCTGCGCCTACGGCGACTTCACGGCTGCGCTGGGCGCTCGCATTGCAAGGGCGGGAGGCGTTCTCGAGGTCATCGACGCGCTCGCGATCCAGATCGACAATCTCCGCGCGAAACTGCCGCGCGACGCCGATGTGCGGACGCATGTCATGAACGCGGCCGCGCTGCACTTTTCAGACGCGCGCTTCGACCGCGCCGTTGTGTTCTTCCTGCTGCACGAGCAGCCCGACGACATCAGGCGCCGCACGCTCAGCGAGGCGCTGCGCGTGTTGAAGCCCGGCGGGCGACTCGTCGTGGTCGACTATGCGCGGCCCGGCGCGTGGAATCCGCTGCGGTGGCTGATGCTGCCGGTCCTCGCGGCGCTCGAGCCTTTCGCGCTGGATCTGTGGCGTCAGGATGTCGTCGATTTCGCGCCGGCGCGCCGCGCCGCCGCGAGCAAACCGCGGCGCTTTTTCGGCGGGCTCTATCAGCTTGTCGTGCTGACGCGGGACGATTGAGGACCGATCTCGTTATCCGGCAGGATGGTCAACTCGTCCGGCGCCGTCGTCAGCACCGGCACGATCAGCGCGTAGGCCGCGGTGATCATGGCGACGCAGACGCCGAACCCGCCGTAGGTTTCATAGAGATGCGCGCCCCAGATGTCGCCGAGATGCGATGAAACGTAATAGAGGCAGGAGGAGGCCATCATCGCCGTGCCTTGCAGGCGCGGCGGGCATGAGCGGATCATGAGATCGAGATAGGCCGCCGTCGCCATGCCGCCCATCAGGCCCATCGGCACGGCCGCGATCAATGCCGCCGTCGTCGAGGTTATGAAAAGCAACGGCACGAATTGCGGAATGGCGACCAGCGTGCCCCACCACAGGAGCTTCTTCAGGGACACGCGCGTACACAGATATCCGAACAAGACGAACGTCGGCACGAAGGAGGCGGCGAATATCGCGCTCCACTGGCCCCAGACCGAATCGGGCGCCTTCAGCGTGTTCTGCAGATAATATTGCAGCGGCGTGCTCGCGCCCGGCGCGAAGTTCCAGAGCATCCAGATGACGAGCGCGGGATAGATCGGCTTGTGACGCATCACGCGCCCGAGATCGCGCAGCGGATGGCCGGGCGCGAGGCGCTCGTCGCGAATATTGTCGAAGACGGCGCGCGGGCGCAGCGTCGCATAGAGAACGACGAGCGCCGCCATGAAGGCGCCGACCAGAAACAGCGCGCGCGCGGCGACATTGCGGTCCTGGTCTTCAAGCCAGTCGCTGAAATAGCCGCCGAGCAGCAGCGCGGCCACGGCCGGCACGGAACCGAAGGCGCTCCAGGTCGCGCTCAACTGGCCGGGCATGGCGTGCTGCTGGCCGAGCACGGAGGCCAGTCCATTTTCGGCGGCGTCGATGAAGAGCGTGCAAGCGGTCAGGAGAAACATCGCCAGCAGCAAGACATGATAGGTCATCGGCGCGAAGGAGAAGCCCAGATAGAGCGCCGCAACGACCGCGCCGAACACCAGCATCAGGCCGCGGTCGCGCCGCCCCAACAGATTCCAGCGATCGCGCGCCAGGCCGAACAGAAAGGCGGCAAGCAGGGGAATGCCGGCGATCGCCTGGAAGGTCGCGGCCTCCTTGGCGGAGAGGCCGAGCCTGTTCTTCAGGTAGAAGCTGAGCGGAATTTCGAGCAGCCCGCCGGCGGGATCGGCGAGCGCGAGAATGACCGTCAGGCCGCCGAAATAAGCAAGGATGCGCAGGCGCTCGGCAGCCGGAAGGATGGTCGGCGCAATGACGATCGCATCGCCATTGCGCGGCGCATCGGCAAGACTCATTCCAAGATCCCGACCAGGCTCCAAGAGGGACTATGTAGCGCTGGCCGGTCCATTGCGTCGAGTGGCGCTGCTCACAAAACCGGCGCCTTGGCTGACGATTTTGCGAGCAGTTCGTCGCGCAATTCGCGCCGCAGGATTTTGCCGACATTCGTCTTCGGCAGAACTTCCCGGAATTCAAAGCGCTTGGGCGCCTTGTAGCCTGTCAGGCGTTCGCGGCAGAAGGCCTCCAGTTTTTCTTTCGTCAGATTTGGATCCCTCTTCACGACGAAGAGCATCACCGCCTCGCCGGAATTGGCGTCGGGGATGCCGACCGCGGCGCTTTCCAGCACGCCCGGATGTTCGGCGATCACGGCCTCGATCTCGTTGGGATAGACGTTGAAGCCCGAGACGATGATCATGTCCTTCTTGCGATCGACGATGCGCACGTAGCCGGCGTCGTCGATCGTGCCGATGTCACCGGACTTGAAGAAGCCGTCCGATGTCATGGACTTCGCCGTCTCGTCGGGCCGCTGCCAGTAGCCGGCCATGAGCTGCGGCCCGCGAATGGCGATCTCGCCCGGCGCGCCATGCGGCACGTCCTTGCCGTCGTCGTCGACGATCCTGATCTCGACGCCGGGCATCGGCAGGCCGACCGTGCCGTTGAAGGCCTCGATGTCGGTCGGGTTGCAGCAGATGCCCGAACTCGTCTCCGACAGGCCATAGCCTTCGACGATCGGCACGCCGGTGACTTCTTTCCAGCGCCGCGCAACCGCTTCCTGCACAGCCATGCCGCCGCCGTTGGAGACGAGAAACTCCGTGAAATCGAGCCTGGCGAAATCGGGATTGTTGAGCAGGCCGTTGAACAGCGTGTTCACAGCCGGCAGCACATGGAACTTGCGTTTGCCCAATTCCTTCACGAAGCCGGGAATATCGCGCGGGTTGGGAATGAGCAGGCACATGCCGCCGGCCCGCAGCGCCAGCATCGAACACGAGACGAAAGCGAAGACGTGATAGAGCGGCAGCGCGCAGACATAAGTGAGCTGTCCGGCGACCGCCTTGGTGCTGAACGCCGGTTGCAGCCACGCCTCCGAGGCGAGAACGGCGGCAAGCAAGGCGCTGTGCGTCAGCGTCGCGCCTTTCGACACGCCGGTCGTGCCGCCGGTATATTGCAGCACCGCCACATCGTCGGGGCCGAGCGTCGGTTCGACCAGCTTCGCGCCGAGGCGGGCGGCGAGCGTCTGCCTGAATGGAATGGCGTGCGGCAGAGAATAGGGCGGCACCATCTTGCGGCGCACGACGAAATTGACGATCGCGCCTTTCACGGCGCCGAGCATGTCGCCCATGCTGGCGAGTACGACATGCTGGACCTGCGTCTTGCCGATCACCTGCTGCAGCGTCGCGGCGAAGTTCTCGAGAATGACGATGGCCTTCGCGCCGGAATCCTTGAGCTGGTGCTCGAGCTCGCGCGGCGTGTAGAGCGGGTTGACGTTGACGACGATGAAGCCCGCCCGCAGCACGGCCGCCACGACCACAGGATATTGCAGCACGTTCGGCAGCATGACGGCGATGCGCTCGCCACGCGCGAGCCCGAGCGACTGGAACCACGCGCCGAGATCGCGCGACAGCCGGTCGATATCGCCGAAAGTAATCGACTTGCCCATGCACATGTAGGCCGGCAAGTCGCGATAACGCGCGTAGCTCTCGGCCGCGAGCGCGACGAGCGAGGGATAGGCGCCGGCGTCGATTTCGGCCGGCACGCCCTTCGGATAGCTGGCGAGCCACGGTCGCTGCATGATCGTCTCCCGTCGGCCCTGGGTCGGCGACGCCCTCTCGTCGCTCTCGATGAGCCCGGGCTTGTCCAATATCATCCGGGACTGGGCGAAACCGTCAATGTTCGGCGTCAAACTCGGCGCACAGGACGCAAAGCAGGCGAATTGTCTGGCGAAATGGCGAACAGAGCAGGGGGAAGGGCGGACCGGTCAAACGGCCCGTCCCCTCCCGGCCGGCCGATGCGCCGACCCGCCTCCCTCTAAGCCTGCCGCTTTATTTGCAGGACCTGCCCCGGCGGCACTTTGCAAAATCGCGAGTTGACGCCGCAAGGCGACGTATGTCCAAAATGGACATAGAGAAGGTCAGGCTTCCGCGAACGGGATGAACATGAAGGCGCGACTTCAACGCGAAGCCGCGCGCGACCACAGCATGATGGTCGCGCACAGTTTCAACCAATATTCGATGGAAGTTTCGCGCCTCGTGGCGAAACAATTCCAGGGCGACCTCGAGAGCTATTTCATCCTCTCCGCGATTTGCGTCGCCAGCGTAGGGCATGTCATGGGCGATCCAATCGCGGCGCGACGCTACAGGACGGTCGACGACCGGATCGAGGAGGAATACGCGCATATCCGGCTTCTGCCGCTCGCCGAAATCACGGGCATGCCGCGCACCACCGTCCGTCGAAAAGCGGCGCGGCTCATGGAGCTTGGCTATGTCGAGCACGATCCGCAGCGCGGCTATCGCATCATCAAGGGTTCGATGGCCAAATGCCCGCACCTGCGCCAGATCATGCAGGCCCAGGTCTCGCTGAGCGTACGGTTGTTCAACGTCATGCTCGGCGGCGCGGTAATCGAGTTGCAGCCGGGCGAGCCGCGCCGTCAGAAGAAGCTTGCGCCCGCCGGCAGGCGCATGCAGTAGCGAACCATCGCGGGGATCGCCCCGGCACGCGCCTTGCGCGCCAAGGACCGCACGTCACGGCTTGCGAAACTTCAGCACGAACTCGTCGTTGGGAACCGTATTCCTGAATACGACGACCGTTCTGGAATCTTCCGGATGGCGAAGAAAATTCGCATCGGCGACAAACTGAAAGCCCGCCGATTCTAGTTCCGCGCGCAGCGTCTGCTCGGCGATCCTGTGCAGCGTCTTGCCGACGGTCGCGCCATCTTCCGGCCGGGCGGAATGGTCGGCGACGACCAGAATGCCGCCGGGCTTGAGCGCGTCGAACATCGCCTTGTTCATCTTTGCGCGATCGACCGGCATGAAGGTCGTGTCGTGATAGCCGAAAAAGAAGGTGATCACGTCGAGATTGGCCAGGTTCGGGTCGGCCAGATCATCGTAAGGGCGGACGACCTGAACGACGTTGGACATGGCGGGCGTCGCCATGCGCGCGGCAAACTTCTCCGACGGCTTGTCCGACTGTGCGTATACCTTGCCAGCCGGCGCAACCGAGCGCGCGAGAAGTTCGGTGCTGTAGCCTGCGCCAGCCGACATATCGAGGATGCGCATTCCCGGTTGAGGGCCGACGAAGGTGAGCAGCGCGACGGGATTGCGTTTGGCGTCGTTCTGGCGATCCGCTTCAGAACGATCCGGCGCAGCAACTATCGCCCCATAGTCCGCTGCGAAGGCGTGTGTGCTGAGGGGCGGCGCCAGCGAGATCAGCAGGGCCATCGCGCTCAAAAATCCGGCCTTGACCATGCGTCAACTCCCTCGGATACGCCGCTCGACCGGCGGGAGCCCGATTGAAGCGCAGCGCATCTGCGCAGGCAAGATGCGGCCGCGCGCAGCAAGGCGTCAGCTCGGCCACGCGCCGCGCCTGCGGCCTTCTATGGTTGCGCGACGTTCAGCACCGTCAGCCAGCGCCGGCGTCCGTCGCGCGCAGTCCAGGCGATCGACTGACCGCGTGAAACGCCGATGAGCGCGGCGCCGATCGGCGTCAGGATGGAAATGCGCCCCTCCGCTATGTCGGCCTCGCCGGGATAGACGAGCGTGACGCGGCGGGGCCGGCCGCCGTCGGCGCTGAATTCCACGGTCGATCCCATACGCACGGCCTCGTCGGAAATCTCGTCTGCGGGGAGCACGCGCGCGCGGTCCATCTCCGCCTGCAGCACGCTGGCGACGTCCGGGATGCGATCTTCGGAGGCTTCTGCGAGGTCGACGAGCCGCTTGTGGTCGTCTGCGCTGACGACAATGGCGGGCAACGGGTCGGCTTCATAGCGAATGAGGCTCATGGCTGCGACTCCTGGGAGGTCAATGGCAATGCGTCGCGAGCCTCTCTTCGCTGGCGAGAGAAGGCTTTCGGGACGGAAGTGACGGGAATGCTCGACGAGCGGATATGCGCCCCGGGCTCGGCGCGATTCAGGCCGAGCCGGGGTCAGTCGACCGCGACGGTGCGAGTCCGAAGAAAAGACAGGCGCAAACAGCTCATAAGGCTAACTTGGAAGCTCGCCCGATTTTGTCAAGCCAAGGCCTTTTTTTCGCGCCGCAAGGCGATACGCGCCATCCGCCGCTCGCTCAGGAGGAATAGCTCGCTCATCAAGGCCTCTCGAATCGACGGCCTTGTGAATTACGTCCCAAGCGACTCAAGGGGGCCTGAGCCTGGTCAGCTTTGCTCCGCCAGAACGCGGCCTGCGATGACGATTTTTTGCACCTCGCTCGCCCCTTCGTAGATGCGAAGCGCGCGAATTTCGCGATACAGGCTTTCGGCTATATTGCCGCGCGTGACGCCCAGCCCGCCGAAGATCTGGACGGCGGAGTCGATTGTCTTTTGCGCTTCTTCCGTCGCGAACAGTTTCGCCATGGCGGATTCGCGGCTCACTCGCACACCCTTCACGTCCTTGATCCAGGCCGAGCGATAGATCAGCAGCGCGGCGGCGTCGATGGAAACCGCCATGTCGGCGATCTTCGCCTTGGTCAGTTGCAGATCGGCAAGCGAGCCGCCGAATATTGTGCGGCTCGTGGCGTGCTTCACCGCCTCGTCCATCGCACGTCGGGCGAATCCGAGCGCGGCGGCGCCAACGGTCGAGCGAAACACGTCGAGCGTGCCCATGGCGACGGCAAAGCCGCCGCCCGGCTGCCCGATGAGGTCGTCTTTCGCCACCTTCACGCCGTCAAACGACACCTTGCCGATCGGATGCGGCGCAATCAGGTCGATGGTCTTCGGCACGGAGAGACCCGGCGCGCTCGCCTCGACGATGAAGGCCGACAGGCCCTTGGCGCCGGGCGCCTCGCCGGTGCGCGCGAAGACGACGTAGAGATCGGCGATGCCGGCGTTGGAGATCCAGGTCTTCTCGCCGTCGAGTCGCCAGCCCTCGCCATCGCGCGTCGCCGTCATCGCCAATGACGAGACGTCGGAGCCCGCCGCCTGTTCCGACAGGGCGAAGGCGGACACGGTCTTGCCCTGCGCGACGGACGGCAGGTACTTCCGCTTCTGGTCGGGCGTGCCGAACAGGCCGATCGGCCCCGTGCCCAATCCCTGCATGGCGAAGGCGAAGTCGGCGAGCCCGCCGTAGCGCGCCAGAACTTCGCGACATATGCAGAGCGAGCGCACGTCGAGCGGACCGAACAGCGCGTCCGCCGTTCCGCCGGTCGCTGTGGCGAGGAAACCGTCCTCGCCCATTGCGGCCACGAGATTTCGAACGACGGCCGCCGCCGTCGCGCTCGACTCGTCCTTGCCGTGCATGATCGCTGCGTGAGCCTTCGCCCAAGCCTCGACGTGATCGTACAGCGCCGTGTGCCGCTCTTCGAAAAACGGCCAGGACAAGAAGGAACGGTCCGCCATCAATTGCCCTCGAAGACCGGCTTGCCCTTGGCCACGAAGGCCCGGTAGGCGCGGCCGTAGTCCTTGGTCTGCATGCAGATCGCCTGCGCCTGCGCCTCGGCCTCGATCGCGGAATCCACGTCCATCGCCCATTCCTGATGCAGGCAGGTCTTGGTCATGGCGTTGGCGAAGGTCGGGCCGTCGGCGATCTCCTTCGCCAGCGCCTGCGCTTCGGCCAGCACCTGCTCCGGCGCAACGAGCCTGTTGAAGAAGCCCCACTTGTCGCCTTCTTCCGCCGTCATCAGCCGGCCGGTGTAGAGCAGTTCCGACGCGCGGCCCTGCCCGATGATGCGCGGCAGGATCGCGCAGGCGCCCATGTCGGCGCCCGCAAGCCCGACGCGCACGAACAGAAAGCCGGTCTTCGCCCGCGGCGTGCCGATGCGCAGGTCCGACGCCATGGCGATGATCGCGCCCGCGCCGCAGCAGATGCCGTCGACCGCCGCGATGATCGGCTGCGGGCAATGGCGCATGGCCTTGACCAGCTCGCCGGTCATGCGCGTGAAGGCGAGCAGGCCCGGCATGTCGTCGTCTTCCTGCATCTTCACCAGCGGTCCGATGATCTCGTGCACGTCGCCGCCGGAGCAGAAATTGCCGCCTTCGCCGGCAAACACGACCGCCTTGACGTCGGTGGCGAATTCCAGCTTGCGGAAGAGCTGGCCGAGTTCGGCATAGCTCTCGAACGTCAGGGGGTTCTTTCGTTCCGGCCGGTTGAGCGTGATGGTTGCGACCTTGCCGTCGACCTCCCACCTGAAATGCGTCGCGACGTAATCTGCGGCCTTGAACTTCTGCACGTCTTTTTCTCCTGTAGATCGGTCGATCAAAACATCGTCAGGCCACCGGAGACGCTGAGCGTCTGGCCGGTGACGTAGCTTGCCCGGTCGCTGGCGAAGAACACGATCGCCTCGGCGACCTCGTCCGGCCTGCCGAACCGCTTGAACGGAATGGCGCGCCTGAATGCGTCGAGATGGTTTTCCGGAAGCGCCATCAGCATCGGCGTCTCGGTCGGACCGGGGCACACGCAATTCACGTTGATCGAATAGCGCGCCATTTCGCGTGCGAGCGCCTTCGAGAAGGCGATCAGGCCGCCCTTGGCGCCGGAATAGACCGCCTCGCCGGACGAACCGTTCCGGCCGGCGTCGCTCGCCACGTTGACGATCTTTCCAGAGCGGCGCGCGATCATCGGCTCGAGCAGCGCGCGCATCAGCTTGATGGGCCCCATCAGGTTGACGTCGACGACGCGGTCCCAGAAGTCCGTCGTGTTCTCGACGAAAGGTTGTCCCTTTCCGTAGCCGGCGACATTCGCGAGGACGTGAATCTCTCCGAGCGCCAGGGCCGCCCTGGCGAATTCCGCGACCGACTGGTCAGATGCGACGTCGAGATGGACATACGTGGCTTTGTGTCCCCCTTCCCGCAGCTCGCGGGCGGCTTTTTCTCCGTTGTCGGCCGAGAGATCGGCGAGAATGACATGGCCGCCCGCCCGGGCGAAGGCTTCCGCGGTCGCGCGACCGATGCCGGAGGCCGCCCCGGTCACCACGATCGTCTTTCCTGCGAAACTCACGATAGAGCCTCCCGTCATGCGGTATGTGCCGAATGAATATTCATTCAATAGCCGCGTGTCAACCCGCCGCCGGCAGTCGGGCGCAAAGACTTCCGAGAGAACGTCACGTGAGAAACAGCGCCAAGCAATCGAGAGACGAACGCTCAGCCGATCTTCCGGCTGAACCGCTCATACGCCGACATCCCCTCCGCCGTGGCGCAGGCGCGCACGACCGCGTCGAAACCGGCTCTTATGTAGCGATCCAGAGTGGTTATCTCCTTCAAGCGCCAGTGCTTCAAGGCCCAGGCATGTGCGTGCATGACGAGTTGATACACGGTCAGGTCGACATCGATCTCGCGGAAAACGCCTGCCGCGACACAGGCCTCGACACGCTCCGCCAGTAATTCGTTCGTCTCGACCTCGAGATGCATGATCGTCCGCCGCTGTGCGGTCGGAAGGGATTTGGTCGA
>WBZM01000191.1_pt4 | contig 18617 bp, 16 predicted proteins | sample 5204271 | NCBI WGS metagenome assembly WBZM01 (sample SAMN12344346, study PRJNA552823) | activated sludge metagenome | biome: Activated sludge suspended growth; feature: Nitrification reactor; material: Wastewater; isolation source: activated sludge from nitrification reactor of wastewater...
AGGGCCAAGATTCCAATTTCCATTTATAGGAAATACTCAGCTAATGATATCGCACGAGCTATTATTAAACGATGGATCTCTAAGGAAAAAGAACTTGAAAATGAAATTAATTTCTCTGAAGGAGCAATTATAGATATGGACAATGAGGTTGATATTGTCTTACAATTCTGGCCGCGAGATCTTCAATCCATAATGGAAAAGGGTTTTATAAATCTTCATCAAAAAGGAACATCAAATGGGAATAGGGATATAAAAAGAAGACTTAAGATTGAAGATGCTAATATTGGTTTACAATTTGGTTCGAGCCTTAAAGCCATACAGCTTCGACCGAAATCAGCTTTCCTTAATGTCAGAGCCGATGTGGACATTGGCGAAGTCATGGCTGAAGATTTAATTTCACAATTTGGTGAGATAGGCGCTGTCATGAAAACTGAAGTGAAAAGACGGTCTTTATGGGTAGCAAGCGACTCCTTCAAATCTGGTTATGAACGAAGTAAAACACTTGATTTTTCATTTAAAAAGATATTGCATTTTATAGGAACATTTTTCAGGGGTAAACTTCCCAAACGAAACAAAGAAAGATATTTTGAAGCCCTTATTTTAGGGGAATTGAGCCTGAAAGATGTTGATCATTTTGTAGTTTCAAATCCTGAATTGGTAAGCATTTTGAAACCCATCGGAATTCCAGTTTATCTTGGACGTTGGGAAATCAGCAATGGACATCTCTTTAATAACACTAAATTTAAGCATCTTTTTGGCAACCAGTAATCGCAACATTGAATTTTTGCGAAGTTCTAATGTGTCTTAGTTTCCTGCTGAATATAAATTATCTGAAACTAAGTCCTTAAGGTTTAGTGTAAAATAAGGCGATTTATTTGGGTCGATGAAATGAAATAAATTTGGATATGATTCAAATATTTGATGAGAATGTCTGTTGATTTAAAATTTGAACTTATTATTTTCTTTCTCAAGTTACCAATTGGATTTCAACTAAATAAAACACACTTTGAAGCTAGGCTCAATATGGTCGTTGATCTAGTTAACTTATTCAATTGTATAACCGAAAGATTGGCTGGAGGAAATTATGTTAAAACAATTGAAACTATTTTTGACAATTTTTTGCATTCAGGGAGCGCTTTTTGCGAAAGATGAAAAAGAAAATAAGACTTTAAAAACAGTTCAAGCAGAAATAAAAGAAAAAATCCAACAAGATCGTCAAAATGAAGTAGGTCTAATTTTATATACTGATATAGCTATTATTATTTTCAATGATCACCCTGGATCAGGGAGTCGTCAGGTTCATTTTAGAGACAAGAAAGATATCGAAACCCTGAAGGCGGCTTTTGAACGTTCCAAGTTGCCAAATGTGACTGTTAATGAAACTTTTCAGAAAGATTCGTCAACTCTTAGGTGTAAAAGTAGAAAGCAAGAAAAAGAGGCTGAATTGGAGTCTAGAAATGAATATCCGTGCAGCGGAGGAGAAAAAGCAAAAGAACAATTTGAAGTGATGCTTTTAGAACGGAAACTTGGAGCGATCCTTGCAAAAAAAATGAAAGAGAATTGCAAAATTACTGCAAACCGCCTTGCAATTGAACAGTATGGTACCACCGAAAAGACATATACAATAATCACCTATTCTTGTGGCAATGAACCCGCAAAAACTATAACATGCAATGGAAATAAAATGTTCGATTTAGACTCGTGTTTGAATAATCAATTTAACCTTTCAAATTGGGAAGAAAGAGATAATTATAGCAACGACCGGGTCGATCCTAAAATAACTAGAGGAAAAAATAATATTCCTAATCGCTAGTTAGATTCAAATTCAGTAAGCCAAAATGCTAAAATAAAATTATGATTTCAGGAATTTGATGAAGTCGGTGCCTATGAGACCACTTCTAGTAAAATTTAATCGTTTCACCAAGGTAAAACAAACAATTCAGAGATAATGTCTGCCTTTGCTCTCTTCGCTTGCGTTGGTTATTTCAATAAATTCTTTTGCAAGCTCCTACGGTACCTATTAAGTGAACTAGGTTTAGATATGATTCAAATACTTGATGAGAATGTCTCTTGATTTCATTTTTGCTTTAAGTAGCGAAAGAATAATAAAAACACCTCCGGTTTTTCTATCAAGAAACAATAATTCTTTAGGAGGAGTTCGCCATGGATATTTCTTCAAAATTTCGATGACTTTTCCAGATAATCTTTTGGGAAGATCTGTGTTTTTCCAGTCGTAATTTCCCTCACTGTCCATAGGACCTTTTTGCCTCGTATCGTTAGGCAGCATAAAGGGTTCTACGGTTTCAAAACAAAAAGAGGTAAAAATGTCTAAAAGACCAACGTCATCATTTTCGTATATAAATTTAAGCTTTTTTGCCGAGTTTGTAAAAAGGGTCATCTCATTAAATAAGGCCCCTTTAATCATGCCATAGTAGGGAAGCAAAAAATCATCTGGATACACTCTCGTCGCACCAAAATCATAGAGTACCCATTGATCCTCTCCCTGGGAATTTAATCGAATTTTATAATTTCCTGAGTGCGGATCTGTTTGAAGTTCTTTCCAAACAAATAATTCTTTATAGTAAAGGTCTAAAAAATATAGTGCAAGTTGGTTTCTGCGTTCTTGACTAAGTGATTGGATCACTTCATTTTCCAAACGTAACCCACCTTCGTATGAAGTAGCCAGAATTTTTTTATTTGAATATTCCAGATACACCTTAGGGATAATAAAACGATTATCATTTTGTAAACGATTTTTAAACTCGATGGTTTTTTGTGCTTCCTGTTCGTAGTCACTTTCTTGAAGCAACATGCTCTTGATTTCACCAAAAACACTTTCTAAATTCATTTCTTTTGGAATAATTTTTAAAAAATATATAAAAGATTTTATGGCTTTTAAATCACTATCAATAGCAAGATCTACTTTTGGATACTGAATTTTTAAAACGATTTCCTCTTTACTTTTTTTGATTTTCGCACGATGGACCTGCCCAAGTGATGCACAAGCGATGGGCTCCCTTTCAATTTCAAGTTCAAGATACTTTTGCAAACCGAGATAATCCTTAAGAATAGGCTCTATAGCTTCCCAACTCAATCCTGGAGTGTCTTGCTGTAGAGTTTTAAAAAATTGGTTAACCTCTTTTGGAAAAAAATATTCGCCATACATGGAAAGCATTTGTCCAGCCTTCATAATGGAGCCTTTGAGCTCCCCCACCTCTTTGGAGAAAGATTCGGCCTGGGCACTTAAAAACTGATTCCATTGAGAGTCTTTTATAGTTTGCGTTTGAAATAACCCCGAGAGACTTTGGCTTGCTATGCCAGCACCGGCATTAAGAGATAATTTTACCATGGTCAGAGATCTGGAAAAAAGAGAACTTTTAATTTGATTTAATTTTTTTTTACGAATCTCTGACATTCATCATTAGGCTATCCGAATTTTCTATTAATACAAAGACATTTGTTTTTCGCAGAAAAAAATTCAAAGCTAGGGCCACAGATTCAACCCTCATCGTATCTTCGGTGATAACAGCCATAAGAGGCTCGCCCGGGAGGGAGTGATTTCTGAAAAATTTCCGGTCTCTATCAATGCGATAGAAGATTTTTTAAACTCGATAAAGCGCCCTTCCGCTTTGCCGCTTAATAGCAGGCTTGCCAGGGAGCTTAAATGGGGTTCATGGCCTACAATCAAAATCTTTTTATGTTTAATTCCCTCCATTTTTAACCACTTAATAATGGCCTGAGGAGGCGCTTGGGGAACAAGTTCTGCGCTTTCTACAATCTGGATTTTTCCAATAATTTCAGAAATAAGATTTGCCGTTTGTTTGGCACGAAGAAAAGGACTTGTTACAATGAGCTCGATTTCGTCAAGCTCTCTCTTGATCCCCTGAATTATTTTTCTCATTCTTTTTTTTCCCTTCATCGTTAAAGGGCGCAAACTGTCTTCTGGATTTTTTTTCGCAAATAAGTCTCGGTCTTCAGCAATAGCATGTCTCACAATATATAAAAGCATCGGCCCTCACCTGATTCAAAATATTAATTAAAAAATCCTTCTATGATTCTTCAATAATTTGAACACTTTGTTTTGCAATTTGCATCAACTTTTGATGAACACCTTCTTGATTTAAATCTCTTTTAATATAACTACCATCTGGCTGCATCAACCAAGATTGACGTTGATCATTTAAACAAAGTTGCAGAGTTTGCCATAATTTTTCTTTTAAGACTCTGTCAAAAATAGGAACGATGGCTTCCACCCTTCCATGTAGGTTTCTGTACATCCAATCGGCCGAACCTAAGTAAAATTCTCCATCCAAAGGATCCTCCTGCCCATTGCGAAAATAAAATAATCTGGAATGTTCAAGAAATCTTCCAATGATAGAAATAACTCTCATGTTTTCGCTGAGGCCAGGGACTCCAGGTCGTACACAACAAAATCCTCGAACAATCAAATCAATAAGAGTTCCCACTTTTGAAGCTTCATACAAAGCTAAAGAAATTTCGTTTTCCTCCATGCTATTAAATTTAGCAATGATATGGGAAGGCTTTCCATTTTTAGCATGATCCGCCTCTCTTTGAATCATTGATTTGAATTTTTGAAACATGTTTATGGGAGCGATCAGCAAATTTTGATAATTTGTTTTTAAAGACCTCCCCGTTAAAAAATGAAAAAACTCAACAAGCTCTTGGGTGATCGTCTCATCGTCGGTAAACAACCCAAAATCCGAATAAAACCTCGAAGTTCCTGAGTTGTAATTTCCCGTACCTATATGAGCGTAACATTTTAAATCTTCATTTTCCTGTCGGACGACCAAGGTTGTTTTTGCATGGGTTTTTAAGCCAAGGACTCCATAGACCACATGAACACCTGCATTTTCTAATTCTTGAGCCCAATAAATATTTCGTTCTTCATCAAAGCGGGCTTTTAATTCTACTAAACAAACAACTTGTTTACCTTCCTCTGCCGCTCTGATCAGAGCTTTTACAAATGGAGAATTGTCTCCGGTTCGATACAAAGTCATTTTAATAGCTAAAACTTTGGGATCCACACTTGCTTCTTTGACAAATCTTTCAACTGTGTTTTTAAAGCTTTCATAAGGGTGATGAGTCAGTAAATCTTGATGTTTAATAGCTAAAAAAATAGACTGGCTTTCATCTGCAAATACAAGGGGTGTTACTGCTTTGTAAGGTTTAAATTTCAAGTCAGGACGGTGAATATCATAAATAATATTTAAATCCGTATAATCAAGCAAACCTGGATGTTCATAGACTTCATTATCAGACAGTTCGAGTTCGTCCATTAAAAATTTTAACATCCAAGGATCGGGTTTAGGACCATGCTCCAGCCTTACGACTTCAGCAAAACGACGCTGCCGTATTTCTTCTTCGATCTGTTCGAGCAAATCCTCAGCATCTTCATCACTGGAATCCATATCTGCATTTCGCGTTAAGCGAAATGGCATCACATTTAAAACTTTCATCATTGGAAACAAATCTGCCAAGTTTGCCACAATCACATCAATTAAGCTCACATACTTATGCTCGTTTACACTCATCCATTGGGAAAAAACTTTGGGAATTTTCACTCTTGCAAATAATTTTTCTTTATGGTCTGGGTGTTTTAAGGTGACCCCTAACGAGGTCGAAAGATTCGAGATAAAGGGGAAAGGATGTCCTGGATCCACAGACAATGGCGTTAAAACTGGAAATATATTTTTTAAATAAAAGGAACGAATTTGTTCTTTTTCTGAACTTGTTAACTCATTCCACCTTAATAAATGAATTCCTTCATGAACGAGCTCCTTTTTTAATCCTTTAAATGAATGAGCTAGCTCTTTTATCATGTCTTTGACATTTTTTCTGATGCCACTCAATTGCTGAAATGGAGTTTGACCATCAGATGATTTAGTTAAAATTCCATAGGCCAATTGTTTTTTAAGTCGTCCCACTCTTTTCATAATGAATTCATCTAAATTTGAACTGGCAATGGATAAAAATTTAACTCTTTCTAATAAAGGATTACGTGCATCCCTCGCTTCAAATAAAACACGAAAATTGAAATACAACCAGCCGATTTCTCTATTGGTAAACTCCTTAGAAACTTCAATCGGCAATTCATGTTTATGACCCTTCATTTTCTTAAATTTAAGACTTTTTTTATTAAGACCTTTTTTAAACTTAATTTGATGGTTTTTTTTTCTTTTTTTTGAAACCATTTCACATCCCTATTGTCAAAAATGTTTACAGCAAAGACCTGAACGCATTCTAACGGGTTTGCAGTTAAACCTCAACAGCTTGACCATTAGCTGACCTGCGTAGCCAGGCTAACCTAAACGACGATGCCTTTAAATGAGCCTGCGTTGTAACTCAAGATTCGCCTTAAGTAATTCCTCTACAAACCGATAGGTCTAGCATGAATCAAGGTTTGGCCAAATTTCACGCGCGCTCTCCACGGTATATTCTTAACACTGAGGATGACTGTTTGATTCGAATTGCCGGACCTCACAACATGACCTGGGAAGAAGACACCGAAATCAGGAATGTCTCGTTAACAGGAATGTCCTTCACTGCCCCCGACGATCTGTGTCCTTTCCTAGGTGAAGTTATTAAAGTGCAATTTGTCGTTCCTGGGTCTCAACAAATGGCTTGTCACGCCATCGTTACCCGCCTTGACCCAGAGAAAAATAATAAAATTCAGGTTGCTGTACACTTTTACAAATTAGAAATGGCGCATCGAATTGTTCTTGCCCAAGGACTTAATAGAAAAATCATTAGCGAAAGCGATTCTATTTTTGGGGACTTAACTTTAAAAGAGCAGTATACATGGAATCTTTTCAAAAAAATCATGGTGATGAGCTTGATGCTCACCTTATGGCTTTGGCTTATGTTCTCCTTTGTAAATAATAGCTACGAAGGCGTTTATAATGCATTTCGTCAATTGTTTTTTAAGTAGTATTTTTCGGCAGTCTTGACTTCATTTTACACAATGGTACTAAATGTCATGACAAAATTAATATTGCTTTCAGCGTCTCTTTTTAGCTGTTTAACCTTTGGACAAATAATCACTCCGTCAAGACTTTCCTGCCTTCTCAAAAAAACAAATAGTTATCAGATGACCTTCCCGCGTTTGGATGCCCTAGAAACTAGTTACCCTTTTATTTACACTCTGACAGATACAAACAATAATGCCTTTAAAAATATTCTTTCACATCAAATTGTTTACTCGAGTGACGACGTTTTTGTTGTTTTTATTGCCGCAGAAGATACCCAAGGCAGCTTAGGAGTTTACAAGATCGAAATCAATAATTCCCTTAAATTAGCAAAAACTCAATTTTTAAACTATCTACCATCTAAACTAAAAGAGTTAAAAAATTTATCCACAGAAATTCCTTTTCACCTTTTCGCTTTTTCCAAGGGATTGCTTTTGTATCCAGCAGATAGAATGGGGGTCTGGAAGCTGATAAATCTTACGACTGGGGCGTTGGTGCATCAGTGGATCCAGCCAGTTGGCTTTCATAATCCACAAATTATGGAAAACTATGCCGCTTGGACCTATAAAGAACCAACTAAGACACAACTAATCCTCCATGACTTAAATCATGATGGCACTCAAATAGTGGGGGTTAAAGGTGAAATTCAGTTATTAAATATTTACAAAAATGATATTTTTTATTTGAATGTTGAAGATACCGGACCTAAATCAAAAACCTTCCGAGCTATAAGCTCTCGATTTGGGATACAAAAAATTTACTTTCAACTAAACTCAACCAATGCGGATTATCATAATTTTTTAATGGTGAATAACGTCATTTTTTATTCTTCAGAGAAAAGAGCCTCAAAGACAGATCCTTCTGCTATCATCGAAGCACAAATTAATGTCTTTGATGTGACAAAAAATAGGCTCACCCAAACAACCAAATACGCAAACTTTATGGTGGATTTATTAAAAAAATTTGGATCCACACCTTTCCGTTTACTTCACCAACCTCTATGGAATCAAAATGAAATTGTTTTTTCATTAAATGAAATTGGCGGTTTGGTTAAGTATAATTACACCACTCAACAGTGGTATTATTTGGGCTACCCTTACGAGGGAAATACCTGTTTCGAACCAACGCTCATCAATTTCTCTCATTAGGAAGGCCTATGCGAACAAAGATATTTCTCGGAAATATCATTTTTATTTTTACTACTGGACTCCATATCTCTACCTCCGCTGCCAAGCTTAAAAAACCAGCTCCAATTCCCTTAGGAGAAAAAGCTCTTGCTGAAATAAATGAATCTCCACATCCTTCGAAGCCAACTCACATACCTGCTGAAAACACCGGTCTACTGCATGTCACCTCCTTAGAATATTTAATTGAACCACCGCAAGTTCGTTTTCCAGTGGGTCTATCCCTGAGTGTTGAAAATTTAAAGGGATCTTTAAAAAATAAAAAAAACTCTGAACTGAATTTGGGAAAAAAACCTCATTCTTTGATGCTCCATTTTGTTTTGTCCTACATGAAAAATCAAATATCCCATCTATCTCTTCATTTCGGATACCAACAAGCAAGACAAGATCTGTCTTCCAACGAGGCTGTTTTGCTCTCTAAGAGCCAAGTTCATCTCACCGGCTATAGAAGTTTTTATCAAAATAAGGATCTAAATTTCAGTTCCCTTTATGAGCTTGGCATTCTTCAATTGCAGGTAACAAGTTCTGATAATGAACTGCTCAGTTCTAATGATCACCTTTTCTTTGCGGGTATCGGCGCCCAAGGGAATTATTCGCTTAATTCCCAGATGCAGATAAATGCAGATCTTTCCCTTCGTAAATCTGTTCTTGGGATTCCCCAAGTTCAAATAGAACCCATAGTTCTTTCCTTAGGAGCCACATTTTTATGGTGATCCGTTTTATTCATTTTTTACGATCTTTTTATTTTCTCCGTTTTTTCTTCTTTATCTTGTTTGTTTTGTTTTTTAACTTTAAGTCTCTCTCTTCAGAAAAAATAACCCTTTCTCAAAAAACCATGGCTGATTTGATCATTCAGAAATCCTATCAGGCCTCTGAAACTGAATTAAAATATGAGCAAAATAAATTGGCACCCTTTCAAATCTACAGTCTCTATGATTGGCAATGGAATCTTGAGTCTGGCTACGAAATTGATAAAACGGAGTCCCTTTCTTTAATCGGAGACTACCGCTTTGAGCGCTATAAAACCCTAGCTGGCTTATCCAGAAATTTGATTACAGGCACCACTCTCAGCTTTGAATATGCAAGAACCTCGCAAAAAAAGGAAGGGGACTCCTTTTCTTCCATTTCTCAAAATGCTTCGAGTCAGTATACCTTAGATTCTTGGGGCCTTGGAATTGAACAAAGTTTGTGGAACAACTCTTTTGGGATTGCTGATAAATTAAAAGTGAGAGCTGCTGAAAATTTATTTAAATCCCAAATGATCACACGAAGTAATGAATTGCAAAACATTGTATTAGATGGCTTACGGTTATTTTGGAATGCCTATGTCGCTCAAGAAAATTTAAAGGAATCTTTAAACTCTCGAGAACGTTATTTGAAACTTGTTTCAAGTATTCAAAAAAAGAACTCTTTGGGCTACACCGCCCCTGGAGAGCTCAATCAAGTTTTAGCAGAATCTGAATCAAGAGAACAAAATGTCAAAAACAGCTCTCAAGATTATCTAACTAAAATGGAAAATCTGATCACCTTACTTAACTTAGCTCATGGATCTGAAATTATTTTTGAAATTCCTAAAACTCTTCCTCCCTTGCCCGAATACCAAGCTACAGATTTAAAAGCTTCAAGAAATATAAAATCTCAAGAGTTAAAAGTACATGTGGCTCTGGATCAGCTTGAAGAAATCAATTCTCGAAACAGACCCAAATTAAGCCTCATCGGTAAATTATCCGCTACAGGACTTGATGAAACATCGACAGATTCTTTCAATGAGCTCACACGAGGGAAAAACCCTAAAGCCTACGTGGGACTAAAGCTCTCTCATAGTTTTGGATCAGAATTACAAGATGCAGAATACTTAAATAAAAAGGCTGCTGCCGATTTGGAAAAAGCGAAACTTCAAAGAACTGTTGCTGAATTTCAGGATCAACTTTTTCAATCTTTCCGAAAAGCCCAAGTGAACCTACAATTAGTAGAGTCCATAAAAAAACAAAAAGAATTTCGGGAAAAAGCACTCAATGAATTAAACAGATCCTACTCCCAGGGAAGAACGGATATTCGTAGTCTTATCGAGGCGATGAATAACTTTTTCACTATGAAAGTCGCTTATTCACGTGCTGTAGGAGATTACTATATTGCAATTAATGAATACATCGCCCTTAAAGATGAGCTCATAAGGGAATAGTTTTTGGATAAAAAAGTAAGAGGATTACAAAATGAAAACACTGAATTTAGTCATGATGCTATTTTTTTATTTTTTATTGTTGGCTTGCTCATTTGATAAAAACAATCCCAGTGCTGACAAAATCAAACAACGGGAAAAAGATCGTGATCAGCTGAAGCAACAATATGACCAGATCACAGGTAAATATGTTGGGCAGTTAATTTTTTTCGATCGTCCGCAAAATAAAAATGTGGATGTTGAGCTTTCTTTATATATCAAAGAGGAAAATGCCGGTATGGATACGGATGGACGTCCCATCACCCGACCTACCTTAAAAGCCTATTTTAAAAGAGCCGATGCCTTAAATCTGGGTTTGGTTTTTATGGCTGATTTTCCTCCTACGGATCCAAACAAGCAAAATTTGATTTTAAACAATCCATCAGTTGTTGGTGAAAATTCAAACCTTAGCTCTCAAGAAATTTCTTCGATTAGGGGAAGTTTTCAGAACGACAGCATTGAATGCTTCGTTTATTCTGACAGTGGTGAAATTGGTAAAATGAGTTTAAAACTTTCTGATAAGTCCACAGAAGCTTCAAGCCTAGGAATTCAATCAGATCTGAACGAAAAAATTTTAAAGCTCTACCAACGCATCGAAGGAACCTACGAGGGCTCCATTTATGTTGAGCCCTCGGCATTAAACCCAATTCTTTCAAGGATCACCTTATCTGCGACATTGAATCAACTTGGAAAACCGGAATTAAAAGCTTACTTTGAGCGCTTGGATTTGTACCCTGTTCTAGATTTTAATCACGAACTCGTTGTGGATTTTAAAACTGAAACCTACCCGCAAAAAATTTCCCTTGTTAGCAAATCTGGAAGTGGATTTAATTTCGTTGGCACGATGAATGCGGAAACCTATTGTGGAATTGATACCTGCCCCCTTTCTATCCAAGGAGACTTAGTCCTCGCAAAAAATATCAAAACCACCGTTCGTTTTTCTCGAATCATTAATAGAACCCAACCACAAAACTCCGAAGTGATTGGAAAATATGAAGGACAATTAAGCCTGAACGACCGCCCAGGACAAATAGGTCCTATGTTGGAATTTTCTCTTTTTGTTCAAGAAGAAGCTGGTGGCGTGGATAGCAATGGCCAAACAATGCGCAGGCCTGTTTTGAAAGCCTATATTAAGAGATTAGATAGCAACTCAGTAGGTTCTATATATTCCGTGAGCTACAACGACCTCGCAAATCCAGAAACCTATAATTTAGTCATCTATAACCCTTCAAATCCATTTATTGATATCGTCTCTTTAAGAGGAAAATTCGTAAACTCCCTGTTTGAGGCTGAGGTGCTTTCTCGCAATGGAATCATTGGCCGAGTGAGCTTAAAATGGATAGACAAAAATCCACAAACTCCAAGTGACAATTTAGAAAATCAAAATAATGACAATCTATTAAAAAATTATAAAACAGTTGAAGGGACCTATGAAGGTTTCATCCAAATTCCAAATTCAGCTTTAAACCCAATTCTTTCTAGAGTCACGCTAACTGCCACGACCAATCAGGCTGGTAAGCCTGAACTGAAGGCTTTTTATGAAAGACTTGATCAATACCCTGTTCTGGATTTTAACCAAGATTTAATGGTTGATTTCAAAACAGACACCTACCCCCAAAAAATTTCCCTTGTAAGTAAATCGGGAAGTGGATTTAACTTTGAGGGCCATTTAAAAACGAATGAAAATTGCAACAAGGATCCTTGTCCATTGGATCTTGCACTGCTTGCTGATAGACCTTTGGTTCTTGAGGGTGATTTGGTCCTTACCAAGAATGTCAAAACCAAGGTCCGCCTCCAAAGACTTAAAGACCGACCGAACCCACAGAACTCAGAAATTATTGGTCGCTATAAAGGATCCTTGAAACTAAATGATCGGCCTGGGCAAGCAGGTCCCTCTCTGGAATTATCTATTTTTACCCAGGAAGAGCTGGGTGGGCTAGATAACCAAGGACAGCCCCTGCGAAAACCAGTTTTAAAAGCTTATATCAAAAGATCTGATAACTTTGCTGGTGGTTCAATATATTCTGTCAGCTACAACGATCTGGCGAATCCTGAAAACTACAACCTAGTTATTTATAATCCATCGAATCCAAATTTGGACATTGTCTCACTCAGAGGAAAGTTTGTAAATTCTGTATTCGTCGCCGAAGCGCTTTCTCGAAATGGAATCATAGGTACCGTCAGTATGAAATGGCTTGATAAAACACCTCAGGCCCCAAGTGATAATTTAGACAATCAAAACAGTGAAAATTTATTAAAAATTTATAAAACAATTGAGGGCTCCTATGAAGGAACGGTTGATGTATTTACAAAAGACATCAAACCTTTTCCTATCCGAATTTCCCTAAATGCCACCATGACAGTGGGAAATAAACCAGTGATTCGGGCTTATTATGAAAGATTAGATGTCCCCTCAGGAGATCTGAATCTAGATCTGGATGTAGATTATAAACCCGATACCTTTCCGCAAAGAATCACCATGACCAGCTTAGTAAACAGCTCTCGAGCTTATTTCTTTAATTTTGAAGGGATTCTGCGGACTCAAAATCCAATTCAAATTGTTGGGACTCTTCTGTTACCAAAAAATAGAAAAGCCGATGTGATTTTGACACGAAAAAAATAACTAATTTGGAAATGCCTTTTTAACGAGACTCTATTCTCATGATGATACGCCCTCATCTACTCAGGACCATTATCTTGCATTTCGATCTCTTGGAAACATAATAATAGAGTAAAAACACCACTTTTGATATCCTTAAAGCTAAGATGAAAAGGGCATTTAAAGGGTTTGCAATCTTAACATTGTTGGTGCTGACTTCTAGCTTAACAGGATTCTTTGTGACCCCTCTGGAAGAGGGACAAGGTTCTTACTTCTATTTGGTAAATGAAGAAATTATCGCTCAAGTCTTAAATCAAATGTCTCTTTACCGCTCCCAAGGTCTAATTACCCAGCTAGATTCTGATATGGGTGACACCTTACAAAGAACTGGTTCTTATTACACTCTCCTCAATATTCTGGGTGCCTCTAGAGATGATTTAAATCGTCCCTTGTCCCAAGGATATAACGAGGATTTGAAGGCCTTAACACATCAACGTGGCATTTATCGAAGATCCAATGATCCTTCCTATTGGGGGTTTGATCCTGAAAATTGTAGCCGAGATCAAATTTTTGCTGCCCAGGCGGCTATTGTAGCTTTCAAGGACTTCAAAAGAGGAAGAGAGTTATTCGCAGAGTTTATGCGCCGAGGATTTCTTAATCAGAATTCCAGACCTAACTGGGCTTATCCTTGGCAAGAGGATTATTCATGGAAAATTCCCGATATTCCTACGCCCTCGCAACTTTCTCTATTACTTCGTGGCCTAGGCAACAAAGCTGTTTACCCTCTTGTTTTTATTTTGGATGCTTTTATTATTGTTGATATTCAGCTTTTCAGAAAACTCGATTCCCGTGAACTCTGGGATTACGATATCAAACAATTTCCTGCCTTACTTTCCGCAAATACTTACCTTCCTACCATTTGGTCGAAGTGGGGTCTTCAACTTTATCTTAGGGACAAGCAGGACGTTATTGCCAGAATTCAAAATTACAATCTTAAGAAATACAATGGTATCAAGCCGCTGGCAGATCTTTACATGATCACGCTAGAAAAACTTGACGACTCGAGTTTTCAAAGTGAAATCTCAAACGATGGCAAAAGAGGCCCGGCCTCCAAAACAAAAATAACCTTGCATGAATGGGACGCTGAGGACAAATAATGGCGCTTAAAAAATGGGCTTTTTTTAATCAGTGAAGCTATGGGTAAGAATATTTTCCAGGAACATAATTGGTCAATCGGTGCTTATAAATTTCTTGAAAAGTCTTTTCGTTTGAAGCAAATAAAGCGAAAGGGAAAATAGAAATTCCACCACGGGGAGTAAACTCACCAATAACTTCTATATATTTTGGTTTTATCAACGACACAAGATCATCACAAATAGTCTGCACGCAATCTTCATGAAAATCACCATGGTTGCGAAAGCTAAATAGATACAACTTTAAAGATTTGCTTTCCACCATTTTTTTCCCAGCAATATAGTTAATATATATTTTAGCAAAATCAGGTTGTCCTGTTTTTGGACAAAGAGACGTAAATTCATGACACAAAAAAGAAGTCCAGGCAATTTTATTTGGATTCTTATTCTCAAAAGCCTCTAACAAGTTCGGATTATAATTCACTTCATATTCTGTTTTAGACTCACCTAATTTAAATTTTTTTAGCTCTTCTATTCTTGTTTTACTCTCTATTCTTGTTTTACTTTTCATTAGGAATTCCTTTGAAAATAGTTTCTTAATTGATCTTCGGCTGAGTCTAAAGTCCTTAGAATGTAAACAGCCTCCAAAATTTTCTTCTGCTCCAAAGAAAGCGAATTAAAATATTGAAGTTTTCTTCTTGTCTGTGAAATATGATAAAGACATAAAGCAGCAGCCACCGAAATATTAAAACTTTGAACAAAACCATACATCGGAATTTTAATTTTGTAATCCGCGGCCGCCAGCATCTCTTCCGAAACGCCCTCTTTCTCATTTCCAAGAACGACAGCGCAAGGTTTTGAAAAATCAATCCTATCAGAGGCGTCATCAATGGAAATTGTGGCATCTAGTGACGTCACAATCAATTGCCGCTGCTGTTTTTTTAAAAAAGAAATACATTCCGAACTTGATTTCCATTTTTGAATTTCGAGCCACTTTTCTGATCCTCGAGTGACTCGACTTGAGTTTTTAAATTTTTCAGAATATTCAATGACATGAAAAGGAGCAAAACCAAAAGCTTCGGCGCTTCTCATCACTGCAGAAACATTTCCTTTATCATAAAGTCCTTCGCAAACTACCGAGACATCAAAAGTTCTCTGCTCAATGACCTCACGAATTCTTTTTTTTCTTTCATCGGTAAGCTGATCGCTTAACAATCGCAATACCAGCTCATAATGAACGTTTAAGTTTTCACTGAGTTTAATTTCCTCAGTAAATGGAAACAACTGAAAATGATTCATAGATTTTTGCTTAGATCACGGGTGATATTTTTTTGATGTGCTTCTAGCGTTCCTCCACCAATTTCTAAAAGCTTAGCATCCCTCCAAAGCCTTTCCACCGTGTACTCTGCGACATAACCATAACCTCCAAGAACTTGGATGGCTCTGTCTGCAAGATTCTTTGACATGGTCGTTGCCACTAACTTAACCCCATCACTGTCTAACCTGTTCCCCTCGACATTTAAATTTAACTTCCGAGCTGTTTCATAAACATAGGCTCGACTTGCTTGAAACTCGGCATAGGATTCACCAATATATTTTTGGATTTGGCCAAAGAAATTTAATGGTTTACCGAAGGCTTCTCTCTCTGCCGCGTACTTATTCATAATTTGCAAACTTCGTCGAGCAATCCCCAAGGACATGGCGGCCAAGGTGAGTCTTTCTAATTCCAAATTTTTCATCATATGAAGCATAGAATCCCCTTCCCTCCCAACTAAATGAGACAGAGGCACCTCACAATTTTCAAATACCAGCTCGGCTGTATTTGAGGCTCTCATTCCTAACTTATCTTTTATTTTTTGGCCCACCATAAACCCGGTAAAGGATTTCTCAACCAGAAAAGTAGATATCAATGGTCTTCCATTTTTTTCACCCGTTTTGGCATAGACGAGAACCAAATCACAGGGGGTCTTCTTCTCATCTACGGTTCCATTGGTGATCCACATTTTACGACCATTCAGAATATAATGATTTCCCTTTTTTTCTGCCGTTGTCGACATCCCCAAAACATCTGTTCCCACATGTGGCTCTGACATCCCCATGGCGCCAATCCACTCCCCAGAACAAAGCTTTGGCAAATGCTTTTGTTTTTGTTCTATAGAACCATTCTGCGCTAAATTATTGACGAGCAACATGGAATGAGCCAGATAAGCCAAGCAAAAACCTGGGTCCGAAGCTGACAACTCTTCATGCACAATCACAGCAGAAGTAGCATCCATACCCGCGCCACCATATTCTTCAGGAACGGTGATTCCAAGAAGCCCGAGCTCTCCTACCTTCCGAAACAAATTTAAATTGAAATTTTCCTTTTTATCAAACTCATGAGCCTGTGGTTCCACTTCATTTTCAGTAAAGCTTCGCACTGTATCACGTAACATTTTATGTTCTTCAGTAGGATTATATAAATCAAATTCTTTATAGGAAAGCATGAGGAACTCCTTATTAATTCGAAACAAATTACTCTGTCTTATTTCAAGGAGCAAGCTTTTCACTAAATCCAAAATATGCCAAAATTAACATTGACATCACTCCTAATAATTATTTAATAGAAAAGCACCATTTAAATATTTCTATATGGGCCTTTAGCTCAGCTGGGAGAGCGGTTGGCTGGCAGTCAACAGGTCGCAGGTTCGATCCCTGTAAGGTCCACCATTTGTCAAGCGACTCGAACTTGTATCCACAAGTTTTTACAGCACATTAGATTCTACTTCAGCCTTTGGAAAGACATATGCTGGCGCTATTGTCGAAGTTTCAAATAAAGATTCATTCGATCACCCGTGTGTAAACTTCGATGCTAAATTAATTAATCGGGTAACGTAAAAAAAATTGTGTCTCCATAAGAAAAACTTATACAAGAAGGAGACAAATTGATATGAAGCTGCAAATGGGAATAGTCAAAGTAGAGATTAAAATTCCAGAGTTAGTAAAGGCTGTGGAAGTTTTTAAAGAAAATAATCACAAATTATTTGAAGTTATAACAAGCGAAGTAAAATCATCAGTGACGACTTGTTTAAATAAATTATTAGAAGCTGAAATAGATATTTTTCTGGGTCAAGCAGATCAGAGTACAAATAAAAAAAATGGAAGTTACGAGAGAGAGTTTTCAATTAAAGGTGTTGGGTGTATTAGATTAAGAATGCCCCGAGATAGGAATAGCAATTTCAAAAGTTCAATAGTGCCAGAACATGAAACCATTGATAGGAAGCTAAAAGAAGACTTAGCATTATTACACTTAGCAGGTATTTCCAACAGAACAATGGCGTTAGTGTCTAAAAGAATTCTTGGGGTTAATGTGTCAGCACAAACAGTTCATAATTCTTTGGGTTTATTAGAGGATAAAGCATTAAAGTGGTTAGAGCGTCCGATAATAGAAGAATATAAAATTTTATTTATTGATGGAACTAATTTTAACATAACAAGAAGAGGCTCTACTGAGAAGGAACCAACACTAGTTGTGATGGGTCTTGATGACAGGAACTGCTACAGCATATTGAGTTTGCAGCCAGGTCAAAAAGATAGTGCTGATTGTTGGGGTGAAGTTTTTAAAGATTTAATAAAACGAGGATTGAATCCAAAGGTTGTAGAAATTGGTATTATGGATGGACTTTCCGGATTAGAAAAAAAGTTCAAGGAGTACTTTAACAATGCAGTAACAGGAAGGTGTTGGGTTCATTCTAAAAAGAATATTTTATTAAAAGCCCCTAAAAGGTTATCAGATTCTTTAAATTTATTAATTGATAGGATTATGTATGCAAAGAGCGAATCTGAAGCTAGACAGGCTTTTCGTGGCTTAAAAGAGCAAATGGGAAATGACGCTGAAAGAGCTGTTGCTTGTTTAGAAAAAGATTTAGAATCGCTATTGGTACATTTTAAATTTGAACAAAAACTATGGCGAGTACTAAGAACAACAAATCCAATAGAAAGGATAAACAAAGAATTAAAAAGAAGATTTAAATCAATGGAGCATGTTGGAGAAAAAACACAAAATGTTTTACTAGCATTTACTGCGATGAGATTAGAATATAATTGGCAATCTAATTCAGTTGACAACAAGAAGATAAATAATTTAAAAAATCAAAAGTTAATTAAAAATCAAATGGATGATGTATTAGAAAATCTTATACATTAAACACGCCAGACACAAAATTTTTTACGTTACCATTAATCGAATTCCGCATCTATAGTGATGAGGAACCAAGGCTAAAATGGCTGTTAGAACCCAAATCGGTGGATAAACCGAGTCAAACTTCGATTTTTTCTATTTTAGTTTTTTTAAAATTTATTCCCTGCCGTGAAAAACGGCGGAAGGCCTAGTCATGCCCAAAATTCTGACTTCTTACCTCTTAGATGAGTGAACTTACGGGTGGCGTGCTCATCGTCAGGGCCACACGAGTGGTGTTGAGACAACAGAGTCCACTAAACTCCTTGAAGAGTTGGGTG
>WBZM01001960.1_pt1 | contig 18609 bp, 19 predicted proteins | sample 5204271 | NCBI WGS metagenome assembly WBZM01 (sample SAMN12344346, study PRJNA552823) | activated sludge metagenome | biome: Activated sludge suspended growth; feature: Nitrification reactor; material: Wastewater; isolation source: activated sludge from nitrification reactor of wastewater...
GCATGCTGATCGTGATCAGCCACGACCGCGAGTTCCTCGACGCGATCACGCAGGTCACGCTGCACCTCGACGACGCGAAGCTGACGCGCTACGGCGGCAACTACACCACCTTCGAGGAGATGCGCGCCGAGCGCATGGCCCAGCAGCAGGCCAACTACGAGCGCCAGCAGGATCGCATCGCGCACCTGCAGAAGTTCATCGACCGCTTCAAGGCCAAGGCCACCAAGGCCAAGCAGGCGCAGAGCCGGGTGAAGGCGCTGGCACGCATGGAGAAGCTCGCGCCGGTGCTGACGGCGAGTGACTTCCAGTTCGAGTTCCGCGAGCCGCAGTCGCTGCCCAACCCGATGCTGGCGCTGGATGGCCTCGCCTGCGGCTACCGCGCCGACGACGGCCGCGAGACGGCCATCGTGCGCGGCATCGAGCGTTCGGTGCTGGCCGGCCAGCGCATCGGCATCCTCGGCGCCAACGGCCAGGGCAAGTCGACCTTCGTGAAGACGGTGGCGCACGAGCTCGCGCCGCTGGCCGGCACGATGACCGAGGGCAAGGGCCTGGCGATCGGCTACTTCGCACAGCAGGAGCTCGACCTGCTCTCGCCGGCCGACGGCCCGCTGATGCACATGGTGCGCCTGGCGCGCGACGTCGGCCCGGCCGCGCGAGAGCAGGAACTGCGCGACTTCCTCGGCTCGTTCCGCTTCGTCGGCGACATGGTCACGCAGGCCGTGGGCAGCATGTCCGGCGGCGAGAAGGCGCGCCTGGTGCTCGCGATGCTGGTGTGGCAGCGCCCCAACCTGCTGCTGCTCGACGAGCCGACCAACCACCTCGACCTGACCACGCGCGAGGCGCTCTCGATGGCGCTCAACGAGTTCGAGGGCACGGTGATGCTGGTCAGCCACGACCGCGCGCTGCTGCGCGAAGTCTGCGACGAGTTCTGGCTGGTGGCCGGCGGCGCGCTCAAGCCCTTCGACGGCGACCTCGACGACTACCAGCGCTGGCTGCTGGAGCAGAGCCGCGAGGCGTCCAGGGCGGCCTCGGAGCAGTCGCGCAAGGTGCGCGACGAGGCCTCGGGCGGCAATCGCAAGGAAGACCGCAAGGCGGCCGCCGCGGCGCGCCAGGCGCGCGCCGACGAGATCAAACCGCTGAAGAAGGAGCTCACGCTGACCGACCACCGGCTCGGCGTGCTGTTCGCCGAGCGCGACCGGCTCGAGGCCTCGTTCGCCGACGCAGCGCTCACGCCGGAGCAGATCGCCGAAGCCGGCAAGCGGCTGAAGACGGTCAACGAGGACATCGAGCGCCTCGAGGGCCGCTGGCTCGAGCTCTCTACCCGCATCGACGAACTCGGCGCCGATCGCTGAAGCGCGCCAAGGCTTGCCCCTGCGGATCGCACGGTAATTAGATTGCACACAATTTAATTGCCAGCTTTTGAGTACAGTCTCGCCATGGTCCGATCCCCTGCCCCCGCCGACGCGACACGCCCGCTCGACTGGCTGCAGCTCGACAAGCAGCTGTGCTTCGCGCTGTATTCGGCGTCGCTCGCGATGACGAAGATCTACAAGCCCCTGCTCGAGCCGCTCGGCCTGACCTACCCGCAGTACCTCGTGCTGATGGTGCTGTGGGAGCGCGAGGGCCTGGGCGTCAACGAGCTCGGCGAACGCCTCTTCCTCGACTCCGGAACGCTGACGCCGCTGCTCAAGCGCATGGAGGCGGCCGGCTGGCTGCAGCGCGCCCGCGACGACGCCGACGAGCGCCGCGTGCGCGTCACGCTCACGCCCGCCGGCCGTGCGCTGCGCCGCCGCGCCCAGTCGGTGCCGAAGTCGCTGGCCGAGGCGTCCGGCTGCAGCGCCGACGAACTGGTTTCCCTGACCGAGCGGCTGCAGCAACTGCGCCACCAGCTGCTCGACTCCCTTCCCCACGTCACCACCGCCTGAAGGAGGCACGCATGGCTCTCGAGAAAGTGATCTACACCGCCCACGCCACGACCACCGGGGGCCGCGAAGGCACGTCCAAGACCGACGACGGCAAGCTCAGCGTGACGCTGGCGCCCCCGAAGGAGATGGGCGGCAGCGGCAACGGCACCAACCCCGAGCAGCTGTTCGCGGCCGGCTACTCCGCCTGCTTCATGGGCGCGATGAAGTTCGTAGCCGGCACGCAGAAGAAGGTTGTGCCCGCGGACGCGAGCATCACCGCCGACGTCGGCATCGGCCCGATCCCGGCCGGCTTCGGCATCCAGGTGGCGATGCAGATCAGCATCCCGAGCTGGCCCAAGGCCGACACCCAGGCGCTGGTCGACGCCGCGCACAAGGTCTGCCCCTACTCGAACGCCACGCGCGGCAACATCGACGTCACGCTGACGGTGGTCTGAGCCCCGGGCGGGCCCTCAGGCGCGCATCAGCTGCAGCATCAGCTCGATGCGCGCCTGCACTGGCGTCAGCACACCGGCCGACGGCAGTCGGTCGCCGGCCTTGGCCTGCACCGGGCCGTCGAGGCAGCGCGTGCTGCGCCAGACGGTCACGCCCGACGCCTGCGCATCCAGCAGTGCAGCCTCCAGCGCGTGGTGCAGGCTGCCGTTGCCGGTGCCGGCGACCACGAGGCCCCTCACGCCGGCAGCCGCCAGCGCCTTCACCGCGTCCGGCCGCGCGCCGGCATGGCTGGTGACGATCTCCACCCAGGGCCACGGGCCCGTGCCGAGTGTGGCCAGGCCCAGCGGCGTGCCCGACGGCCACTCGCGCAGCCGGCGCACCCGCCCCTCTTCCATCCGCGCCAGCGGCCCGGCATCAGCCGAGCCGAAGGCATCGACGCGGTAGCTGTGCACCTTGCGCACGTCCAGCGCCGAGTGGACGGTGCCGGCCAGCACGGCCATCACGCCGCGGGCGCCGGGCTCACGGGCCAGCGTCACCGCATCGAGCAGGTTCTGCGGGCCGTCGCACAGCAATGCGGTGGCCGGGCGCATCGCCGCGGCCAGCACCACCGGCTTGGTCGGGGCGAGCAGGCGCTGCAGCGCATAGGCGGTTTCCTCGAGCGTGTCGGTGCCGTGCGTGATCACGACGCCGGCGATCTCCGGCTGCGCGAGGTGGTGCGCCACGCGTGCGGCCAGCGCCGCCCACACCTCGAAGGCCATGTCCTTGCTGTCGAGCTGCGCCACCTGCTCGGTGACCAACGGGATGCCGCGCAGGGCCGGCACGGCCTCGACGAGCTGGGCCACGCCGAGCTGCGCGGCGCTGTAGCCGATGTTGTCGGTGGCGCTCGCGGCGGTGCCGGCGATGGTGCCGCCGGTGGCGAGCACGGCCACGGTGCGGGGAGTGTCTTGCATTTTCTGGAAACTGGATGAAAATACAGGTGCTGGACATCCATCCAGCCGCGCCTGTTTCTCGACTTGCCTCGAAGAACCTCGACGATCGTCCCGCCCAGGAGAGCCCGTGCAGGAAAAGCCCAAACTCACCGACCGCCAACAGCAGGTGCTCGATCTCGTGCAGAGCGCCATCGAGCGCACCGGCGCCCCGCCCACGCGGGCGGAGATCGCCGCCGAACTCGGCTTCAAGTCGGCCAATGCCGCGGAGGAGCACCTTCAGGCCCTGGCCCGCAAGGGCGTCATCGAGCTGGTGGGCGGCACCTCGCGCGGCATCCGCTTGAAGTCTGACACACTGCGCGCCTTGGCCGAGTCGCGCGTCAAGCAGTTCACGCTGCCGCTGCAGAGCCTCGCGCAGCTCACGCTGCCGCTGGTGGGCCGCGTCGCCGCCGGCTCGCCCATCCTCGCGCAGGAACATGTCGACCAGACCTACGTGGTCGAAGCCAGCATGTTCCCGCGCCGCCCCGACTACCTGCTGAAGGTGCGCGGCATGAGCATGCGCGACGCCGGCATCATGGACGGCGACCTGCTCGCCGTGCAGAAGGCGCGCGATGCGAAGAACGGCCAGATCGTCGTGGCGCGCCTCGGCGACGAGGTCACCGTCAAGCGCTTCCGCCGCACGCGCACCGGCATCGAGCTGATCCCCGAGAACCCGGACTTCGAGACCATCGTGGTTCATCCCGACCAGGAAGACTTCGAGCTGGAAGGCCTGGCCGTGGGCCTGATCCGCAACAACATGCTGATGTGAGGCGAACGATGGGCCCGGCCAAGACCTTGAAGTCGCCGAAGGCGAGCACGCCGGAGGCCTGCGAGCGGCTCGAGCAGTTGCCCAACATCGGCCCGTCGCTCGCGGCCGACCTGCGGCTCATCGGCATCGGCTCGCCGGCCGATCTGCGCGGCAAGGATCCCTTCGTGCTCTACCAGAAGCTGTGTGCGGCCACCGGCCAGCGCCAGGATCCCTGCGTGCTCGACACCTTCATGGCCGCCACCGACTTCATGCGGGGTGCGCCGGCCGCGCCCTGGTGGGCCTACACGGCCCAGCGCAAGGCGCTGTTCGGCCAGGTCTGACTTCGCCCCCCCAGTCGCGGCCTGCCCGCGCCTACTTCGCCGGCAGCAGCTGCAGAGTCTGCACCGCCGGCGCCGACCACACCGGCACGTACTCCACCTTCGCCCAGCGTTCGACGAAGCGCCGGTAGTGCGGCGAGAGCACGATGCCCGACTGCCCGCTCGAGTGCATGAAGCGCGAGTTGGCCGGGTCGCCGAGATCGTAGATCGCTCGCAGCGAGGGGCCGTGCTCGTCGAGGTAGAGCTCGCCGGTGGTGGCGTCGGGCTTCAGGTTCACGCGCGACACGTTGATCGTGTAGGTGTCGCCGCCCACCGGCGCGCGCAGCTCGAAGGCCTTCGCCAGCGCCCGCACCTTGCTGAACGGCCGGTGCTCGCTGCGCGCCTGGTGCGCGCGGTCCCAGCGCCAGGCCGAGACATCCGGCCCCTGCGCGACCTGCAATTCGTCGAGCGCACGGGCGAAGGCGTGGTCGTTGACCTGGGCGCAGGTCTCGACGGCCGGCGTGTCCTTGTCATCGCACCACCAGGCATCCTCGCGTTGCACGACGCCCTGCAGCGCCTCGCGCCAGGCGCGCGGGCTGGCGTCCCAGGCGGCTTCGCCGATCTCGTCGGCGAACAGGTCGTGCGCGAGGTGCCGCGCCCAGGCCCAGAAGATCAGCGGCGCCGCCCGGTCGCCGGCCATGCGGCCGTCGAAGCCCGCCAGCTCGCGCTGCGCGGCGGCGGCCAGCGGGTGGTCGGGCCGGGCCTTCGCCAGCCAGGGCAGCAGCGGCGCCGCGGCCAGCGACAGCTCGTCGGCGTGCATCGCGCGCATGTCGTCGATGGTGTGCTTCTCCTTCGCGCCCAGCATCTGCTCGATGCGTTGCATGCGCCAGGGTGGCGCCCAGTCGCTGCCCAGGTAGTGCGGATAGTCGGGCGCATGGATGCGCTGGTTGGCGGTGGCGATCCAGCCGCGCGGCGGGTCGAACTCGCGCGGCGTCGCGCTCGCGTCGAGGAATCCGGCCCAGTCGTAGCGCGCCTCCCAGCCCGGCGACGGCACCTGGCCCTGCAGCTCGTTGTCGGGCTTGCGCAGCGGCACGCGCCCGGCAGACACCTCGGCGATGTGGCCGGCACGGTCGGCCACCACCATGTTCTGCATCGGCGCGATGTAGCGGGCGGTGGCGCGCACGAACTCGTCGACGGAGCGCGCGGTGGTCATGTCCCAGCTCGCCTCCAGCGTGCCGGGGTCGGGGTCGAGCGCCGTCCAGCGCAGCGCGATCGCGTAGCTCGGTGCGGCCGCGGGGCCGGTCAGGCCCGACCCGGCGCCGCCATCGGAGATCACCGGGCCGTGGCGCGTGGCGCGCGCCGTCATGTGCACGTCGGGCCGGCCCTTGACGCGGATCACCTCGTCGAAAGTCTCGAAGCGTTCCCAGCCCTGCGGCGTCTGGTAGCGCCCGGGCTCGGCGGGGTGGATGCGCTCGAGGAAGAGGTCCTGCACGTCGGGCCCGGTGTTGGTGAAACCCCAGGCGATGTGGTCGTTCTGGCCCAACACCACGATCGGCAGGCCGGGCATGGAGGCGCCGGCCACGCGGCCCTCGGGCGTCTCGATGCGGGCGAAGTACCACAGCGCCGGCGCGCTCAGCTTGAGGTGCGGATCGTTGGCCAGCAGCGGTGCGCCGCTCGCGGTGCGCGCGCCCGAGAGCACCCAGTTGTTCGAGCCGACGCCTTCGATGCCCGATTCGGGCGCGGCCGCCAGTGCCTGCGCGCCGAGGCGGCCATCGACCTTCAGCGAACGGAAGAGGCTCGCGTAGTCGGCCGTGACGCGCGGCTTCTCGCCCGGGTACGGCGGCAGCAGCTCGTTGATGCGCTCCACCGGCAAGCGCAGCGCGAGCCGCATGCGCTGCAGCTCGGTGCTCCAGTTGCCGCCCAGATCCCAGGCCATCATGATCAGCCAGGCGAGGCTGTCCTGCGGCGTCCAGGGCTCGGGCTGCAGGCCGAGCAGCACGAACTCCGGCGGGCGCGCCCGGAGTTCCTCTCGCTGGAAGGCGTTGACGCCGTCGGCGTAGGCCTCCAGCAGCGCGCGCGAGCGCGGCTCCAGGCGCGCCCACTGCGCCTGCGCGGCGCGCTTCACGCCGAGTGCGCGCAGGAAGCGGTCGGTGTCCAGCGCCGGCTCGCCGAAGGCCTCGGCCAGCCGGCCCGAGCCGATGCGGCGATGCGTCTCGAGCTGCCAGAGCCGATCCTGGGCGTGCACGAATCCGAGCGCGAAGGCGGCGTCACGGGCCGAAGCGGCACGGATCGTGGGGATGCCGTCGGCGTCACGCTCGACGCGCACCTCCGCCGCCAGCCCGGGCAGCGTGGTCGTGCCCTCGGTGCGCGGCAGCACCAGCGAACGGTAGGTGCCGAAACCCACGGCCAGCGCGGCCGCGAGCAGCAGCAGGATCGTTCCGATCCGACGGGCCCAACGCATCCCGTGTCTCCTTGTCTTGTCTTAAGCCGGCGCGAGAGCTTACGCCCAAGCGTGAAAAAGCCGGCACATTCTGCGGCTGCTCCCGACACCACGCCGCTTGCGCGAGGTTCACACTTGCCTCACACCCGCGCATCGACGGGAAACGGACAACGTTGGGAACCATGCTCGCCCCCTCGCACGCTCGTCGCCCCTCCGCCGGCCGCACGCGGCCCGCGCGGCTGGAGATCTGCCCGCCCCAGCGCCAGCGCGCGCCGCGCGACTGGATCGGCCGGGTCAAGCAATGGTTCGTGGCCGGCTGGCCCGGCTCCGCGGCCGCGATGCCGCTGCCCGAGCGCTCGATGGCCCTGGCCGAAGCCCGTCAGGACTTCTTCGACGCGGTCGCCGACCTGAAGATCCCGGCCGCCGCCGGCCTGCTCGACCGCATCGAATTCGCCAAGTCGATGCGCGAGCTGTGGCACCTGCGGGCCGAAGTGTTCGCGCTGGTGTCGCTCGAGCTCAGCCAGATCGAGGCCGACCGCCGCCTGGCGATGCTCAACCGCCACTTCCCGACCCGCTCGCCGCGCTCCGGCTTCGTGGGCCTGCGCTCCGACAAGGAAATGTGGCCCTGAGCCCCGGCCGGCAGGCTCCAGGCCTGCGTCAGGGCATCGCGCCCAGGTAATCGCCCTTGCCGAGATCCACGCCGTTGTGGCGCAGCAGCGCATACGCGGTCGTCACGTGGAAGTAGAAGTTCGGGTGCACGTAGTGCTTCAGGTAGAACTCGCCCTTGAGCACGATGTTGCCGTCGCGGCGCGGCACCGTGACGTCGCGATCGTCGCTGCCGGCGAAGGCCTCGGCCGGCACCGAGCGCACGAACTCGACGGTCTTGCGGATGCGCTCGCGCAGGTCGGCGAAGCTCGCTTCGTTGTCCTCGAACTTCGGCGCCTCGACGCCGGCCAGCCGCGCGACGCCGAACTTGGCCGCGTCACAGGCGATCTGGATCTGCGTCGTGAACGGCAGCATGTCGGGCGCGAGCCGTGCGGCCAGGTACACCGAGGGATCGAACTTCTTCGCCTGGGCGTGCGCCTCGGCCTTGTCGAGCCACGCGGCCAGGTGGCCGAGCATGCGGGTGAAGACGGGCACGCTGGCCGAGTACATCGAGATCGCCATGGGTTCTCCGCAGGAACGAGTGAGCGGCGATCGTAGCCGGGCGTCGCCGGCCGTGCACAATCCCGGGAGTTCGTGCCTGCCGCTCCCGACGTGAACATCATCATCCTCGACGACTACCAGGACGCCGTGCGCAAGCTCAGCTGCGCGCAGATGCTGGAGCCGTACAACGCCAAGGTCTTCACCAACACCGTCAAGGGCACCGGCCAGCTCTCGGTGCGCCTGAAGGACGCCGACGTGCTGGTGCTGATCCGCGAGCGCACGCACTTCCCGCGCATGCTGCTCGAGAAGCTGCCCAAGCTGAAGCTGATCGCGCAGACGGGCCGCGTCGGCTCGCACATCGACCTGGAGGCCGCCACGCGGCTGGGCGTCGCGGTGGCCGAGGGCACGGGCTCGCCGGTGGCACCGGCCGAGCTGACCTGGGCGCTGATCATGGCGGCGATGCGCCGGCTGCCGCAGTACATCGGCAACCTCAAGCACGGCGCCTGGCAGCAGGCCGGCCTGAAGGCCGCCTCGATGCCGCCCAACTTCGGCATCGGCATGGTGCTGCGCGGGCGCACGCTGGGCATCTGGGGCTACGGCAAGATCGGCCAGATGGTCGCCAGCTACGGCCGCGCCTTCGGCATGACCGTGCAGGTGTGGGGCAGCGAGGCCGCGCGCGAACGTGCCGTCGCCGACGGCCACCTCGCGGCGCGCAGCTGCGAGGAGTTCTTCGAGAGCTGCGACGTGCTCTCGCTGCACCTGCGCCTGGCCGATGCCACGCGCGGCATCGTCAAGCTCGACGCGCTGACGCGCATGAAGCCGACGTCGCTGCTGGTCAACACCTCGCGCGCCGAGCTGATCGAGGAAGGCGCGCTGGTGTCGGCGCTCAACCGCGGCCGGCCCGGCATGGCGGCGGTCGACGTGTTCGAGAGCGAGCCCATCCTGCAGGGCCACCCGCTGCTGCGACTGGAGAACGCGGTGTGCACGCCGCACATCGGCTACGTCGAGCTCGACAGCTACGAGCTCTACTTCCGTGCCGCGTTCGAGAACGTCATCAATTTCATCAACAAGAACCCGACGAACATCGTCAACCCCGAGGCCTTGCGCGTGATCCGATGAGCAGCGCTTCCGCGCAGGCGCGCTGGGCGCTGCTCAGCGGCAACTTCGTGATCGGCTGCGGCGTGATGGTCGTGGCCGGCACGCTCAACGACCTGGCGCGCTCGCTGGCGGTGTCGGTGGCGCTGGCCGGGCAGCTGATCGCGATCGGCGCGGTGGTGATGGGCATCGGCGCGCCGCTGCTGGCCGGCTGGGTGGCCGGCTTCGACCGCCGCCGCCTGCTGGCGCTTTCGCTCGCCTGGTACGCCGCCGGCCACGCACTCTCGGCGCTGATGCCCGACTACGCCACGCTCGCGCCGATGCGCGCGCTGTGCATGCTGGCGGCCGCAGTGTTCACGCCGCAGGCCGCCGCGGCCATCGGCCACATGACCGCGCCGGCGCAGCGCGGCCGCGCGATCACCTTCGTCTTCCTCGGCTGGTCGGTCGCCTCGGAGGCGGGCATGCCGATGGCCGCCTGGATCGGCGAGACCTTCGGCTGGCGCAGCGCCTTCGCCACGGTGGCGGTGCTGGCCGCGATGGCCGCAGCCTGGGTGTATGCCGCCATGCCCGACGGCGTGAAGCCACCCGCGCTGTCGCGCGCCGCCTGGCGCGAGGCCCTCACGCACCCGGTGCTGATGGCGGTGGTGGCGGTCACGGCACTGCAGAGCGCCGGGCAGTTCACGCTGTTCTCCTACTTCGCGCCGTACTACCGCCAGACGCTCGCGGCCACGCCGGCGCAGATCAGCGCGCTGTTCTTCTGGTTCGGCCTGTTCGGGCTGATCGGCAACGTGGTGCTCACGCGCCAGATCGACCGCTTCGGCCCGGCGCGCTGCGTGGCGATCGCGCTCGCGCTCACCACACTCTCGCTGCTCGTCTGGCCGGTGGCCGGCAGCCTGGTGGCCATGGCCGTCGTGCTGGTGCCCTGGGCGCTCGGCTGCTTCTCGACCAACTCGGCACAGCAGGCGCGCCTGGGCCTGGCCGCGCCGGCGCTGGCCCCGGCGCTGATGGCCCTCAACACCTCGGCGATCTATCTCGGCCAGGCCGTCGGTGCGGCCAGCGGCGGCCTGCTCGTGGCGGCGAGCGGGTTCACCTGGCTGAGCCCGGTCGGCGTGCTGTGGATGGCCGCTGCCATCGCGCTCAGCGCCTGGGCCGCGGCCCGCTCGCGGAGCGCCGCATGAGCGAAGCCACCGTCGTCGGCCGGCCGCGCTCGCGCACCGAGCTGTTCCTCGCCTTCAACCGTCTGGCGCTGCAGGGCTTCGGCGGCGTGCTGGCGGTGGCGCAGATCGAACTGGTGGAACGCCGCGGCTGGCTGACGCGCGCCGAGTTCGTCGAGCTGCTCTCGGCCAGCCAGGTGCTGCCCGGCCCGAACGTGGTGAACCTCGCGCTGATGCTGGGCGACCGCTGGTTCGGCTGGCGCGGTGCGTTGGCCGCCCTCGGCGGACTGACGCTGGTGCCGCTGGCGATCGTGCTGGTGCTGACGCTTGCCTACGACCGCTTTGCCCACGTGCCGCAGGTGGCCGCCGCGCTGCGAGGCATGGGCGCGGTGGCCGCCGGCCTGGTGCTGGTGACGGCCCTCAAGCTGCTCTCGACGCTGCGCGGCAACCGCCTCGGCCCGTGGCTGTGCGCCCTGGTGGCGACCGCCACCTTCGCTGCGATCGCGCTGGCGCGCTGGCCACTGGCCGGCGTGATCGCCGTGACCGGCCCGCTGGCCTGCCTGCTGGCCGCCTGGAGGCTGCGCCGGTGAACTCCCTGCCCTGGAGCGACCTGCTGGCGCTGACGGCGCACTTCATGCTGCTGAGCCTGCTGGCCGTCGGCGGCGCGATCACCACCGCCTCCGACATGCACAGGTACGTGGTGGTCGAGCACGGCTGGATCAGCGACGCGCAGTTCACCAGCTCGATCGCGATCGCGCAGGCGGCGCCGGGCCCGAACGTGCTGTTCGTGGCAGTGATCGGCTGGAACGTCGCCGGCCCGGCCGGCATGGTGGCGACGCTGGTCGGCACGATGCTGCCGCCCTCGCTGCTGGTGCTGGCGGTGTCGCGCTGGGCCGCGCAGCGCCGCGAGAGCCTCGGCGTGCGCGCCTTCGTCACCGGCATGGCGCCGCTGACGCTCGGGCTGCTGCTGGCCACCGGCTGGGTGCTGGCCGAGCCGTTCGTGCGTGTGCCCGATCAGCGGGTCGGCGCGCTGGCGCTGATCGCGGTGACGATCGTCACGATGCTCAAGACCAAGGCCAGCCCGATCTGGCTGGTGGCGCTGGGCGCCGCGGTCGGCGCGTTCGGCGGGATCTAGGCCAGCGCGCGGTCGAGCAGGTCGGGCAGCTCAGCCAGTTCGTCGGCCACCGGCGCGGGCAAGCCGTCCCAGCCGGAATCGAGCGACTGCGCCACCAGCACGTCGGCGCCACCGTCGTCGCTGCGCACCACCTGCACCGCGAGCGGCACGTCGGGCAGCGAGTCGGGCGATTCCATCAGCACCGGCGTGCCGCCCACCGTGGAGGCCAGTACCACCACCGGCCCCTGCTGGCCGACGCGCGCCAGCACCTGCAGGCCACGCGCCTCGGCGGCCGCCTCGATGCGACGAAGGGTCTCCTTGACACCGTAGGGGCTGTGGCGGAACACGCGCATCGACGACGCGAGGCGCTCGGCATCGAGCACGCCGCGGCCGGTGCACAGCGATGCCATCACGACCGCGAGGCTGCCGGTCATCCAGAGCCGGAAGGGGGTGCGCAGGGTCTTCATCCATACACCCTAACCGCCGCATGTTTCAGCCGCAAGTCGATCCCGATGTCAGCATGTAAAGAATCGAAAGGCCCGGCCTGCCACGGGTCAAGCGCCGCGGCGGCGCGTCATGCGATCACTTGGTGCCGAAGATCTTGTCGCCGGCGTCGCCCAGGCCCGGAATGATGTAGCCGAGCTCGTTGAGGTGGCTGTCGATCGCGGCCGTCCAGCAGCGCACATCCGGATGCGCTTTCTGCAGTGCAGCAACGCCTTCGGGGGCAGCCACCAGCACCAGCGCGCGCACGTCCTTGCAGCCACGGCGCTTGAGCAGGTCGATGGTGGCGATCATCGAGCCGGCGGTGGCCAGCATCGGGTCGACGATCAGCGCGGTGCGCTCGTCGAGGTGGCCGACGAACTTCTCGAAGTAGTGCTCGGGCTGCAGCGTCTCGTGGTTGCGCGACAGGCCGACCACGCTGACCTTGGCGCTCGGGATCATGTCGAGAACGCCGTCGAGCATGCCCAGCCCGGCGCGCAGGATCGGCACCACCGTGACCTTTCGGCCGGCAATGCGCTGGACGTCGGTCGGGCCGCTCCAGCAGTCGATCGTCACCGTCTCGAGCGGGAAATCGGCGGTGGCCTCGTAGGCCAGCAGCCGCGCGAGCTCGTTGGTCAGCTCGCGGAACTTCTTGGTCGAGATGTCGGTTTCGCGCAGGAGGCCGACCTTGTGCTTGACCAGCGGGTGGCGGACGTCGATGACGGGCATGGCAGTGCGGTGCGTCTGGGGATGTCGGCAGTCTAGCCGCCGTTGCGGCGGCGCCGCTCAGCCGAACAGCCGCGGCAGCACCTGCGCCGCCGTGCCCGGCACGAGCAGGTGCGCCGCAGCGTCGATCTCGCTGGCCTGCGGGTTGACGATGGCCACGAAGGCGCCCGCACGACGCGCCGTGGCGGCCAGCCCGGCGGCCGGCCACACCGCGCCGGACGTCCCCACCACCAGCATCACCTCGTCAGACCGGGCGGCGCGCTCGGCGGCCTCCATCGCGCCCGACTGCAGCATCTCGCCGAACCACACGACGCCGGGCCGCGCGAGGTTGCCGCACTCGGCGCAACGCGGCGGCCGGCCCGGCCAGGCAGCGGCCGGATCGCAGGCGCGGCCGCGGCGACACGGCTCGAGCCATTGGTCGACCAGGATGTCGCCATGCAGACGGATCGTGTCGGTGTTGCCCGCGCGCTGGTGAAGGTCGTCGACGTTCTGCGACACCACCGTCAGCACGCCGGGCCGGCGCCTCGCGAAGGCGCCGAGTGCCAAGTGCCCGGCGTTCGGCTGCGCCGCGCGCACACCTTCACGGCGCTCGGCATACCAGTCCCACACGAGCTGCGGGTCGGCGCGGAAGCCTTCTTCGCTGGCGAGTTGCGCCGGGTCGAAGCGCGACCAGAGCCCGCTCAGCGCGTCGCGGAAGGTGGCGATGCCGCTTTCGGCCGACATGCCCGCGCCACTGAGCACGCACACGCGCGTGGCCGCGTCGATCCGGCCGCGCAGCGCGTGCAGGTCCGCGTCGAGCTCACGCATCGCGCTGGCGCAGCGCCTCGTAGAGGCACACGCCGGAGGCCACCGAGACGTTCAGGCTCTCGACCGCGCCCTTCATCGGCAGGCGTACCAGCTCGTCGCAGGTCTTGGCCGTGAGCTGCCGCATGCCCGCTCCCTCTGCGCCCAGCACCAGCGCCACCGGGCCGGTCAGGTCGACCTCGTAGAGCGAGCGCTCGGCACGGTCGGAGGTGCCGATCACGCGGATGTCGCGCTCCTTCAGTTCGTTGAGCGTGCGCGCCAGGTTGGTGACCATGAAGTACGGCACTGTCTCGGCCGCACCGCTGGCCACCTTGGCGACGGTGGCGTTCACGCCCACCGCATGGTCCTTGGGCGCGATCACCGCATGCGCGCCGGCGCCGTCGGCGACGCGCAGGCAGGCACCGAGGTTGTGCGGGTCGGTGATGCCGTCGAGCACCAGCAGCAGCGGCGGGCCCTCGACGGCGTCGAGCGTGTCGTCGAGCGAGTGGCTCTGCGCCATCGGCTGCACGCGCGCCACCACCCCCTGGTGGCGGTGCGTGCCACACAGCTTCTGCAGACGCTCGTCGTCACTCTCGACGATCTTCGCGCCCGCCTCCTTCGCGCGCTCGACGAACTGGCGCATGCGCTGGTCGCGCCGCGTCGTGTCGACGTGCACCTCGATCACCGATTGCGGCGCCGTCTTCAGCCGCACGGTCACGGCATGGAAGCCGAACAGGACCTGTTTGCTCATGCAGGCATGGTACCCGCGGCCACTCAGCCCGGCCGCGCCGCCGAGACCAGGCTGCGTGCGTCGTCGATGCGCGCCAGCCGCACCTGCGTGCCGTAGCTGCGCGAGCGCTGCTGGAGCTCCAGCAGCGCCTGCCGCAGCACCTCGGCGTCGTCGATCGCCTCCGCATGGCGCTCCAGCGTGTGCAGCGCGAGGTCCTGCAGCTTGGCGTTGAGCGTGCGGCGCGCCTGCTCGAGCAGCGCACACACCGCGTCGCGCGGTCGCCCGGCGAGCGTCTGCGAGACCGCCTGCTCGGCGAACGCGCCGATGCCGGCGTAGGCGCTGCGGATGCGCTCGGTCAGCGCCAGGTCGCCGCGCAGCGCACCGCTGAGCAGCTCGCAGGTGGTGCGGGACACCGCGAAGCGCTCGGCGAGGCGCACGATCTGGTCGTCCAGGCCGCTCAGGTGCAGCTCGGCGCGGTCGACGCGCGACAGCACCATCAGCAGGTTGCAGGCCGCCTCGAAGTCGAAGTCGGGCGCGAGGCCCTCGGCGAGCATGGCCTTCAGCCGGGTCACCGCCTCGGGCACGCGGCGCTGGGCCAGCCCGTGCAGGATGCCGATCACCTCGTCGAAGCGCCGCAGCCGCGCGCTGCCCGGCGCGTCGCCGCGCAGCCGCGTCATGCTGTGGGCGGTGACGGCCAGCGCGCGCCGGTCGCGCCGGTCGAACTGCAGCGCGGCCAGCAGCACCAGGCCCTGGCGGTCGAACACGCGCGAGTTCAGCCCGAGCCGGGCGGCGGCCTCGAGGTGGTCGAGCGCCTCGCGCGGATCGCCGAAGTAGAAGCCCATCAGCCCGAGCTTGAGGCGGCGCGCCACGCTGTGCGGCGTCAGCGCGACGGCACGCGACAGCGCCTCCAGCGCAGCCCAGGTGTCGCCCTGGTCGAGCAGCACGCGGCCCATCACGTCGTAGGCGTCGGCGTAGCCGGGCTGGTCGGCGAGCAGGCTTTCGAGCGTGCGGCGCGCCTGGAACACCGCGCCGGCCTCGACCTGCGCGCGGGCCAGGCCGAGCCGGGCCCAGGGCAGCGCGCCGGTCTGCAGCACGGCCTCGAGCAGCGGCTGCGCCCGCGCCGGCTGACCGAGCCGCAGCCACAGTTCGGCGCCGATGCGCGCCGCCTGCAGCCAGGCCGGGCCGCGTTCGTCGGCGCGTGCCTGCGCGAGCACCACGGCAGCGGCGAAGTCCTCGGCCTCGACACGCTCGATCACGTCGGACAGCAGCCGCTTGCGCGCGCGCGCCTGGCGCAGCCGCTCGCGCAACGCGTCCTCGGTGTGCGGCTTGATCAGGCAGGCATCGAGGGCCGCTTCGGCGGCCTCGGCAACGCGGCCGTAGCCGGCTTCGCCGGAGATCATCACCACCACGGTCGACAGCGGCGGCAGGCCGGCCTGGCGCAAGTCGTCCATCAGCTCGAGGCCGCTCATCGGGTCGCGGTCGAAGTGGGCTTCGCAGACCACGATGTCGAAACGCCGCGTCTCGATGAGCTGGCGCGCGTCCTTCGGATGGGCTGCCTGCACCACCTCGGCCACCCCGGCCTCGCGGATCATCCGCGTGCAGGCCGAGCGGGAAGCGGCATTGCCGTCGACCACCAGGGCCACGGCGTGCGCGATGAATTCGTCCAGCGGTCGCATGGGAGGACATCGGCCGCGGCACTCGCCGGCTGATTGATCGCGATCAGGAAACGATCGGATCGCGATGTCAAGTCCGCGCCAGGGGCATCGGGTAGCATGCGCGCCGCTCGTTCCTGCCCCGCCGGAGTTGCCCCGCATGCAAGTCATCTGCCTCGACCTCGAAGGCGTGCTCGTCCCCGAGATCTGGATCGCCTTCTCCAGGCGCACCGGCATCGCCGAGCTGTCGCGCACCACGCGCGACGAGCCCGACTACGACAAGCTGATGCGCTTTCGCATCGGGCTGCTGAAGCAGCACGGCCTGAAGCTCGCCGACATCCAGGAGGTGATCGCCGGCATGGGGCCGATGGAGGGGGCGAAGGATTTCCTCGACGATCTGCGCAGCCGCTATCAGGTGATGATCCTGTCGGACACCTTCTACGAGTTCGCGCAACCTCTGATGCGCCAGCTCGGCTGGCCGACGCTGCTGTGCCACAAGCTGGAGGTGGATGCCGACGGCTTCGTCACGCGCCACGTGCTGCGCATGGCCGACCAGAAGCGCCATGCGGTCAATGCGCTGCGGCTGCTGAACTTCCAGGTGATCGCCGCCGGCGACTCGTACAACGACACCGGCATGCTGACGTCGGCGCACGCGGGCTTCTTCATCCACCCGCCGGAGTCGATCATCGCGCAGTTCCCGCAGTTCCCGGTGACGCGCAGCTACGCCGAGCTGAAGGCCCGCATCGACGACGCAGCCGAGCGGCTGCGCGGCTGAGGCCGCGGCGCTTCAGCGCTTCAGCGCCACCACCAGCCAGAGCAGTCCGATCAGCACCGGCTGGTGCAGCATGTAGAAGCTCAGGCTCCAGCGGCCGAGCGTGGCCAGCGGCCCGAGTGCCGCAGGTGCTGCACCCGCGAGCCAGCCGCGCCGCTGCGCCAGCACCCAGCGGCCGGCGGCGAGGCCCCACAGCACCACGCCCAGCCAGGGCAGCACCGGCGCGTAGTCTTCGGTGACGGGCTTGTGCGTTACCAGCCCGACCCAGTTGCTCCAGCGCGTGTCGAAGAATGGGTGCTGAACGACGAAGGGCAGCGCGATCGCCAGCGCACCGGCGATCCAGAGGCCGCCGCGCAGCGGCGTGAGCAGCCGCGCCAGCACCAGCATCGCCGCGATGCCGTGCAGGATGCCGAAGCTGATCCAGCTGCGCGGGAACATCAGCGCCGAGCCCGCGCTGACCAGCACCGCACAGCCGGCGATCTGCGCCCAGCGCTTCCAGAAGCGCGGCCAGGCCTGACCCTGCGCGAGCGCCACGGCCTGGCTCAAGCCGGCGCAGAACAGGAACAAGGTGACGATCGCCGTGCGCTGCCACGTCCACACCGGGTCGCTGCGGAAGTTCTGATGGATGAACCCGAAGTAGTTCAGGTCATAGCAAAAGTGAAAGACCGCCATCCAGACGATGGCCACGCCGCGCAGGGCATCGAGTCGGTCGAAGCGTTCCCCGGAAGCCACGGTATCCCGCGAAGTGTCGACTTTGCGACGATAGCGCATGCTCACCGGCGCGGGCCCACGGTTATCCTCCGTCAACGATGAAATCCGCCAGCACCACGCAGGTCGACGTACGCCGCGAGTTGCTGCGTCTGGCGCTTCACAACGCCGGCCGCAGCGTGTGGGCGCAGGTCATCGTGGTGAGCTTCGTCGTGTGGCTCGGCTGGCGCATCGAGGAGCTCACGGCCTGCGTGCTCTCGGCCGTGATCGGCTACGGCGGCTCGGCCTGGCGCTGGTGGCTGGCACGCCGCTACGCCGACACCAGCGGGCTCGACGAAGAGGGCATGAGCCGTGCCGCCCGCATGCTCGAAGGCAATGCCGCGATGGCCGGCGCCTTCTGGGTGGCCGCGGTGGCCGGCATCTATGCGCACCAGAGCGGCAGCGAGGCCACAGCGTTCATGGTGATGGCCTGCGGCTCGACGGCCGTGGCGGCCTATTTCATGTCGCTGGTCGGCCACTCGTTCCTGCTGCTGGCCGTGCCGCAGATCGCCACGGTGATCGCGGTGTGCCTGCTGGTCGACAACGTGCGCTCGGTGCCGCTGGCGGTGCTGTCGCTGGTGTACGTGCTGACCATGTACCGCGCGGCGCGCGAGTTCACGCTGGCCACCACGCGCGCCGTGCAGCACGGGCTGGAGGTCGACGCCGCGAACGCGTCGCTGCAGCGCGCCAAGGCCATGGCGGAAGCCGCCAACGAATCGCTCAAGCGCGCCAAGGAGGCGGCCGACGCCGCGAACATGGCCAAGTCGCAGTTCCTTGCGACCATGAGCCACGAGATCCGCACGCCGATGAACGGCGTGCTCGGCGCGCTCGAGCTGCTGCGCAGCTCGCGGCTCGACCCGCAGCAGCGCCGGCTGGTCAAGACCGCGGCCTCGTCGGGCGAGTCGCTGATGGCCATCCTCAACGACGTGCTCGACCACTCCAAGATCGAGGCCGGCAAGCTGAACCTGGTGCGCAATCCGCTCTCGCTGCACGCCACCGCGTCGTCGGTGGTGGCGCTGTTCCGCGCCAATGCCGAGACCAAGGGCCTGTCGCTGGTGCTCGACGTCGACCCCGAGGCCGCCAACTGGGTGCTCAGCGATGCGCAGCGCATCAAGCAGGTGCTGCTCAACCTGGTGGGCAACGCGATCAAGTTCACCGAACGCGGCGGCGTGTCGCTGCGGCTGCGGCCGGGTCGCGGCACCGTGCAGCGGCCCACGGTGCGCTTCGAGGTGGTGGACACCGGCATCGGCGTGCCCTTCGAGGCGCAGGACCAGCTGTTCCAGCCCTTCCACCAGGTCGACGGCTCGCGCAGCCGCCGCGCCGGCGGCACCGGCCTGGGGCTGGCCATCAGCCAGAAGATCGTCGAGGCGCTGGGGGGGCGCA
>WBZM01001961.1_pt1 | contig 18606 bp, 16 predicted proteins | sample 5204271 | NCBI WGS metagenome assembly WBZM01 (sample SAMN12344346, study PRJNA552823) | activated sludge metagenome | biome: Activated sludge suspended growth; feature: Nitrification reactor; material: Wastewater; isolation source: activated sludge from nitrification reactor of wastewater...
GGTGATTCTGGGTGAGTACGAGCACATCTCCGAAGGCGACACCGTCAAGTGCACGGGCCGCATCCTGGAAGTGCCGGTCGGCCCCGAGCTGATCGGCCGCGTCGTCAACGCGCTCGGCCAGCCGATCGACGGCAAGGGCCCGATCAACGCCAAGATGACCGACGTGATCGAGAAGGTCGCCCCGGGCGTGATCGCGCGCAAGTCGGTCGACCAGCCGGTGCAGACCGGTCTGAAGTCGATCGACACGATGGTGCCGATCGGCCGTGGCCAGCGCGAGCTGATCATCGGCGACCGCCAGACCGGCAAGACCGCGGTGGCGATCGACACGATCATCAACCAGAAGGGTCAGAACATGACCTGCGTCTACGTCGCGATCGGCCAGAAGGCGTCGTCGATCAAGAACGTGGTGCGCGCGCTCGAGCAGAACGGCGCGATGGAATACACCATCGTCGTCGCCGCCTCGGCCTCCGAATCGGCCGCGATGCAGTACGTGTCGGCCTACTCCGGCTGCACGATGGGCGAGTACTTCCGCGACCGCGGCCAGGACGCCCTGATCATCTACGACGACCTGTCCAAGCAGGCCGTCGCCTACCGCCAGGTCTCGCTGCTGCTGCGCCGCCCGCCGGGCCGCGAAGCCTTCCCCGGCGACGTGTTCTATCTCCACAGCCGCCTGCTCGAGCGTGCCGCGCGCGTGAACGCCGACTACGTGGAAGCCTTCACCAAGGGTGAGGTCAAGGGCAAGACCGGCTCGCTGACCGCGCTGCCCGTCATCGAGACGCAGGCCGGCGACGTGTCCGCGTTCGTGCCGACCAACGTGATCTCGATCACCGACGGCCAGATCTTCCTCGAGACCGCGCTGTTCAACGCCGGCATCCGCCCCGCCATCAACGCCGGCATCTCGGTGTCGCGCGTCGGCGGCGCCGCCCAGACCAAGCTCATCAAGAGCCTGTCGGGCGGCATCCGTACCGACCTGGCTCAGTACCGCGAGCTGGCCGCGTTCGCGCAGTTCGCCTCCGACCTCGACGCCGCCACCCGCAAGCAGCTCGACCGCGGCGCGCGCGTGACCGAACTGCTCAAGCAGCCGCAGTACTCGCCGCTGCCCATCAGCCTGATGGCCGCCTCGATCTTCGCGGTGAACAAGGGCTTCATGGACGACATCGACGTCAAGAAGGTCCTGCCCTTCGAGCACGGCCTTCACCAGCACCTGAAGTCCAGCCACGCCGGCCTGCTGGCCAAGCTCGAGAAGGACAAGGCCATGGACAAGGATGCCGAGGCCGAGCTGAACAACGCGATCGCGGCGTTCAAGAAGTCCTTCGCCTAAGCACCAGCCCAAGGAGTCCTGACCATGGCGGTCGGCAAGGAAATTCGCGGCAAGATCAAATCGGTGGAGAACACCAAGAAGATCACCAAGGCCATGGAAATGGTCGCCGCCTCCAAGATGCGCAAGGCGCAGGATCGCATGCGTGCGGCGCGCCCGTACAGCGACAAGATCCGCAACATCACGGCCAACCTGTCGCAGGCGAACCCCGAGTACCAGTCGCCCTACATGCGCCAGGGCGGCACCGCGAAGAAGGTGGGCATGATCGTCGTCACGACCGACAAGGGTCTGTGCGGCGGCCTGAACACCAACATCCTGCGTGCCGTCACGGCCAAGATGCGCGACCTGCAGGGCGAGGGCGTGAGCGTCGAGGCGGTGGCGATCGGCAACAAGGGCTTCGGCTTCCTGAACCGCATCGGTGCCAAGGTCGTGTCGCACGCGATCCAGCTCGGTGACGCCCCTCAGCTCGAGAAGCTGATCGGCCCGGTGAAGGTGATGCTCGACGCGTTCGTGGCCGGCCAGCTCGATGCCGTCTACCTGTGCTTCACGCAGTTCATCAACACGATGAAGCAGGAGCCCCAGGTGCAGCAGCTGCTGCCGCTGTCCGCGTCGCACCTGCAGCAGAGTGCTGCCGAGAAGGCCCAGTACGGCTGGGACTACCTCTACGAGCCGGATGCGGCCAGCGTCATCGACGAGCTGCTGACCCGCTACGTCGAGGCCCTGGTGTACCAGGCCGTGGCCGACAACATGGCCTCGGAGCAGTCGGCGCGCATGGTCGCGATGAAGGCTGCGACCGACAACGCCGGCAACCTGATCGCCGAACTGAAGCTGATCTACAACAAGACCCGCCAGGCCGCGATCACCAAGGAACTCTCCGAGATCGTCGGCGGCGCGGCTGCCGTCTGATCACGCACACGAATACCGATTGAAGGAAAGACAAATGGCCAACACTCAAGCCCAGGGCAAGATCGTCCAGTGCATCGGCGCGGTCGTGGACGTGGAGTTCGCGCGCGACCAGATGCCCAAGGTCTACGACGCGCTCAAACTCGAAGGCTCGGCGCTCACGCTGGAAGTGCAGCAGCAGCTCGGCGACGGCGTGGTGCGCACGATTGCCCTCGGCTCGTCCGACGGCCTGCGCCGCGGCCTGATGGTCAGCAACACCGGCGCCAACATCACCGTGCCGGTCGGCAAGGCGACGCTCGGCCGCATCATGGACGTGCTGGGCAACCCGATCGACGAGCGCGGCCCGGTCGACCAGACCCTGACCGCCCCGATCCACCGCAAGGCCCCGGCCTACGACGAGCTGAGCCCCTCGCAGGAGCTGCTCGAGACCGGCATCAAGGTGATCGACCTGATCTGCCCGTTCGCCAAGGGCGGCAAGGTGGGCCTGTTCGGTGGCGCCGGCGTCGGCAAGACCGTGAACATGATGGAGCTCATCAACAACATCGCCAAGGCGCACTCGGGCCTGTCGGTGTTCGCCGGCGTGGGTGAGCGCACCCGCGAGGGCAACGACTTCTATCACGAGATGAGCGACTCCAAGGTCGTCGTCCAAGAGGACCTGAGCCAGTCCAAGGTGGCCATGGTCTATGGCCAGATGAACGAGCCGCCGGGCAACCGCCTGCGCGTCGCGCTGACCGGCCTGACGATCGCCGAGTCGTTCCGTGACGAAGGCAAGGACGTGCTGTTCTTCGTCGACAACATCTACCGCTACACGCTGGCCGGCACCGAAGTGTCCGCGCTGCTGGGCCGCATGCCTTCCGCCGTGGGCTACCAGCCGACGCTGGCCGAGGAAATGGGCCGCCTGCAGGAGCGCATCACGTCGACCAAGGTTGGCTCGATCACCTCGATCCAGGCCGTGTACGTGCCTGCGGACGACCTGACCGACCCGTCGCCGGCGACCACCTTCGCCCACCTGGACGCCACCGTGGTGCTGTCGCGCGACATCGCCTCGCTGGGCATCTACCCCGCGGTGGACCCGCTGGACTCGACCAGCCGCCAGATCGACCCGAACGTGGTCGGCGAGGATCACTACACGACCACCCGCGCCGTGCAGGCCACGCTGCAGCGCTACAAGGAACTGCGCGACATCATCGCGATCCTGGGCATGGACGAGCTGTCGCCGGAAGACAAGCTGGCCGTGGCCCGCGCCCGCAAGATCCAGCGCTTCCTGTCGCAGCCGTTCCACGTTGCCGAGGTGTTCACCGGCACGGCCGGCAAGTACGTGCCGCTGAAGGAGACGATCCGCGGCTTCAAGATGATCGTCAACGGCGAGTGCGACGCCCTGCCCGAGCAGGCCTTCTACATGGTCGGCACGATCGACGAGGCCTTCGAGAAGGCCAAGAAGATCCAGTAAGGAGCCACGATGGCCACCATCCACGTCGACGTCGTCTCCGCGGAAGAGAGCATCTTCTCCGGCGAGGCGAAGTTCGTCGCGCTGCCGGGCGAAAGCGGCGAGCTCGGTATCCTGCCGCGCCACACGCCGCTGATCACCCGCATCAAGCCCGGCGCGGTGCGCATCGAGCGCGCCGACAACGGCCAGGAAGAGTTCGTCTTCGTGGCCGGCGGCATCCTCGAGGTGCAGCCGAACTGCGTGACGGTGCTCGCCGACACCGCGATCCGCGGCCACGACCTCGACGAGGCCAAGGCCACGGAAGCCAAGCGTCTGGCCGAGGAGGCGATGAAGAACGCGAAGAGCGACATCGACTTCGCCGCCGCGCAGAGCGAGTTCGCGACCATGGCTGCACAGCTTGCCGCGATCCAGAAGCTCCGCAAGAAGTAAGCGCGGCGCGCGTCAGGCGCTCTGCGAGCAACCCGCCCGGCGGCGACGCCCGGCGGGTTTGTTTTTTGCCGGCGCTCAGTCCTTCCTGACGCCGAACAGCCAGGCGATGAGCGAGAAGCTCGCGAAGGCGAGCGCGGTGCTGACCATGATGATGCGCGTGACGCGGCCGTTGTCGGCACCGTAGCGCTCGGCCAGGATGGCCACGTTGCTCGCGCTGGGCAGCGCGGCGTTGAGCACCAGCACGGTCATCGCGAAGGTCGAGACGCCGGCGCCCATCGCGTTGGCTACCACGCCGCCGCTGAGCACCAGCAGTGGATGCACGAACAGCTTCACCAGCGCCACGGGCAGGTAGTTCCTCAGCGGCGTGCGGCTGTGCGCATGCTGCTGCGCGCGCCACAGCACCGCGCCGATGGTGAACAGCGCCACCGGCGTGGCGGCGTCGCCGAGCATGCGCACGATGTCCTTGAAGGGGCCGGGCTGCGGCAGGCCAGTGGCCGCGACCAGCGCGCCCAGCGCGATCGCCCACGGCAGCGGGTTGCTCACTGCGCCGCGCAGCGCGCGGCCGAAGGGCGCCAGCACGCCGTGCTGCGTGGCCGTCTCGCTGGCGGGGCGCAGCTGCGCGAGCGCGAGGCACAGCGAGCTCGTGAAGACGATGTCGATCAGGATGCAGCCGATCAGCGGGCCGGCCACCTTCTCGCCGAGCAGGCCGATCATCAGCGGGAAGCCCATGAAGCCGGAGTTCGGGAACGCGGCCACCAGTGCGCCGAAAGCCGCGTCCTTCATCGAGACGCCCGGCGCCTCGGGGGCGCGGCGCAACGTGAGGGCCACGGTGAACAGCACCATCAGTGCGGCGCTGCCGCCCCAGATCGCGATCAGCACCGGATCGATCAGCTGCGCGAACGGCATGCTCGAACCGAAGCGGAACAGCATGCACGGCAGCGCGAAGAACAGCACGAAGCCGTTCAGGCCGGGGATCGCGGATTCGGGGAGGTAGCCGCGCTGCACGGCCAGGTACCCCAGCAGGACGAGCGCGAAGAACGGGAACGTGACGGCCAGGATCGCCTGCATGCCTGCGAGTATCGCAGCGACTGCGAGCCGCTGCCGTGCGCGCGGCCGTCGCGGCAGGCGTGCTCCGGGAGCGTCAGTGCCAGTGCGCGTCGAGGCGCTGCAGGCGCTCGCGGGCGACGTGCTCGCCGAAGGCCAGCGAGATGGCGCCGAACAGGTTCGAGCGCAGATCCCACAGATCGCCGAGGTGGCGGGCGCGCAGCACGCGGTACTCGAGCGGCACGCGTGGGTCGTCGGGCAGGTCCTGGACGATGGCCAGGCACAGCGTGCGCACCGCGAGCGTACGGCGTTCCTCGTGCTCGTCGGATGCGGGCGGCTCGACGCGTGCGAAACGCAGCACGCTGTGCAGGGCCCGCTTCCAGCGGGTGGGGGAGGGCGAGGTCATGGCGGGGTAGGTCATGTCGAACAGGCGGCCGCCTTCATGGGGCGGCCTGGCGACAGTGTTCCCGGAACGCGCCGGAACGAACAGAGGTGACGAGAAGGCGAACCGCCTTGCGCCTGAATCGGTCACCATCATCGGCGCGGACGTTGCGCTGGGAGCCACGACGGCGTGACTTTTGACCAGCGCGAAGAGGCCAGGGTGCGCCGCTATCATGGCGCGCCCTCGCCTCGCTCACGCCTTCCCGCCCGTGTCAGAACCCGCGTCGCTCAACCCGGCCCAGATGGAGGCGGTGCATCACCTCGGCGGGCCCTGTCTGGTACTGGCCGGCGCGGGTTCGGGCAAGACGCGGGTCATCACGCACAAGATCGCGCGGCTGCTGCAGGCCGGCTACGCGCCGGCGCAGATCGCGGCGATCACCTTCACCAACAAGGCCGCCGCCGAAATGCGCGAGCGTGCCAAGGGCCTGATCGGCGCGCGAGCCGCCAAGCCGCTGGTGGTCAGCACCTTCCACTCGCTGGGCGTGCGCATCCTGCGCGAGGACGGCGCGCGCGTCGGTCTGAAGCCGCAGTTCAGCATCCTCGACAGCGACGACGTGCTCGGCATCCTGAAAGACGCCGGCGGCAGCACCGACAACGCGCTGGCGCGCCGCTGGCAGTGGGCCATCAGCCTGTGGAAGAACCAGGGCCTCGCGAGCGCGCAGGTCGAGCCCGCCGACGACGACGAGCGCGTCGCGCATCGCGTGATGCAGCGCTACGAAGAGCGTCTCGCCGCCTTCCAGGCGGTCGATTTCGACGACCTCATCGGGCTGCCGGTCGCGCTGCTGCGGCGCGACACCGAGGCGCGCGCGAAGTGGCAGGACCAACTGCGCTACCTGCTCGTCGACGAGTACCAGGACACCAACGCCGTGCAGTACGAGATGCTCAAGCTGCTGGCCGGCGCGCGCGCGATGTTCACCGCGGTGGGCGACGACGACCAGAGCATCTACGGCTGGCGCGGCGCCACGATCGAGAACCTGCGACGCCTGCCGGCCGACTACCCGGCGCTGAAGGTGATCCCGCTGGAGCAGAACTACCGTTCCACCGGCCACATCCTGCGTGCGGCCAACGCGGTGATCGGCCACAACCCCAAGCTCTTCGAGAAGAAGCTGTGGAGCGCCTTCGGCGATGGCGAGCCGGTGCGCGTGATCGAGTGCGATGGCGAGGAGCACGAGGCCGAGCGCGCCGTGGCTTTCATCCAGGCGCAGCGCGGCCAGGGCGGCGCCGTTGCGTTCAAGGACTTCGCGGTGCTCTACCGCGCCAACCACCAGGCGCGCGTGTTCGAGCAGGCGCTGCGCAAGGCGGGCATTCCGTACAAGGTTTCGGGCGGGCAGAGCTTCTTCGATCGAGCGGAGATCCGCGACCTGTGCGCCTGGCTGCGCCTGCTCGTCAACAACGACGACGACCCGGCCTTCCTGCGCGCCGTGACCACGCCCAAGCGCGGCATCGGCCACCAGACGCTGGGCAGCCTCGGCGAGTTCGCGTCGAAGTGGAAGACCAGCCTGTTCGAGGCGCTGTTCGCCGAGAGCCTGGGCACGGTGCTGCCGGCGCGTGCGGTGGGCTCGCTGCACGAGTTCGGCCGCACCGTGAACGACCTCGAGTACCGTGCGCGGCATACCGTCGGTGCCGAGGACGCCAAGGCGCTGCTGATGGGCTGGCTGAAGGACATCGGCTACGAGCAGCACCTCCACGACGGCGAGGAGAGCGAGAAGCTCGCAGCGGCGCGATGGGCCAACGTGCTGGACTTCGTGGACTGGGTCGCCAAGCGCTGCGGCGGCGAGATCGAGAACGACGGCGGCGTCAGCGTCGAGACCGAGCGCAAGAGCGTGCTCGAGGTGGCGCAGACCATCTCGGTGATCATCAGCCTGGCCGAACGCGGCGACGAGCAGGACGTGGTGACGCTCTCGACGCTGCACGCGGCCAAGGGCCTGGAGTGGCCGCATGTGGTGCTGGCCGGCACGAACGAGGGCCTGCTGCCCTTCCGCAGCGAAGACGACGCGATGACGCCCGAGCGCCTCGAGGAAGAGCGGCGCCTCATGTACGTGGGCATCACGCGCGCGCGCCAGACGCTGGTGGTGAGCACGCTGCGCCGGCGCAAACGCGGCCGCGAGACGGTGGCCGGCGTGCCGAGCCGCTTCATCGCGGAGATGAAGCTGCACGAGGTGCAGCAGAGGGAGGACCCGCGCGCGAAGCTGAAGGCGCTGCGCGAGGCCGCCGCGGCGCGCGCGGCGACCCTGGCCCGGGATTAGGGCGTCGCGAGGCGCCAGACGTTGTTGAAGCCGTCGCCGGTGCGGTCACCGGGCTTCTGGTCCTTCACCCAGAAGTAGACGGGCTTGCCCTTGTAGGCCCACTGGCGGCTGCCGTCGTCACGGGTCAGTACCGTCCAGTCGCCGCTTGGCATCGGCAGCGGCCACCAGCGGCGGCCAGTTGGTGGCGCAGGGGCCGTTGCACACGCTCTTCCCCGAGCCGGCGCTGTCGCGGTCGAAGGTGTACAGCGTCATCTTGTTCGGGCCGACGAGCACGCCGTCCGACACGCTGGCCGGCGCCGAAGTCGGCATCAGCGACGCACAGCCGGAAGCGAGCACGGTGAGGGAGAGGGCGAGTCCGGCAAGGGAGGAGCGCATGGCGATTCCTGGTGTGAGTGGAGGGATGCCGTGCGTACGCCTCAGCGCGCGCCGGAATTCCGCGTGCCCGCGCGATCGCGGGGCGGCCGGCCTCACATGCCCTTGAACAGCCCCGTGAAGCTGCGGCTCACCTCGAGCTTCTCGGTGTGACCCTTCACGCTGACGAGCTGGCGGCCGCGCAGGTCGCGGCTCACGCCGGCGATCGCCTTCACGTTGACCAGCGTCGAGCGGTGGATCTGCCAGAACAGCTCGGCGTCGAGCTCCTCCACCAGCTCCTTGATCGGCTTGCGGATCAGCGCCTCCAGCGTGGCGGTCTGCACGCGCGTGTACTTCTCGTCGGAGATGAAGAAGAGCACCTCCTCGACCGGGATCATCTGGATGCTCTGGCCGACGCTCGCCTGGATCCACTTCAGCTTCGGCGCTGCGCCCGGGTTCATGTGGGTCGAGAGCTTCTGCAGCAGCTGCTGCATGCCGCCGAGCGCCGGGCCCTCACCGCTGCCACGCTGCGCGATGCGCCTGCGCAGCCGCTCGGCGGTGCGCTCGAGGCGCTCGCGCTCGGCCGGCTTGAGCACGTAGTCGGCCGCGCCCTGCTCGAACGCCTCGACCGCGTACTCGTCGTAGGCGGTGATGAACACCACCTCGCAGCCGGCCCAGCCATCGGGCGTGTCGTCGCCCGAGGCGAGCTGCGCGATCGCGCGCGCGGCCTCCACCCCCGTCATGCCGGGCATGCGGATGTCGAGGAAGACGATGTCCGGGTGGTGCTGCTCGACCAGCTGCACCGCCTCGGCGCCGTGCTTGGCCTCGGCGACGATCTCGAGGTCGGGCCAGGCTTCGGCGAGGCGTGCGCGCAGCTGCTCGCGCATCAGGCGCTCGTCGTCGGCGATCACGGCGCGCAGCGCCGGGGCGTTCGCATTCATGCCGGCATCGTAGCGTCGTCCAAGGGCTGTGCCACGTACGGCACGGTGATCGTCACCCGGGTGCCGCCCGGCGGGTTCTCGGCCACGGCCAGCGAGGCCTTGCTGCCGTACAGCAGCTGCAGGCGCTCGCGGATGTTGTTCAGGCCGATGCCGGTGCCGGCGGTCGCCGCCTTGCCGAAGCCGACGCCGGTGTCGGCCACCGTGACGGCGAGCTTGCCGTGCACGATCTGCGCCTTCACCGAGAGCAGCCCGCCCTCGGGCTTGGGCTCCAGTCCATGCTTGATGGCGTTCTCCACCAGGCCCTGGATCATCATCGGCGGGAACTCGGCCGAGCGCAGGCCCTCGGGCACGTCGATCTCGGTGACGAGGCGGTCTTCCATGCGCACCTTGAGGATCTCCAGGTAGGGCTGGATCACCGCCATCTCGCGGCCCAGGTCGCGCACGCCGTTGGCCGCGCCGTTGGCCTCGCGCATCGTCGGCATGCTGGCGCGCAGCAGCGCGATCAGGTTCTTCTGCATCACCGAGGCACGCTTCGGATCGGTCTCGATCAGGTGGTCGATCGAGGCCAGCGTGTTGAACAGGAAGTGCGGCTCCACCTGCGCCTGCATCGCCGCCATGCGCGCTTCCACCACCTGGCGCTTGAGCTGTTCGGCCTCGGCCGTCTCGACCGCCTGCGCCGCCTTCACCTCGGCCTGCAGGCGGCCCTTGTAGGTGATCTTCAGCATGATGGACATCGCGATCCACAGCAGCGCCAGGTCGGGCAGCGAATCGCCCAGCGTCGGCGCTCGCTTGGCCTTGCGGTTGGTGTTGATGTTGACGGTCACGTCGCCATCCTTGGCGGGCTTGTCGGCCTTCTCGGCCGCGGCGTCGCGGGCCTCCTCGATCGCGGCGACGATCTCGTCGCGCGCCTCCTCGATGGCCTGGCGAACCTCCTCGCTGTCGGCACCCGGCGGCACCTTGATCTCGATGCCGTTGCGGCCGATGTCCACGTGCGGCGCCGAGGCGCCGCTGGCCGCGGCACCCGGCGCCTCGGGGTTGCGGCGGATGTGGATGCCGTTGGCGTCGATGCTGATCTGCACGTCGCCCTTGGTCGTGGTGGTGACGCCGCTGGCGGCGCCCGCCGCGGGTTGCGCCGGCTTGCGCTCGATCTTGATCACCGGCTCGTGGCCCGCGTGGGGCGGCAGCGGGGGCAGCGGCGGCGTGGGCGGCGTGGTGCTGCTGTCCCACGACGGCAGGCGGATGTTGAAGGGCGGGAAATCCTGCGCGATGGCCGTGATGATCAGCAGCAGCATCGACAGCAGCGCGAAGCGCCACCAGCTGATGCTGACCAGCCAGCTGCCGTAGGCATGGTAGGCGCGCATCACCCCGGCGCCGAAGGCCGCCCAGCGACCCGGCTGCGGCGGGCGCGGTGGAATCGGCGGCAGGGGCGGGGCGGGTGGCACGGGCGAAGCGTTCATGGCGGCAGCATCGGAATGTGCGGCGACTGTACGGCCCGCGCACGGGCCGGGCGAGGGGCATGCGACATCCCTGCACCGCGGGCCGACAGGCTGCGCCGGGCGCCGACAGGCCGTCGCTCGCCGGGCGGCGTCAGCGCTTCCTGGCCGCGGTCCGGCTGGCGTGCGGGTTGAGCGCGTTGGGGAAGTACAGCGCCGTCAGGCTGGCGGTGTGCACCGGCACGAAGCCTTCGCGCTGCGGCGTGTCGCCGCCGTAGCGCCGCCAGTCGCGCAGCCAGTGGATGTCGTCGCAGGTCTCGAGCAGGCCGAGCGTCTCGCGGTCGCCGACCAGGATGCCCTGCACGCGCAGGCCCAGCTCGCGGCGCGCGTCGTCGAGTTGCTGCAGCGTGGCGGGCGTGCAGCCGAACTCGCCGTCGCTGACGATCAGCAGGTCGGCGCTGCTCCAGCGCGCCTCGCGCACGCGCTGCACGGCACGCTCGATCGGCGCCTGCACGTCGGTGCCGCCGTCGAAGCCCTGGCCGAGCAATGCGAGCAGCGCATCCAGCCCTTCGTGCGGGCGCTCCAGCGGCCGCAGGTCGCGCTCGACGATCTCGTCGGGCCCGCCGAAGGCGATCAGCAGGCAGCCGCGCCGCTCGCGATGCGCGGTGCGCAGCGCCTCCAGCACCACGGCCTTGGCGATGTTCTCGGGCGCGCCGCGCATCGAGCCCGAGGTGTCGATGGCGAGGATCATCGGCCCGCGCTCCAGGCGTTGCGGCTGCGGCGCGCTGCGCTGGCGCGCGCGGCCCTGCGGATCGGGCACGCGCTCGATCCACAGGGCTTCGCTCTGGTAGGTGAGCAGCCGGCTCTCGGCCAGCCGCGCACGCCACAGCTTGTGCAGCACCGGGTGGCGGATCTGCATCGCTTCGCTGCCCAGCATGCGCTCGAGTCGGTCGGAGTGGCGGATGCCCATCAGCTCGCCGGGCGCATCGGGCAGGCGCGTCTCGCGCTCGGCCAGCGGCAGTGGCGCGTCCAGCGGAAGGGTCTGCGCCATCGGCGCCGGCGGGCGCTCGGGGTGGTGGTGCGCACGCCCCAGGCCGCGGATCAGCTCGGCCAGCGGCTGCAGGTGAGCGAGCAGCGCCCCGAGCCGCTGCGCCTCGCGCCACTCGCGCGAGGTGAGCCGGCCGCGCAGCTCGTCCCAGCGCAGGTGGGCCAGGTCGCCGAGGTCCTGCATCAGCGCGAGCGCTTCCTCCCAGCCGGACTTCTCCAGCACCCACTCGGCGCGGAAGGCTTCGACCGCGTCGGCGATGGCCTGAACACGCGGCACGTGAGGCGGCCGGTCAACGATGCGGTCGAGGTGCCAGCACAGCGTGCGCAGCACCTGCTCGGCGAGCGCCGGCACGCCGCGCGCGAGCGCGGGCAGTTCGAGCTCGCCGACCGCGCGGCGCATCGGCGCGAGCGCCTCGGCATCGCCGAACTCGAGTGCCGCATCGGGCAGGACGCCGTCGACCAGCGCGTCGTGCCAGCCGCGCAGGTGCGCGAGGCGCGCGGCGCTGTCGCCACAGGCGGTGACGAGGCCGGGCAGCCAGAGCGCGCGCGGCAGCGCGGCCAGGCGGTCGTAGGGCGCGTCGAGCGACGACGGCGCGGCCATGCGGCCTCAGGCGCCGATCGCGATCGGCTCCGGCGCCACGGCCGGCAGCGTCTCGTCCACCGGCAGCGCGGCGAAACCCGCGTGCACCGCCTCGAGCCGCGCCAGCAGCGCGTCCAGCACGGCGATGGTGTGGCGGCGCTGGCCGGTCAGCTGCGCGGCCAGTGACGGCGGCAGCCACACGCGGCCGGCCAGCGCCGACTCGAGCGTGGCAAGCGCCGCGTGCAGCGCCGGCAGCGGGGCCCGCGCGCGGCCCGCCACTTCGTCGATCTGCGCCAGCCGCGCCGCCACGTGCAGCGGGCTCCAGCGCCGCCGCATCGCGTCTTCCAGCGCGGACGACATGATGCGCAGCATGCCGCCGTCTTCGGCGCCGCCGATGGCACGCGCCAGTGCGAGCTTGCCCGCGGCATCGTCGCCGCCCTCGGCCTGCATCGACCGCTCGATCTCGAGCTGCTTCTCGAAGGCCTCGACGGCGTGCGTCAGCCAGGGCGCCTCCTCGGGGGCGGCCTGCGCCACCTCCCGCACGAACCAGTCCTGCAGCGCGGCCACCTGCGCCGGCTGCGCCGCCACCACATAGGGGGCGAGCCAGAGGTCGAGCGGGTCGACCTGCGCGCGGCCCTCGGTCAGCACCGCGCTGCGCAGCAGGCCGACGAGCTGGCGCCAGCGCCGATCCGACACCGCGATGCCGAGCGACTGCGCGACGCCGCGCAGCCCCGCGAGCGCGGCCATCACCGGCGGCGGCACGACGATGCGCTCGCGCGCGGCCAGCGTGGCCTGCAGCTCGGCCGCGCCGATCGGCTCGACGGCGCCGGTGTCGGCCGCGGCCTCGGCTGGCAGCGCGAGCAGCGCGGCGAAGGCGGCATCGCTCACGCCGGCCACCGGCACGCGCACGAGGAAGCGGTCGTGGAAGGCCATCAGCGCCTCCTCGGCCGGCACCTCGTTGGTGGCGCCGACCACGCTGATCAGCGGCACGCGCAGCCGCGCGCTGCCGTTGTCGAACTCGCGCTCGTTGAGCAGCGTGAGCAAGGCGTTGAGGATGGCCGAGTTGGCCTTGAACACCTCGTCGAGGAAGGCGATGCTGGCCGTGGGCAGGTAGCCGTCGACGAGGCGCTCGTAGCGGTCGTGCTCAAGCGCCTTCAGCGACAGTGGGCCGAACAGCTCCTCGGGGGTCGAGAAGCGCGTCAGCAGGCGTTCGAAGTAGCGCGCGCCGTCGAAGGCACGGTGAAGGCGCCGTGCCAGCTCGCTCTTGGCGGTGCCGGGCGGGCCGATCAGCAGCACATGCTCGCCTGCCAAGGCGGCGAGCAGGGCGAGGCGCACGGCGGTGTCGCGCTCCAGCAGCCCGGCTTCGAGACGGGCCACCAGGGCGGCAAGCCGCGAACGGTCGGTCAGGGCGGCGCTCATGGGCGCATTCTCGCGCGCTTCGCGCCGCCGCCGACTTGACCCAGTTTCAGTCGACGATCACTTGTAGAGCACCTGCGGCAGCCACAGGCCGATCTGCGGGAACATGTACAGCAGGAAGATCGCGACCACCTGGATGCCCATGAAGGGCAGCATGCCGGCGAAGATCTGGTTCAGCGTCACGTGCGGCGGACTGACGCCCTTCAGGTAGAAGGCCGCCATCGCCACTGGCGGCGACAGGAACGCGGTCTGCAGGTTCAGCGCCACCAGCAGGCCGAAGAACAACGGGTCGACGCCGAAGTTGTCCAGCAGCGGGATGAAGATGGGCATGAAGATCACGATGATCTCGGTCCACTCCAGCGGCCAGCCGAGGATGAAGATGATCACCTGGCTCAGCAGCATGAACTGCGTCTTGGTCAGGTTCATCGACAGCACCCACTTCTCGACCAGCTCCTGGCCGCCGAGCAGCGCGAACGCGGCCGAGAAGATCGCCGAGCCGACGAACAGCCAGCAGACCATCGCGCTGGTCTTGGCCGTCAGCAGCACCGACTCCTTCACCTCGGTCTTCAGGCCGGCCTGGCGGTAGGCCACGAACAGCCACAGCGCCACGCCCACCGAGGCCACCGCGCCGAGCGCCAGCGGCACCGGCGGCGCGCCGAAGCCTTCGTCGTGGGCGATGAACCAGCCGATCGCCAGCAGTGCCGGTGCCCACAGCAGCAGCCACAGGCCGAACACGCGCCGGCGCGAGGCGCCGTCCTTCTGGCCGCCGCGTCCGCCGAGCACCGCGTAGATGGAGGCCAGCAGGTAGCCGCCGAACGCGCCCACCGCCGCCGCCTCGGTGGGCGTGGCCAGGCCGAGCACGATCGAACCGAGCACGGCGAGGATCAGCACCACCAGCGGGAAGAAGCTGCCCAGCAGCATCTTGAACACCTCGAGGCGCTGGAAGCTGAGCAGCGCGTAGAACCCGACCAGGGCCAGCAGGCCCACGCCGAGACCGATCCACAGCCCGGTGGTGGCCGGCGTGCGCGGCGCGACCGTGGCCGGCACCGCGCCGGTGGCCGGCGCGCCGCTCGCGCCCGGCGGCTCGCTGACGCCGGCAGGCGCGGCCCCCGGCGGTTCCTTGACGCCTTCGTCCGCACCCGGCGGGGCCTTCAGGCCGTCGGCTGCGGGCGGCTCGCGCAGTTCGCCGCCCGCGCCGGGCGGCTCCTTCAGGCCGCCGCCGGCGCCCGGGGGTTCCTGCAGTCCGCCCGAGGCGCCGGGAGGCTCGGCCAGCCCACCGGACGGCGCCGGCTCGCGCAGCGTGCCCGGCGGTTCGGCGACGCCGCCGCCGGCGCTCACCGCGGCCGGCGCGTTCGACATATCCGCCGGCTTGGTGTTCAGGTGCCAGGCCGTGAACGCCACCACCGCAAACACCGCCGCCGGCAGCAGCGTGACGGCCAGCTGCCGGCGCGCGAAGTCGGCCGGCACGCCGGCCACCTTGCCGCCCATCGCGCCGAGCAGGCCCGGCAGCGCGAGCGTCGCACCGCTGCGCGAGAGCGTCTCCATCGGCGCGGGCAGCGGCACGTAGCGCTGCTCGGCCGACAGCGGCGGCATCAGCGAAGGCTTGATCTTCGCCAGCACGATCACGTAGACGACGTACAGGCCGGCCAGCATCAGGCCGGGGAAGAACGCGCCGGCGTACAACTGCACCACCGACACGCCGGCGGTGGCGCCGTAGACGATCAGCATCACCGAGGGCGGGATCAGGATGCCCAGGCAGCCGCCGGCGGTGATCGCGCCGGCCGAGATCTTCACGTCGTAGCCGCCCTTGAGCATCTGCGGCATCGCCAGCAGGCCCATCAGCGTGACCACCGCGCCGACGATGCCGGTGGCCGTCGCGAACACCGCGCAGGTGAACAGCGTGGCCACCGCCAGCGAGCCCGGCACGCGCGCCAGCGCGAGGTGCAGCGAGCGGAACAGCTTGTCGATCAGGTTGGCCCGCTCGACGAGGTAGCCCATGAACACGAACAGCGGGATCGAGATGAGCACGTCGTTGCTCATCACCTTGAAGGCCGCCTGCACCATCAGGTCGAGCGCCTTCGCGGTGTCGCGCTCGTAGGCCAGCCAGGTGAAGAGCATGCCCATGCCCATCAGCGTGAAGGCCGTGGGGAAGCCGAGCATGATCGCCACCACCACCAGCGCCAGCATCGTCAGTCCGAGGTGGCCGTTGGTGATCTTGTCCACCGACACCAGCATCAGCAGGTTGCCGGCGATGATGATGGCCATCAGGATGAGGCCGAACCAGAGTTCCTTGCGGATCTTCACGACTTGCCCTCCCGCACGTAGTCGGCGGGCGCGACGTACTTGTCGAGCGCGGCGATGTCCTCGTCCTTCACGTGCACCATTTCCTTGAGCTTGTCGACGTCGACCTCCTCCACGTCCTGCTCGCGCGAGGGCCAGTCGCCATCGCGCAGGCACTGGATGCAGCGCACGATCTCGACGATGCCCTGCAGCAGCAGCATGCCGCCGGCGATCGGGATCACGAACTTGAACGGGTACAGCGGCAGCGGCGTCGCCGAGAAGGTCTGCTCGCGGATCGCGAGCGCCTCGTTGGCGTAGTTCCAGCCGGCCCAGGTGAGCGCCACGATGCCCGGCAGGAAGAACACGATGTACAGCAGCAGGTCGAAGGTGGCCTGCGTGCGCGGCTCGAAGAAGCCGTAGAGCACGTCGCCGCGCACGTGGCCGTTCTTGGCCAGCGTGTAGGCGCCGGCCATCATGAACAGCGTGCCGTACAGCATGATCTGGACGTTCAGGTTCCAGTCGTGCGGGTTGTTCAGCACGTAGCGCGAGAACACCTCGTAGGTGATCAGTGCGGTGAGGATGACGATGAGCCAGCTGAACAGCTGGCCCAGCCAGGTGGACAGGCGGTCGACCGCGAGGAGGAGTTGTTGCATGGACAGTTCACCGCGACGGGTACACGTACAAAGGGCTGCCGGCCGATGGGTGCGGCCGACAGCCCTGAAGGCCCGGGGTTCAGGCGATTACTTCTTGCCGAAGTAGTGGTTGTAGGCCATCTTGAAGTCGACCATGTAGTCGTTCTGCCAGGGGATCACGCGCTGCGCGTAGGCGCGCTGAGAGTCAAGCACCTTCTTGAACAGCGGGTTCTCGCCGGACTTCTTGGCGATCACCTTGTCCCACGCCTCGAGCTGCGCGCGCAGGATGGCGTCGGGGGTCTTGTAGAAGTTGACTCCGGCCTTCTTCAGCTCCTGGTAGTCCTTCGAGTTGCGCTCGATGGCCTTCCAGCTCATGTCGGCGCTCGAGGCCTCGACGGCCACGTCGATCACCTTCTTCAGCTCCGCGGGCAGCGCGTTGTACTTCGGGCCGTTGAACAGGATCTCGAACTGCTCGCCCGACTGGTGGAAGCTCTGCAGCATGCAGTTCTTGGCCACGTCGGCGAAGCCCAGGATGCGGTCGGAGCTGGCGTTGTTGAACTCGGCCGCGTCGATCAGGCCGCGGTCGAGCGCGGGCACGATCTCGCCGCCGGGCAGCGGGTTCACCGCGGCGCCCAGCTCGGTGAACACGTCGACCGCCAGGCCGACGGTGCGGTACTTCAGGCCCTTCAGGTCGTCGACGCGCGCGATCGGCTTCTTGAACCAGCCCAGCGGCTGCGTCGGCATCGGGCCGTACACGAACGACTTCACGTCCAGGTTCAGGCCCTTGTAGATCTCGTACAGCAGCGCCTCGCCGCCGCCGTAGTAGTGCCACGCGAGCACCATGTTCGGGTCCATGCCGAAGGCCGGACCTGAACCCCACAGCGCCAGCGCCGAGTTCTTGCCGTAGTGGTACGCAAGCACGCCGTGGCCGCCGTCGAGCGTGCCCTTGGCCACCGCCTCGAGCAGCTGGAACGCCGGCACCACCGCGCCGGAGGGCAGCACCTCGATCTTCAGGCGGCTGCCGGCCATGTCGTTCACCTTCTTGGCGAAGTCGTTGGCGTACTCGTGGAAGATGTCCTTGGCGGGCCAGGTGCTCTGGAAGCGCAGCGACGTGGTCTGCGCGTTCGACACCATCGGTGCGGCCATCGCGCCAGCCGCCACGGTCGTGGTGGCGGCAGACTTCAGGAAGCGGCGACGCGGTGCGGGCGAGGGCTTGCTCATCGAGAGGTCTCCGGAATGTGGTGTGATCAAGGGAACAGAGGCCTGTGACTTTTCCGTCAGCACCGCGTCGCAGCAAGTGGGTGAAACCCTTCGCCAAGCTGTCGCAGCCGCCCTCTGAAGTCGATTCAGTTTCGACCTGAGTGCAAAGCTGCGAATCACCTGTTCAGAACATGGACAAATTCATGCCAAGAGCCGAGCTCCCGCTGGTGGCCATCCTGCGCGGGCTCGAGCCCGCGCGGGCGGTCGACGTCGCGCACACGCTGTTCGATGCGGGCTGGCGCCTCGTGGAGGTGCCGCTCAATCGGGCGGGTGCGCTGGAGTGCATCGCGGCGATCGTGCGCAGTGCGCCCGTCGATGCGCTCGTGGGGGGTGGCACGGTGCTGTCGACAGCCGACGTCGAGGCCGTGCATGCGGCCGGCGGTCGCCTGATGGTGGCGCCGAACATGGCGCCCGGCGTGATCGCGCAGGCGCGCCGCCTCGGCATGGTGGCGATGCCCGGCGTGGCCACGCCCACCGAGGCGTTCGCGGCGCTCGCGGCGGGCGCCGACGCGCTCAAGCTCTTTCCGGCCGAGGTGATCGGGCCGGCCGGTCTGAAGGCCTTCGCGTCGGTGCTGCCCGAAGGCACGGGCCTGTGGCCGGTGGGGGGCGTCACGCCCGCGAGCCTCGCGTCCTGGCGCGCGGCCGGCGCACGTGGTGCGGGCATCGGCAGCCAGCTGTTCCGGCCTGGGCAGCCGCTCGGCGAGATGGCCGCGGCAGCCCGTGCCTTCGCCGATGCCTGGCGCGCCGCGGGCTGATCAGCGCTCGGCGATCGCCTCGACCTGCACCAGCAGCCGCACGCGGTCGGCCACCAGCGGCAGGCCGAAGCTGATGCCGAAGT
>WBZM01001692.1_pt2 | contig 18604 bp, 13 predicted proteins | sample 5204271 | NCBI WGS metagenome assembly WBZM01 (sample SAMN12344346, study PRJNA552823) | activated sludge metagenome | biome: Activated sludge suspended growth; feature: Nitrification reactor; material: Wastewater; isolation source: activated sludge from nitrification reactor of wastewater...
CGCGTGGTGGCGGAAGACAAACTCACCATCGGCCAGCGGGTACGGGATGTCCGCCAGGGCCCCGACGGCTATCTTTATGTGCTGACCGATCAGCATGAGGGTCAGTTGCTGCGCATCCTACCCGCTACCCCCGAATGATCCTGCCTAAATGTCATCAAGGCTCTCGCTGCACCCACGACACGGGAAAACCGAAAGTTGATGAATGAACCAGGACCTGAGGCAGGGTCCTGCCGCCCACCCCTTGCCCTGTACGTCCATATCCCCTGGTGCGTCCGCAAGTGCCCCTACTGCGACTTCAATTCCCATGCCGTCCGGGACACCCTCCCCGAAAGGGCCTATGTGGACGCCTTGCTGCGCGACCTGGGCCTGGAATTGGACGCCCTGGGAGCCGGGGTCCAACCGCTGGTGTCCGTTTTCATTGGCGGCGGTACCCCCAGCCTGCTGTCCGGCGCCGGCATGACCCGGTTGCTAGCGGGAATCCGCCAGCGCCTGCCCCTGGATGACGCGACGGAGATCACCCTCGAAGCCAATCCCGGGACGGCGGATGCCGCCAACTTCGCGTTTTACCGGGAGGCCGGTATCAACCGGCTGTCCCTGGGGGTGCAAAGCCTCGACCCGGCCAAACTCCAGGCCCTGGGTCGCATCCATGGCCCCCAGGAGGTATACCAGGCCTTCCGGCTTGCCCGTCAGGCGGGCTTCGCCAATATCAACCTGGACTTGATGTACGGTCTCCCCGAGCAGGACTTGCGCCAGGCGCGAGATGACCTGCTCGCGGCCCTGGTCCTGGCCCCGGAACATCTCTCCTATTACCAACTGACGCCGGAGCCGCACACCCCCTTTCACGCCGCCCCGCCGCCCCTGCCGGATGAGGACCTGATCGCGGAGATGCAGCTTCAGGGTCAGGAATTGTTGACCGCCGCGGGCTTCACCCCCTACGAGGTGGCCGCCCATGCCCGGCCGGGCCACCAATGCCAACACAACCTGAACTATTGGACCTTTGGGGATTACCTCGGCATCGGCGCCGGCGCCCATGGGAAGCTAACCGATCCGGCCAGCGGGCGGATCCAACGCGGGGCCAAGCCCAAGCAACCCGCCGCCTATCTGGCCGCGGTGGACAAAGCCGACCCGGGCCTGCCCGGCTCGACCTGGACCCTGGCGGAGGACGAGGTGGTGCTGGAATTCGCCATGAACAGCCTTCGCCTGACGGCCGGCTTCCCCCTGCGACTGTTCGCGTTAAACACCGGGCGGTCGCCAGACCGCCTCGCCGCGCCCCTGGCCGCCGCCTGTCAGGCCGGCCTGCTGGAGGTCGCGGATGACTGGGTTTGCCCCACTGAACTCGGCCGTCGCTTTCTCAATGATCTCATCGCCCTATTCATGGATACCTGAAGTTGGTTGATCCGCCACCCTGACGGGTTGGTTGGACCGCGCCCCCTACCTAGCCTGCTCCCCCAGCCTCATGATCCGCTCTCGAGTTGCGGCGCCCTTGACGGACAGGCTAACAGACCCCTTCAGATATCCCTCCGGGGACGGATGACGGACGGAAAGCAATTTCATAAAATTAGCGGGCTTTAACAGGCGCGCGGGGAGCAGACATTGCCGCCCTGTTCCTGAATACGGCTTTCGCCCCCGCCGAGGCGTGATTCCGCCGCCATGCCAGCGGCACACAACCGAACAATTACACAGCGAAGAGGAGCATGACTATGGCCATTGAGGTCAACGGCAAGAGCATCGAGACCGACGATAACGGCAACCTGGTCAACTATCAGGACTGGGATCGGGACGTAGCCCTGGCCCTGGCGGCCAGTGAAGAGATCGAACTCACCCAGGAGCATTGGGATGTCCTGGAATACCTGCGGGAGGAGTTCACGAACAACAATGGCAATCAGCCGATGGAGCGGCAGATCAATAAGGACATGGGCAAACGCTGGGGCAAGACGGTCTCCAGCAAGGACCTTTACCGGCTCTTCCCCATGGCCCCCAGCAAGCAGGGCAACCGCATCGCCGGTCTACCCTTCGTTCTACGCAAGGGCGGCTACTAATCCCCTGCCTACCCGGTCCCCGCCTGGAGCAGGGGGACCGGGTCCCGGCCCTCAGGCGCCGCTATCCTCCCCCGCTCCCTTGCGCATCACCTTACCCGCCGCCGCCCGCTTTTTGCGTTGCTCGTTGGGATCGGCGATCAGGGGGCGATAGATCTCCACCCGGTCACCTTCCGCCAGGCCCTGATCCAGGCGGGCCAGCTTGCCATAGACCCCGACCTTGTTGAGGCCCAGATCGATCTCCGGAAAGCGCGTCAGGACCCCGGACCGGTCGATGGCCTCCCGCACCGTCATACCCGGCGGGCCACTGACCGTCAGCAGGACCTGGTCATCCTGGCCGGCATAGGCCACTTCCACCCGCATCATCGTCTCAGACACGATAAACCTCGTCCGCGCGCTTACAGAAGGCATCCACCATCGAGTTGGCGATCTGGTGGAAGACGGCGCCGAAGGCCTTGTCGATCAGGGCCCCGGCAAACTCGAAATCCAGGGTCAGGCTGACCTTGCAGGCATCCTCCCGCAGGGGCAGGAAGGTCCAGCGTCCCCGCAGATATTTGAAGGGACCATCGCGGAGTTCGAGTTCCATCCACTCATGCTCGACAAAGCGATTACAGGTGGAAAAGGTCTGCTGGATGCCGAGCCGCGCCACCACCAGTTCCGCGCAAATTCGATTCTCCTCGCGACTGAGGACGCGCGTGGCATGGCACCAGGGCAGAAAACCGGGATAGGCCTCCACGTCCCGCACCAGATGAAACATCTCGGCGGCGGAGTGATGGACCAGGGCGCTCTTGCTAACACGGGCCACTCAGATCACCCCCAGCCCGCTCATGAAGATCAACAGGACACCCAGGGGGGCCAGATAGCGGGCGGCAAAGCGCCAGGCCCGATAGAGGAGGCCCTCGCCGAGCTGGAGTTCATCCACGGTGGAACTACGCCCTATGAACCAGCTCGCGAAGACGGCCATCGCCAGACCGCCCAGGGGAAGCATGATGTTGGCCGTGAGAATATCGAAGATATCGAAGAGACCATTCGACTTGGTCTCGCCATGGAAATCGAAACTGAAGGCCCAGTCACTGAAGGACATGATGGTGACGATCCCCAACAGCCAGGCGAGGGTCCCGACCACCGCGGCGGCCCGCACCCGGTTCATGCCGCGGTTTTCCACCAGCCAGGCCGCCGCGGGTTCCACCAGGGAGATGGCTGAGGTCCAGGCGGCAAAGACCAGCAGGATGAAAAAGAGGGTACCGAACAGCAGCCCCCCCGGCATCTGGCCAAAGGCGATGGGCAGGGTCATGAAGACCAGCCCCGGTCCCGCCCCGGGCTCCATGCCATTGGCGAAGACGATGGGAAAGATGGCCAGGCCCGCCAGCAAGGAGACCAGGGTATCGAGTCCGGCGATCAGCAGGGAGGAGTTCAGGATCGAGGCACTGCGGGGCAGATAGGAGCCGTACATCATGATGGCGCCCATGCCGAGACTGAGGGTAAAGAAGGCCTGCCCCATGGCCTGGATGACCGAGCCCCGGGTCAAGGCAGAAAAGTCCGGCACCAGCAGAAATTCCAGCCCGCGCTGGAATTCCCCGGTGGTCAGGGCATAGCCGACCAGGGCCAGCAACAAGAGGAAGAGGGCCGGCATCATCACCTTGACCGCCTGTTCCAGGCCGGACTTAACCCCCCGCGAGACCACGATGGTGGTCATGACCATGAAGATGGTATGCCAGGCCAGCAACCGTTCCGGGTCACTGATCAGCGCGTTAAACAGCGCCCCCGCGCTCTCACCGTCGAGGCCCATGAAGCCACCTCCCAGGGCGCGGAAGACATAGGCCAGGGTCCAGCCGGCGATGACGCTGTAGTAAGACAGGATGAGAAAGCCGGCAACCATCCCCCCCCAGCCCAGCAGCACCCAGAGGCCATGGCGGCGTTCATCCGCGGCCAGACTGCGCATGGTGTTGATGGGGCTTTGCCGGCCCCGGCGGCCGATGAGGATCTCCGCCATCATGATCGGAATGCCGATGAGCAACACGCAAAGGAGATAGACCAGGACGAAGGCCCCGCCGCCGTTATCCCCCGCCATGTAGGGAAATTTCCAGATATTACCGAGGCCCACGGCGGACCCGGTCGCGGCCAGGATAAAGGCCAGCCGCGAGGACCACATCCCATGGATCGATTGAGTTGCTGACATCTCCCCTCCCGGTCAGGATCCGGGACCCGGTTCCGGTCCCCAATAAACGGCTCCGGCGCTGACACGCGCCGGCAAAGGCGGCATTGTCCGGTAAGCAGGGGCCTGGCTCAAGCCAGGCCAAGGCTCATAGCTGGTCCCGGACCAGATCCGCCAGGTGCTGGGCGATGGTCTCCACCTTGCGCTTATTCTCCCCTTCCACCATGACCCGGATCAGCGGTTCTGTGCCCGAGGGGCGCAACAGCACCCGGCCCTTGCCCGCCAGCTCCTTCTCGGCGGCGGCGACCCCAGCCTGGATCGCTGGCAGACCGACGATGTCCCGTTGCCGGTCTAGAGGGACATTGAGCAGGATCTGGGGGTAGAGGTCGACCTCCGCCACCTGGTCCTCGATCGTCGTGCCCGTTTCCACCAGGGCCTGCAAGACCTGGAGGGCGGCGACGATGCCATCCCCGGTCGTGGTGCGATCGCGACAAATGATGTGGCCCGAGGGCTCCCCGCCCAGGATGCCGTCATCCTGCTTCAGGCGCTCCATGATGTAGCGGTCGCCCACCTTGGTGCGGGCAAAACCGATCCCCAGCTTGCCCAGGGCGTGCTCGAAACCCAGGTTGCTCATCAGGGTGCCCACCACGGGTCCGGTCAGGGTGCCCTGGGCGAGACGGTGTTTAGCGATGATATAGATGAGCTGATCGCCATCCACCAGGCGCCCCCGGGAATCGACCATCAGGACCCGGTCCCCATCCCCGTCGAAGGCAATGCCCAGATGGGCCTTCTTTTTCTTGACCCGCTGGCTCAATTCCGTGGGGGAGGTCGAGCCAACCCCCCGATTGATATTGAAGCCGTCGGGTTCCACGCCGATCGTCGTCACCTGAGCCCCCAATTCCTCAAAGACATAGGGAGCGGTGTGATAGGTGGCGCCATGGGCGCAATCCACCACCAGCTTGAGTCCCTGGAGGGACATGGCGGAGGGCAGGGTTCCCTTGCAAAATTCGATGTACCGCCCGGCGGCGTCCTCGACCCGCTTGGCTTTGCCCAGGGAGGCGGAGTCGACCGTGGTCAGGGGTTGATCCAGGGCGGCCTCGATGGCCAGTTCCACCTCGTCAGGCAGTTTGTCGCCCGCGGCGGAGAAAAATTTGATGCCATTATCGTCATAGGGATTGTGCGAGGCGCTGATGACGATCCCCGCCGCGGCACGGAAGGTTCGGGTCAGATAGGCAATTGCGGGGGTGGGCATGGGGCCCAGCAGCCGGATATCGACCCCGGCCGCCACCAGACCCGCCTCCAGGGCGGACTCGAACATGTAGCCGGAAATCCGCGTGTCCTTGCCGATCAGCACCTTGCTACGACCGGCGTGCCCCAGGACACGCCCCGCCGCCCAGCCCAGCTTCACCATGAATTCCGGGGTGATATGCCCCTCGCCAACCCGGCCACGGATACCGTCGGTACCGAAATACTTACGCATAGCGCTTCCTTGACCTCAATTTTGCTAAAGCCGATTAAGATGAGATTGGCGGCCGAAAGCCGCACTTCATTGATGATAGAGACATCCGCCCCTGCCCACCACATCCCGCATCCCACCCGCTTGCAGCTTCCAGGCCCTGACCAGCCTCAGCCTGTGGGGGTGAAGGGGATCATGTCGCTGCCAACACCGCCCAGGCCACCCGGAGCGCATCCCGGGTGGCGGCGACGTCATGGACCCGGATCACCCTGGCCCCCCGCTCCACCGCCAGGACGGCCGCCGCCAGGCTGCCGGCCAGCCGGCCGTCCACCTCTCGCCCGGTAAGTGCGCCGATCATCGACTTGCGGGACAGACCCACCAGCAATGGCAGACCAAGGGCCGTCAGGGCGGGAAGCCCCGCCAGGAGGGCGAGATTGTGCTCCAGGGTCTTGCCAAATCCGAAGCCGGGGTCCAGCAGGAGGCGTTGGTGGGGGATACCGGCGGCCGCGCAATCCGCCAGCCGCTCCTCCAGAAAGGCCCTGACCTCCGCGACGGGATCGCTATAACGGGGTTCCCGTTGCATGGTCTCGGGGGTACCCCGCATGTGCATGAGGCAGACGGGCACCGCCAGTTCCGCCGCGGCCGCCAGGGCCCCGGGACGCCGCAGGGCGTAGATGTCGTTGATCAGCCCGGCGCCGGCGGCCACGGCGGCGCGCATCACCTCGGGCTTGCTGGTATCGACCGAGAGCGGCAGGTCCAGACGACTGGCCAGGGCGGCGAGGACCGGGACCACCCGGTCGATCTCCTCCGCGACACTGACCTCCGCCGCGCCGGGGCGGGTGGATTCGCCGCCAATGTCGAGGATGTCAGCCCCTTCCGCCGCCAGCCGCTCGCCACACCGCAGGGCGGCATCCAGGGTGGCATGGCGGCCGCCATCTGAGAAGGAATCCGGGGTGACGTTGATCACCCCCATGATCCGGGGGCGACTTAGATCCAGCAGTCGGCCACCGCAATCGAGAAGGTTGGAGCCAGCCACGGCAGCGACAGCGGCAGCAGCGGGGGTATCTATGGCGCGTCCCCGGGCCGGGGACTCGGCGCCTGGCGAAGGGCATTGGGGTATTCGCTCGCCCTCAACCCCTCGGCGCGGCTGGAGAAAAAGGATGTATTCACCGCCTCTCAGTGCTCGCTGGCGGGACCGCCGATGGGTCCCTCGCTGGCGGTGCTCGCCGTCGGGCCCGAGGCCGAGCCACCCCGTGGCCGGCGGCCCTCGTCCTCGCTCCAGTCCTGTGGCGCGCGGGGGGTTATGCCGGCCATGATGTCGTCGATCTGATCATGGTCGATGGTCTCGAACTTCATCAGGGCGGCGGCCATGGCGTGGAGCTTGTCCAGATTGTCCGTCAGCAGGCGCCGCGAGCGCTCATAGTTACGGTCGATGATGTGTCGGATCTCCTCATCGATGACGTGGCTAGTCTCGTCGGAGACATTCTTGTGCTGGGTCACGGAGTGCCCGAGGAAGATCTCCTGTTCCTCCTCGCTGTAGGTCAGGGGACCCAGGCGTTCCGACAGGCCCCATTTGGTCACCATATTCCGGGCGATGTCGGTGGCGCGATGGATATCGTTCTGCGCCCCGGTGGTAACGCTGTCGGCGCCGAAGATCAGTTCCTCGGCGATCCGGCCGCCGAAGAGGCTGGAGATCTGGGACTCTAGGCGCTGCTTGGTGTAGCTGTAGCGGTCCTCCTCCGGCAGGAAGAGGGTCACGCCCAGGGCCCGGCCGCGGGGGATAATGCTGACCTTGTGCACCGGGTCGTGCTCCGGCACCAGGCGGCCGACGATGGCATGCCCGGCCTCGTGGTAGGCGGTCAGGCGCTTCTCGTCCTCCGACATGACCAGGGAGCGGCGCTCGGCCCCCATCATGATCTTGTCCTTGGCCTTCTCCAGGTCGTCCATGTCGACCAGGCGCTTGTTGGCGCGGGCGGCGAAGAGGGCCGCCTCGTTGACCAGATTGGCCAGATCGGCCCCGGAAAAGCCCGGGGTGCCGCGGGCGATGACCGAGGCCTTGACGTCGTCGGCCACCGGGATCTTTCGCATGTGGACCTTGAGGATCTGCTCCCGGCCGCGCACGTCCGGCAGGGGCACCACCACCTGGCGGTCGAAGCGCCCCGGGCGCAGCAGGGCTGGATCGAGGACGTCCGGGCGGTTCGTGGCGGCGATGACGATGACGCCCTCGTTGCCCTCGAAGCCGTCCATCTCCACCAGGAGCTGGTTGAGGGTCTGCTCGCGCTCGTCATGACCGCCGCCCAGGCCGGCACCACGATGGCGACCCACGGCGTCGATCTCGTCGATGAAGATGATGCAGGGGGCGTGTTTCTTGGCCTGCTCGAACATGTCGCGCACCCGGGAGGCGCCGACGCCGACGAACATCTCGACGAAGTCCGAGCCGGAGATGGTGAAGAAGGGGACCTTGGCCTCGCCGGCGATGGCCCGGGCCAGCAGGGTCTTACCGGTTCCGGGGGGGCCGACCATGAGCACGCCCTTGGGGATCTTGCCCCCCAGTTTCTGGAACTTGCTCGGGTCCTTGAGAAACTCGACCATCTCCGTGACCTCCTCCTTGGCCTCGTCGGCCCCGGCCACGTCCTGGAAGGTCACCTTGACCTGGTCCTCGGACAGCAGCCGGGCGCGGCTCTTGCCGAAGGACATGGCGCCCCGCCCGCCCATGCCGCCCTGCATCTGGCGCATGAAGAAGATCCACAGGCCGACCAGGATCAGCAGCGGGAACCAGTTGATGAACAGGGACATCAGCACGCCGGGCTTCTCCGGGGGCTGGGCGTTGATGGCGACGTCATGCCTGAGCAACTCGCCCACCAGGCCATCGTCGTCGGGGGCGAAGCTGGAAAAACGCTCCCCGGACTCCTTAACGCCCTCGATGGTTCGCCCGCTGATGGTCACCTCCCTAACCTCGCCCTGGCGAACCAGTTCGATGAAGGAGGAATAGGGCATGGTCTTGGGCGTCGCCCGGGTGGCCGTGAAGTTGTTGAACACGGACATCAGGACGATGGCGATGACCACCCAGAGCAACAGATTTTTCGCCATGTCATTCACGGCAGCAACCCTCTCGCGCCTCACCCGAGGCGAATTTGTCGGCGCAATTTACAGTCATCGAGCCTTAATTTTCCGTTTTCCCGGGTCGGGTGACTGACCAATTCCCGATCGGCTAGACCCGCATCATAACCGTAAAGTAGGGGTCAACCTAACCGGATACCAAGCCCGGAGGGGTCTCCCGGGCGATCAGGTCCCGCGCCACCAGATAAAGTTCCCGGCTCTCACTGCGGGAGGACTTGGGCTTGCGGCTCATCACCTGGCGGAAGTGGCGACGCAGGGTTTTGAGGTAGGCGTCGAAGCCCTCGCCCTGGAAGATCTTGACCACCAGGGTGCCGCCGGGGCGCAGGTGTTGCAGGGCGAAGTCAAGCGCGAGCTCGCACAGATAGATGAGCCGCGGCTGATCCGCCGCCGTGCCACTCATATTTGGGGCCATGTCCGACAGTACCAGGTCCAGCGCCTCGGAACCCAAGGCCTCCCGCAACTGGGCGAGTGGTTCCACCTCCCGGAAATCCCCCTGGATGAAGGTCACTCCGGGTACCGGGTCCATGGGCAGCACATCCAACGCCAGGACCCGCCCCTTGTCACCCACGAGGCGGACGGCAACCTGGCTCCAGCCCCCGGGGGCGGCCCCCAGGTCGGCGACTCGCTGACCTGGCTGCAGGAGCCGATCCTTTTCCTGGATCTCCAACAACTTGTAGACCGCCCGGGAGCGATAGCCCTCCTGCTGGGCCCGCTTGACGTATTCGTCGTTGAAGTGACGTTCGAGCCAGCGCCGGCTGCTCTTGGACCGGGAGGCCGCCGTTCCGGGGCCGTGGGGCTTGGTCTTGGGCTGGGGCTGAGGTTTGGGCTTGGAAGGAGGGGCAGGCATGGCGGGATCAGGCTCGTGTCAGGAACTGGCCGCCAGGCGCGCCGCCTCTTCCACGTCCACCGCCACCAGCCGGGAGACCCCGGGCTCGTGCATGGTGACCCCCATGAGGTGATCGGCGATCTCCATGGTGACCTTGTTGTGGCTGATGAAGATGAATTGCACCTGGTCGGACATTGAGCGGACCAGTTCGCAGAAGCGCCCGACGTTGGCGTCGTCCAAGGGGGCGTCCACCTCGTCGAGCATGCAGAAGGGCGCGGGATTGAGCTGGAAGATGGCGAAGACCAGGGCGACAGCGGTCAGGGCCTTCTCGCCACCGGAGAGCAGGTGAATGCTGGAATTGCGCTTGCCTGGGGGGCGGGCCATGACCGCGACGCCCGTCTCCAGCAGATCCTCCCCCGTCAGCTCCAGATAGGCATGGCCACCGCCGAAGAGCCGCGGGAAGAGCTGCTGCAGGCCCTGGTTGACCTGGTCATAGGTATCCTTGAAGCGGCCCCGGGTCTCGCGGTCGATGCGCCGGATAACCTGCTCCAGGGTCTCCAGGGAGCGGGTGATGTCCTCGTGCTGGGCGTCGAGATACTGCTTGCGTTCGGACTGGGCCTGGAATTCATCGATGGCGGCCAGGTTGATGTTCCCCAGGCGGGCGATGCGCTGGCTGAGTTGCTCCAGACGGCCCTGCCAGGCCTCCACCTCGGCGGCGGGGTCGGAGAGGGCCGCCAGGACGGTGGCGGGGTCTAGTGCCAGCTCCTTGAGTTGCTCCTCCAGGGTGCGGCGCAGGACCAGGCACTCCTGGCGCGCCAGGCGCAGACCGTCGAGGGTGGCGGTCGCCGCCCGGAGGGCCTCCTCGACCTGATGGCGCTCCTGCTCCAGGTGGCGGACGGCCTGATCGAGGTCCTCCAGCCGGTCGCGGGCCTGACCCAGGGCCGCCTCGGCCTCCAGGCGCAGGCCGAGTTGCTCCTTCAGGGCCTCCTCCTGTTCCGCCAGGGGCTCGACCAGATCCTCCAGGGTCTGCTGGACCTCGCCGGCACGTGTGGTCAGGTGGGTGACCTGTTCCCGGGCGCGCTCCAGGCCTCGCTCCAGGACCTCGCGGCTGGCGCGGCGGGACTCGATGCCGATCCGCAGGCGATGCTCCAGGTCGCGCCAGTCACGTTCCTGGGCGCGGGCCTCGGCGACCTCAGCCCGCAGGCCTTCCCGCTGGCCGACCAGGACCTCGCGGCGCTCCACCTGGATCTCCACGGCCTCCAGGGCGGCGTGCAACCGCTCCCGGGCCTCGGCCATCTCCTCGAAGGCCGCCTCCAGGTCATCGCGCAGGTCGCTGCTTTCGGCGGTCAGGGCCTGGCGGCGTTCGTTCCGGTGCTCCAGGCGGGCGCGCCGGCCGCTGAGGTCGGCGCGAACCTGGGACAGGCCGCGCTCCACCGCCGCGATCCGGACTTGCAGGACCTCGCGCTTGCCCTCCAGGGCGCGACGCCGATCCCGGGCCCCTTCCAGGCCGGCCGCCAGGGTCGAGACCTGGCCTTCCAGTTCGAGCAGTTCCGCTTCCAGGGCCTTGAGGGCCTCGCCCCGGGCCAGGACGCCGTCCAGGGGGTTGTCCCGGGCCGGGGTGCGCAACCAGTTGGCGCCGACCAGGATACCCTCCGGGGTCACCAGGGCCTGGCCCGGGGCCAGCCCGGCGCGGTCGGTGAGGGCCTGGTTGAGGGTGGCGACCGGGTAGGAGGTGCCGAGCAGGCCCTGGAGGGGCCATGCACTGTCGACGTAGTCGAGCAGGGTACCGGTGCGGTTGACTGTGCCAGTGCCAATGCCGGTGTCATTGCCAATGCTGGTCCCGTGGTCGGTGCCAGGATCGGCATCGGAGCCAAAAACGGTATGGGTATCGCGCCATGCCCACGGCTGACCAACTAGGTCGGGGCCCCCCTGGCCCTGTCCATCCCCGGCGCTGGTCATCCTGGCGGCGGTCGGGGACGGCTGATCGAGGAGGGCCAGGGCCCCGCTGGCGCCCCTGATTGCCCCGGCGTGTCGCCCAAGATCAGGGGTACAGACTGCCCGGAGATGGGGACCTAGGACCGACTCCACCGCCAGTTCCCAGCCGGGGGCGACCTTGAGGGCATCCAGGAGCCGGGGGGCATCGGCCAGCCCCTGGTTCGCCAGCCAGCGGCGCGTCTCCCGGTCGGTATCCGCCCGCGCGGCCTCCTGGAGGGCGGTAAGGGAGGATTGCCGGCCCCGGGCCGCCTGCAACTGGGTGCGGGCGGCGTCCAGGCGCCCGGTGAGGTCGCGCCCGGCCGCCTCCTGTTCATGCAAGGCGGACCTTATCCGGTCGCGCTCGGCGGCAAAGCCTTCAAATTCGGCGCCGAGGTCTGCCTCCCGGGACTCCAGATCACGGATCTGCTCTTCCAGCTCCCGGGTCTCCAGACGACCCAGTTCCTCTTCCAGTCGCGTCAGACGGGCCTGATCCTGTCCCAGGCGCTGTTCCAGGTGGTTGATCCGGGCCCGTTCCACCTGTGACTGTTGCGTGGGCCCCGCCGCCTCGCGGTTGAAGTCATCCCACCGCACCTCCCAGGCCTTGTGGGCGGCCTCCGCCGCCTCGACCCGAGCGGCAGCGGCCTCGCGGCCCTCCTCCGCCTCCGCCAGGGCAGGCTCGTCCTCGCCCTGACGCGCCTCCAGCTCGGCCAGGCTGGCCTCGTCCCGCGCTAGCAACCGTTCGACCTCACCGAGTTCCTGCCGCAGGCGGGCCAGGTCCTGCTCCTGGCGGCGGCGGTGCTCGCGGGCGAATTGGATGCCCTGTTCGAGGCGGGTGATCTCCGCCCCCACGCTGTAGTAGTGGCCCTGGACCCGATTGAAATGCTCGGAGGCGTCCGCGAAGGCGGCACGCCGCTCCTCGATGTCCGCCTCCAGGTGCCGCTGACGGGTCATGTTGGCGACGAAGGCGCCTTCCTGTTCGCCGAGGACCTGGTCGCGCCGGGTCAGTTCCTGATCCAGGGCCTGCCAGCGGAGGGCCTTGACCTCGGCACTGAGGAGGCGCTCTTCCTCCTTGAGGCGTTTGTACTTTTCCGCCGTGGCGGCCTGGCGCTCCAGGTGCAGCAGTTGCTTGGCGACCTCGTCGCGCAGATCGTTGAGGCGATCCAGATTTTCCCGGGTATTGCGGATGCGGGTCTCGGTCTCGCGGCGGCGTTCCTTGTATTTGGAGATGCCCGCCGCCTCCTCCAGGAAGAGGCGCAGATCCTCGGGGCGCGCCTCGATGAGGCGGGAGATCATGCCCTGTTCGATGATGGCGTAGCTGCGCGGTCCCAGACCGGTGCCGAGAAACAGGTCCTGGATGTCCCGCCGCCGGCAGCGGGCGCCGTTGAGGAAATAATTGGACTGACCGTCGCGGCTGACCTGGCGCTTGACGGAGATCTGGGCATACTTGGCGTACTCGCCGCCGGCGGCGCCATCGCCATTGTCGAAGAGGAGTTCGATGCTGGCCAGGCCGACGGGCTGGCGGCTGGTGGAGCCGTTGAAGATGACGTCGGCCATGGACTCGCCGCGCAGCATCTTGGCCGAGGATTCACCCATGACCCAGCGCACGGCGTCGATGACATTTGACTTGCCGCAACCGTTCGGGCCGACGATACCGCACAGATTGCTCGGAAAGAGCACGGTGGTGGGGTCCACGAAGGACTTGAAACCGGCTAGTTTGATCTTCTCCAGGCGCATCGGAGAAAGATACAGGACCCCGGGGGTCAGGGCAAAGCAGGACCCTGCGCCGTCATGGCCTGGTATGGACTGCAACTCTCAAGGCGGCGGATTCCCGGTGTCTTTACTATCCCCCGGCGGTCAGGTGCGGACGGGGGCGATGCCGGGTCATGCTGGGGCCAGTTGAGAAGTCTGTTCATGGGCAGGCGTTCCGTCATACACAGCGCACGCGATATGGACCGTCCCCATTCCCAATGGAAATTCCTCATTAATTGACCCGGTTGGCCGAAAGACGGCTCTGGTAGACTGCGAGATGATCTATCCACCGAGTAGCAAGACATGCCGAGCGTCCCGCGTCGAGAATTGGACACCTTCCCCAACCCGGCCCCGGATCGCGATTACACCATTCGCATCCGGATCCCGGAATTTACTTGTCTCTGCCCCAAGACAGGGCAACCCGACTTTGCGGAACTGACCCTGGAATATATCCCGGACGCGCGCTGCGTGGAGCTCAAGGCCCTGAAGCAGTACATCTGGTCCTATCGCGACGAAGGCGCCTTTCACGAAGCCGTCACCAACCTGATCCTGGGTGATCTGGTACGGGCCACCAGCCCCCGTTTCATGCGCCTGACCGGCAATTTCAATGTCCGGGGGGGGATTTACACCACCGTGGTCGTAGAACACCGGGCGCCAGACTGGGTTGCCCCGAGCCCGGTGCATTTGCCCTGAGCCAGGGTCAGCCTTCAGACCCCGTACGCAAGAGAGGCAGCCTTTAGACCACAAGCCGCTGATTTCCTTGCCCCCCTTGCGGGGAAGTGCTGGAAAAAGGGAATCTGAACGGTCACGAGCCAGGCAGGCCAAGCCCCGTGCGTCCAGGCAGAGCACGGGACCGGGCAACCGCCGACGATCCTACCTACCCAAGCCTCTAGCACCCAGCCAGGGGAGGCCGGGCAAGAAACTTGCTTTCCCTTTGCGCATCGGCCACCTTGACTAGGGTGGCGGGACATGATCCCCAAGGCCGGCGCAACACTTTGTCCCATCCCTTTCAGCCAACCTCGTTAAGGAGATTCCCATGGGTACCGTTGACTTGAGCTATCTGGGCGTCAGCCCGGACGTCACCTGCTTTCGCTGGCCCACCCCCCGCCTGGTGGAGGAGGCCATCAAAAATCGCGAGGGCCATCTGCTCCACCACCTGGCCTTCGCGGTCCGGACCGGCCACACCGGTCGCTCGCCCAAGGACCGGTTCATCGTCAATGACGGGACGACCCGGGACAGCGTCCAGTGGAACAACATTAACCAGTCCATCAGCGAGGAGGCCTTCGACGGCGTCTTCCAGCATGTTCGGCAGTATGTTCGCGCCTACAATCTGTATGTCCAGGATGTGTTCGCGGGTGCCGACCCACGCTACCGTATCCCGGTCCGGTTCATGGGCACCTCGGCCTGGCAGGCACTATTCGTCCGCAATATGTTCATCCTGCCCACGGACGAGGAACTGGCGGAATTCCGGCCGGCCTGGAACATCATCGGCCTGCCCAACTTGGGCCTCGACGAGCCGACGGCCCGGGCACTGGGCCTTCAGTCCAATGACTTCATCCTGATCAACTTCAGCCGCCGGCTGATCCTGATCGGTGGTACGGGGTATGCCGGGGAGATCAAAAAGTCCATCTTTACCGTCCTCAATTACCTGATGCCGGAACAGGGGGTTCTCCCCATGCACGCCTCGGTCAATGTCGCCGCCGAGGGCGCGGTCACCGTCTTCTTCGGGCTCTCCGGGACGGGTAAGACCACCCTGTCCATGGACCCGGACCGGCTCTTCCTCGGTGACGACGAGCACGGCTGGAGCGCGGACGGGGTCTACAACTTCGAGGGTGGCTGCTACGCCAAAACGATCCGGCTTTCAGCCAAGGACGAGCCGCTCATCTATGCCGCTACTGAGCGGCACGGCACGACAATAGAGAACGTTGCCTGGGATCCCCTGACGCGACATATCGACTACGATGATGGTGGCTACACCGAGAATGGCCGGGCCTCCTTCTCGATCGAGGCCATCCCGAACGCCATTGCCTCCGGAACCGCCGGTCACCCTTCCTGCATCATCTTCCTCACGGCCGATGCCTTTGGCGTCCTGCCCCCCGTGGCGCGCCTTTCACCCGAGCAGGCCGCCTATCATTACAGCATGGGCTACACCGCCAAGGTGGCCGGCACCGAGCGCGGGGTCAAGGAACCGGAACCGGTCTTCAGCGCCCTCTACGGAGAACCCTTTTTCCCGCGGTCCCATGCCACTTATATCAACCTTTTCATGGAGAAGCTGCGCCAGCATCAGGTCCCGGTCTGGCTGGTGAACACGGGCTGGACCGGGGGTAAATATGGCGTGGGCAAACGGATCGACATCCCCGTTACGCGGGCGATCATCCGTGCCATTCAGAGTGGCGAACTGAACCAGGCGGCCTTCGAGACCAACCCGGTCTTTGGGTTCGAGGTACCCAAGCAGTGTCCCGGGGTACCCGACGCCATCCTTGACCCGGCCTCCACCTGGAGCGATCCGGCGGCTTATGCTCGAGAACAGCAGGCTTTGGCCCGGTTCTTCATTGGACGTGCCGCCAAGCTCAATTTGCCAACGGCCGTCTTGGCCCAGAATCCGCGGATCTGAAGCTCACAAGCGCCCAGGATCGCCGCGCAATCAGGGTTGCCGTTGGCCCGCACCGCAAGGTGCGGGTTGACAACACCTAAATTCGACGATCTGCCGGGGAGCACTGGGTTAAACCGCTCCCCGGTAGATCGGTGCTGGTTACAGTTGGATACAGATCGCCATATCCAAGACCGTGAGGATCAGCCGAGTTGGGAGAGATCGCGGACCGCTCCGCGAGCGGCACTGGTGGTCAGGGCCGCATAGGCCTGCAAGGCAGTCGAGACGGCACGCTGCCGATCGATCGGGCGCCAGGCATGAGCGCCCCGTGCTTCCACGAGTCGGCGCCGGTCAGCGAGGGTGACGGGATCCACCAGCAACTCGATACGGCGCCCGGGAATATCGATTCTGATCCGGTCGCCTTCTTCCACTAGGGCGATAGTTCCACCCTCAGCGGCCTCTGGTGAGACATGGCCAATGGAGAGCCCAGATGTCCCTCCGGAAAACCGCCCATCGGTAATCAGGGCACAGGCCTTGCCCAGCCCCTTTGATTTCAGATAGCTGGTGGGATAGAGCATCTCCTGCATGCCAGGGCCACCCTTAGGTCCCTCGTAGCGGATCAACACTACCTCCCCAGGGAGTATCAAATCCTCGAGGATCGCCTCCACCGCGGCCTCCTGACTTTCAAAGATACGGGCGGGACCCTCAAAGGTGAGAATGGATTCATCCACCCCCGCCGTCTTGACGATACAACCATGCTCCGCAAGATTGCCAAACAGCACGGCCAAGCCGCCATCCTGACTGTAAGCGTGGGCGCGGTCACGGATGCAGCCCGCCTGACGATCCAGATCCAGGCTGCCCCAACGCCGGGATTGACTAAAGGCTACTTGAGTTGGGACACCGCCGGGGGCGGCCAGGTAGCGTTCCCGAGCCTCGTCGCTAGCCGGGCCAGAAATATCCCAGACTTCCAGCGCCTCCGCCAAGGTCGGGCTGTGAACGGTCGGAACTCCACCGTGGATCAAGCCGGCTCGGTCCAGTGCGCCGAGAATACCGAAGACGCCACCAGCACGATGGACATCCTCCATGTGGTACTTTTGGGTAGCTGGGGCGACCTTACACAGATTCGGGATGCGTCGACTCAGTCGGTCGATGTCAACCATGCCAAACTGAACGCCAGCCTCGTGAGCAGCAGCCAGCAGGTGCAAGACCGTATTGGTCGAGCCCCCCATGGCAATATCCAGGGCCATGGCGTTTTCGAACGCCTGACGATTGGCGATCGCACGCGGCAGCACCTGTCCGTCATCCTCCTCATACCAGCGCCGCGCCAGGACGACGATGAGCCGGCCTGCCTCGAGGAACAGTTCCTTCCGTGCGGCATGCGTCGCCACCAGGGAACCGTTGCCCGGCAGACTGAGCCCGAGGGCCTCAGTCAGGCAATTCATGGAATTGGCGGTGAACATACCCGAGCAGGAGCCGCAAGTGGGGCAGGCGGAACGTTCATATTCCTGGACCTGGGCGTCGCTCGCGACCGGGTTGGCCGCGGTCACCATCGCATCGACCAGATCCAGATGGATTTCCGTACCTTGGGCAATGACCTTCCCTGCCTCCATGGGGCCGCCGGAGACGAAGATGGCAGGGATATTCAAACGCAAGGCGGCCATGAGCATCCCGGGCGTGATCTTGTCGCAATTGGAGATGCAGACCAGGGCGTCCGCACAATGGGCGTTGACCATGTACTCCACGGAGTCGGCAATGATGTCCCGCGACGGCAAGGAGTAGAGCATGCCGCCATGGCCCATGGCGATCCCGTCATCAATGGCGATGGTATTGAATTCCTTAGCGACTCCGCCAGCCTTCTCGATCTCGCGCGCGACCAATTGCCCCATGTCCTTCAGGTGCACATGCCCAGGGACGAATTGGGTGAAGGAATTAGCCACCGCGATGATGGGTTTTTTGAAATCATCGTCGGTCATGCCAGTAGCCCGCCATAGGGCCCGGGCACCGGCCATGTTCCGACCCTCGGTCGTGGTACGGGAGCGGTATCGGGGCATTGGATTCTCCAGCTGGTTCAATTTCCAGGCGCAGACTAGTCCCTGGGATTGGGGGTAACCCCAGCGACACCAGAAATCATGAATTCTACTGGAAGAGGTCCCGCCTGGCTTGAGGAACAGGTAGCTATTCGCTGGAGGAGGAACTGAAGGTATCGAATCGAAAAGGGGCAGCCATGATGCCCGCATCCGTATGCAGCAGCACGCGCGCCTCCCAATTCATCCGACTTCGTACACAGACCGGAAGCGTAGCCTGCCCCTTCCAGCCCACTTCGCCTACAGGCTTTAAGGCGATGCGGTTGTAGCCCATGTTCATATCCGTCCCAGCAAAGTCTACTTCCACCGACCGGGGATTGAGACCCTCGATCCGGGCCGTCAGGTCCAGTGGTCGCAGTACGGGTATGGTTCTGGGTTCGATACTGAAGTGGACCCTGCCCCCCCCCGGCAGAATTGCCGGGCAAGCCCCGAGGCGTAAGTCACAGCCGGGGACCCAAGGGGCCACTGCGATCAACGGAGGAAACAGAATGGGCCAGACCGCCCATATCGCGAGGGAAGCACCACCCAGAAGCAGCACTGCCCATCCCGCCGCAAGGTAGGGTCTGGAAAGAAAAGGCCGCGGCAACTGTGGCACCCGCGTCAAATCTCCGGTA
>WBZM01001962.1_pt1 | contig 18602 bp, 19 predicted proteins | sample 5204271 | NCBI WGS metagenome assembly WBZM01 (sample SAMN12344346, study PRJNA552823) | activated sludge metagenome | biome: Activated sludge suspended growth; feature: Nitrification reactor; material: Wastewater; isolation source: activated sludge from nitrification reactor of wastewater...
AAGGCCGGGACCTACGCCACCGACTTCCGCCAGCCGCAGAGCGCGTTCGGCGCCACGGCGACATCGTGGAAGTTCGACCTGCACGCCAGCCCGGCGAGCGGCGTGGTCTATCTGGGCTGGGAGGGCGACCCGGCGGTGCTGCAGCGCTCCACCGTCACCGACACGCAGACGGGGCTCGTCTACAAGGCGGCCGATCCGGCGCTCGGCGCGCGCGGCATAGCGGTGACGGTGACGGCGGAAACGCGGAGTTTCATCTGGACCTTCCAGCCGTAACGGCCTAATGGGCGAGTGAAATCGGAGTTGGGGTATGCGTGAAGCCAAATCGCAGGAGGCCCTGAAGGCCGCCGAAACGGACGCCGCGGCCGAGAGCGCCGCGCCTGCCGAAACCGTCGATGCGAAGCGTCGCGAGGCCATGGCGCTGCTCGCCAAATGGACCCCGCCCGCGATGATGACCCTCATGCTCTCGTCGCGCGCCAACGCCTTCAGCCTGCCGCCGCCAACGCCCGGAGGCGGTTAGCCAGGGGCGATGGGGCTGCTGCGGGCGCGGCTGGGCGAGAGCCTAATTCTGGCGCGTCCCGGGGATCGCGCGCTGCATGTTCTCAACGCCAGCGCCGCAGAATTGTGGGATTGCCTTCAAGACGTCGCGGATGGCGCGCAGCAGGCGGCGCTGCAGCGGCGTCTGGCGGAATTCCGCCAACTTCCGGTGCAAGCGGCGGCCGAAATTGCCACGAACCTGCTCTCGCAATGGCGTCATGCCGGGCTGATCGGAGCCGTCGCCGGGAAGCCGGCGCCGTCGCTTCACGACGATTGGCTTATCCAGGCGAATCCCGCGGCGCGCGCGACCCCGCATTGCCGCGTGGTGGAAATGGCCGAGGCGCGCATCGCGCTGCGCATCGACGACGTGACCCTGCGCCAGGCGATCGAACCTTTGCTGCCGGTCGCCGAAGGGCCGGAAGGGCCGTGCGCGCATGCGTTGCGGCTGACGGGCGGGCGCGAGAACTGGACGTTGCAGGTCGAAGGGCGGGCCGACGCGGCCGCGACAGGAACGACGGCCGACGAAGCCATTGTCGGGGTCATCAACGCCCTTGTCGATCTGGCCTGCCGCCTCGAGGATCGCCTGCTTCTCGTCCACGGCGCCGGGCTCGTGTCGCCGGAAGGTTGCGGCCTGCTTCTGATCGCGCCCGGCGGTTCGGGCAAGACGACGCTCGCCGCCGCGCTGAACGCGGAAGGCTGGCGGCTGCTGAGCGACGATGTCGTGCCCGTCGGCATGGATGGCCGGCTGCTCGCCCTGCGCGGTCCGCTCTGCCTGAAGGCCGGCGCCTGGCCGATCCTTTCATCGCGCCGGCCGGACGTCTCGCGCGCGCCCACGATCCTGCGTTTCGGCGAGCGTGTCCGGATGGTCGCGCCTGCAGGCGCCGCCCCGTTCGGCCTCGTGACGCCAGGGCTTATGCTGTTTCCGCGCTACCAGCCGGGCGTCGCGACGGCCACGATGCGCCTTGCGCCGGAAGAGGCCTTGCGGCGCATCGTCGAGTCCGACGCCGTGATCCGCAATCTCACGCAGGCGAAACTCGATGCGCTCGCACGCTGGGCGGGCGGCGCGCCAGCCTATGCGCTCGACTATCCCGATCTCGATTCCGGACTTGAGGCGGCGCGCCGTCTGGCGAGCGGGGCGCAATGATGGTCGGGCGAACATGAGCGCGCGCGGCGCGTCGGGCGCGCAGGCGACGCCGTTCGCGATCCTCTGCGCCTGTCTCGCCTTCTCAGACAATGCCGCGGAGGTCGAAGCGCTCGCGGCGCGCGGCGCGTTCGACTGGCCGGCGGTGTTGCGACTCGCCGGCCATCATCTCGTGACGCCCTCTCTCGCCGCGGCCCTGAGCCGCAAAGGGCTGCGCGATCTTCTCGACGACGAGGCGCGCGACTATCTCAATGTGGTGCGCGGGTTGAATCGCGACCGCAACTCTACGCTGCGCGGCGAGCTTCTGGTCGTTGCGGAAGTCCTCAATCGCATCGGCGTCCAGCCGGTCCTGCTGAAGGGCGCAAACGCGCTGCTGCCGGACGACTACGATGGCGCGAAGGACCGCGTCATCGGAGATCTCGACCTCCTCGTTCCCGCAGAGCGCTTGCCGGCTGCCGCAGACACGTTGCGCGCGCTCGGCTACGGCGACGGAGACATCGCCGTTGACGCTTCGCATCATCATCTAACCGGCCTTCATCACCCCGCGCTGCCGGTCAGAGTCGAACTGCACGGCCGTCCGTTGCGCGACATGCAGGACAGCGCGCGGCTCATGGAACGCGCCGCCTATGACGACCTCTTGCTGGAGGGCAGGGCGCATGTCCGCGTTCTCGATGCGACGACGCGCCTGCTTCACAATGCGCTGCACGCGCAGATTTCGGACGGCCAGCGGCGGCTGCGCCTCGCGAACATTCGCCAGTTGCTCGACTTTGCGCTTCTCGCGCGATCTTTCTCCGTGCAGGCGGACGACGCGCTGGCGCGGATCGAGCGACGCCGGCGTGAACCCATTCTCGAATACTGGGCGCAGGCCGAACATTGGCTCGGCCTGCCTTATCCGGCGGACATGCCGCGCGCGCGACATCAGGCGCGCGAACTCTGGCTGACCGAACGGATCGCCAACAATCGCCGGTGGTACGTCGCTTCCAAGGCGCTCGACCTGCTGCGGGGCGAGGAATGGAGCGAACTGCCGTCGCGGCTGATCAGGCACGTCCCCCGCATCCTGCGCAAACGTGGATACCTGACGGGGCGGCTGCGCGGGCTTTTCGATTGAGGCGGGCCGGGGCGTCCGCATGACGGTTTCGGCGCGAACGAGAGCCGAACGGCTTTGACGGAAGCCGCGCCGTCATCGCGAGGCGCGCAGGCGAAATCGCCGGAGGCGATTTCCGCCGAAGCGATGTGGCGATCCAGAGCCGAGTTGCGACTCCTGGATTGCTTCGCGGGGTCGGTCATCGGGAGTGCTTCGCGCGACCCGATCATCTCGCTCAATCGCGACGCCGACGCGAATCCGCCACCAGCTTCTTGACGAGTTCGGTGAAGACGAGCGCCGGGCGAAGTTCGCTCGACGCGGTGCGCACGAGCGTCAGCTCCGCCCGCGCCGACGAGCCGCGCAGGGGGCGGTAGACGACGCCGGGCGTCGTCACCTGCGCGATGGAGGCCGGCACGATGGAAAGGCCGATGCCGGTCGCCACGAGATTGACGATCGACGTCATCTGCGGCGCGATCTGCAGCACATTCGGCGAGAAGCCGACCTCGCGGCACACCGAGATGATGAGGTCGAAAAGCGCGCGGCCGTTCTGGCGGGGGTAAATGATGAAATCCTCGCGCGCGAGCAGCCTGAGATCGACGCGCTGGCGCGCGGCCTGCGGATGTTCGCTCGGCATGGCCACCATCAGGGGCTCGTCGAGCACGTGCATCGACCAGAGATGATCGACCTCGCCGGGGGCGGGACGCATGAAGGCGACGTCGAGCCGGTTGGCGTTGAACCGCGCCAGCAGCGAAGCCGTCGCCTCCTCGACCAGCTCGATCTCGACATGCGGATTGAGACGCCGGAAATCGCGGATCGCGCGCGTCACGAACGGATTGAACGAGGCCGAACCCGTGAAGCCGATACGCAGCAGGCCGACTTCGCCGCGTTGCGCGCGCCGCGCCTTCTGCACGGCGCCTTCGACAGTGGCGAGCACGGCCCGGGCCTCTTCGATGAATATCCGACCGGCTTCCGTCAACGCTGCGCCGCGCGGCAGACGCTGGAACAGGGTCACGCCGATCTCTTCCTCGATCGCCTTGATCTGCCGGCTGAGCGCCGGCTGGGCGATGCGCAGCCTCAACGACGCACGACTGAAACTCTCCTCGTCGGCGATTGCGACGCAATATCTGAGATGCCGGAGTTCCAAAGTGCGATGCCTCCTAGGTATCGCAAGCTGCCAAATTATGTATTGGACGGCAAGGCGCCGCTGCGTTTATCTCACAGCAACAAAAGGCTCCGGGAGGGCCCAGGGATCGCTGCAAGGACCGGCGCCTGCGGATGCTCGCGGGCAAACCGGCGCGCGAACCTGTGTTTTCTTCCCGTCGGCCGGACCAACAAGGCCGGCGCGCATGCGCCGCGTTTCGCCTGACACGGGAGCATCGCAGTGGACGTTCATCAGAATTATATCGGCGGCCGATGGACGGCCTCGCGCGCCGCGCTGCCGGTGCTCAATCCCTCGGACGGCGCCAAGATGGCGGAGATCGCGCGCGGCGGCGCGGCCGAGATCGACGCCGCCGTGACGGCGGGCCACGCCGCGATGAAGGGCGACTGGGGCAGGCTCGACGCCGTGTCGCGCGGGCGCCTGCTGATGAAATTCGCCGACCTCATCCGCCGCGACGCGGAAAAGCTCGCCAAACTGGAGAGCGAGGACGTCGGCAAGCCGATGACCCTCGCGCGCAACGATGTCGCCGTCTGCGCCCGCTATTTCGAATATTACGGCGCGGCCGCCGACAAGGTGCATGGCGAGACCATCCCTTTCCAGACGGGCTTCTCCGTCATGACCTTCTACGAGCCGCATGGCGTCACCGCGCATATCGTGCCGTGGAACTATCCGTTGCAGATGACCGGCCGCTCGGTCGCGCCGTCGCTCGCCATGGGCAACGCCATCGTGCTGAAGCCGGCCGAGGACACGTCGCTGACAGCGCTGGCGCTTGCGCGATTGGCGGAAGAGGCGGGCTTCCCGGCCGGCGTCTTCAATGTCGTTACCGGCCTCGGCGAGGAAGCGGGCGCGGCGCTCTGCGCCCATCCCGGCATCGGCCACGTCAGCTTCACCGGCTCGCGCGAAGTGGGCGTGCTCGTGCAGACGGCGGCGGCGAAGAACACCATTCCCGTTACGCTCGAACTCGGCGGCAAGTCGCCGCAGGTGGTGTTCGCCGACGCCGACTTCGGCGAGGCCGGAGCGACCATCGTGCGCGGCATCGCGCAGAACGCCGGCCAGACCTGCAGCGCCGGCTCGCGTGTGCTGATCGAGGACAGCGTCTACGACAAGTTCACGGGCGAACTCGCCGAGCGCTTCCGCGCGCTGCGCGTCGGCTCCGCCAGCCAGGACCTCGATCTCGGCCCCGTCGTCAACGCCACGCAGAAGAAGCGCATCGAGGGCTATCTCGATCTGGCGCGCCGCGACAGGCTGCCGATCCTCGCCGAAGGCGCCTTCGGCACCAACCTGCCGGAGGGCGGCTATTACGTGAAGCCGACGCTGATCGGCGACGTTCCGCCCGACCATGCGCTGGGACAGGAGGAGATTTTCGGGCCCGTTCTCGTCGCCATGCGCTTCAAGGACGAGGAGGACGCCATCCGCATCGCCAACGGCACGCCCTACGGGCTGGCGGCCGGCGTGTGGACCGGCAATCTCGGCCGCTCGATGCGTCTGTCGCACAAGATCCAGTCGGGCCAGGTCTTCGTCAACAATTACGGCGCCGGCGGCGGCGTCGAACTGCCGTTCGGCGGCATGAAGGGCTCCGGCCACGGGCGCGAAAAGGGCTTCGAGGCGCTCTACGGCTTCGCGGCTCTGAAGACCGTCACGATCAAGCACGGTTGACAGGGATGGCGCAGGCGAAAGCAACATCGCGCAGGCCGCTCGAAGGGCTGCTCGTCGTCGCGCTCGAGCAGGCGGTCGCTGCGCCTTACTGCTCCTCGCGTCTGGCCGACGCGGGCGCGCGCGTCATCAAGATCGAGCGTCCCGAGGGCGATTTCGCGCGAGGCTACGATACGGCGGCCGGCGGCATGTCGAGCTATTTCGTCTGGCTCAATCGCGGCAAGGAAAGCCTCGTCGCCGATATCAAGAATCCGGCCGACGCAGAATTGCTGCACGATCTTCTCGCCAGGGCCGACGTGTTCATCCAGAATCTCGCGCCCGGCGCGGCCGAACGCGCCGGTCTCGGCTCGGCGGCGTTGCGCGAAACGAATCCGCGTCTCATCACGGTCGATATTTCCGGTTACGGTCCCGGCAATTCCTACACGGACATGAAGGCCTACGACCTGCTGGTGCAGGCCGAGAGCGGGCTTGCCGGCGTCACCGGCCATCCCGCCGGCCCCGGCCGCGTCGGCGTGTCGGTCTGCGACATCGCCTGCGGCATGGCGGCTCATGCGGCGATCCTCGAAGCGCTGATCGCGCGCTCGATCACGGGCGAAGGCTCGGCGATCGAGACGAGCCTGTTCGCCGGCATGGCCGACTGGATGAACGTGCCGCTGCTCTATTTCGAAGGCACGGGCGCCGCGCCCGAGCGCATGGGCCTCGCCCATCCCTCGATCTGTCCCTACGGCGCCTTTGCGCTGAACGACGGAAGCCTCGTGCTGATCTCGATCCAGAACGAGCGCGAATGGGCGAACTTCTGCCGCGTCGTGATGGGCGAAGCCGATCTGCCCAAGAAGCCCGGTTACGAGAGCAACAATATCCGCGTCGCCAATCGCGCCGAAGTCGATGCGCATGTCGGCGCCGTCTTCGCGACGCTGAGCCACGAGGAGGCCGAAAGGCGATTGCGCGCGGCCGGCACGGCCTACGGCTTCGTCAATACGGTCGCGGAACTGGCGCATCATCCCGCGCTGCGCCGCATTGCGGTCGAAACGCCGAACGGCGCCGTCTCCATCGTCGCGCCGCCGACGACGCGCGACGGCGAGGCGCCGACGCTCGGCGCCGTGCCGCGCATCGGCGAGCACAGCGACGCCATCAGACGCGAATTCCAACGCGCGGGCCATCCGGCCCAAAAGGAGCGAACATGAGACTGAAGAACAAGATCGCCATCGTCACGGGCGCCGGCGGCGGCTTCGGCGAAGGCGTCGCCAAACTCTTTGCGGCCGAAGGCGCGAAGGTCGCGGTGGTCGACATCCGCGAGGCGGAAGCGCACCGCGTGGCGAAGGAAATCGGCGCGGCGGCGATCGCGCTCAAGGCCGACGTCGGCGACGCCGGCGACGTGCAGCGTATCGTCGACGAAACGAAAGCCCGCTTCGGCGCGCCGCATATCATGGTCAACAACGCCGGCGTGACGCACAAGAACCGGCCGATCATGGAAGTGGACGAGGCGACGTTCGATCACATGTTCCGCGTCAACGTGAAGTCGATCTTCCATTCCGTCCGCTCGGTCGCGCCGGTCATGCGCGACAATGGCGGCGGCGTCATCATCAATGTCGGCTCGACTGCGGGCATCCGGCCGCGTCCGGGCCTCACCTGGTACAATGCGACGAAGGGCGCGGTGAATCTCGCCTCCAAGTCGCTCGCCGTCGAACTTGCGCCGTGGAAGATCCGCGTGAACGCGATCTGCCCGGTGATCGGCGAAACCGGCCTGCTCGAAGCCTTCATGGGCCTGCCTGACACGCCGGAGAACCGCGCGAAATTCCTGGCGACCATTCCGCTCGGGCGCATGTCGCGGCCGAGCGACATCGCCAACGCGGCGCTCTATCTGGCCTCCGACGAAGCCGAGTTCATCACCGGCGTCGAACTGCCGGTCGACGGCGGCCGCACGGTCTGAGGAAGCGAAGGGCGCACCATGGCTGGCGCAGGCCGCACGACTGATCGCAAGACGCTCGCGTCGCCGAGCGACACGGCGGCGGAGCGTCTGCGTGGCGATGGGCCTGTCGGCCGCGCCTTGCTTCGGCCCGCGGACGAGACGGCGGCGGTCCCGCCGTCGCTCGTCGACAGAAGCCCGCACGCGGCCGGGCGCGCGACGCCGGCCAGGCGCCCCTCGCTCAACGCGCTGCGCGCGCTCGAGGCGACCGTGCGGCTGGCGAGCATGACGGCGGCGGCCGAGGAGCTTCTCGTCACGCACGGCGCGATCAGCCGCCACATCAAGAGCCTCGAGGACATGTTCGGCGTCGCTCTGCTCGTGCGCGGCGCCCGCTCGGTGCAACCGACGCCCGAGGGCGCGCGCCTGGCCATGGACCTGTCCAGCGCCTTTGCGCTCATCAACGCCAGCGTCGAGCAATTGCAGCCCGGACCGCTGACGCTCTCGTGCTCGTCGACGATCATGATGTCCTGGCTGATCCCGCGCATCGGCGGCTTTCACGCGCGCTATCCCGACACCGAGCTGCAGTTCAACATGAACTACGACCGGATCGACTTCGTGCGCGACAAGATCAGCGTGGCCATCCGCAACAACATGATCGAGCCGCCGAAGGACGTCGTCATCAAGGATCTGATCGACGAATGGATCGGGCCGGTCTGCTCGCCCGACTATCTGGCGGCCAAGGGCGTCGCGACGCCGGCCGATCTTGCCCGCTGCGCGCTGCTCTCGACCAAGACGAGGCCGAACGGCTGGCGCGACTGGATCGCCGCGGCGGGGCTCGACTTCAGCGTGAAACCGCAGAATTCCTACGATCATTTCTATCTTCTGATCCAGGCGGCGGCTTGCGGGCTCGGCTTCGCCATGGCGCCGAAGATGCTGGTCATCGACGACCTGCGCTCCGGCAAGCTCGTCGCGCCGTTCGGTTTCATTCCGGGGCCTCACAAGCTCGTGCTGTGGGTCGCGCCGCATCTGAGATTGCGCGCCGACACGCGCGCGCTGGTCGATTGGCTCATTGCCGAGTTTCGCGCGCCCGACATGCGCGGCGAGGCGATCGAGCCGGCCGCGAGGCCTGGGCGATGAGCGCCGGCGGCCGCAGTTTTTCTCACAGCGCAAAGAAAATTACTCGTTTGTTTTCGGCGTGCGGGAAGCAGAAAAACGAGACTGCGGGCGAAGGGCGACAGATCACAGCCGGCGCGGGTCAAGCAGGGTGGGAACGCTAGAATGACGACGATCGCTTTGTTCGGCGCGGGCGGCAAGATGGGCTGCCGCCTGTCCGCCAATCTCAAAAACTCCGATTTCACGGTCCGGCATGTCGAAGTCGGCGAAGCCGGGCGCAAGCGGCTTGCCGACGAGCTCGGCGTCGCCTGCGTCGACGAGGACAAGGCGCTCGACGGCGCCGACGTCGTCATTCTCGCCGTGCCCGACGTCGTGATCGGCAAGGTCGCAGCCAAGATTTCGCCGAAGCTGAAGCCCGGCGCGATGGTCGTCGTGCTCGACGCCGCCGCGCCCTTCGCCGGCCATCTGCCGAAGCGTGGCGATCTCACCTATTTCGTCACGCATCCCTGCCATCCGCCGATCTTCAACGAAGAGACGGACATGGCCGCCAAGCGCGACTATTTCGGCGGCGCGGCGGCGCGCCAGCACATCGTCTGCGCGCTGATGCAGGGACCCGAAGCGGCCTATGCGCTCGGCGAAAAAATCGGCCGCGCGATCTATGCGCCGGTCATGCGCTCGCATCGCGTCACCGTCGAACAGATGGCGCTGCTCGAGCCCGGACTTTCGGAGACCGTTGTCGCCTCGCTGCTCGACGTCATGCGCGAAGCCATGGACGAAGTGGTCGCGCGCGGCGTGCCCAAGGAGGCGGCGCGCGATTTTCTCCTAGGCCATCTCAACATTCTCGGCGCCGTGATCTTCGACGAGATCGATGGTCAGTTTTCGGACGCCTGCAACAAGGCGATCGCCTTCGGCAAGCCGGTCCTGATGCGCGACGACTGGAAGCGCGTGTTCGAACCCGCCGAGATCGCCGCCAGCATCCAGCGCATCACCTGATCGCGCCATCAATCGGAGTAACCGCTCATGCTGAAGTCTTTCGTCGCGACGGCCCCGAAAGGGCGCGTCCTGCTCGTCGATTCCATCACCAAGGTGTCGCCCGAGGACAAGGGCGCGCATGTCGTCTCCGCCTCGCACGGCGGCGCGAGCTCCGGCGAATTCGCGCTGGAGACGCCGCTCGCCAGCGTCTTCTTCAACGATGCGGGCGTCGGCAAGAACAAGGCGGGCATTCTCGCGCTCGACATGCTGCAGGCGCGCGGCGTCGCGGCCGGCGCCATCAGTCACGAGACCGGCTGCATCGGCGACAGCATGGACATGTGGGAGAACGGCGTCATCAGCCATGCGAATGCGCTGGCGGTCGCGGCCGGTCTCAAGCCTGGATTGCGCGTGAAGGACGCCTTGCTCCACGCGATCGGCGCGAGCGAGCGCCAATGACCCTCTCGGTCCGCAACCTCTCGATCCGTTTTGGCGGCGTCGCCGCGGTGTCCGACATGAATCTCGACGTCGGGCCGGGCGAGATCGTTGGGCTGATCGGGCCGAACGGCGCCGGCAAGACGACGTTCATCAATTGCATCGCCGGCGTCAATGCGCCCAACATGGGCGAGGCGAGCTGGAAGGGCCGGCCGATCCTGGGACTGACGCCGGCCGCGCTGCTGCGCCTCGGCGTCGCGCGCACGTTCCAGAGCGTCGTCTCGCTGCACGACCTGACCGTGCTCGACGTCGTCAAGCTCGGCGCCGCCGCGCACGCCAGGCACAAGGGCGGCTTCGGCGCGCAGTTCTTCGGCTCGGACAAGGCGCGCGACGACGAGCTGCGCGAGACGCTGCTGGCGCCGCTCAATCTCGCCGACGTCGCCTACAGCCAGATCCAGACCCTGTCCTACGGCCAGCGCAAGTCGGTCGATCTCGCGCGGGCGCTCGCCTGCGAGCCGGAGCTTCTCTATCTCGACGAGCCTGTCGCCGGCCTCACCTTGCAGGAGGGCCTGAACATGGGCGCCGTCATCCGCTCCGTGCGCGACCGCTTCGGCTGCTCGGTGATCATGGTCGAGCACAAGATGGATGTGGTGATGTCGACCTGCGAGCGCATCACCGTCATGGCGCACGGCTCGCGCATCTTCGAGGGAAGCCCCGCGGAGACGCAACGCGATCCGGAAGTGCGCCGCGTTTATCTGGGAGACGCCTGATGCTTGCCCTGCAACTCGCCATTTCCGGCGTCGCGACCGGCAGCGTCTACGCGCTGATCGCGCTCGGCATCGTGCTGATCTACAAATGCTCCGGCGTGGTGAATTTCGCGCAGGGCGCGTACGCCATGCTCGGCGCCTATTTCACCTACGCGCTGCTGAAGCTCGGCCTGCCGGCGCTCGTCGCCGTTCTCACGGGCATGGCGCTGATGGCGCTCGCCGGCGTCGCCACCGAACGGCTCATCCTGCGGCGCATGTTGAAGGCGCAGATCGTCTCCGTCATGATGGTGACGCTCGGCCTGCTGATCTTCTTCCGCGCCTTCTGTCTGGCCATCTGGGGGCCGGACCAGATCGCCTTCCCGCAGGTCTTCCCCGCCGGCTCGATCGATTTCGCCGGCATCTTCATCACCTACAATTATCTCGCGGCCTTCGCGCTCGCCTCCACGCTCAGCGTCGCCTTTCTCCTGTTCTATCGCTACACGTCGATCGGCCTGATGCAGCGCTGCGCCGCCGACAATTCGCGCGCGGCGCTGGCCATCGGCATCCATGTCAGCAACCAGGTGTCCATCGCCTGGGCGGCGTCCGCCGCGCTGGCCGGTCTCGGCGGCACGTTGCTGGCGACGCTCGGCGGCCTCAGCCTCAATATTTCCGACATCGGCCTCATCGCCTTTCCGGTCATCGTCGTCGGCGGGCTCGAAAGCCTTGCCGGCGCGCTGATCGCCGGTTTCCTGCTCGGCATTCTCGAGGCCTTCACCGAGGGTATGCTGGCGCCGACGATCGAAGAGTTCTTGCGCAGCTTTACCAATATCCAGTCTGTCGGCGCGCTGCAGCAGGTGATCCCCTACGCGCTGCTGGTGCTGATGCTGCTCGTGCGGCCGCAAGGCATCTTCGGCCGCGCCGGCGCGGAACGGGTGTGACGCCATGACCACACGCCAAATCCTCATCGCGCTGGCCATCGCCGTGCTGTTCGCGGCGATCGGCTACAATTCCGGGCGCTTCTGGGCCTATCTGATCTACGCCGTGGCGATTGCCGGCGTCGGCGCGCTCTCGCTCAATCTGCTGATCGGCTTTTGCGGGCAGATCACCTTCGCGCAGGGCGCGCTCGTCGGCGTCGGCGCCTATGCCGCCGGCATCGCCGGCAATGCCGGCTGGGGCGGCTTCTCGCTGCTGGCCGGCGGCGTCGTCACGGCGCTCGTCAGCCTGCTGATCGGCTTGCCGGCGCTGCGCCTGCGCGGCCTCTATTTTGCGATCTCGACGCTCGCGGCGCAATTCATCCTGGTCTATCTCTTCAAGATCCTGCAGCCGCTGACCAACGGCGTGTCGGGTCTGGTGGTGAAGCCGCTGAGCCTGTTCGGCCGTCCTGTCGCGAGCGACCAGGAATACGCCGTCATCTGCGTCTTCGTCCTGTTCCTGTCGTGGCTGTTTCTTTCGCGCATCACGCGCACGGATGTCGGCCGCGCCTTCCTCGTCGTGCGCGAGAGCGAGCTCGTCGCGCGCGGCATGGGCATCGACGTGTCTCGCGCCAAGGCGCAGGCCTTTCTGCTCAGCGGCTTCTTCGCCGGCATTTGCGGCGGGCTCTTCGCCTTCACCTCGCGCCTCGCCAATCCGGAGGCCTTCGAGATCGCGCTGTCGGTCGACCAGACCGCGATGATCATCGTCGGCGGCCTCGGCTCGCTTACCGGGTCGATCATCGGCGCCGTCTTCGTGACCCTGCTGCCCGAGGCGATCGAGCGGCTCGGCGCCTTCCTGCCGGCGGCGGGCCTGGTGTCCGCCTTCCGCGAAATGGCCTTCGGCGTTCTCATCATTCTCTTCCTGCTGCTCGAGCCGCGCGGCCTCGTCGCGCTGTTCCGCCGCCTGGCGGCGCGCAGGGCGGCGAAGGGGAACGGGTCGACGCCGCGCGCCGATGCAGTCGTTCAATCGAACCGCGCCGTTCCGGCGCAAGATGGGAGGTAACAAAATGAAGAAACTGGCTCTCGGCGCGGCCGTCGCCGCACTGCTCGCCGCCGCGCCGGCGCACGCGGAGATCACGGTCTGCGCGTGGGGCACGATCACCGGACCGGATGCGCTGGTGAACGGCATGACCTACGGCACGGCGGACTATCTCAAGTATCTCAACGAGAGCAAGGGCGGCATCGCCGGCGAGAAAATCAAGGTGCTGATGCTCGACGGCCGCTACAAGCTCGACGAGGAGTTGAAAATCTATCGCCGCTGCGCCGACCAGGAGCAGGCGGTCGTCATCAACGGCTGGTCGACCGGCGCCTCCAAGGCTTTGCGCGATCAGATCCAGCAGGACGGCATTCCCTTCATTTCGGAATCCTTCGCCAGCGAAGTGCTCGATCCCGAGAAGCTGCCCTATACGTTCATCGCCGGCCCGACCTACGAGCAGCAGATGATCATCGCGCTGCGCGATCTCGCGGCCAAGGGCGGCAAGAATGTCGTGCTGATGTATAGCGACAACGAATACGGCCGCGGCCCGGTCAACGTCGTGCGCGATTCCGGCATCATCGACAAGCTCGGCCTCAAGCTCGTCGACCTCGTCGAATATCGCTACGACGCGCAGGACGTGACGGCGCAGATGCTGCGCATCAAGGCCAAGAACCCGGATCTCGTCTATGTTCAGGGCTCGACGCCGCAGCTCATCGTCGCGCTGCGCGACGCAGCCAAGGCCGGCCTGCCGACCAAGCTCTTCATGGGCAACATGTACAACATCAGCCCGGCGATCCCCGAACAGCTCGGGCCGGCGGCCGAAGGCTTCCGCGCGATCCAGACCTACGCCTTCTTCGGCGACAACATCCCCGCGATGAAGGAGATTGAGGAATACGCCAAGAAGAACGAGGTGGAGAAGAAGGACATCTACTTCATCAAGGGCTGGCTGAAGGGCAAGGTCATCGCCGCGGCCATCGAGAACGCGATCAAGAAGGCCGGCGGCAAGGTTCCCGCCGACATCAAGGCCTTCCGCAAGTCCGTGCGCGACGAGATGGAGGCGCTCAAGGACTTCGACACCGGCGGCATCACGCCTCCGTTCACCTACAAGGACCACCAGGGCTCGGTGCAGGCGCGCGTCGCCGAAATCAAGGACGGCAAGTACACGCCGGTCGGGACCTGGATCAATGCGCGCTGAGGCGAAGGCCGGCGTGACGGACAAGCCGCTGCTCAGCATCAACGGCGTGTCCGTCCACTACGACGGCGCCATCGAGGCGCTCGAACACGTGGACATGCAGGTGTCGGAGAGGGCGCTCGTCGCCCTCCTGGGCGCCAACGGCGCCGGCAAGACGACGCTGCTGAAAGCGATCGCCGGCATGTTGCAGTTCGAGCGCGGCGAGGTGACGTCGGGCGAGATCACCATCGACGGCTTTTCCTGCGGGCGCGCCCATCCCGCCGCCATCACGCGACGCGGCATCGCGCTGGTGCAGGACGGCCGCCAGTGCTTCCGCTCGATGACGGTGGCCGAGAATCTTCGCGCCGCCGCGCTGCTGAAGCCGGCGCGCTCCAGGGAAATGCTCGACCTCGTGTTCGATTATTTCCCGATGCTGCGGGAAATGAGCGCGCGCGCCGCCGGCTACCTGTCTGGCGGCCAGGCGCAGATGCTCGTCATCGCCATGGCGCTGATGGGCCAGCCGCGGCTGCTGCTGCTCGACGAGCCGAGCCTCGGCCTGTCGCCGGTCATGGTGCAATCCGTGTTCGACGCGATCGAGCGCGTGCATCGCGACCTCGGCACGAGCGTCGTCATCGCCGAGCAGACCGTGCCGCGCCTGCTCAAGATCGCGACCGACGCCTACGTGCTTTCACGCGGCCGGGTGGCGATTCATGCGCCGCCTTCCGAAGTGACGGAAGACCAGTTGCAGCGCGTCTATCTGAGCTGAGAAGCAATATGAGCAAAGTCTGGATCGAAGCCGCGCTGAACGGGCCCTGGGGCCGCGAACGCCAGCCGGGCATTCCCGTCGCCGTCGAGGAAATCGTCGCGGACGGGATCGCGGCGGCCGACGCCGGCGCGGCGATCGTGCACGTGCACGCCTACGATCCCTCGACCGGCCGCCAGCACGACACATGGGAAACCTACGCGCGCATCATCGAAGGCATTCGCGCGAAGATCGACGTCATCGTCTATCCGACCATTCCGCTCGCGGGCTCGGATTATGCGAGCGCCAATGCCCAAGCGCGCTTCGCGCATACGGCGGAGCTCGCGCGCCGCGGCCTGCTGGAATGGACGGTGTGCGATCCCGGCTCTTGCAATTTCGCGCGCTTCGACGAGGTGGGCGACGCCGGCTCCGGCTTCGTCTACCAGAATCCGATGGCCGATATTCGCGAGGGCCTGCGCATCTCGCGCGAGCACAGGCTGCATCCGGGCTACGCCATCTACGAACCGGGCTTCACGCGTCTCGGCGCGGCGCTGGCCGAAGCCGCGCCCGGCCTGCCGCAGCCGATCTATCGCTTCATGTTCTCGGACGAATTCGCCTGGGGCTTTCCGACGAAGCCGGAATATCTCGACACGCATCTGCGGCTGTTGGCCGAATGCGCGCCGGGCGCGCCCTGGATGGTCGCGGGTCTCGGCGTGGACATTCGGCCGCTGATCGGCGCCGCGGTGGAGCGCGGCGGCCATGTGCGCGTGGGCCTGGAAGACGCGCCCTGGCGCACGGAGCTGGGCAATCGCGCCTGGGTGGAAGAAGCGGCGAAGGCGATCCGCGCCGCCGGCGGCGAGCCGGCGAACGCCAAGGAAGTTCGCGCGGCGCTAGGGCGGTAATCACAAGTCCCTCCATTGCGAGCGATACTCGCAATGGAGGGCATTCTTCTTTTTGAATTGTGCCCAATATCGGCGTCAGCCGCGCGTGGTCTCGTGCCGCGCAATAAACGCCTCGATCTCCGCCAGCGTTTCTTCCGGCGCTTCCTCGGGAATGAAATGCCCGCAATCGATCGCGCGGCCCGAGACGTTGCTGGCGACCTCGCGCCAGTCGGCGAGGCAATCGAACATCTTGCCGACGACGGCGCGCGCGCCCCACAGCGTCAGCAGCGGCGTCGCGATTTTCTTGCCGCGATCGGCGCGATCGTGGTCGAGATCGATTCCGCCTGCTGCGCGATAGTCCTCGCAGGAAGCGTGGATCGCCGCGGGATCGGCGTAGCAGCGCACATATTCGTCGATCGCGGCCTTGTCGAAGCCTGAGAGATCTGCTTCCGCCCGCCCGACGCGGCCGAGCAGCAGCAGCGGCACCTGTCCCTGCAACAGGGTTTCCGGCAGCGGCGCCGGCTGCAGCATCAGGAACCAGTGATAATAGGCCGTCGCAAACGCGATATTCGTGCTTTCGAACATTTTCAGCGTCGGCGAAATGTCGAGCACGGTCAGCGTGCGGATGCGGCTCTCGTGATCGCGCGTCAGGCGGTGCGCGACGCGGCCGCCGCGGTCGTGGCCGACGAGATGAAAGGTCTCGTGGCCGAGCTTGCGCATGAGTTCGACCATGTCGAGGCCCATGGCGCGCTTCGAATAGTTGGAATGGTCGGGCAGGCCTTCCGGCTTGGAGCTGTCGCCGTAGCCGCGCAGGTCGGCGCAGATGACGCGATATTTCTTCGCAAGCTGCGGCGCGATCTTGTGCCAGCAGGCGTGCGTCTCGGGATAGCCGTGCAGCAGCAGCACGGGCTCGCCTGCGCCGCCGGCGACGTAATGGATCGTCGCGCCGCTTGTTTCGACGCGACCGCTCTCGAAACCGGGAAAGAGGCTCATGGCTTTTCCTGTCTATTGGCCGTTGCGGGCCTTCACGAAGAAATCGGCCGAGCCGACCTGTCCGCCCTTGAGCGCGATCTCGAGGCCGTCGCGATCCGCGCGTTGCGCGTGCGCGCGGCAGAGCGGCGCGCCCGGCGCGAGCGACGCGATCGCGGTCAGCGCGTCGATGCCGAGTTGCGAGGCCGCGCGGCCCGAAGTGTCGCCGCCGGATATGACGACGCGCGGCAGCTTGGCCGCCTGCAGAATATGGTCGAGGATTGCGCCGAGGCCCTCGCCGATGCGCTCGTTGGCGAGCTCGACCGCGATGCCGGAAGTTTCAACCGCCGTCTTGTAAGCGACGACCGCCGGATCGTCCGGCCCTGCCGCGCTGTGGACGAGGGCGCTTCGCCCGGCGCCGAGCTCGGCAAGCGCGACCGTTGCCGCGCGTCCGACTTCTTCCGCCCACGCGCGCGCATCGACGGCGCGCGCGGCGTCGAGGGCAATGGTGGAGAACCCATTGTCGCGGGCGCAGGCGATCTGCGACGCCGTGACGGGCGAGACGGAGCCCGACACGCAGGCGATGCGCGCAACGGGCGGCGCCTGCCGCGGCGGCGGCGCGGCGGGGATCAGCCCTGCCTTGCGCCACCATGCGGCAAGCGCGGCTTCGAGACCCTGCGACCCCAGGCAAAACCGTTGCGCGGCGCCGCTCCACACGAGGCGGCCGGCCTCGATCAGCGTCTCCTCGTCGAGAACGTCGAGCGAGATGATTTGCGCGCCGCCGGCGATCTCGGCCTTGAGATGGGCATCCGCCTCTCCACGCTTCATCGCGACGAAATCGACGAGGCCGATCCGCAATTGCGTCTGCTTCGCCAGATGGCGCGCAAGGTCGGCCTCGTCCATCGGCGTCACGGGGTGGCGCGCCATCACGGGATGACGGTCGAGGCGATGGTTCGCGCCTTGCGCGAAGGCGAAGAGATTGCCGCAGGCCTGATATCGGCCCATGCCGGGATCGGCGACGACGAGCGGCGCCCAGCCGTCGAACATGCCGGCCGCAATATCCGCCGCGCGTCCGATGGAGCCGATATGCGGCGCGGAATCGAAGGTGGAGCAGACCTTGTAATGAATGATCGGCGCGCCGGTCGCGGCCAGCAGCCGGTAGATGGCCGGCAGATGCTCGTCCATCCACGCCGGGCTTTTCGCGCGCGAGATCCCGGCGATCCCGATCGCGCGGTAGCGCGCGAAGGCCGCGAGCCGTTCGGGCGTCGGCTCGGAAAGAAACAGAACCGTCTCGACGCCGGCGAAGGCGGTCGCTTCCATGGCCGCGGAGGAGCCGGTGAAATCGTCGCCATAGAAAGCGATCAAGGGCCCTTGCGGCAGCGCGCGCCCGCTCATGCCGCCATGTCCAGCGCCTGGCGCAGGTTCGGCCGGTTGCGCGCGAAATCGTCGAGCGGCACGCCCTCGATCGCGGCCTGCCAGGCCTCCTGCATGGCGGCGACGCCGGCGGCCGCGCCCTGCGGATGCGCCATGATGCCGCCGCCGGCCGTCACGATCAGGTCGGCGGAGCCGAGGCCCTGATAGGTCGCCGGCGCCTGCCGCGCCGTCTGCGCGGAAGAGAATACGGGCATGACCGCGCAGGGCTTCGAGTCGAACATCGGCGCCAGGCATTCGCGCGCCGACGCGATGCAGCTTGCGTCGTCCTCCGCGAATTTGTTGCCGAGGCCATTGACGTGCATGTGATCAGCGCCGGCGAGGCGCCAGATCTTCTGCCAGGCGATGTAAGACCAGCCGAGCATCGGATGGCGCGAGAGATAGCCCCAGCCGTTGCGGTGCGCGTGGATCGGCAATTGCCCGAAGCGCGCAAGTTCGATCATGCCGACAAGGCCGACGGAGTTGAGGCTCGCCATCATGCAGGTCGCGCCGTGCTTCAGCAGCGTATCGTGCCGACGACGCATCTGGTCGAGATCGCCGGTCAGATTGAAGGCGTACATCGTCTTCTTGCCGGTCCTCTGCGCATGGCGGTCGATCGTCTGCATGACGGCCGCGACACGCGCGTCGAACGGGCAGGCCGGGCCGTCCGACTGCAATTCGTCATCCTTGATGAAATCGATGCCGGCGCTGCAGAGTTCATCGACAAGCGCGGCCGTCTCCC
>WBZM01001963.1_pt1 | contig 18601 bp, 13 predicted proteins | sample 5204271 | NCBI WGS metagenome assembly WBZM01 (sample SAMN12344346, study PRJNA552823) | activated sludge metagenome | biome: Activated sludge suspended growth; feature: Nitrification reactor; material: Wastewater; isolation source: activated sludge from nitrification reactor of wastewater...
CGTCGATCAGCACGCCTTCGTGGTTCGACTGCATGATCCGCAGTTGCGTGCCGGTCTTGGTGGCCTGTTCGACCAACGCCTCGTTGATTTCGGCCAGCGTCCAGCGGCCGTAGACCTCGGGCTCGCGTTGGCCCAGCAGGTTCAGGTTCGGTCCGTGTAGGACTAGAATGCGCATGTCAGTGTTCAGGGTTCAGTGTTCAGTAAGAAGCTACCACCATTGTAGAAGACCTACTGCCAACTGAAAACTGAAAACTGAAAACTGACCACTTCTTACACCCGGCACGCCTCCAATACCTCCAACACCGCGCCCGGGGGCACGTCGGCGCGGACGAACACGTCGCCGATGTCGTGAAGCAGGATGAACCGCAGGCGGCCGGCCTCCTTCTTCTTGTCGCTGCCCATTGCGGCATAGAGCGCCGCCGGGTCGAGTGCGGGCGGGATGTGGGTGGGCAGGCCAAGCCGGGCCAGGACCGCCTCCACCAGCCGGGGCAGCGACGGACTGCATTCCTCCAGCGCGGCCGACAGCCGCGCCGCGGCGACCAGTCCCATCGCCACCGCGTCCCCGTGGCGAACGGCGTAGCCCGATACCTGCTCGATGGCGTGGGCGAAGGTGTGGCCCAGGTTCAGCACTGCCCGCCGCCCCACCTCAAACGGGTCCTCCTCGATCACGTCGCGTTTCACCCGAATGGCGCGGACGAGCAGCGACTGCAAGTCGGCGCGCAGCAGGCGGTCGCTCGCCAGATGCCGCGGATCGATGTGCCACTCTTCCATCATCAGCCGCTGCCACAGCAAGGGGTCGGCGATCAGTCCGTGCTTGGCGACCTCGGCCAGTCCGGCGGTGAACTCCGCCGCGGGTAAGGTCACCAGTGTCGCCACATCGGCCACCACCGCGCGTGGCTGCTTGAACGCGCCGACCAGGTTCTTGCCCTGCGGCAGGTCGACACCGGTCTTGCCGCCGATGCTGGCGTCGACCATCGCCAGCAGGCTTGTCGGGCAGAGGACCAAGTCCACCCCGCGCAAGTAGCTGGCGGCAACGAAGCCGGCCACGTCGCCAACGACGCCGCCGCCCAGGGCAACGATAGTTCCCTGACGGTCCAGTCCGGCGGCCAGCAGACCCTCGTAGAGCGCCCGCACGGTGTCGAGTGTCTTGTGGCGCTCGCCGGCGGGCATGGTCAGCACGGGCCAGTCACCCAACTTGGCTGCGTGGCGTGGCCCGACCTCGTTGTCGGTGATGACGATAGCCGGGCCGCTAACCCCGGCGATGGCCAGCGCCTTGCCCAGCAGCCCTTCGCCCACAACCACGTCATAGCCGCCTGTCGGGTGGCGGACGGGTAGCGTATCGCGCAGACCACCGCCCAGGGCTTTGGACATCTCCTCGGCGACCTGCTCGGCCGTTTTGCCATCCGTGCTGATCTCGCGGAAGCGGGCGTAAGCGGGAGCGCGCTGCTGGAGCAGCAGCCGGACGCGGCGCTCGGCATCGGGCACGTCGAGCAACGGTCGCTTGGCGTCTTCGGCGGCCACGCGGGCCAGAATCTCCTCCGGCGCAGCGGTCAGGCAGAAGACCGGCCCGGTCTGGCCGAGCGTCAGGGCATTATCGGGGTCGAGCATCAGCCGGCCGCCGGTGGCGATGACGAGCCCGCGCCGCGCCGCCAGTTCCCCGGCCACGTCCGCTTCCATCTCCCGGAAGCGCGCCTCGCCCGCGTCGCGGAAAAGATCGGCAATGGACTTGCCGGCGCGGGCGACGATGACCTCGTCGGTGTCGACGAACGAGCGGCCCAGGCGTTCCGCCAGCCGTCGTCCGGCCGTCGTCTTGCCCGTGCCCATGAAGCCGGTCAGGATGATATTGTCGGGGGCGGGCGGCATATCGTCGCTCATCGGTCGCCTATTATCCACCATTTCGTCGGGCAACGGGAACCAATTCGCCAAGGCCGGCGTCTATGTCACAGGTTCGAACAGAATCCAAAGGAGTTATGAGATGAATAACAAGAAGAGTTTGATCACCGTCTTGTTCGTACTGTTGATGGGGCTGGCGCTGGCGGCGTGCAATGCGGCCACCCCGGCGCAGACGGCCGCTCCCGGCCAGCAGGTCGGCGAAGTCGTTAACACCGGCGGCATCACCGTCGTCGGCCAGGGCACCGCCTACGGCCAGCCCGACCAGGCGACCGTCGTCGTCGGCGTCGATAGCTTTGCCCCGACGGTCGCCGAGGCAACGGCGCAGAACCAGACGACGCTCGATAACGTCATGGCCGCACTGGCCGCCGCCGGCATCGCCGACGAGGACGTCCAGACGACCAACTATTCCCTCTACGCCGAGCAGATCTACGGCGACAAGGGGCCGGAAGGGATCGCCGGGTATCGCGTCAGCAACCAGGTGAACGTCAAGATTCGCGACATCTCGCTGGTGGGCGACGTGCTGGGCGCGGTGACCGAGGCCGGGGCCAACGCTATCTACGGCGTCAACTTCTCCGTGGCCGATCCGGCCGCGCTGGAAGCCGAAGCCCGCGCCAAGGCGATGGAAGACGCCGCCAAGCGCGCCGCGTCGCTGGCCGAACTGGGCAACGTGACGCTGGGCCAGGTGAAGGTCATCAGCGAGGTCGTGGGCCAGCCGGTCATGCCGCTCGGCATGGGTGGTGGTGGGGTGGCGATGGAACAGGCCGCTTCCGTCCCCGGCATCTCCCCCGGGCAGCTCAGCTACCAGGTGCAGGTGCAGGTGACGTACAATATTCAGTAGTTGATAGTTGTCAGTAGGTCAGTGAGCCAGTAGGTCAGTCGGTCAGTTCTTTCGACTGACCCACTGACCTACTGATCCACTGACCTACTCGCTTACTGACAACTGACAACAAACAACTAACAACTGCCAACTACTCCTCCCCCGTCAACCCCGCCAGCAACAGGTGCAGCGCCGTCAGCAGATCGGCCTGCCCTGTTTTTGCTTCCACGTCGATCTCCAGCAGCCGCCGGTAGATATGCTCCAGTTGGGCCAGGCTGAAGCCGCGCGCCTGGCGAGCCAGCTTCTCGGCCACGAACGGCCGCTGCTTGAGTTGTTCCGCGATTCCCGCGGGGCGCTGGCCCGCGTCGAGCAGCGACCGGGTCTGGAGGAGCAGCCGGAACTGGCGGATGAACATCGAGAAAAGGTAGAACGGGTCGGCCCCCTCGTCGAGCTTGTGCTGAAACAGCCGGGCCGCCTGGGCTGGCTGGCGGTTGCCCAGCGCGTCCACCAGGTCGAAGATGCTGGCCTCGGCGGCGTAGGGCGAAAGCAGCGCCACATCGCCGGCCTCGATTGTCCCCCCCGGCCCGGCGTAGAGCGCCAGCTTGTCGATCTCGTTCCGCAGCGCCAGCAGGTCGCTGCCGACGTTGGCCGCCAGCAGTTGCACCGCCTGGGGCGCAATATGACCGCCGCTCTCCTCGACATGCTGGCGAATCCAGCGATCGAGTTCGCCACCCTCTGGCAGGTCGAACCGCTTGACGTGGCCGGCCTTCGCCTTGCCGGCCAGCTTGACGATGCGATGGCTGTCGGGCAGGTTGTCTCCTTCCAAGAAAAAGAGCCGCGTCGTCTCCGGCAAGTTCGGCAGGTAGTCTTCCAGCTTATCGAGGAATGCCTTGTCCGGCGACGAGGCAAATAGGTTCTCGATAATTACCACCCGCACGCGCGACAGAAAAGGCATCGCGTCGCACGCGCCCTGCAACTCGGCGAAGGTGACCTTGCCGCCCAGCCGCGTCGTGTTCAGCGACAACATCTCCGGGTCGCCCTGCTTGGCCAGCAGCCCGCTCAGAAACTCCTGCCGCGAGTAGGCGTCCTTGCCGTGGAACAAGTAAAACATTCCGAGTTACGAGATACGAGTTACGAGATACGAGTTCTGAGGTTTCTCGACTGACCTACTGACCACTGACCTACTTCTTACTGCTCCCCTCCGCTCGTCCGCACAAAATACGCCTTCGGCGGCATCTCGCGGTTGGCGGCGGTCAGGAGGAGGTGGAAGAGGCGGGTGACCAGCGACGGGGCGACGGGGCGGATGGAGGTGACCGCCAGGTCGCCGATGTCGCCGTCGACGGTGTAGCGCTCCTGAAGGGTGATGCCCAGCGGGCGGCCGACGATGAGGGCCACGACGACGGCGAGAATGGCATTGGGCAGGCCCTCGAGCCCCGCCCCCTTGCGGCGACCGCCCTCGCGCCATGTCTCCAGGGCAAAGACGGCATAGGCGGCCAGCGCCGCCAGCGTCGCCGTCGTCACCAGCACCGTGCCGCAGTTGGGGTGGACGGCCAGCTGCCGCTCGCCGCCGCGCAGCCGGCGGTGGGCCTCCGCCACGGCCGCGGCTACTTCGTCCTCGCCCACGTCGCCGTAGATGTTCAGGTGGAAGCCGCGGTGGTCGGAGTTGCCCTGGGCGCTGAAGCGCTTGTGCTTCTCCGACAGGACGTGGATGGTGGCGTGCTCCAGGCCGTGGTTGCGGCGGATGCGCGAGATGATACTTGTAGTCATCGTATGCTCCTTCCCCAAGCTCAGGGGCGCGGCTTAGTGGGCGGCACGATAATTGTGATGTCCACTAGGCGCCATCCTTCCGCTTGTCTGACAAGCGTTGCCTCAAACGTGCCCATATAGCGTTCTTCATACCACATTCGGCCGATAGCCCCCACTTGTGCGGCATCGCCCGTACTCGGTCGGGGCATGGCAAGCGGCCCAAAGCTGTCGAGGTCCGTACGCCGATAGCCGTCAAAGGTGACGGCGCGCTCGTCGGCAAGCATGGCCCGAAGTTGCTCCTGCCCAAGAGGCTTGTATTCGGGATCGGCCAACTTAGCAGCGGCCGAATCCACGTCGCCGGTCGCCATGTCTTGCATGAATGCATCCAATGTCTCGACGATAGCCTCGCGTTCTGACTCGACGGCGTTACTGGCATCGTCGAAGGAGGGTGCATCTCCCTCGTTAGGCTAACACAGGGTGTGGTCAAACACAACCGGTGTCGATAACGAAAAGACCCGGGCCAAAGTCCCAGGTCTCTTGATGCTCGATGTTCTGGAAGAGAGGGCCTTCTATCCAACCAGTCGCGCGTTCAGCACGATCTCCGGCCCGCCGGCCAGCGCCTTGGACACCGGGCACTTCACCTTCGCCTCCTCGGCGTATTCCAGGAACTTGGCCTCCTCCACGCCGGGCACGTCGGCCGCGACGTCGAGGACGATGCGGGTGATAGTCGGGCCGTCCTCCAGGTGGACGTCGGCGCGGGTGTCGATCTGCGCCGGCGGAACGCCGTTGCGAGTCAGTACGGCGGAAAGGAACATGGTGTAGCAGCCGGCATGGGCCGCGCCGATAAGTTCTTCCGGGTTAACGCCGCCGCCGTCGGCGAAGCGGTCGGCCCAGGTGTAGGGGCCCTCATACGCGCCGCTCTCCAGCTTCAGCGAGCCGGCGCCTTCCTTGAGCGTGCCCTGCCATTGGGCCTCTGCGTGACGAATAGCCATGAAAGTCAGTCTCCTCGTTAAGGTTTGGTTGGAGTATGGCGGCAGGAGCCGCCTGATGAGTTTAGCCAGACGAAGGACGTGGTGACAAGGGCCTGTTTTTGTACCGCGCACGTTGCTCATCGCGGCTTACAGCGCCAGACTCAATTCGATAACCGTCGCCTGATCCTGCGGCCATCTTTCAACCTCGTCGCGTTCCCGATCGCCGCGGCCGCGCGCTCCGGCCGCGATAGCTGGGCGCTTCGATGACGAAGAACGTGCAGCGCTGGCCGTCGAGCATCCGCGAGGCCAGCCGCGGGTCGAGTTGCTCGATGGGCGTGGCGGTGGTGATGACCGTCGCCAGCCGGGCGTTGTAGCGGTAGTTGAACAACTGGTAGAGCTTCTCGCGCGCCCAGGCGGTGGCACTCTCCGTGCCCAAGTCGTCCAGCACCAGCAGCGGCGCGCTCTTCACCTCGTCGAAGCGCTTGTCCAGCCGAACGTTGCTGCTGGGATTGAACGACGCCCGCAGGTGATCGAGCAGGTCGGGCACGACGACGAACAGCACCGGCTCGCCGGCGTTGGCGCGGTAGTTGGCGATGGCCGCCGCCAGGTGGGTCTTGCCGTTGCCGTAGGCCACGCTGTTGAAGACCAGCCAGTCCTTCGGGTCTTCGGCGAAAGCCACGGCCAACTCCAGCGCCCGGCGCAGGTTGTCCCCCTGCGGCCGCGGTAGTTCGCTCTCGCGCAGGTCGAACGTCTCGAACGTCTTGTCAGCGTGGAAGCTCAGCGTTGACAGGTCTGACTGATCTTCGCCGACCCCGGCGCGGCGGAAGTCGGGCGCCTTGATGTGAATGATCTGCGACAGGCCGGGATCGACCATGCGCGAGCGCACCCGAATCTCAATCGCCTCCAGGTCCAAGTTTGTGGTGATGACCGTCGATAGCTTGGCATTGTAGCGAAAGTTAAGGATCTGGTACAGCTTCTCCTGCGCCCACTCGCTGTTGCTCTGCGTGCCCAGGTCGTCGAGGATGAGCAACGGGCTGCTGCGCACCTGGTCAAAGCGCTCGTCGTAGCTGACGGTCGAGTCCGGGTTGAACGTCGCCCGCAGGTGGTCGAGCAAATCGGGCGTGTTGACGAACAATACCGGGTGGCCCAACCCCAGCCGGTAGTTGGCGATGGCCGCTGCCAGGTGGGTCTTGCCGCAGCCGTAGCCGCCCTTGAGCACCAGCCAGCCCTGGGGCGATTGGGCATACTCGGCCGCCCGATCGTAGGCGATCTTCAGGTTGCGCTGCCGGTCGGATGTCAGGCCGTGCCCCTCCGGGAGGAAACTTTCAAAGGTGCAATGCTCCAGCGCGCCGATCTGGCTGAGGCGGAGCAGGCTGTCCTGGCGGGTCGCTTCCTGCTCGGCCGCGCGGCAGGTGCAGACCACGGCCCGACCGAAGCCCGGCTCATCGGGCCCGACGGCGGGCACGACATAGCCCAGACCGCCGCAGAAGGGGCAGTCGGGCTTGCCGATGCCCCCGTCGTCGCGCGGCGCGTTTGGCTGCGGCTCGCGCGCCTTAGCGTTGGACGACGTCGTCATACTCGGACGGAATTTGCCGTTGGAGGTTCCGTTGAGAATCTCGTTGACCGAGCGCATCTTTTCTCCCCTCAGTGCGCCAGCGCTCCAGGATGGACTGGATGTAGCGCCAGCGCCGGACGTTGTTGGTGACGGCCAGCTTGATCGCCTCCTCGATCCAGCGCGGCGGGTAGGTTTTTTCCGCCTCGCGCAGCTCTTCGGCGATGATCGGCGTCAGCGCGCCGATGTTCTGCTCGTAGAGGACGAAGATGTTCGGCCGCTCGATGAGCAGGGTGATCGGCTGCTCGTCGTCGGGCGACGGCCGCCATTCGCCGCGGCTGATACCCTCGACGGCGGCCCGCCCCTTCTCAGTGTTCAGGAAATACAACTCCATCTGCCCCTCAGCGCCCTCCACGTTGACCTTGAGGAAGGTGCCGCGAGCCACGGCGCGTTCGATGCCGTCCCCCAGCGCGTCGACGCCGCTCTGAATGGTTGGCCCGCCCATCGCCTTGAGCAGGACGGGGTCATTCATGAAGTCTGTCAGTCGCAGATAGCGCACCGCGCCCTCGCGCTGGCCCAGCGCCCAGAAGGCGTAGAGCGTGACCTTGAGTTCGGCGATGTTGTCGATGATGGGCAGCAGGTCGCTGAAGAACAGGTTGGGCAGGGGCGTTGTGCGCTGCTTCCCCTCCGGGAAGCCGGCGAAGCCCTGCATGGAAGCCCTACTGGTCATCGTCAGAATCCTTTGAGATACGAAATACGAGGTACGAGATACGAGTGAGGAGCGCCGCCTTCTGAACTCGTATCTCGTATCTCGTATTTCGTATCTACAACTCGACCTCCTTGAACTGGAGGTTGCGGAAGGTAGCCAATTTGCCGTGCCAGAACAGGTCAATGGAGCCGGTCGGCCCGTTGCGGTGCTTGGCAACGTTGACCTCGGCGATATTGGGCCGCTCGGAGTTCTCGGGATTGTAGTAGTCGTCGCGGTAGATGAACATAACGACGTCCGCGTCTTGCTCGATGGAGCCCGAATCGCGCAGGTCGGACAGCTGCGGCCGCTTATTCTGCCGCGTCTCCACGGCCCGGCTGAGCTGCGCGGCGGCCAGCACAGGCACATCCAGCTCGCGGGCCAGGCCCTTCAGCTCGCGCGAGATCTCGCTGACCTCTTGCACGCGGTTGTTCGACTGGTGCTCGGCCTGCATCAGCTGCAAATAGTCGATCATGATCAGGTCGAGGCCGTGCTCGGCGTAGAGGCGGCGGCACTTCGTCCGGAGTTGCATGGGCGAGATGGAGGGCGTGTCGTCGATGAAGATGCGCGTCTCCGACAGGCGGCCGAGCGCCTCCAGAAAGATGGCCCACTCGTGGTCGGCCAGGTCGCCGCGCCGCAGCCGCTGCGAGTCGATGCGCGTCTCGGCGGCGATCATGCGCTGGAGCAGTTGTTCGCCCGACATTTCCAGATTGAACATTGCCACGCGCTTGTCGTAGCGCCGCGCGGCGTTGAGGGCGATGGCGTTCTGAAGCGCGGTCTTGCCCATGCCCGGCCGCGCGGCGATGATGATGAGGTCGCTCTTGTTCAGCCCGCTCAGCATCCGGTCCAGGTCAGTGAAGCCAGTGGGGATACCGATGAACTCGTCGCCGCGCTCGCGCAGCAGCTCCATCCGCTCCAGGTAGGCCCCGGCGATGTCGCGGACGGGTTGCAGGTCGCGCGTGGTGCGCTGCTCGCTAATGCTGAACAGGGTGTGCTCGGAGCGGTCGAGGACAACGTTGATGTCCTCGGCCTCGTTGTAGGCCAGCTTGGCGATGGAACCGGCGGCGAGGATGAGCTTGCGCCGGATGGAGGCGGCCTCGACCATGCGGCCGTAGGCCTCGACGTTGATCGACGTCGGCACGGCATTGAGCAGGTTGATGATCGACGATTCGCCGCCGATCTCTTCCAGGCGTTCCTGCCGCCGCAACTCCTCGATAAGCGTCACCACGTCCAGCGGCACACGCTGCTCGCTGAGTGACAAGATGGACTCGTAGATCCAGCGGTTCTGGGCGCGATAGAAGGCGTCGGCTTTCAGGAAGTTGGAAACCTCGAATATCGCATCGGGGTCGATGAGCAGCGAGCCGAGGACGGCCTCCTCCGCTTCAACGCTGTGGGGCGGCAGACGTTCTTCTATCGTGTCCATGGCCTATAAGTTAGAAACCGAGTTTCTTCGGAGAAACTCGGTTTCTATTTGAGCTTCGGCGAAGGGTTCTTCGGCGAAGGGCAGTTCGTGCAGTATGACCCCGCACTTCGCTTTTAGGGCCTGTCTTCTTCGTCGAAGTCGTCAAAATCAAGCGTGTCCAGGAAGTCGCTGAAAGCATCTAGCTTGCCGACCGCGCCTTCGCCGCCGCCTTCGCTCTTAGACGCTTCCTGCAGGTCAGGTTCCGGCTCGACTCCGGCGACGTCCATGACTTCCTCGGCGATGAAGATCGGCACCTTGGCCCGCACGGCCAGGGCGATGGCGTCGGACGGCCGGCAGTCGATCTCACGCGGCTCCCGCTCGCCCTCGATGTTGATGAACAGGCGGGCATGGAAGACGCTTTCGTTCAGTTCCTTGATCAGAACGTGGGAGACAGTGCCCCCCAGTTCGCTGATAACGTTCTTGAGCAGGTCCTGGGTCAACGGCCGCGCCACTTTCACGTCCTGCAACTCGATGGTGATCGCGTCGGCCTCGCATGGGCCGATCCAGATGGGAAGCTGGCGGTCGCTGTCCACCTCGCGCAGCAGCACGATGCGGTGTTGAGAAACGAGACTGATGCGGATGCTGTCGATCACAACCTCGATCATGGACAACCCTCAAGCGTTCGCTAGGCTCCACGCGGCGCGGGGCCCGATATGGGGGTAATTGTAGCACACATCGGCGGCGGGCCAAGAGGACGGCGGACGATGGACCACGGACCACGGCCGGAAGGGGATGCGGGGGCAGTGAATTAGCGGGTCAGTGGGTCGTTGTCAGGCCGTCACCATTCGCTGACCCCTGGAACCTGGAACCTGGAACCTTCTTGCCGTGGTCTGTCGTCTGTCGTCCGACGCCCGCTCAGTGCGACAAAATCACCCAGTTCTGCCCCCGCTGCTCCATGAGCAGCGGCGTGAGCTGGATGCGGGGGGCCTGGGTGGCGATGGCGCGGGCCGTCTCGCCCATCAGATCGACGGATTGCAACTCGTAGCCGTACTCCGACGCCGCGCGGACGATGCGCACGTAGGCTGTCGCCATCGGGTCGATGACCGCCCCGTTGTTGTTCAGGATGTTGTCCACGCTGTCGAGGATGACGTTGGCCCGGGAGTAATCGCCGGCGCGCGCCGCGGCGTCGGCCGCCGTCAGCATCACTTCCAGCGTGACGTTCATCTCCCCTTCCGGCCGCCGCGTCAGGTCGGCCGGGTTGCCGAACTCGCGCACTTGCGTCGGGTGGGGCAGCCACGCGCTGAGGTAGTGGGCCGTCGGATCATACGTCTCCTGGTAGCGCCGGGCGACGTCGTAATAGCGGATCGTCGTCCGCAAGTCTTCGACGGCTACCGGATCGACCGGTGTGGTCTGCAACGTCGCCAGCCACTCCGCCTCGATCTGGGTCAGTGTCGCGCCGTAGTAGCGCTGCAAGTTCACGTCCACCGCGTCGGCCAGCGTCGGGCCATCGTCGGCCGAGACGTCGCTGTAAAACTCCTTGAACGTCGCCCAGCCGCCGCGGTCGATCAGGTAGGTGACCAGCCCGGCCGCTTCCAGGTAGCCGATCTCGTGTTGCACCGGGTAGAAGTCGTCGATCAACTGCGTCAGCGGTATGTCCTTGTCCAGCGCCACCAGCGCCGCGGCCCGCTGCTTCAGGTCTTCGGCCTTGTAATGGCCCCCGCTGACCCACACGGCCAGCCCTTCGGCCAGGAAGGAGATGCGCTGTGGGGCGAACTGCTGGTCAAGGATGTGGGTCGCCTCGTGAACCAGCAATTCGTAGACGCCGCCGCCGGCATAGCGCCGGTCGACGTAGGACACGACCATGTCCGTGCCGGCGAAGCCGCCCTGGCCCACGATGCGGTCGATGAAGTAGACGTGGAGCTTCTGACTGGGCTGGACGGTCAGCCGGTCAGCCGCCTGCTGGACGGCCGATTCGAGCAAGGGGGACAGCGTCGCCAGGTCGCGCGCCGCGGCCGTGCCGCTGACCACGTGAACGACGCAGCAGTTGAGCTCGACCGTCTCCCACGTGGCGGCTATGTCACGCGCCGCCTGGCCGGTGGCGACCACGACGCTGGTCGTCAGCGTGACGCGGTTGTTCGTGGCGTCCTCGTCGCCGGTCTGGATGGCGTCGGCCGGGTCGAGCACTACCTCGAGGGTGTGGTCGCCCGCCAGGCCGGTTGTGTCCCAGGCCCACTCATAGACGCCCTCGGCCTGGCCGTTCCAGTTGCGCCGGTCGAGCGGCCCGCCGGCGATTTGCTGGCCGTCGACAAAGATGGCGACGCTGACGTCGTTGACGTTGAGTCCGCCGGGCACGTGGGGCAGTAGCTGGAAGGTGACTTTGTCGCCGGCGTAGATGACCGGCACGGGGTAGAGAACGACGTCGGCCGCGTCGAGAGCCAGATCGGCGGCGGTGGTGTGGGCCGGGCCGGTGGTCGGCGAGGGCAGTAACTCGATCGTGGGCGGGGTTGTGGGCGTCGGCAGCGGGGTTGGCGGATCCGTCGGCGGGATGAGTGTGTCGGTCGGGGCGGCGGGCTGGGTGGCCGGGTCGGCGGCCGTGGGCGGGAGCGCCAGAGAGGCGGTGGCGGCCACGGTCGGCGACGCGCCGGCGCTGGTCTGGTGGTTGCATGCCGCCAAACCCAGCGTCGCCAGGGCCAGCAGGAGAAGCGCGTACCGCTGCATCACCTGTGACTGTAGACGATGTCGGAAGCGAAGACTGAACGCCACGTTTATGTTTAGCCTACCCTTCGTATTCTATACGCCAACGCAGAACTGAACGTCACAGGTGAAGGGACATTTACTCAGTATTAAGCTGTGGTGGATGGTGTAACTGCCCTTACCCAAGCCGGCAAACGATCGTATAATCCCAAGTCTGCGATTTTAACACACCCTGGCGCGCTCAAACAGGCGATCAAACGCTGCCTACGTTGACCGGACCGCGAGACGTTGTCTTGCCCTGAGTCGACGCGGGATGGCGTCGGCGTGGAGCGTTTCCCTGACCAATGGCCCGCGGCGCGCAACGAAACCTACCAGGAGTTGAACCATGTCCTTCCAGAACATCCAGGTTCCCGCCGGCGACAAGATCACCTATCAGAACGGCCGGTTGCAGGTTCCCGATCACCCGATTGTCGGCTTTATCGAAGGTGACGGCATTGGCGTTGACATCACCCCCGCTTCCATGATCGTATGGGATGCGGCTGTCGAGAAAGCTTACGGCGGGCGGCGCAAGATCGCCTGGATGGAGATCTATGCTGGGGAGAAGGCGGCGGAAAAGTACAACGGCAACTATATGCCCGAGGAAACCTTCGACGCCATGCGCGAGTACATCGTCGGCATCAAGGGGCCGCTGACCACCCCCATCGGCGGCGGCTTCCGCAGCCTGAACGTCACGCTGCGTCAGGTGCTCGACCTCTACGCCTGCGTCCGCCCGGTGCGCTACATCCAGGGCACCCCCAGCCCGATGAAGCATCCGGAGAAGATGAATATCGTCATCTACCGCGAGAATACCGAAGACGTCTACTCCGGCGTCGAGTGGGAGGCCAACACCGACGAAGCGCGCGCCATTATCCGTTTCATGAACGAGCAGTTGGGCAAGCACGTGCGCGAAGGTTCGGCCATCGGTATCAAGCCGGTTAGCGAGTTTGGCAGCAAGCGGCTGGTGCGCCAGGCCATCCAGTACGCGATTGACCACCGGCGGCCGTCGGTCACGCTCGTCCATAAGGGCAACATCATGAAGTTCACCGAGGGCGCGTTCAAGAACTGGGGCTACGAGGTGGCGGCGCAGGAGTTCGGCGATTTCACCGTGACCGAAGATGATCTGTGGAGCCAGTACGACGGCAAGGCGCCGGCGGGCAAGGTGGTCATCAACGACCGCATCGCCGACAACATGCTCCAGCAGATGATCACCCGGACGGACGAGTACAGCGTCCTGGCGACGCTGAACCTGAACGGGGACTACATCAGCGACGCCGCCGCCGCCCAGGTTGGCGGGTTGGGCATGGCTCCCGGCGGCAACATCGGCGACGGGCTGGCGCTGTTTGAGGCCACGCACGGCACGGCTCCCAAGTACGCCGGCAAGGATATGGTCAACCCCGGTAGCCTCATCCTGAGCGGGGCCATGATGCTGGAGTACATGGGCTGGAACGAAGCGGCCGATCTCGTCGTCGAGGCGATGGGCAAGGCCATCCAGGACAAGGTTGTGACCTACGACCTGCACCGGCAGATCGAGGGCGCGACCAAGGTCAGCACGTCGCAATTCGCCCGCGCCATCGTCGAGCGCATGTAGCGCGATTCTCCAGAATCGCGCCCGTCGCCAATATAAGACCTCTGAGGTTTGCCGCAAACCTCAGAGGTCTTTGTGTGTTGGCGCGCCTCCTAGCCGCCGCGGACGACCGGCATAAAAGTCTGCCCACCCTGTATCTGCAACAGGATTTTCTGGTCAATGACCAGCGACTCATTACCTGCCCCATCGCGGAACTGACCATAGACGGTGCACATCTCGCCGTCGGCGCAAGCCAGTTGCCACGTCTTCGTCGGCTTCAGCGGCTCCCACGGGGCACTGTCGATGCCGGCGGCCGTGTTGGCGAACCGCATCTCCACGTTGCCGCTGACGGTGAACATTCCGTCTTCCCCGGGGCCCACCAGCCCGTGGGGGATGGTGTGGGAGCCAAGCCCGGCGCCGGCCGGCCCGTCGTAGTCGCTGTCGGTATCGACGGCGTCTACGTAGAGGACGACGTTGCGCGACGTGGCGACGTCGCCGCCCTCCTTCACGGTCGGTCCGTCGATGTAGAACGCGCCCTGCGGCGGGATCGGGTCGGCGGCCGGCGTGACGGCGATGGGATCGGAGTACGTTCCCTGCGCGCCGTCCTGTCCTTCGCCGTAGAGCCGCACGTAGTACGTCTGGCCGTTCGCCAGCCCGGTCAGCAGGAAGTCGCCTTCCGCGCCAATGTCGCGGCATTGGCCCAGTTCGCCGGGCGTGGGGCTCAGGCACAGGCGCACGTTGGTATGGGTGTTGGCGCGCTGCGACCAGCCGATGGCGATCGCTGCGTTCAGGGGCCGGATGGTAATGCCTGTCACCTTGAACGCCTTGTCGTCGGCCGCCCACAGCGGATTGCGACCGCCGCGCACCTCGCTGCCGTCGCGCTCGCCGCCGCGGTCGGTGTCGTCGCGGCAGGGCGACGTGCCCAGCTCCAGTTCCTGGATGTTCAGCAACCCGTCGCCGTCCTTGTCGCCCCGCGCGTCGTTCTCGCCGACGACCAGCTCGCAGCGCTTCTCCCAGTCATCGGGCATGCCGTCGCCGTCGCTGTCCCCCTGGTGGCCGCCGTCGCCCTGCGGCCCGTCGACCCAGAAGCCGCCATTCCATTCGCGGAACAGGTTGTCGGCCGGGTTGAGCGGATCGGGGAACAGGGCCACGATGCGGACACCGTAGGAACCGCCGTGGGTTGTCAGGCTATAGGGGAAGCCGTAGATGCCGTCGCCGGCCGCGCCGTCGTTGTGGTTGCCGTCGTCCAGCAGCAGCGTAACGTCGGTTCCGCCTTCATTGGCGATGGCCGCGGCCACGGTCGCCCCGGGCAGCAGCCCCCGGTGGTCCATCAACGTCGCCACGATCGGCACCGTGTCGCCAGCCTTGGCCATGCCGTTGGTCAGGTTCAGCAGGTTGCCCTCCAGCCGGATGGGCGTCTGCACGGCCAGGTTCATGATGTAGTCGCCGGGGGTTTCGGCGTAGCGCACCCGGAAGCCCCACAAACCGGGCTCCGGCTCCTTGACGATGACCACGTCCTGGAAGGGGTCATTGCGGATGTCCCAATCGGCGGGCGTGGTCGCATTCGGCGGGCTGATGGGAATCCAGCGGTCTTGCTGGGGGTCCATGCCCGGCATCAGTAACTCAACCCAGCGGATGCCCTTGTCGTCCTCCTGCTTGCCGACCGCGGTGAACTGGAAGCTGCTGACCGACTTGTCGATGACGGCGAAGTGGGTGCTGTAGTTGGCCGTGGGCACAGCCTGGTGGAGGAAGTGGAAGATGCGCGAGGCGTCCTGGGCGTTCGTATCCAGATACTCGTTGGCGTTGGCGATGCCCAGTTGCGCCGGGTAGAAGTCGGCCGCGGTCGTGGCCCCCACGGCGTTGATCAACGCGTCCGGCGCGCCCATGGCTGTCAACTGATCTTGCGCCGCCGCCAGCGTGGCTCCGGAGCGCAGGCCGGTTCCCAGACCGGACGTCGGCACGGGGGTGTACGTGCCGCAATTTTGCGCCGCGATCTGGGCCATCAGCGCGCCGGGCGCTTCCGGGCCGAGGCCGATGGTGTCCACACAGACGCCGGCGGCCTGGAGCACGTCGCGCACGGCGGCCGTGTTGTAGAGCGGGTTGACGTTTTCCTGCCCGTCACTGAGCAGGATGATGTGGTCGGGGTTGGTGTTGCCCGGGTTCGCCAGCAGCATGTCCTTGGCGTCCAGCAGCCCCTGGCCCGTATTGGTCCAAACCAGGCGGGGAGTCACCGCGTTGACGGCTGCCTTGGCAATGGCGATGTCGCCGGGCACCGACACGTTGTTGATGCGCGCCAGGCGCACGATGTTGGCGTTGGGGCAATTACCCGTGCCGCCCGGCAGGCCACAGCCGGGTGGGTTGTCGGCCGCGCCGTGGCCGATGATGCCCAGACGGTCGCCGTTGCGCAGCAGATCAGGCAAGACCAGCCCGGCTTTCTTGGCGTTGGCCATGCGTGTGCCCTCGCCGGGCGTGTCTTCGGTCGTCATCGAGTTGGACTCGTCGAACACGTACACCGTGTCCACGTTGCCCGGATCGACGTAGAGCAGGGCGTCGTTCTCCGTGTCGCAGATGGACGTGTTGAGACATACCTCGTAGTCGACAAAAGTCGTGCCGTTCGGTTTGTTCGGCGGGATGATCGCCGCCCAGTACTCGCCCGGGCCGACCTCCTGGAAGGAGCCGGCCACCAGCGTGGCCGCGTCGCCCTCGGCGTCGAACGCCACCGTTGACGCGGCGATGCCGCTGACAGGCAGGCCGCCGCTGAGGACCTCGAACCGGGTCAGCGTGGCGATGGGGTTGTTGGGCGCGCCGACCATGGCGTGGCCGGGATTGTGCACCGGTTGCAGGATGTTGAGCGTGGGTGTGACACAGGTCGCCCGTACCTGATAGGTCATCACGCTGTCGAAGCTGACGACGTTCGCCACTAGCTGGTTGTTGGCCGGGAACCCGGCGAACAGGCGCGTGGCGTTGTCGCCGATGTGGGCCGAGCGCTGCACCGTGGGCGTTCCGGTGTTAACGGCCATGAAGTTGATGCCCACCTCGCCGCCCGCCGGCTGCGTCTCCACGTGCAGTTCTACGAACGGGCAGCCGGCCTGTGGGTTAATCCGGTAGTACTTGCCCGTCCAGTCTTCCGGCGACGACTCTACCCAGTTCTGGCTGCCGCCGGCCATGTTGACGTTTTGGGCGAACGACGGCGTGCCGGAGGGCTGATCGTCGTTGTCGGGGAAAACCAATTCGGGCTGGGCCACCGGATCGGCGTATGGGTAGGCGTAGTAGGCGGCCTCGAAATCGACGAAGGCCCATTTCTCCGTCTTGGCGCCGCCGGTCAGAGCCTGGATAGTCTCATCCATGACGAAGATGTCGTCGTGCTGATCGCACTGGCGGTAGTGCTCGTAGACGGCCTTCACGCCGAACAGCGAGTCGCCGGGCGCGCCGTTGCCGCCGTACTGCTGGATCAGGTAGCCGGCGTGGAGGTTGGTATAGTCCAGGTCGTAGTAGGAGTTGCTGCTGTCATAGGAGGACACGCTGTAGTCTGCGTCGTTGGCCGCGTTGGTGGCGTTCTTGCCCGCCCAATTGGCCCAGCCCTCGATCCAGGCGTTGCCGGCCGAGTAGAGTGGCTGGAAGTCGGCATAGCAACCGTCATTATAGGAGTACTGCGTATAGTGCTGCACTTCATGAAAGACGACGCCGTCGTCGCCCGTGCCGACGCCGTTGCTGATCATCGGCGCATCGATGCCGATATTGCAGCTGCCCGGCGAGCCCCAGTAGGCGATGCCCGACCAGCCCTTGCCGTCGCGCAACTGGATGTTCAGGACGGAACTACAGCCGTCGATATAGGGCTCGTGAGCGGTATGGCCGCCAATGGCGCTCTGGGCAAAGACCGCCTGCCACGCCTCGGCCACCGCGTCGGCCACGTCGGACGCCTGTGACTCGCCGGTAACGCCGTGGACGTACGTCTCGTCGTCCACGTCATAGCTCGTCATGTCCGTGGTATACCAGACGCGAATGATGCGGCCGTTGCCGCCGACGGTGATGTTGCGCTGGTAGCAGAGATCGAGGGTGCGGCCTTCAACCGCGGGGGCGGTGCCGCCGGTGCAGGCGGCGTCGGCGCTCAGCGGGGCCTGGACGTCGGGCGCGGCGTGAACCGCCGGCGCGCCGAAACGGGCCGTCGCGTCCGGGCCGCCGGAGCTGGCGCTGCCGCGGTTGGCGAGCAGGAATGCGCCGGCCGCCAGACCCAAACACAGGGCGACCGCCAGGACGTTGCTCCTAAAACGGTGCTGCGTCGTCATCTTTCCACCTCCGGTTTCTATTTGCGTTCAGCAATGGACAGAAAAGGAATCGCCAGAACGCCCCGGTGATGGTGTTGACGTAGGGCAAGCGCCTGGCCCAACCGACGAGAGGGACTAGTTGGCAAGGCGCAAAAGCTGCCCATTGCCGGCCGATCAATCGCCAAGTTTGTCTGCCAACGAGCGCAGTGAGGGGGAAGAGCGCGGGTTGGACTCGCCGCCTAAATCGTCGGTCGCCTTCTGTCGCCACTCGATTGCTGGGAAGCGCGGCCGGCGCAGCGAAAAACATCATAACACGGCCAATGGGCGATCACAAGACCCCCCGTACGAAATCCTCTCAGGCGTGGCGGCGAGAGCGGTGGGAACGCGGGGCACACGAGGATGACACGAAGGCGCGGAGGGACAGGGATTGGATGATTGGCTATGATTGGCCCTATGAAACAGCCGTTCCCCCTGCTGACCATCGCCGGCTCCGATTCCGGCGGCGCGGCCGGCCTCCAGGCCGACCTGAAGACGTGGGCGGCGCTGGGCGCCTATGGCATGAGCGCGCTAACGGCCGTGACCGCCCAGAACAGCGCGCGCGTCGTCGCCGTCCACTACCTGTCGCCCGAACTCATCGCTGCCCAGATCGACGCCGTGCTGTCTGACTATGGCGCGGCAGCTATTAAGACCGGGTTCCTGGGGCGGGTGGAGATTGTTGAAGTGGTGGCAGAGCGGCTGGCGTGGTGGCGCAACGGCGCGCCAGGCCGGGGCGCGCAGGACGCGGGCCGGGGCGGGTCTCGGACCCACCTCGACGCGAGGCCGATCGTCGTGGTCGATCCCGTCCTGGTCAACTACCGCGGCGAAGCCATGTTCCCGCCGGAAGTGGCTGACGCCTACCGCGAGTTGCTATTCC
>WBZM01001964.1_pt1 | contig 18594 bp, 18 predicted proteins | sample 5204271 | NCBI WGS metagenome assembly WBZM01 (sample SAMN12344346, study PRJNA552823) | activated sludge metagenome | biome: Activated sludge suspended growth; feature: Nitrification reactor; material: Wastewater; isolation source: activated sludge from nitrification reactor of wastewater...
GAAGGGCTCGACGGCAGCGGTCGCCGGCTTGTCCATCATCTCCAGGCCGGCCGGGATGATGCCGGCGGCAATGATCGCCGCCACCGCATCGCCGGCCTTGCCGACGTCGTCGAACGAGGCCATGACCACCTGTGCCAGTTCCGGCTTGGGCACCAGCCTGACCGTCACCTCGGTGACGATGCCAAGCATTCCCTCTGAGCCGATCAGCAAAGCCAGCAGCTCGTAGCCCGGCGCATCCGGCGCGGCGGAACCAATCTCGAACACCTCGCCCTCGATGCTTACGACGCGCACGCGCAGCACGTTGTGCACGGTCAGTCCGTACTTCAGGCAATGCACGCCGCCCGAGTTTTCGGCGACGTTGCCGCCGAGCGTGCAGGCGATCTGCGACGAGGGATCGGGCGCGTAATAGAGACCGAACTGGGCAGCCGCCTCGGAAACCGCGAGGTTGCGCACGCCGGGCTGGACGATGGCGGTGCGGCTGTTGCGGTCGACCTGCAAAATCCGGTTAAACCGGGCCAGCGACAGGACCACGCCCTGCGCATGCGGCATCGCCCCGCCCGACAGCCCGGTGCCGGCGCCCCGCGCAACCACCGGCACGCCGAGCTGGTGGCAGGTGCGCAGCACGTCGATCACCTGCCCTTCGCTTTCCGGCAGGCAGACGGCCAGCGGCAGCTCGCGGTAGGCGGTGAGACCGTCGCACTCGTAGGGACGCAGGTCCTCGTCGTCGACCAGCAGGCAGTGCGCCGGCAGGATCGTCCGCAGGCGCGCCGCCAGCGCCTGGCGGTCGGTGCGGAAAACGGTTTCTTCGGTCGGCATGATGACGCCTATTCTAGCCCGATGAGGACGGCGCGGAAGTCATTTACGTTGGTACGCGTCGGGCCGGTGACCAGCAGGTCGCCGAGCGCCGAAAAATAGCCCCAGGCGTCGTTGGCGGCCATGGCTTGCCGGAGATCGAGCCCGCGTTCGCCCGCCCGGCTCAGGCTGTCTGGCGCGACGAAGGCGCCGGCGTTGTCTTCGGAACCGTCGATGCCGTCGGTGTCGGCGGCCAGCGCGTGGATGCCCGGCGCGCCGTCGAGCGCCAGCGCCAGGCCGAGCAGGAACTCGGTGTTGCGCCCGCCGCGCCCTGCGCCTTCCAGCGTCACCGTCGTTTCGCCGCCCGACAGCAGCACGCACGGCTTCTCTGCCGGAAAACCGTGGCGACCGCAACTTACCGCCATGCCGGCCAGCGCCTTGCCGACCTCGCGCGCCTCGCCTTCGATGGCGTCGCCGAGGATGAGCGGCGTGATACCGAGCCGGCGCGCTTCGGCCGCCGCCGCCTCAAGCATCTGGCACGGGCTGGCGATCAGCCGGAATTCGCCTTGCGCCAGTCGTGGATCGCCCGGCTTCGGCGTTTCCATTTCGCCGGAAGCCAGCCGCGCGCGCAGGTCATCGGGGATGGCGATGCCGTAGACATCGAGCACCTTGAGCGCGTCGACCGCAGTCGTCGGGTCGCCGACAGTCGGGCCCGAGGCGATCACCGCCGGGTCGTCGCCGGGCACGTCGGAAATCGCCAGCGTCAGCACCGGGGCCGGCCAGGCGGCCAGCGCCAGCCGCCCGCCCTTGATCGCCGACAGGTGCTTGCGCACGCAGTTGATCTCGCCGATCGAAGCGCCCGACCTGAGCAGCGCCGTCGTGATCGCGCGCTTTTCGGCCAGCGTGACACCGATGGCCGGCGCCGCCAGCAGGGCCGAACCACCGCCGGAAAACAGCGCCAATACCCGGTCTGCTGCGGTCAACCCGGAAATCATGCCCAAAATGCGCACCGCCGCCGCCTCGCCCGCCGCATCCGGCACCGGGTGCGCGGCCTCGACGATCTCGATGCGCTGGCACGGCATGCCGTGCCCGTAGCGCGTGACGACCAGCCCGGCGAGCGGTCCCGACCAGTACTCCTCGACCGCCCGCGCCATCGCCGCCGAGGCCTTGCCGGCACCGATCACGATCAGCCGCCCGCCATCGTCCGGCGGCAGATGCGGCGGCACGCACGAAGCCGGATCGGCGGCCGCGATGGCGGCATCGAACAGGCGGCTGAGGATGTCGCGCGGAGTCATTGCGGCAACCAGCCGAGGCCGGCCTCGGTCGTCGTCAGCGGCTTGTATTCGCAGCCGACCCAGCCGTCGTAACCCAGCCGGTCGAGCAGGTCGAACAGGAAATGGTAATTGATCTCGCCCGTCCCCGGTTCATGGCGGCCCGGGTTGTCGGCGATCTGGATATGGCCGATGCGCCCGATATTGGCTTCCAGCGTGCGCGCCAGATCGCCGGCGGTGATCTGCGCGTGGTAGATGTCGTATTGCAGTTTGACATTGCTGCGGTCGACCGCCTCCAGCAGGCGAAAACCCTTTGCCACGTCGTCGAGCCAGTAGCCCGGCATGTCGATGCGGCTGTTGATCGGCTCGATCGTCACCGTCGCGCCGATGGTGGCGAAGCGGTCGGCGGCGAAGCGCAGGTTGGCGATGTACGTCGCTTCCAGTTCCGCCTCGCTCACCCCCGGCGGCCGCAGCCCGCCCAGGCAATGGACGCGCTCGCAGTCGAGCACCATCGCGTAGCCCAAGGCCTGCTCGACACTCTCGGCAAATTCGCCCTGACGATGCGGCAGACAGGCCAGGCCGCGCTCGCCCGCTGCCCAGTCGCCCGCCCACAGGTTGAACAGCACTTGTTCGAGATCGTTGGCGCGCAGCCATTCGGCGATGTCGAATGCGGGGTAGTCATAGGGGAAAAGGTATTCGACACCCTTGAAACCGGCCGCAGCTGCCCGCCGGAAGCGCTCGCGAAATGGCACCTCGGCGAACAGGAAACTCAGGTTGGCGGCGAACTTCGGCATGGCGGCGACAGTCTGTGAGGTGGACACCCCAGTATAATCCGCCCACTTCAACGAGGAGAGCAACGTGAGCGAAACCCAACCGGACAGCGAACGCAAGGGCAACCGCCTGTCGAAGATTGTCACCCGCACCGGCGACGCCGGCACCACAGGCCTCGGCGACGGCAGCCGCACCACCAAGGACAGCCTGCGCATCGACGCCATGGGCGAGGTCGACGAGTTGAACTCGGGCCTCGGCGTGCTGCTCTGCGAAGACCTGCCGCATTCGGTGCAGGTCGCGCTGCTCGACATCCAGAACGACCTCTTCGACCTCGGCGGCGAACTCTGCCTGCCGGGCATGGAAGTCATCAAGGATGTGCAGGTCGCCCGCCTGGAAGCGCTGGCCGAGGAATTCAACGCCAACCTGCCGATGCTCAAGGAATTCATCCTGCCCGGCGGCACCCGCGCCGCCGCGCTCGCCCACCTCAGCCGCACCGTCTGCCGCCGCGCCGAGCGCGCCATGGTCAGGCTGCACGCCGCCGAGCCGGTTTCCGACGCCGCCCGCCGCTACATCAACCGCCTCTCCGACCTGCTGTTCATCCTCGGCCGCGTTCTCAACCGCGCCGGCGGCCGTGGCGACGTGCTCTGGCAAAAGGGCAGGACCGCAACATGAGCGCCTGCGTCATCGGCCACATCACGGTCAGGGATGAAGAGAAATGGGCGCAATACCGCGCCCTGGTGCCGGCCACGCTCGCCCCGTGGGGCGCCGAGCTGCTGTTTCGCGGCAAGGTTGATTCGGTTCTCGCCGGCGCCCACCCGCACACCGACACCGTCGTCATCCGCTTCCCCGATGGCGCGGCGGTCGCCGCCTGGTACCGGTCGCCCGCCTACCAGGCGCTGATCCCGCTGCGCGAGCAGGCCGCCGACCTGGTGCTGATCAGTTCCGCCGACTGAGCCGGGGTCTGGGCGGCAATGCCTACCCAAATCACGGGCGAGGCGGGTAAGCTTGGAAAATTCATTTCCGGAGCCGACCATGAGCCAACCCAGCCTGTCCACCCTCTCGCTCACCCTCGAACAGGGCGTCGCCGAAATCCGCCTCAACCGGCCGGACAAGTCGAACGCAATGACCGACGCCATGTGGCTGGAAATCCGCGAGGCCTTCGCGTGGGTCGACGCGACCCCCGAAGTCCGGGTCGCGATCCTCGCCGGTGAAGGCAGGAATTTTTGCGCCGGCATCGATCTCGCCCTGCTCGCCGACATTCAGCGGCGCACCGCCCATCCAGACGGCGCGCGCAGTCGTGAAGCGCTGCGCCGCCTGATCCTCGACATGCAGGACTGCCTGACCAGCGTCGAGCGCTGCCGCAAGCCGGTGCTTGCCGCCATCCAGGGCGCCTGCATCGGCGGCGCCATCGATCTCGTCACCTGCTGCGACATGCGTTACGCCGCCGCCGATGCCGTCTTTTCGGTACGCGAGATCGACGTCGGCCTGGTTGCCGACGTCGGCACCCTGCAGCGCCTGCCGCGCCTGGTCCCCGAGGGGATCGCCCGCGAACTGGCGTTCACCGGGCGCAACTTCCTCGCCGACGAGGCCGAACGGATCAGCCTGATCAACCGCGTTTTTGCCTCCCCGGAGGCGTTGACCGCAGCCGTCCGTGAACTGGCGCAAACGATTGCCGCCAAGTCGCCGCTGGCGACGCGCGGGATCAAGGAAGTCATGAATTACAGCCGCGACCACTCGGTTGCCGACGGTCTCGCCTTCGTCGCCGCGTGGAATGCCGCCATGCTGCTTTCCGCCGACCTCAACGAAGCGATCACCGCCCAGCGCGAAAAGCGCCCGCCCCGTTTCGCCGACTGAGGTTCCGTCCTGCCGCCTGGATCAACCGGCCGGCCCATCCGCCACCAGCAAAGGAGCAACCCATGTTTCTGCTCAATCCGGGACACCTGGTTCGCAACTATCCCGATCAACGCTCGCGCGAGATCATGGAGAAGACCATCGGCTTCTTCGAAAGGAAAGGGCTGACGCGGCTCAAGGAAGACTACAACGGGGCGGTCTGGTATGCGGACTTCGTCGAGTTCTGCAAGCAGGAGGGCATCCTCGCTTCGCTGATGACCCCAGCCCAACAGGGCAAGGAAGGCGAAAACGCGGTTTGGGACACCTGGCGCGTCTGCGGCTTCGCCGAGATCCTCGGCTTCTACGGCCTGTGCTACTGGTACGTCTATCAGGTATCGGTGCTCGGCATCGGCCCGATCTGGATGAGCCGCAACCGGGACGCGCAGGCGCGAGCCAAGGACCTGCTCGACGACGGCCACATCTTCGCCTTTGGGCTCTCGGAAAAGGAGCACGGCGCCGACATCTACGCCTCGGACATGATCGTGACCCGCCTCGCCGACGGCAGCTACTCGGCCTCGGGCGGCAAGTACTACATCGGCAATGCGAACCAGGCGGCGATGGTGTCGGTCTTCGGCAAGATGGCCGATTCGGGCGAGTACATCTTTTTCGTCGCCGATTCGCAGCACCCGAACTACAAGCTGATCAAGAACACGGTGCATAGCCAGAACTACGTCGCCGAGTTCCACCTCGACAACTACCCGTTCACCGAAGCCGACGTCCTGCACCGGGGCGATGACGCCTGGAACGCCGCGCTCAACACGATCAACATCGGCAAGTACAACCTCGGCTGGGCATCGATCGGAATGTGCACGCACGCCTTCTACGAAGCGATCGACCATGCCGCCAATCGCCGCCTGTACGGCATGGCAGTCACCGACTTCCCGCACGTCAGGCAGTTGTTCACCGATGCCTACACCCGCCTGGTGGCGATGAAGCTGTTCGCGCTGCGGGCGGCCGACTACATGAAGAGCGCCTCGCCCGCAGACCGCCGCTACCTGCTGTTCAACCCGATGGTCAAGATGAAGGTGACGACCCAGGGCGAGGAGGTCATCAACCTGCTGTGGGACGTCATCGCCGCCAAGGGGTTCGAGAAGGAGCCGTATTTCTCGATGGCCGCCGCCGACATCCGCTGCCTGCCCAAGCTCGAAGGCACGGTGCATGTGAATATGGCGCTGATCGTCAAGTTCATGGCCAATTACTTCTTCGCCCCGGCCGAATACCCGGAAATCCCCCGGCGCGACGACGGCGCCAACGACGATTTCCTGTTCGCCCAGGGACCGACCAGGGGCCTGGGCGCGGTCAGGTTCCACGACTACCGCATCGCCTACGACAGCCACGACCTGCCCAACCTGAACGTGTTCAAGGAGCAGATCGCCCTTTTCAGGGAGATGGCCCTGCTGGCGCCGCCGACCAAGGCGCAGGCCAGCGACATCGACTTCCTGCTGACCGCCGGCGAGATGTTCACGCTCGTCGTGTACGGCCAACTCATCCTCGAGAACGCACGGATCTACCAGGTCGAAAGCGAAGTGCTCGACCAGATCTTCGACTTCATGGTGCGCGATTTCTCGAAGTTCGCGCTGCAGATGTACTCCAAGCCCAGCAGCAGCGAAGGCCAGATGGCGCAGTGCCTGAAGATGATCAGGAAGCCGGTGGTCGACGACCTGCGCTACGGCAAGGTCTGGTCGGAGCACGTGCTGAAGATGAAGGACCAGTACCGCATGCCGAAGTAGAATCACGGCAGCGCCTGGCCGGGATCGCCTGGTCCCGGTCGCTGCTTTGTCGCCGAACGCCGGCGCGATCCCTTGCGGCAATGACCGGCGCCAGTCATGCAACAGTACCGGGCCGCCGGAGCGCAAGAGGCGATGAGGGCAAGAGGCATTGACGGCCGACAGCGTTCGGCAGCATGATCACAACCGCGCTGGAGCAAATGAAGAGGCCCGCGCGAGGGAGAGAGATGAGCGAGAAAGAGAACAGCCTGGCAGCGATCCGGGCAACCGGCAGCGACCTGATCGAGATACTCGGCCAGTCGCGGCTCTTTCGCGACGTGCCCCTGGACACGATTGCGCACCTGTTGCTGGACTGCGAAGAACTGACCGTCCGCACCGACGAAATACTGCTCTCGCGCAATGCGCCGAACGGGAGCATCTATGTCATCCTCACCGGTCGCGTCAGCGTACACCTGACTGACCCTGACGACGAGCCCGCATCCTACATCGGCGTCGGAGAATGCGCCGGCGAGATGTCGGTAATCGACGGCAACGTGGTGTCGGCCGATGTCATTGCCAGGGAGGACACCCGTGTCTTGCGGATTTCGCAGGACGTCCTCTGGGCAATGGTCGACATCTCGCATGCCATTGCGCGCAACCTCCTCTACATCCTGTCGACCCGGGTGCGCTATGGCAACGAGCTGTTCATTCGCAACATGCGCACGCAGCGCGTCCTCGAACTGGCAGCGACCGTCGATGCCCTGACCGGCATCAATAACCGCGGCTGGATGGAACATACCTTCCCGCGGGTGATGGCGCGCTGTGCCGACGGGGGCCGCTCGTTCTGCTGCCTGCTGATCGACATCGACAGCTTCAAGCGGCTCAACGACACGTGGGGACACGTTGCCGGGGATCAGGCGCTGGCTGCGGTCGCCGCATCGCTCCTCAACAACATCAGGCCGGAGGATCTGCTGGCGCGTTTCGGTGGCGAGGAATTCGTGATCGGCTTGCCGAACACCGGGCTGGACGAGGCCTTCATCGTCGCCGAGCGCGTGCGTCGCGCGATCGAGTTCCTGCCCATGGGCTTCCGGCGCGGCGAAGACCTGCCGCACCTGACGATATCGATCGGCATCGGCCGCATGCAGCCGGGGCAAACATTGCCGGGGTTGATCACCGCCGCCGACGAAGCGCTCTACCGGGCGAAAAGTGGCGGACGCAACCGGGTCATGCTTTAGCCGGATCTCCGCGGCAACCGGATTTCAAAAGTGAAGGGTTGCGGAAATCCGGACATCCTGTCGGATACGCATGGACGACTTCGATCCCCACCCGACCTCCGAGATTCCGCGACGGCCCGTCAAGGGGCGCGGCGCGCCGGGAAATGTCGCGCATCGCTTCAGCACCGAGACGCGCCATGCGGAGGATGACGGCTGGGAGCCAGCCGCACCGTCGAACCCGCGTACACGCCTGCTGGTCGACCGCGCAAGGTCGATCATCAGCCGCAACGAGTCACCCGATATCGGTTTCGACCAGTCGGTGAATCCCTATCGCGGCTGCGAACACGGTTGCATCTATTGTTACGCCCGCCCGACACACGCTTTCCTGGGACTCTCCCCCGGACTCGATTTCGAAACCCAGATTTTCATGAAGCCGGATGCTCCGCGCCTGTTGCGCGAGGAGTTGGGCCACCCGGACTACGTCTGTTCCACCATCGCGCTCGGCACCGTCACCGATGCCTATCAGCCGTTCGAGCGCAAGGAGAGACTGACGCGGGCACTGCTTGAAATCTTTCTGGAAACCAGCCATCCGGTGTCGGTGGTCACCAAGTCGTCGCTGATCGTTCGTGACCTCGACCTCTGGGTCAGGCTCGCGGAGAACAGGCTGGCACACGTCGGCATTTCCCTGACCACGCTCGACGGCGGACTCGCCCGCCAGCTTGAACCGCGGGCCAGCGCCCCGCAGGCTCGGCTGGAGGCCATGCGCCTGTTGGCCGACGCCGGCGTCCCCGTCTCGGCATTCGTCTCGCCGCTGATACCCGGCCTCAACGACCGGGAACTCGAAAAATTGCTGGCGGCAGCCCGCGACCACGGGGCCACCAGCGCAGGCTACACGCTGCTTCGTCTGCCGCACGAAGTGGCCGGACTGTTCCGCGAGTGGCTGGACGCGCATGCTCCGGAAAAGGCCTCGCGCATCATGTCGGTGCTCTATGACCTGCGCGGCGGGCGCGCCAACGACCCCGGCTTCGGCAGCCGCATGAAGGGCCTCGGGCACTACGCCGACCTTATCCGTCAGCGCTTCGAGCTCGCCTGCCGCCGCCTCGACCTCGCCCGGGACTGGCCGGTTCTGGACACGACCGGCTTCCGGCCGCCACCGGCCCCGCGGCCGGTCGACGAGCGGCAACTGTCGCTGTTCTGAACCTGGCAAACGGCCGGCCAACTCACCTGCGCGCGTAGATCACCCATCTCCTCCAGCGAGTCCTGCAGAAACAGTTTCTCAGGGACCTACAGGTCCCAGTGCTTTTACGGCAACCTCAAGTTCCCCGGCTATCTTGATCAACTCGGAAATCAACGGCTCGTCTTCGTCATAATCGCCTTCGTAAAGAGCAAGGTTGCGTTTCTGGTGGCAGTTAAACAGGAATCGCCATTTCGCCGGCGGAAATGATGCGGTGCTCCCCAGAACCTGGAAGACGATATAACGGTTCTCGGAACGAAATCCGTGCCAGCGCAGGGCAGCTAGAGCGAGGGAATGCGCTGCGTTGTAGGCAAGGTCGAAGCGACTATCAGGCGACAACCCGGGATTCTTGGCATCTGGCAACTTCCTGCCGGCTGACCGGAGCAGTCCATCGAACTCCGCCTGATCAGGCGGCTCGGCCTTGAGCTTGCCGATCTTCACCAGATTCTGCAGGGCTTCCCGAGGTGATGTCATTGTCATTACCTATAAGCATGATTTTCGGTTGATCGAGTACGCGGGTAACAAAATGATTGTCGCCGCGCACCTTTTCTGCGAAATCTTCGGGTGTATAGAGGGTTGGATTCACCTTGCGCCCCAGCACTTCCTCGGTCTTGGCCAGAGTCTCGAAGACATCGCTGTAGGTCAGGCCGTCGGCGACGATCATGACGTCGATGTCGCTTGACGCCGTGTCCGTGCCTTTGGCCACGGAACCATAGATGAAGGCGCATCGAACAGGTTGCGCGGATGCGGCCAAAGCTTCGCGCAAAACATCCGCCAACCCGAAGGTCTTGAGGACGATGCCCCTCAGTTCGTTAAAGATCGGCGAATTGCGGTTGGCCTGATAGTGCCGCTGCCGGCCAATCGGCGTCATGACGACCAGACCGGAGGCGGTCAGTCGTTCGAGCTCGCGTTGCAAAGCACCACGCCCGGTGTTGGCGAGTTTGGCAATTTCATTGGCGTAGAAAGATCGGTCGGGCTGGCCGAACAGCAGGCCAAGCACCCGTCGTTGTCCTCCAGAGAACAATACGTCCGATATTGACACAGGCTGCGCATTCCCCATAGTGGGTACTATGGTACCCGATTTGGGGATGTTTGGTTACGGGCACGTAACCAAAGTATTTCCCCATTTCGGGGATTATCAACCCCAATACAGGGAATGCGGCGAGGACTTGTTCTTGATTATTCGTTGCCGTTGATACCTCGCCTCATAGGTTATCGAGTGACCGTCATGCTTGGGGAAGGCACCGTAACGGTGCCCAGTCCTCACCCACCGTTACGGTGGGTCCCCCACAGTCCTCACCCATCGTTACTGGGTAACCATCATCCTCTGAAGTAATCTGGGGCGAGGAATGGAAGCAAGCACCGTAACGGTGCTTGAAGTCTCCGTTCTGCAGATGGCACAAAGACCGGAACGACTTGGCAAGTCGATTGACCCTGAAGCCCGTTTCGACGGAGCCCGTGACGTAACGTCACGGGCGAGTGAAGGCGGAATAGCAACTCGCGCCGGAAACATGCCATCGGCATACTCCGGCACTCCTTGAGGTACCTAGAATTAGAAACCCTACGCCGCCGCTTCCGCCACCCGCCGGGCGCGGACGGCCACCGCCAGTTTCTCCAGCACCGTCAGGCTGTCTTCCCAGCCGAGGCAGGCGTCGGTGACACTCTGGCCGTAAGTCAGCGCCTTCTCGGGTTCCAGGTTCTGGCGGCCTTCGACGAGGTGCGACTCGACCATGACGCCGACGATGCGTTCCTCGCCGGCCGCCAGTTGCGCGGCGACGCTGGCGCAGGCTTCCAGTTGCAGCTTGAATTGCTTGCGGCTGTTGCCGTGCGAGAGGTCGACCATCAGCCGGGCGGCGAGGCCGGCTGCGGCAATCTCCTTACAGGCGGCGTCGACGCTCGCGGCGTCGAAATTCGGCTCCCTGCCGCCGCGCAGGATGACGTGGCAGTCCTCGTTGCCCATTGTCGACACGATGGCGGTGTGGCCCGACTTGGTCACCGACAGGAAGTGGTGCGGCGAATTGGCCGCGCGGATGGCGTCGACCGCGATGCGCATGTTGCCGTCGGTACCGTTCTTGAAGCCGACCGGGCAGGAGAGACCGGAGGCCAGCTCGCGGTGCACCTGCGACTCGGTTGTGCGGGCGCCGATGGCCCCCCAGGAGATCAGGTCGGCGGTGTATTGCGGAGTGATGGTGTCGAGGAACTCGGTCGCGCAGGGCAGGTCGAGTTCGTTGACTTCGAGCAGGATGCGCCTGGCCAGCCGGATGCCCTCGTTGATGCGGAAGGTGTTGTCGAGACGCGGGTCGTTGATCAGCCCCTTCCAGCCGACGGTCGTACGCGGCTTCTCGAAGTAGACGCGCATCAGGATGACGAGATCCTCGGCATGCCTTTCCGCTTCCTTCGCCAGCCGCCTGGCATATTCCAGCGCGGCGTCGTAGTCGTGGATCGAACAGGGACCGATGACGACCAGCAGGCGATCGTCGGCGCCGTGCAGGATGCGGTGGATGGCCTGACGGGCGGCGTAGGTCGTCTGCGCCGCGCGATTGGAGACCGGATATTCGCGGAAGACGTGCGCCGGCGGCACCAGTTCCTTGATTTCCCTGATCCGCAGGTCGTCGGTGTTCGGTTTGCTTTGCGGCGTCATGGCCAAGTCCAATGCTGCTTGCTGAAAACCGGCCATTTTAACCGATGCGGCAGCGGGATTCCCTGCCAGAATCTCGATCGAGGTCCGAGCGACCGCGAGTCACAGGCTCCCGACCGTCCGCCCTACCCCGTTTCGGGCGTGGAAATTATGGCCAGCAGGCCCTCGCGCAGGGCTCTGGCATCGACCAGCGCATGATGTTGCCGATTGTCCCGGGCAAAATGATGGGTGATTTCGCGCTCGAAAATCGCCATGGCGGCGGGCGCAAGGGGTGCCAGCATCAGTAGCGTGACCTCCAGCGGGCCCGCGGGCCCCGGAAGCGCGAGCCGCCCCGGGAGGCGATTGCGCTCGCCGCTCACGGCATGGCGCACGACGTAGATGTCCCAGTCGCTGTCCGACAGCAGCACCGGGTCTTCGAACTGTCCGAGCCAGGCTGCGAGCCGTTCGGCGAACCGCCGACGCGGGCAAGCCGCCGCACCGCCTTCGAGCAGCGGCAGGACGATCTCCCGGACAAAGCCCGAGCATTCCTCCGCCACTACGGGTGTCAGTTCGCAATAGAACTCGCGGCCGTCGTCGCTTACCGCGCCGAAGGAGATCAGGCGTGCCTCGCGCGCGAGCGCGGTGAACTCGGTGTCGATGAAGATCTGCATTTGGCCGGCCTGTCACTCGAAGATGCAAGGCTAAGGCCTCGGCGCGCAGCCTGCAAGAAGCCGGCAGAAGTCTGCAGACTTCGTTCATCCGCCATTGCGGCGGCCCGGGCAGGAATCAGTTCACTCCGCCACCGGCCTGACCCGACTCGCCGCCAGCTTTGCCCGTTCGCGCGCCTGCGTCACGTCGTCGCCATTGGCCACGGCGACACCCATGCGGCGCTTGGTGAATGCCTCCGGCTTGCCGAAAAGACGAAGGTCGCTGCGCGGCACTGCCAGCGCTTCTCCGAGACCCGCGAAGGCGATGCCCGCCTTGTCCATGCCGCCGTAGATGACCGCCGACGCACCGGGCTCGCGCAGTGCGGTGTCGACCGGCAGGCCGAGGATGGCGCGGGCATGCAGTTCGAACTCCGAGAAGCGCTGCGAGCACAGCGTGACCAGTCCGGTGTCGTGCGGCCGCGGACTGACTTCCGAGAACCAGACCATGTCGCCCCTGACGAACAGTTCGACGCCGAAGATGCCACGGCCGCCGAGGTTGCCGGTGACCGCGGCGGCAATCTCCTGCGCCCGCGCCAGTGCGGCCAGAGTCATCGGCTGCGGCTGCCACGATTCGACGTAGTCGCCGGCGATCTGGACATGCCCGATCGGTTCGCAGAAACAGGTTTGCAAAGCGCCGCTGGCAGCGGGGGCGCGCACCGTCAGCAGGGTGATTTCGTAGTCGAAATCGATGAAGCCCTCGACGATGACGCGGCCCTGGTCGACCCGCCCGCCGCTGGCGGCATGTTCCCAAGCTGACTGGACATCCTGTGGCCCGCGCAGCAGCGACTGCCCTTTCCCGGACGACGACATCACCGGCTTGACCAGGCACGGGTAGCCGATGCCGCCGTCGATCGCCGCCCGCAGTTCGGCGAGCGAATCGGCGAAGCGGTAGGGAGAAGTGGGCAGACCGAGTTCCTCGGCGGCCAGGCGGCGAATGCCTTCGCGGTTCATCGTCAGCCGGGCGGCACGGGCGGTCGGGATGACCTCGGCCAGTCCTGCCGCCTCGATCTCGACCAGCGTGTCGGTGGCGATGGCCTCGATCTCCGGGACGATCAGGTGCGGCCTTTCCCGTTCGATCAGGCTGCGCAGCGCCGCGCCGTCGGTCATCGAAACGACATGGGCACGATGGGCGACCTGGTGGCCGGGCGCATTTTCGTAGCGATCGATGGCGATCACCTCGACCCCCAGGCGCTGCAGCGCGATGATGACTTCCTTGCCGAGTTCGCCGGCACCGAGCAGCATGACACGCAACGCACTCGGCGAAAGCGGGGTGCCGATCTTCATGCGACTTTCCTCGCGAATTCCATTCCGGAACCGGCGATCGACCTTCGTTCGTGCCGATACAGGCAGGTTCCGGTCAATGCAACCCTGGCTTCACCGCCCCCGGCAACGGAGCCGGCCATGACTACTCGGGCTTCCTGGCGGCGGGCGTTCTTCTCCGCGGCGCGGCCTTCGCCGGTGGCGCCGGTGGCTCGGGTGGAGGTGCGTAGTCACCGACAACCGTCTTGAGCGGGCAAACCTTGACCGCCGGACACTTGTTGCAGGTGGCGACGAGGGCGATGGGGCAGAGCAGCATTTCAATTCTCCCGGGTAACGCCTTGGCACGACGGACCGATCAGGCAATGTCGCCCAAGGCAGATGAACGATAGCGAGTATGAGCGCCGGCGGCGGGCAACTCAAGCCTTGTCTCCTCGGCAAGCCCTCAAGGGCGTATCGTGCCAAACCGGCTAACGCAGCTCGCGGCGCAGGATCTTGCCGATCGGCGTCTTGGGTAGCGCATCGCGGAACTCGACGTGGCGCGGGACCTTGTAGCTCGTCAGCGACGTCCGGCAGTGCTCGATCACCGATTCCCTGGTCAGATTCGGATCCTTGCGGACGATCACCACCTTTACCGCCTCGCCGGTCTTTTCGTCGGGCACGGCCACTGCGGCACATTCGAGAACGCCCGGGTGTGCCGCGACCACGCTTTCTATTTCGTTGGGGTAAACGTTGAAGCCCGATACGAGGATCATGTCCTTCTTGCGGTCGGTGATGGTCACCCGGCCCCTGTCGTCCAGGTGCCCGATATCGCCCGTCTTCAGCCAGCCATCGCGCAGCACGTTGGCTGTCTCGGCGGGATTCTGCCAGTAGCCCTTCATGACCTGCGGCCCGCGAATGCAGATCTCTCCCGTGTGCTTCTCGATATCGCCATCGCCGGTCCACACCGGCAACTCGTTGAATTCCCCGTCGCGGATCGACACCTCGGTCGACGGAATCGGGAAACCGACGGTACCATCCCAGGCCGTGCCCAACGGCATGAAGCAGACGATCGGCGAAGTCTCGGTCAGTCCGTAGCCTTCGCTGAGATAGGTTCCGGTCACCTTCTGCCAGCGTTCGGCAACGGGCTTCTGGGTCGCGGCGCCACCGGCGCCCACGAACTTCAGCGCGGAAAAATCGAGCTGCTCGAAGCCTGGCGTGTTCAACAGGCCATTGAACAGCGTGTTGACGCCGAGCATTGCAGTGAACTTCAACCCCTGCAGTTCCTTGACGAAGGCGGGCAGGTCGCGCGGATTGGTGATCAGCACCGTCAGGCCGCCGAGCTTCATGAACATCATCGTCGCGATGAGGCAGAGGATGTGGTACATCGGCAACGGGGCGATGAAGATCTCGCTGCCTTCCAAAATACGGCCTGAGATCCACGCGTTCGTCTGCAGCATGTTGGCCAGGATGTTCCGGTGGGTGAGCATCGCGCCCTTGGCGACGCCGGTCGTGCCGCCGGTGTATTGCAGGAAGGCGATGTCTTCGGCCGTCGTCTGCACCGGACTGAACGGCGCCGCGGCGCCGCGCTGGAGGGCGTCACGCAGCGTGATGGCGCTGTCGATCTGCCAATCCGGCACCATCTTCCTGACATGCTTGATCACGAAATTGACCAGCCAGCGCTTCGGCACGGGCAGCATGTCGCCGATCTGCGTGGTGATCACATGCTCGACGGGCGTTCTGTCCAATACCTGTTGCAGGGTCTGCGCGAAGTTCTCGACGATGACGATGACGCGGGCGCCGGAGTCCTTCAACTGGTGCTCCAGTTCGCGCGGTGTGTACAGCGGATTGACGTTGACCACGGTCATCCCGGCGCGCAGGATGCCGACCAGCGCCACCGGGTACTGCAACAGGTTGGGCGACATGATCGCCACGCGCTCGCCCTTGACCATTCCCGGCAGTCCCTGCAGGAAGGCCGCAAAGGCACGCGACTGCAGGTCCAGTTCGGCAAAGGTCAGCGAGCAGCCGAGGTTGTGAAAGGCCGGCTTGTCGCCAAATTTGGCGAAAGTCTTGTCAAGCAGGTCGAGGATCGAAGTGTCCTGGTCCGGATCGATCTCGGCCGGCGTGCCCTGAGGATAATTCTTGAGCCAGATCTTGTTCATTGCGCCCCCCGCGAAATGCCTGCATGCTGAATGACTTCACTATAGACTATTCCCGGACAGCTGGGCAAAGCAGGTTTCAGAGGTTGCGCACTTCGACGAGCTGTTCATCCTCGCCGTGGTCGATCAGGATGCGCGCGACGCGCTCCTGCCACAAGTGACCGAATTGGCGAATGTCGTCGGGATTCGCCGTGCCGTCGAGAATGGTCCCGAGAAGACTGCTGAGACGCTGGTCGGCTGGCACCATTTCAAGCCGCAAAGCGCAGTCGACCGCGGCAGTCGTGTCGAGGCGCCTGAATGCCATGACGCCGCTGCCGGCGACACCGAACTGCAGCAGGTTGCGCCGGCTGTGACGACCGCCCAGCCCCTTGAAACCGCCGGCCCCGGCCGCGCCGGTGAGCAGCCCGGCGACGCTGCCGATGACGCCGGCAACACCGCTGTCGAGGCTTTCGCGGAGCGCGACGGCAATGTTCCCGCGCTCGGGAACCTGATCGCCATAAAGCGCGCGCAACGCCCGCACCGTCATCAACCACGCGCCGGCGACGGTCGGACACGAATGGCCAGCCACCTTGACAGCATCGGCAAAGCGATACTCGATCAGCCCGCCTTCCGCGGCGCCGAGCAGTTCGGCCAGCGGGTCGCGCAGCGTGATGGCGGGGATGCGCGCAAAGAATTCGGGAAAGGCCATGGCTGACTCCGGTCCCCGCCATTGTCTGCTGCCGGCACCGGCCTTGCCTTGATCTTCGTCAGTCTTGCTGGTCAGCGCGGTCCCGCAGCCGCGTTTTGCGCCGACCGGGACGCGCCGGCGCTACTGTCGCCACAGCGCGCACCCCGGACCGGACCGGCTCGTGAGAGTCCGGGCGCGGTGGTCGATCAGCGAACCTGCCGTTTCGATTCGGTCAATGTTCCGATTGTTCGATTCCCGCATTCAGGATCTGGGCAAGTTCGTTGACCGTGAGTCGCCGATTGAACAACGCGGGCTGCACCGTCTCGAAAATATCGTACATTCGACGATACCCCGCGACGGACGGGATGCCGCTGTCGCAGATCCGCCCCTTGAATCGGGTAAAGCGATCCAGATGTTCGGTCAGGAAGGTGGCGATGCTGATGAATTCATCTTCCTCGTTGCCGTCGAAGCCAGGAAAACCGGGACCACTGCCAGTTGGAGAAAGCAATTGCTCCAACTGGGCCCTCTGGTCGTCGTCAAGGGCCTCGTATGCCTCCTCGACGATGCTCCACATGTCCAGAATGTTGATGACATCGTTGAGTTCGGGGGGCTGCGCGTCCGGATTGTCGAAGATCCAGGAGTACTTCCATTCGACGCCCCACGTATGGCCGCTGAAGATGGCCGACTGGATGAATTTCGGGTCGACACCGGATTCCCCTTTGATGTCCAGCTTTTCGTAGACCTCGCTGAGCATGACCAGAATCAGCTTCTCCGAATTGGTGAGGTGCATCGCCGCTCCCTTACGCTGCAACCGTCAGTTCGAGTCTTTCACGCTCCAGGCGCACGATCTCCGCGGTCAGACTGACCTGCTGGCCGGCAGTGATCATGCGGAGTCCCGACCGCCATTCGAACCTGACGTCGCTGGCCAGGACGCCGGCAGAGAAGAGAGCATAGGCCATCCTGCGCAGATCGCATTGCCTGATGCGCCGGCCATCGCCCAACGTGGCCATGAATACTTCACCGACGAGCGATACGGTTGCCTGAGTTGTCATGGTTTTCCTTCCTTCCCGATCAGGTGAGGCGCTTGCCGGAACTTTCGATCGCGGCACGGAATTCTGCGAAAGAGAGTTCGCGCACTGTCATTGCCGGCAGCGTGGCGCGCAGGTCGAAGCTACCGAGGTTTTCGTCACTGCAATGGAACCCGTTCGCGGCCGGCGGATTCGCGCGCTGACGCATCGGGGACTGCAGGTTCGGGCTGGGGGTCATGGCTTTTTCTCCATTTGTGGTTGTGTGTAGCCATGATCCGCGAGTACGAAAAATGCGGCCGTGATTGAATTCACGAACCCGGTCAAATCGTGAAATTCATGCTTTCAACGACCTTCGGCAATCGATTCGCCGCCCCACTTGGCGCGACTCGGCCTGAACAGCCGGACCAGTTATTACAGATAGCGAGCGCTGAATATGGGCCGGGGAAGCCGTCCAGCTCAGGGGCACGCACTGGGTGCGCTCATGACCCGTCTACAACGACAAAGCCCCCCGGCTCGCGGAGCCGGGGGGCTTTGTCGTTGTCTTGCGTCTTACTTGACGGCAGGTGCCGGCGCCGTTGCCGCCTTGGTTTCCGGCTTGACTTCGGTCTTGCCTTCGGCCTTTGCCTGCTTTTCGTGTCCGGTGGCCTTGCCCTGCTTGTCGGCAGGCTTGCCGGTATCCGCCTTCGCAGCTTCGGTCTTGGCCGCTTCCACCTTGGCCGGCTCAGCCGCCTTCAGCGCTTCCGCCTTCTTCTCGACAGCTACCGGTGCCGGTGCAGCGACCTTGGTGGCCGGCGCAGCAGAAGTGGCGGGAGTGGCGGGGGTCGTGCCCTGGGCGAAGGACGCGGAGGCAAAGCCGGCAGCAACGGTCAGGGCAACGAGGATTTTGGATACTTGCATTTTGATTCTCCTGGGTAGGTAGGTTGTAGATTCGGTTTCAGGTGCTGACAACCTTTTGCAGCGCCATGTGCCGAATAACGCCCCACCTGCGAAGCCGATGTCAGGAGAAACGTAAGCCTGCGTATCGGCGTGTGACCAAGCTGTATCGCGTGATTTCCGAATCAGGCAGTCGATGCAATGCGCATACAGCATGGCGGGTCGCCGAATGCTGTAGATACACGGTCACCAGGAAGCTGGGAGCCACGCCATCATCCGCATCCTCCGCCCGCACTGCCACAAAAGAAAAAAGGCCTTGAGTAATCAAGGCCTTGATGCTGTCTGTTGGTCGGAGTGAGAGGATTCGAACCTCCGGCCCCTGCGTCCCGAACGCAGTGCTCTACCAGGCTGAGCTACACTCCGGCGCCG
>WBZM01001965.1_pt1 | contig 18588 bp, 25 predicted proteins | sample 5204271 | NCBI WGS metagenome assembly WBZM01 (sample SAMN12344346, study PRJNA552823) | activated sludge metagenome | biome: Activated sludge suspended growth; feature: Nitrification reactor; material: Wastewater; isolation source: activated sludge from nitrification reactor of wastewater...
ACCTCGTCGCTGGCGGGCGGCGGCCAGTCTGCGCGCCAATCCTTTTCCGCGTCCTCCAGGAACCGCACCCGGAATTCCCGCACCCGCTCCAGCAGCAGCGTTTCGCGCGGTTCGACCAAACCGCCCCGGTCGAGCACGTCCCAGTGCAGCCGCCACAGGCGGCCGTCCCGCAGCCGGTAGGCGACCCGCTGCAAGTTGGCGCGGGGTTGGCCGAGCGGGTTGTCCCAGCCGGCGCGAGTCAGGGTCAGCCGGTCGCCGGCGAGTTCGCCGCCGAGCAGGGCGGCCTGGGGCTCGCCGTACTCGTCGCGGACGCCGCGCGGCACGGCCTGCCCGATATCCTGCTCCAACCGGAAAACCGCCATTTGCACCGCCGCCAGCCGCCGGTTTTGCTCCTCCACGGCGGCGCGGGTGAACAGCACGTTGCGCAGGCCGCCGTAGGCGGCGATCGACATGATGGCGAACACGGTCAGGGCGACCAGCAGTTCCAGCAAGGTGAAGCCGCGCGCTCGGCCGTTCATGGCGAAGGCGACCGGGTTTTGGGGGTCGGGGTTCCAGGCGTTCGGGGCCGCGATGGCTGCGATTTCGACGGGGAACCCGGGGCGGACGGGTCGGCGGCGGGCTCGTCGGGAGGCGGGCGACCCTTGAAGGCCACCAGGGCGCTCAGCGCCGGGCCACCCTCGTAAGCGCGCACCGTGACGTCCAGGCGCGACAGATCGGGATCGTCGGTCTTTTGGAATCTCGCTTCCCAGCGCCAGTTGCGGCTGGCCATTTCGGTGTTCCCCTTGCGCGAACCTTCGGCGGGCCAGGGTTTGGCGTCCAGCAACAGCTCGTTGACCTTGTTGAGCGCGGCCCACCCGGCGAAGGTCTGGTCGCGCAAATAACCGACGCTGTTGATACTCTGGGTGGCGACGCCGATGATCGCGCCCATGGCGATGGCCAGCACCGCCAAAGCCACCAGCACCTCCAGCAGGGTGAATCCCGCCGGGCGCCGTTTCATCGCTCGACCGCGCCCACGGTCAGCCGGCCCAGCGCGTCACCGGCCACCCGGTGGAGGGGGGAGTCCGGTCCCCGCTCCTCGGCGAGGCCGAACACGGCGACGAATTCGGTCGCCTCGCCGCTGGCCAGCAACACCACCTGCGGCTGCTTTCCGGGGTTTTTCAGAGGGGCCGGCCGGCCTTCGATCCACAGGCCCAGCGCGATCTCGTCGGGCAGTTGGTGTTGGATCAGGGTGTCGGCGGTGGCGGGCGGCACCCACGCGCCCTTTTCGTCCTGGCGGAAAATGGCGTAGCCGGCGCCGCTGAAGCGGATGCCGCGCGGTTCACCGCTCAGGATGGCTTCCTGCTGGTGCAGTTGCACCAGCGCCGCCAGCCGCTGCGCTTCTTCCGCCAGCCGCTCCTTGGGGCCGCCACCGACCGACAGCAGGGCAAAACTGGAGAGGATGCCGATCAACACCAGCACCACCATGATTTCCAGCAGGGTGAAGCCGCGCGCCGGAGCGGTCATCTCGGTGCTTCGGTAGCGGGCGGCTAGTCGTCCAGGTTCCAGTTACCGATGTCGGCGTCCACGCCTTCGCCGCCCGGCTGGCCGTCGGCGCCCAGCGAATAGATGTCGACCTCGCCGTGCTGGCCGGGGCTGAGGTATTGGTAGGGCTTGCTCCAGGGGTCCTTGGGCAGCTTGTCCAGATAGCCGCCTTCCTGCCAGCGCGCCGCGCCCGCCGGCTTTTGCACCAGCGCCTCCAGGCCCTGTTCGGTGGTCGGGTAGCGGAAGTTGTGCAGGCGATAGAGGTCCAGTTGATTCTTGATGACCCGGATATCCTGCTTGGCCTTGACCGCCCGGGCCTTGTCCGGATTGTCCATGATGCGCGGCACCACCACGGCCGCCAGAATGCTGAGAATCACGACCACGACCATCACTTCGATCAGGGTGAAGCCGATCTGGCGGATCGGTTGGCGGTTCCGCCGTGGCCGGCGGATGGCGAGAAGGGCTGTCAGCATCGCGAACCTCCAAAATCCAGGGATCGGGCAGCCGGGTCGCGACGGCGCGGCCCGTTCAAGCGCGGCCCAGCCGGTACAGCGCGATTTCGCCCAGCAGGTTCGGCCACAGGCGCGGCCCGAGCCGGGGACGGTGGGCGTGATCCAGCACCGTGCGCTGCAAGATGTCGATCCGTTTGCGCCGGCACAGTTCCTCGAAATCGCGGAGGGTGAACAAGTGGACGTTGGGCGTATCGTACCACTGATAGGGCAGAGTTTTGACCACCGGCATCAGGCCTTGCAAGGCGATTTGCACCCGGCAGCGCCAGAAGCCGAAATTGGGGAAGGTCACGATGCCCTGCCGGCCCACCCGCAGCATTTCGTCCAGCAGCGGTTCGGTATGCCGCACCGCTTGCAGGGTCTGGGTCATGATCACGTAATCGAAACTGCCGTCGCCGAAATCGGCCAGCCCCGCCTCCAGATCGGCGTGAATGACGTTGACCCCGGTTTGGATACACTTGAGGATATTGGCGGTATCGATTTCCAGGCCATAACCGCCCACTTGCCGGTGCGCGCGCAGATACGCCAGCAGCGCGCCGTCGCCGCAGCCCAGATCCAGCACCCGCGCGCCGGGGCGGATCCAGTCGCTGATCAGTTCCAGTTCAGGCCGCATGACCGTTCACCTCCCGGGCGACCCGCGCCAGATAGCCGCGCAGGATTTCGTGATAGAGCGGGATCGGCATCAGAAACGTGTCGTGGCCGTACTCCGACGGGATTTCGGCGTAACTGACCTCGCGCCCGGCGCGCACCAGCGCCCGGACGATCTCGCGCGAGCGGGCCGGGGCGAACCGCCAGTCGCTGGTGAAGGAGACCACCAGAAACCGGGCCAGCGTCCGGTGGAACGCGGCGGACAAATCCTGATCGAAATCCGCCGCCGGATCGAAATAATCGAGCGTTTTGGTGATCAGCAGATAGGTGTTGGCGTCGAAGCGGTCCACGAAGGCGCGGCCCTGGTGGCGCAGATAGCTCTCGACCTGGAATTCGGTGTCGAAATTGAAGTTGAAGTTGGGCGCTCCCGCGCGCAGCTCGCGGCCGAACTTGGTCCGCATCCCCTCCTCCGACAGGTAGGTGATGTGGCCCAGCATCCGGGCGATCATCAGGCCGCGGCGGGGGATCACGCCGAACTCGTAGTAATGGCCGTGATGGAAGTCGGGGTCGGACAGGATCGCCTGTCGGGCCACCTCGTTGAAGGCGATGTTCTGGGCCGACAGTTTCGGCGCGGCAGCGATCGCCAGCGCGTGGCGCAGGCGCTCGGGAAAAGAGATGGCCCATTGCATGGCTTGCATCCCGCCGAGGCTGCCGCCGATCACCGCCGCCCATTGCTGGATGCCGAGCCGGTCGGCCAGCCGGACCTGGCTGCGCACCCAGTCCTTGACGGTGACGATCGGAAAATCCGGCCCGTAGGGTTTGCGGGTGTCCGGGTTGATGGCGGTCGGGCCGGTGGAACCCTTGCAGCCGCCGAGGTTGTTGCAGCAGACCACGAAGAATTCGCGGGTGTCGATGGGCTTGCCGGGACCGATGCAGTTGTCCCACCAGCCGGGCTTGCCGGGATCGGCGTCCTCGTGATAGCCGGCGACATGGTGGTCGCCCGACAGCGCGTGGCAGATCAGCACGGCGTTGCTGCCGTCGGCGTTCGGCGTGCCGTAGGTTTCGTAAACCATTTCGTATTCCGCCAGCGACCGGCCGCAGTCCAGGGCCAGCGGCTCCGCGAAACGCGCGGTTTGGGGCGCGACCAGACCGACGGAATCGGGGGGAAAAGTGTGCGGCATGGTTGTCCTGAGCGTGGTGTGGTGTCCTTGGGCGATAAGACGGAAGCGGGCGACAAGTCTAATCGGCGCCGGGTTTGGCGGCAACCGGGGATAGCCGAGGACAAATCCACAAATTTTTCAGTTTCTTGAACCGGCCGAACCCTTCGGGGCAAGCTCCGGCCGGGGCGCTGGCTCGATCCCCGGCGGCAGGCGGCGCGGGGCGGCGACGCGCAGTCGCTTGTCGCGCCCCGACTCGCCGGCCAGCAGGATGATCTGGCTTTTCGCCACGCCGAACAGGGCCGCCAAAAACTCCCTGAGATGGGTGTTGGCCTTGCCGTCCACCGGCGGCGTGGCGATGCGGAGCTGCATCCGGTCGGCGCGCGGTTCCAGCCATTCGTCGCGGCCGGCGCGCGGCTGAACTCGAACGTGCAGGATCAAATCGGCGCCGTCCCAGCGATACCAGCCCGCGGCCATCGCCTCAGCGGATTCCGGTCCAAAACCCCAAGAAATCCTGAAGCAGCAGGCTGACGAAAATGAGCGCCACGATCACCAGCATCGGCGACAGGTCAACGCCGGAAATCGGGGGCAACAACCGCCGGGCCGGCCGCAGCAGCGGCGCGGTCAACTGGGCCAGCACCCGCGCCGCCGGATGATAGGGGTCGGGGTTGAACCAGCTCAACACCGCCTGGATCACCACGCTCCACAGATAGATGTTGATCAGCAGCTTGAGCAGTTCCGCCACGGTCAGCAGCAGCAGGCCGCCGACGCTGGCGTTCCGGTCGAGCAGCAAAGTCACCAGCAGCACTTCGGCCAGTTGCAGGGCGAACGCCAGCACCACCGACGCCAAATCCAGGCCCCGATACCCCGGCACGATCCGGCGCAGCGGCAGCAAGGGCGGGTTGGTGATGCGGACCAGGAACTGCACCAGGGGGTTGTAGAAGTCGGCCCGCACGCATTGCAGCAGGAAGCGCAGCATCACCGCCAGGATGTAGAAGCCGAACAGGGTCTGAATCAGGAAGATGACGGCGGTCACGGCTGTTCCCCCAACAGATCCCCCAGCTCGCGGGCGCGCTGGCGCGCGGCCTCCAGTGCCTGGGCCAACAGCGTTTCGAGTCTCCCCTCGCGCAGGACGGCCAGGGCGCGCTCGGTGGTGCCGCCCGGCGAGGTGACCCGGACGCGCAGGCCGGCGGGGCTTTCCGCGCTTTCCAGCGCCATTTTGGCCGCGCCGAATGCGGTTTGCAGCGTCAGCAGCCGAGCGTTGTCGGCGTCCAGGCCAAGATCGAGCGCCGCGCGCTCCAGGGCTTCCATCACCAGGAAGAAATAGGCCGGACCGCTGCCGGACAAGGCGGTCACCGCGTCCAGCAGGCTTTCGTCGTCCACCCAGACCGTCACGCCGACCGCCCGCAGCAGCGACTCCGCCAGTTGCCGGCGCTCCTCCGAGACGAACTCGTTGGCGAACAGCGCGCTGGCGGCGCTGCCGACCAGGGCCGGGGTGTTGGGCATGGTCCGCACCAGGGCCAGCGATCCGCCGCCCAGCCAGCGCCGCAAGTCCGGTTCGCGCACGCCGGCGGCGACGGAAATCACCAGCGGCTGCCGCGTTTGAATCTCCGGCGCCAACTGTCGGGCGACGCCTTGCAGCGTCTGCGGCTTGACCGCCAGCACGACGATTTCGGCCCTGGCGGCGATCGCCGGGTTGTCGGCCCCGGTGTGGACGCCGAAACGGCCGTGCAGAAAATCGCGCTGGCCCGCGTCGGGCTCGGCGACCCAGATTCGGTCCGGCTCGTGGCCGCCAGCGACCAGACCACCGATCAGGCTGCGGGCCATGTTGCCGCCACCGATGAAGGCTATCGGGACATCTTTCATCACCACCTCGTGGCGTTGGTTTTCGTGTTTGGTTCCATCGAATGGAAAGCCGCCGCCCGCCGCGCTCGTCCGGGGTCCGCTCAGGGTTTTCCCGCCGACAGTCGGGCGATTTGCTCGGCGATGCTGGCGACGCGGTTGTCGTTCCGGTAACTGTCGTAGAGCCGCGTTTGGCTGGCGGGATCGAGCCGCTGGTAGGAGGCGAAGGCTTCCTTCGGCAATCCCGCGCGCAGCGCTTGCTCGAATCCCGCCCGATCCAGCCCCGTCGTCAGCCGTTCCGCGCTCGGTCCGGGCAGGATCGGGGTCGGGGGGGGGCGCGGTTGGCCCGTCGTCAGGGTGGCGGCCTGGCGCTTGGCTTCCTCTTCGATTTCGCGCAAGTAGTTATCGTCCGCCGCCACCGGGAGCGGCGCGGCCAACAGCGCCGCGCCAAGCAGCCGGCCGGCGCCGAGGATGATGGATTTAGCGATGGGTGACGGCATCGGCGGTTTCCCGGGGCGGCAAAACAATTGCGGGCGAACGGTTCGAACCGGCCTTGGCTTGTGACACCTTAAGCATACCGCAAACCGGCCGTTCAGGCGCGGGGTCCGAAGATGGCGGTGCCGATCCGCGCCAGGGTGCTCCCCTCGGCGATGGCGGCTTCCAAGTCGTCGGACATGCCCATGGACAGGGTATCCAGCGTCAGCCCATCGGCGATCAGCCGTTCCTGGAGCCGCCGGAGCCGGGCGAGCGGTTCGCGCTGGGCGGTGAATTCCGCGGCGGGCGCCGGAATCGCCATGAGACCGCGCAGCCGCAGTCGCGGCAAAGCGGCCACCGCGCGCGCGACCGACATCACCTCCGATTCATCCAAGCCGTGCTTGCTGGCTTGCCGGTCGATGTTGACCTCCAGGCAAACGTTCAGCGGCGGCAGAAGATCGGGCCGTTGCGCGCTCAGCCGCTCGGCGATTTTTAGCCGGTCCACGCTGTGGACCCAGGCGAACCGTTCGGCGATGAGCCGGGTCTTGTTGGCCTGAACCGGGCCGATAAAGTGCCATTCCAGATCGAGGGCCGCCAGCCCGCTCATTTTATCCGACGCTTCTCGCAAATAGTTTTCGCCGAAGCGGGTCTGTCCGAGGGCCGCCACGGCGGCGATGGCGGCCGCCGGCTGGGTTTTGCTGACCGCCAGCAGCCGAACCGATCCCGGCGCGCGCCCGAATCGCTGCTCGGCGGCGCGGATGCGGGCCAGCACGGCGTGAAAGCGGGCGGCAACATCGGCGGTCATGGTTGAGCTCCCTCGTCGGATGGGGGCGGTGACAACGGTATTGCGATATATACTATTTGAAATTTGGCTTTTCCGAACCGCCCGCCATCGGGCCGCCTCGCAACGCCTTCGCGGGAGCAACCGCCATGACCCTCGACGAATTATTGACGTTCTCAGTCAGCAACAACGCCTCGGACCTGCATCTGTCGGCCGGGTTGCCGCCGATGATCCGGGTGGACGGCGACGTGCGCCGCATCAACGTCCCGCCGCTCGAACACAAAGTGGTGCACGGCCTGATCTACGACATCATGAACGACAAGCAGCGCAAGGACTACGACGAGTTCATGGAATGCGACTTTTCGTTTGAAATTCCGAAATTGGCCCGGTTCCGTGTCAACGCCTTCAATCAGGATCGCGGCGCGGCGGGCGTGTTTCGCACCATTCCCACCCAGATCAAAAGCCTGGAGGATCTCGGTTGCCCGCCGGTGTTCCGGGATCTGATCGACGCCCCGCGCGGCTTGATCCTGGTCACCGGCCCGACCGGCTCGGGCAAGTCCACCACCCTGGCGGCGATGATCGACCACATCAACAAAAACGAATACGGCCACATTCTGACCATCGAAGATCCGATCGAATTCGTTCACCAGAGCCAGCGCTGCCTGGTCAACCAGCGCGAGGTGCATCGCGACACGCTCGGTTTCAACGAGGCGCTGCGCTCGGCGCTGCGCGAGGACCCCGACATCATCCTGGTCGGCGAAATGCGCGATCAGGAGACCATCCGGCTGGCGCTGACCGCTTCCGAGACCGGCCATCTGGTGTTCGGCACCCTGCACACCAGCTCCGCCCCCAAAACCATCGACCGCATCATCGACGTGTTTCCGGCCGGCGAGAAACCGATGGTGCGCTCGATGTTGTCCGAGTCGCTGCGGGCGGTGATTTCGCAGGCGCTGCTGAAGAAAAAGGGCGGTGGCCGCACCGCGGCCTGGGAGATCATGGTCGGCGTCCCCGCCATCCGCAATCTGATCCGCGAGGACAAGGTGGCGCAAATGTATTCGTCCATTCAGACCGGCGCCGCTTACGGGATGCAGACGCTCGACCAGCACTTGCTGGAGCTGATCAAGAAGGGGTTGGTCAACCGCGACGAAGCCATCACCTACGCCCAAAACAAGGCGTCGTTCCGGCAGCAGTAAGCGTTTCGCGGCGTAGCCGCCGGATCGTAAATTTTTTCGCGTCACGCTGTTCGCTCGGCTCTTGACGCTGCGGCTCGCATCTGGCGAGCCAGCTTGTAACCGTCCGCCAAATCGCGGGCGGCGTCCAGCAGCTCGGCGCTGCCGCAGGCAAATACGGTGACATCCGCCACGCCTCGCGAAATTTCCAGCCACCCGCGCGCCAGTTCTGCGGCCGTCCCTTCAAAGCAGCCGGGTTGGTCGGCGGTCGGGCAAGCGATCCGGCCGGGAATTCCCCAATCCTCCAGCAGCGGCAGCGCGGCGATCACCCCGGCGGGCAGGCCGGGGACCATGATCCTGGAGGGTAGCGGCCGAAACGGCAGCGGCGGCGTCAGGTCGAACAGCGCGAAGGGCTTGACCCGGGGTTGCCGGGCGCGCAGGACTCGCGCCAGGAACACGATCGGGGCGATACCGTCTCTGTCGGCCAGCAGCAGGGCGCGCGGCGTGGCGGCGTCCAGATCGAACGGTTCGCCGAGCGGGCCGCTCGCCGACACCTCGGTGCCGCTCGCCGGCGGCGGGACATTGCGCTGCAGGCAATCCACCCAGCCTTGTTCGGGCACCGACTGCAACACCGGCCATGTCTGGCCGTCGATCCGCAGCGCGTGGCCGGGTCGCGGATCGGTTTCCAGCTTGGCCGTTACCCGCAGCAAGGTGTAACCGCCCGGATGGTCTTGACGGGCCAGCACGCGGCCGGTTGCCGGAATCGTTTCGTTCATGATTTGCTCGCGTTGTTTCAGCCGGTTCGCCAAGTATCGACTTCGGAGCGAACTTTTGCGCTAGGGGTGATGTAATGGCAGCGATTATGACGCCGGTCCATCGCTGGACCCGGCAACAATATGAAGACATGGTGCTGCGGGATATTTTCAGCCCGGAGAACGCGTGGAGCTGATTGATGAAATGATCGTCGAGGTCGCCGATACCACGCTGGGTCTGGATCGCAACACCAAGCGGGCGTTGTACGCTCGTAACGGGATCCCCGAGTACTGGCTCGTCAACCTCAGGGACAATTGCCTTGAAGTCTACCGGGATCTTCGAGAGGGGCAGTATCGTTTCGAGGCCGTCTTGCGGCACGGCGACACCGTGCGGCCTCAAGCTCGGCCCGATCATGCCATCGCCGTGGCCGACTTGCTGCCCTAGGACGGCTCGATATCTTCCCGTTCGTACACGATCCGTCCCTCCAGCAGGGTGTGGGTGACTTGTCCCAGCAACTCCCAGCCCAGGAACGGACTGTTTTGACCGCGACTGCGCAGAGCATCGGCCGCCACCCGCCAAGCGGCCTCGGGATCGAAGATGCAGGTATCGGCCGGCGCGCCCACCCCCAGATGGCCGCCGTCCAGCCCGAGAATCCGCGCCGGTCCGCAGGTCAGGCGCTCCAGCGCCGCCGCTAGCGGTAGAACGCCATCCCGCACCAGCCGCAGACTCAATCCCAGCAAAGTGTCCAGGCCAGAGATCCCCGGCTCGGTATCGCCGAACGGAGCTCGCTTGGCGTCGGGTTCGTGCGGCTGATGGTCGGAGCACAGCGCGCCCAGCGCGCCGTCGGCCAAGCCGGCGCGCAAGGCGTCCCGGTCGCGCGAGCCGCGCAGGGGGGGAAGAACGTGGCATTGGCTGTCGAAGCCGGCCAGATCGATCTCGGTCAAATGCAGGTGATGGGCGGCGACATCGGCGGTCACCGGCAGTCCTTCGGCGCGGGCGCGAGCGATCAGTTCCGCCGAGCGGGCGCAGGACAAGCGGCCGAAATGGACGCGCGCGCCGATGTCGCGGACCAGTTCGAGATCGCGGGCGAGAGCGCCGGTTTCCGCCGCCGCCGGAATGCCGGGCAGGCCCATCCGGGTCGCGACCTGCCCCTCGTGGGCGACGCCATGCCCCAGCCAGGGATCGAGGGGGGTGAGGAACACGGTCAGATCGAAGGTGGCGGCGTATTCCAGCGCCCGCCGCAGCACCAGGGTATTGGCGATGGGCCGGCCCCCGTCGCTCACGCCGACGCAGCCGGCGTCCTTGAGCGCGGCCATTTCCGCCAGCCGTTCGCCGCGCAAACGGTACGTCAAGGCGCCCAGCGTCAACACCCGGGCTTGGCCGGCGGCCTTGGCGCGGCGCCGGATCCATTCCACCACCGACGGTTCATCGATGGCCGGATCGGTGTCGGGCGGACAGACCAGGGTGGTGATGCCGGCGGCGGCGGCGGCCCGGGTTTCGCTGGCGATGCTGGCCTTGTGTTCCTGGCCGGGCTCGCGCAGCCGGGCGCACAGGTCGATCAGGCCGGGACAGACGATGCGGTCGCGGGCGTCGATGAGCCGCTCGACCGCGAAACCCTCCGGCGGCCGGCCGATCCCGGCGATCCGCCCCCCGGCGATGAAGACATCGGCGAGCGTGTCGATGCGATGGGCCGGATCGATCAGCCGGCCGCCGCGAATGGCGATGCGCATCAGGCGTTCTCCGCAGTCGGTCGGGCGTGGTTGCCCAGGGTGATGGACATGATCGCCATCCGCGCGGCGATGCCGTTGGTGACTTGCTCCAAAATCACCGAGCGCGGCCCGTCGGCCACGCGGGAATCGATCTCCACCCCGCGATTGATCGGGCCGGGGTGCATGACGATGGCGTCCGGCTTGGCCAGCGCCAGCCGTTCCTCGGTCAGGCCGTAGCGCTGGAAAAATTCCTGCTCGGTGGGCAGCAGCGCGCCTTCCATCCGCTCCTTCTGCAAGCGCAGCATCACGATCACATCCACGTCGCGCAGACCTTCGCGCGGATTGTGGAACACCCGCACGCCCAATTTTTCCACGTCGGCCGGCACTAGGGTGCGGGGGGCGACCACCCGAATTTGGCCGGCGCCGAGGATGTTGAGGGCGTGGATCAGCGAGCGGGCCACCCGCGAGTGCAGCACGTCGCCGACGATGGCGACTTGCCGGTCGGGGAAATCCGGTTTGTGGCGACGGATGGTGAACACGTCCAGCATCGCTTGGGTGGGATGCGCGTGACGGCCGTCGCCGGCGTTGAGCACGGCGATATGCGGTTTGACGTGGCGGGCGATGAATTCGGCCGCGCCGCTCTGCTGGTGGCGCACCACGAACATATCGCACTGCATCGCCTCGATGTTTTGCAGCGTGTCCAGCAGGCTTTCGCCCTTGGTCGTGGACGAATGGGCGATGTTGAGGGTGAGCACGTCGGCCGACAACCGCTTGGCGGCCAGCTCGAAGGTGGTGCGGGTGCGGGTGCTGGCCTCGAAAAACAGGTTGACCACGGTCTTGCCGTGCAGGGTCGGCAGCTTCTTGACCCGGCGTTCGGCCACCCCGCGCAAGGATTCGGCGGTGTCGAGAATCTCGGTCAGGTGGCGGCGGCTCAAGCCTTCCACGGTCAGGAAGTGCAGCAGGCGACCCTGGCGGTCGAGTTGAATGTCGGCGGTGCTCATGGCGCGGTTTGCAGGATCAGTTGCAAGGGTTCGGGGCCGGTCAGTTGGATGTGGTGGTCGGCGGGCAGTTCCAGCCGGGACCCGGCCACATGGGCTTCGATCGGCAATTCCCGGCCGCCGCGATCCACCAGCACCGCCAGCAGCACCGAGGCCGGCCGGCCGTAATCGAACAGCTCGTTCAGCGCGGCGCGGATGGTGCGGCCGGTGTACAGCACGTCGTCGATCAACACCAGATGGCGGCCGTCCACGTCGAACGGCAGTTCCGAGGGGCGCACTTGGGGATTGACGCCGATCCGGCTGAAATCGTCGCGGTAGAAGGAGATGTCCAGCCGGCCGAGCGGCGCGACGACGCCGAGCCGTTGCCGCAGCCGTTCGGCGACCCAAACGCCGCCGGTGTGAATGCCGACCAGCGCGGGTTCGGCGATGCCGCGCCGGGCCAGCAATTCCCGGAGTTGCACGGCCATCGCTTCGATCAGGAATTCGGCGTCGCGCATGAGTCGAGGCTCCGTCGGTGATTGAACCAGCTTTCCAGAATGACCGCCGCCGCCTCGGCGTCCAGCGCGGAAGCGCCGCTCCGGCGCCGGCCGGCGGTCGCGGCGGCCTCGAATTGCCGCCGTTCGGCTTCCCAGGAGGTCAGGCGCTCGTCGATGGTGGCGACCGGCAGACAAAAGCGTCCGTGCAACTGGCGGCCGAAGCGCAGCGCGGCTTCGGTCACGGCGTTGGCGGTGTCGTCGGCGTGACGCGGCACGCCGACCACCAACAGGTCCGGCTGCCATTCGGCGATGAGGTGGCCGATGGCGTCCCAGTCCGGCCGTTGCCGCCGAACCGGCAGAACGCGCAGCGGGCGGGCGGAGCCGGTGACGGCCTCGCCGATGGCGACTCCGATGCGGGACCGGCCGAAATCGAAGCCCAGCGCGATCCGGCAGACAAAAGGGGCGGTCGCCGGCTCCGGGCCACGATCAGGCGTGGCCGGCATCGGCGGACAGCAGGTTCAGGTCGATGCCCAGCAGGGCGGCGGCGGCGAACCAGCGCTGATCGCTGGGCTTGTGGAATAGAATGTCGGGATCGGCTGCAGCGGAGAGCCAGGCGTTGTCGGCCATCTCCCGCTCCAACTGGCCCGGTCCCCAGCCGGCGTAGCCGAGGGTGACCAGCAGATGATCGGGGCCTTCGCCGCGCGCCACCGCCTGTAAAATGTCGCGGGAGGTGGTGATGCCGATCCGGTCGGTGACGCGCAGGGTCGCGCCCCAGTGGCCGATAGGACTGTGGATGACGAAGCCTTGCTCCGGCTGGACCGGACCGCCTTGGTAGACGGGCAGGGCAGCCAGATCGAGCCGGTCGGTGGCGATTTGCAGGTGCTCCAGCAATTGGCCGAGCATCAGGCCCAACGGTCGGTTGATGACCAGCCCCAGGGCGCCGCTGGCGTTGTGTTCGCTGATGTAAGTCACCGTTTGAAAAAAGTTCGGATCGGCCAGCGTCGGCATGGCGATCAGGAACTGGTCGGTCAAATAGGTGGATTCGGTCATGATCATAGTATCGGAATTCGCCGGTTCCTTGACAAGCGGCGGGGTGGGGTTGCCGGGGCAAACCGCTATCCGCGGAGACAGGCGCTTATGCTCATCGCGGTGTTCATCGATATAAGCCGGCCCTAAAAGAAGGTAAAATGATGCAAAATGGATATCGATCATCCCGCTTCTCCGGTTCCGCCGCCGCTCCCGATGAAAAATTTGCTCGTCCCGCTCCTGTTGGCCGCGTGTCTGGTCGCCACCATTCCGGTGCGGGCGCAGCCTCAGTCTCTGCCTCAAACTCAGAGCCGAACCACTGGTTACGTGAGCGACATGGTGGAAATACCCCTCCGGGCCGGAGCATCCGAGCGCTACAAGGTCATCGGCTCGGTGCGGAGCGGTTCCGCTATCGAAGTGCTGAAAGTGGACTCCGCCAAGGGCTACAGCCAAATTCGCGTGCCCTCCGGCGTGAAGGGCTGGATCCGTAGCGATCAGCTTGTCGATACTCCAAGCAGTCGGGAGCAGTTGGCCGGCGTCCGCGAGGAGTTGGCGCAGTTGCAGGCCCGGCACGGCGATCTCAAACAGCACATGGATGACGTGGTCGGCAAACCGGGCGGCGAGGAATTCAGCTATCCGCAGCTTTACGAGGAAGCTCTGCGCTTGCGCCAACAACTGGCGCAATATCGCAAGGTGGCGGCCGATACGGTCGCGATCGACGAGCGGAACAAAGCCTTGCAGGAACGGGCCGTCACCTTGGAGCGGGAACTGCAAATCGTCCAGCAAGAGAACCGGGCGTTGCGCGACGACAACAACAATATTCGTTTCCTGATGGGCGCGGTCTTGTTGGGCGCCTGTCTGCTGGTGGCGGTGCTGATGCCGCGAATCCGAGAGCAGCGACGCGCGCAGTGGAGCCGGCTGTAAACCGCGCATAAGGATCGAGCTAAAAGGCGCTACCCCCGGATCAGGACGCGAGAATCACCGGCCTCAACGTCTCGCGCGATTGATCGAACGCGGCCCAAAGTTCGGCGAAGGTGACGCCCAGCAGCGGGTGACGGCGGTTGCCGGCGATTTCGGCCAGCGGTCGCAGCACGAAAGCGTAGCGGGTGATTTCGTCGCGGGGAACCTGCACGCCGTTCTCGCGCAGCACCAAATCCCCGTAGAGCAACAGGTCCAAATCCAAGGCGCGCGGCGCGAATTTCGAGCCGCCGACCCGAGGCTGGTGGCGAGCTTCGATTTCCCAGAGCGCGGCGGCCAGGGCGAGAACCGGCAGGCCGGTGTCGAATCGCACCGCCAGATTCAGAAAATCATCGCCGGCGAAGCCGACCGCCGCGTTGGCGTAGACTGTCGATACGGTCAGCGGTCCGAAGCGCCGCCGCAGTTCCACCAAACCGTTTCGGATGTTCCGTTCCGGTTCGATGTTGCTGCCGATGCCGACGCAGACCCAAGCCATGCCCTTCAGTTCCGGTCGCCGCGTTCGATGACGATGCCGACCTCTCTGGCGTCGGGCACCGCGCCGGGTTTGCGCAGGGTCAGCCGCAACCAGGCTACGCCGAATTCCCGCAGCAGCAGCTCGGCGATCCGCTCGCCCAGGGTTTCCACCAGATGGAAAGCGCTGGCGGCGGCGAATTCGGCGATCCGCTGTGCCACGAGCTGGTAATCGAGCGTATCATCGAGTCGGTCGGTCGCGGCCGCCGGCCGGATGTCGGCGCCCAGCTCCAAATCGAGAACCAGGGTTTGCCGGGTCTGGCGTTCCCGGGGATAAACGCCGATGAGAGTCTGGACGCGCAGTTCGCGAATGAAAATGATATCCATGCGGGGTTCCGAGCGGTGGTGGCTTATCTTAACGTAAATCAATCACTCCGGCCCCGACGCATCCAGCGTCGGTCGGCTTGCCGGTAGTGTCGAACCTGTTTGGCGACAACCTTAATGTTTGCGACCTTCACCTTTGTCGTGCTCGGCTACCTGGCCGGTTCCGTTTCCACCGCGATCATCGTCTGTCGGGCGATGGGCCTGCCCGATCCCCGCAGCGAAGGCTCGCGCAACCCCGGCGCCACTAACGTGCTGCGTTTTGGGGGCAAGAAAGCCGCCGCCATCACTTTGGCCGGCGATTTTCTCAAGGGCCTGTTGCCGGTGCTGTTGGCCCGGCTGGCGGGCTTGGAGGAAACGGGGCTGGCTCTGACCGCGCTGGCGGCGTTCCTGGGGCATCTGTATCCGGTGTTCTTCGGGTTCGAGGGCGGCAAGGGCGTGGCGACCGCGTTCGGGGCGATTCTCGGCTTGTCGTACCCGGTGGCGCTGGCGGCGTTGGCCACCTGGCTGTTCATGGCGTTCGTCGTGCGCATTTCCTCTTTGTCGGCCTTGACTGCGGCGGCGCTGGCGCCGGTGTTCGCGTGGTGGTTCGGCCTGCCGGGGGCCTATCTCGCCGCCGTGCTGCTCATGGTCGGACTGTTGATTTGGCGGCACCGCTCCAACATTCGCCATCTGCTGGCCGGCACCGAGGACAAGATCGGCACCGACCGCCCGGAGGGGTGAGAGGCCGCATAGCGACTCCTTTCTCCCTGCGGGAGAGGGGTCGGAGGTGAGGGCGCCTTTCGATAGCAGGGCTCGCCGGAGGCCGTATAACGGCGCTTCTCAGGCCGAGTCCCGACCGCGCTCCCGGAATTCCGCCAGCGCTCGCTGGAATCTCCGATACAGCCGTTCCGGCACCCGGCCTTGGAACAGTCGATCCAGCGCCTCGAACTTGGCTTGTTGCGGCTCGAAACCGCGCTTGGTGAAGCGGTCCACGGCGTGGCCCTTGGCCAACAGCCGATTCATGTCCATCAGGTTGGAGATCTTGTCCGCGCAAGACAAGGCCAGAGTCGCCGGGTCGTTGAGCGCCGCCAGACGCTCGCGATAAGTTTGTTGGCGGGTTTCCCAGCTTTGGCCTTTGTCGATTTCCGAGACGGCGGCCACCAGCACCGCGACCCGGGCGTTGCCGATGGCGTCGGCCAACGAGTGTTCGTCGTGGTCGCAATCCTCGATGATGTCGTGCAGGAAAGCGGCGGCGATCAGCTCGTCGTCGCGAACGTCGGCGTCGCCGAGCAGCCAAGCGACCTCCGCCAAGTGCAGGAAATAGGCGGGGCGATCCTCGCCGGGCGGGGCCTTGCGCCGGTGGTTGCGCTGGCGGTGGGCGCGCTCCGCCAGCCGCATGGCGTTCAGCACGAGAAAGTCGGGTGTATTCAAGATATTCCCCGCTGGAAGCGAACAAATGAGCCGTATTGTAACGGAAAAGAACCGCCGTTCATTGCCCAATGGCCGTAAAAAAACCTTATAATTTCCTTTTTATGCCATTTCAATTTTCGTCCGATCCCGGTTTCCAAACCGTATCATTAGAGAGGGTATTCTCCGTTGTGAATAGACAATCCAGCTATACTCGCGAGGAACTGCTCGCCTGCGCCCGCGGGGAATTGTTCGGTCCCGGTAACGCTCAATTACCGTTGCCGAACATGTTGATGGCGGACCGTATCGTCCACATCGGGGCCGAGGGCGGCCAATACGGCAAGGGCGAGATCGTCGCGGAACTGGACATTCATCCCGATCTTTGGTTCTTTGCTTGCCACTTTATCGGTGATCCGGTGATGCCCGGTTGCTTGGGGTTGGATGCGATGTGGCAACTGGTCGGATTTTTTTTGGGTTGGATGGGCGGTCAGGGACGGGGACGGGCGCTCGGCTGCGGTGAAGTCAAGTTCACCGGCCAAGTGCGCCCCGAAGCCAGAAAACTGACGTATCACATTCATATGAAACGGGTGATTTTGCGCAAACTGGTGATGGGTATCGCCGACGCGAACCTGGAGGTCGATGGCCGGACCATTTATACCGGCAAGGACCTGCGGGTCGGTTTGTTCACCTCGACCGACGGTTTTTGAGGATAGCGACGATGAGACGGGTGGTGGTAACCGGTATCGGTATCGTATCCAGCATCGGCAACGACCGCTGGGAAGTGCTGGAATCGCTGCGGCAGGGTCGCAGCGGTCTGGAGTACGCGGAAGATTACAAGGAAAGGGGCCTGCGCTCTCATGTGCGCGGCCCGCTGCGGGTGGATCTGGCGGCGCAGATCGACCGCAAGATCCTGCGGTTCATGGGCGATGCCGCCGCCTTCAACTACATCGCCATGCGCGAGGCCATCGCCGACGCCCAGTTGCCGGAGGACCTGGTGTCCAACCCGCGCGCCGGACTGGTGACCGGCACCGGCGGCGGCAGCCCGCAAAATATGGTCGAAGCCGCCGATCTGCTGCGCAACAAGGGCTTGAAGCGGGTCGGGCCGTACATGGTGCCGCGCACCATGAGCAGCACCACCACGGCCTGTCTGGCGACGCCGTTCAAGATCAAGGGCGTCAACTACAGCATCGGTTCCGCCTGCGCCACCGGCGCCCACTGCATCGGCCACGGCGCCGAGCTGATCCAGTGGAACAAGCAGGACATCGTGTTCGCCGGCGGCGGCGAGGAAGTGCACTGGAGCCTGACCCATCTGTTCGACGCCATGGGCGCGCTGTCCACCAAGTACAACGCCACCCCGCAAACCGCTTCTCGCACTTACGACGCCAACCGCGACGGTTTCGTGATTTCCGGCGGCGGCGGCGTGGTGGTGCTGGAGGAGCTGGAGCACGCCCGTCGGCGCGGCGCGCGGATTTACGGCGAACTCGTTGGATACGGCGCGACCTCGGACGGTTACGACATGGTGCAACCCTCCGGCGAGGGCGCGCTGCGCTGCATGAAGCTGGCGCTGGAAGGGGTGAGCGAGCCGCTGGATTACATCAACACCCACGGCACCAGCACTCCGGTGGGCGATGTCCGCGAGCTGGAGGCGATCCGCGAGATGTTCGGCGAGCGGATTCCGCCGATCAGCTCCACCAAGCCGCTGACCGGTCACGCGCTGGGCGCGGCGGGCGTACACGAGGCCATTTACTCGCTGCTGATGATGGACAATCGTTTCATCGCGGCCTCGGCCAACATCGAAACCCTCGATCCGGCGGCGGAAGGCTTCCCCATCGTCCGGCAGCGGGTCGATGACGCCGATCTCAAAGTGGTGATGTCCAACAGCTTCGGCTTCGGCGGCACCAACGCCACGCTGGTGTTCCGGCGGTTTGAGGGTTAGGCGGCGCTCGGTCTATCCGACCCGGATCGCGCTAGAGAGTGTCGTCACGAGATTGAATCGTGGCATGGAATCGTATCGAGCTGAAAGGGGGCTCGATATGGTCGCGTGACACAGACGGCACCCATGATCGGATGAAGCGCGGTCGCTGCTGGAGCCGCATTTGCCCGGGCGCGAAGGCGTCTGGGGCGGCGTCGCCAAGGCCAGCAAGCCGCTGCTGATCGTGGCCGAAGACGTCGAAGGCGAGGCGCTGGCGACCCTGGTGGTCAACACCATTCGCGGCATCGTCAAGGTCGCGGCCGTCAAGGCGCCGGGCTTCGGCGACCGGCGGCGGCGTGGCGTTGATCCGCGCCCTGCAAGCGATCAAGGGCCTCAAGGGCGCCAACGAGGATCAGAACCACGGCATCGCGATCGCCCTGCGCGCCATGGAAGCGCCGCTGCGCGAAATCGTGGC
>WBZM01001966.1_pt1 | contig 18574 bp, 20 predicted proteins | sample 5204271 | NCBI WGS metagenome assembly WBZM01 (sample SAMN12344346, study PRJNA552823) | activated sludge metagenome | biome: Activated sludge suspended growth; feature: Nitrification reactor; material: Wastewater; isolation source: activated sludge from nitrification reactor of wastewater...
TTTCTCTTCACCTTCTTCGCGGCGATGCTGATGCCGGATCTGGCGCCGACGCATTCGTGACGTCGCGCGACCTTCATCCTGAAAGCTCGCCCATAGCTCTAACCCGCGCCCCGAGGAGCGTCTGAAAGGCGCGTCTCGAAGGGTGGCCGAGGCGCGAAACTCCGAGATCACGCTTCGAGACGGCGCCTGCCGCGCAGGCTTCTCAGCATGAAGGTCAGCGGCAAGGCGACGGTCATCGCCATCCCAGCGCGGCCTTCATGAAGTCGACGGAGCGCTCGACGGACTCCTGCGCCGCCTTCTGGTCGAGCGCGAACTGATAGACGTGTCCCTGGCGTGGCGTGAAGCCCTCGTCGAAGAACAGTTCGTCCACTTTCACCCCGAGTTTCTTCAGACGCGCCGCGAAGGCGCGCGACTGATCCTCGAAATCGTCGTCATTGCCGGCGGTGATGAAGGTCCGCGGAAAGGCGCGCGTCACGTAACGCGCCACGGAAAAGGTGGCGAACTTCGCATCGGCGCGAAAAGTCTGCGTGCCGGCGTAATGGGCGAGCGGGCCGTCGAGCTTGGACGTGATCGGTCCCGCAAATCCCATCGTCGAAAGATCGAAGGCGCCGCAATAGAGCAGCGCGCCCTTGAGCGCCCTTGCCGCGATCGTCGGCTTGATCTGCATCTGCCGCGCATAGGCGGGCGACGTCGTCGCCGCGGCCGCCTGCGCGGCGATCTGCGCGCCCGCCGAATCGCCGGCGATGAAGAAGCGCGCGGCGTCGACATGCAGACGCGCCGCTTCGCGCTTGAGAAAGGCGAGCGCCTCGAAGGCCTGTCGCACGGGCGTCGGATAGATCGCCTTCGGCGGCAGACTGTAGTCCATCGCCGCGACCGCAAAGCCGCCGGCGGCGAGCGCGGCGGCATATTGCGCGACATAATTCTTGCTGCCGCCCGCCCATCCGCCGCCGTGGACCCACAGCACCGTCGGCAGCGGCCGGCCCGCGCCGGCAAGCTCCTTCGGAAGATAAAGATCGAGCTTGGCGTCCTCGGCGGCGCCGTAGGCAATGTCGCGCTCGACGGCGACATGTGGCGGCAGCTTGATTTCCGCGCGTGCTTCGCGCGACGCGCAGACGACGAAAAGCGAGAGAGCGAGCGTCGCGACGATGGAGCGCGACGAAACGGACAGGCCGGTCATTGCGGCAATGATGGACGCGCGCGCCATGCCGATCAACCCACGCTCAATCGTTTGACCCGCCGCCGCCGAAATCGCCGCCGCCGCCGGAGTCGCTGCTGGAATCGCTGCTGCTGCTCGAGCTCGAGGACCAGCCGCTGTCGCTCGAACTGTCGGAACCCGAGGAGCCGCCGCCAGCGCGCACCGGCAGCGGCCTGGCGATCCAGCTCCATCGCTTCGAGGCCTTGAGTCGCGGCGCGACGCCGGGAATGGCGAGCAGGATCGTCTGCAGAATGCTGAGCGCCACCAGAAACAGGACGACGAAGAACAGCGCCATGACGGCGAGGAAGAAGATGATGACGATCGCCTTGCCCGCGCCGGCCGCGATCGTCCAGATCAGCGGCTCGCCCGTTTGCTCGCCGTCGCCGCGTCCCGCGTTCGGCGCGACGACCGCCTGTCCGACCACGTCGAGAACGCCCTCGACGCCGCCGCGCGCGGCTTCCGTCCATTCGCCGGCCCGCAGATGCCCCTCCATGCGATTTGCGATGATGAGGCGCGTGACCGCGTCGGTGAGCAATCCCTCCAGCCCGTACCCGACCTCGATCCGCGCCTTGCGCTCGCTTTCCGCGATCAGGAGCAGCACGCCGTCGTTCCGTCCGGCGTGGCCGATGCGCCAGGCGCGCGCGCGCGCGATCGCGTCTTCGGCGATCGACCCCGCGGTTACGCGCGGGATCGTCGCCACGACGATCTGCGGCCCGTCGGCATTGTAGAGCGCGCGCAATCGTTCGTTCAGGCGCGCCCGCTCGTCCGGCGCGATCAGACGCGCCTCGTCCATCACGTAGGACGTCATCTTGGGCAGCGTCGCCTGCTGCGCCGCGATCTCCTGATTGTGCTTGAGATAGCGGATGAGGCCGATCATCGCCGCGAAGAACAGCAGAGATCCGACGAACAGCGCCTGGGCTGTCCGGGTCTGGCGGGCGGATGCGCGCCGGCTCATGACGGCGCGCGCTCCGCCATCCGAGAAACCTCTTGGCCCCATGTCAGGCTCATGCTGAAATCCGGCGCGGTCCGAGGCGGCCGCGGATCAACCGGGGGGACGTGATGAGAAAGGCAATCGCGCTTGCAGTCGGCCTGAGCGTCGGCGGCGGCGCCTTCCTGATCGAGGCGCCGGCTTTCGCCGGCAAGGGCGCGACAACCAACGCGCAGGGCTTCTTCCAGAACGACGGCAAGCGGTCGCAAGCGAGCCAGACGCCGCGCAGGATGCGGACGCCCAGGAGCCAGCAGCAGGCCCGGTAAGGCCCGCTTTTCATCGAACGCCGCGTCGTCGCGTCCGCTCATCGGCGCGACGGCGCGTCTTTGTCGCACGCGAATTTCGGCGCCGCTTCGTCCGCCGTCCTGCGCGCGCGTGCGTTGGCGTCCGGCTTGCCGCCGTCGACGATCGCGACGATGCAGGACGAGGCCGTTCCTTCCAGCTTGTAGACGACGAGCGCGCTGCGGAACGGCCCACTTATCGACTTGCCGATGTCGTAGCGCAGGATGGCGGCGTATGGCTTGCCTGCGGCCTTGCGCCATTCGACCGTGGTCTTGGGGAAGTAGAATTCGCCGAGCTGCGTCTCGCCGCGCGCGCCGCCGGCGCCGAAGGAGACGAAGGCGGCGTCAGCGCCGGAATTGACGTCGACCGCGATTCCCGCCGGCCCGTCGCAGCGGCGCATGACGACATCGTCTTCCGCCCCCGTCTTGCGGCACTTGTCCCAGTCGAATGTCGTATAGGCGCTCTCGGCGGCGCGCGCGTCTTGCGTCGCGAACGCCGCGATCAGGCCGACAAGTAGAAGTGCTGCGCGCATGCGCCCTCCATGATGCGCGCATCATCGCGGCGCCGGCCCCCCAGCGCCGTGCGGCGCCGCACGCGGCTCAGGCGTCGCGCATCCGGATGAAGCCGGAGCCGCGGAATTCGAACACGAGTTCGCCGTGCTGGTTCACGCCGGTATTGTGGTTGAACACGAGCCCCCAGCCGGGCTTCGAGGTCGCCCGCTTGTCGATGATCTGCGTCGCGTAGGTCACCGTGTCGCCGACGAGCACGGGCTTGGCCCAGCGCAGGTGGATGAAGCCCGGCGAGGGTCCGCCCTGCGGCGTTTCGATCCCCTGCGCGCGCAATTCGGACTGCACGCGGTCGCGCGTCGCCACCACGTTGCGCATCCACAGGCACGCCGTCTGCCAGCCCGACGCCGCAAGGCGGCCGAAATGCGTCTTCGCCGCCTCGTCCTCGTCGAGATGGAAGCGCTGCGGATCGAACTGGCTGGCGAATGCGATGATGTTCTCTTTCGTGAAAGTCTCGCGCCCGAGCTCGATATAGGCGCCGACCTGCAGGTCCTCGAGCCAGCCGGCGAAGGGCCGCGCGCGTCCGTCCGCCTGCACGCGCGGCAGGGCGTGCGTGGGATGGGCGACTTTCGCGGCCGGCGCCGGCGCGCTCGCCTCGGCCAGGGCGCGCGCGGGATCGCGCGGCTGGATGAGCTGCGTATGCTTCTGCCGCAGGATGACGTCGCCCTTCTGGTTCAGCGCGTCGATCTCCATGGCGACGAGCCCCATTTCCGGGCGATTGCGCGACACGCGCTTGTGCAGGATCCGGCGGCGCAGCGTCAGCCGGTCGCCCGGCCGCAGCGGCGTCTCCCAGCGGATTTCGTCGATGCCGGGCGCCCCGAGCGAAGCGGTGCGCGAAATCCAGTTGTCGAAATTGAGCCGCATCATCAGGCAGCACGTGTGCCAGCCGGACGCGCAGAGGCCGCCCAGCATCGAATGCCTGGCCGCCTCCTCGTCGAGGTGGAAGGGCTGCGGATCGTAGGCCGCCGCGAAGCGGACGATCTCCTCCTTGGTGATCGGCCGGTCGGCATGGAATTCGGCGACGGCGCCGGGGACGAAATCTTCGTAGTAGAATTCGGGCATGGACGTCCTGGCTGGCGCTTGCGGGCGGGCTTGCACGGCCGCTCGTCGTCGATTAGCCCAAGGAGACGCGGCTGGAAACCGTTCAGCCCGTCGGAATGTGGGGGGCAGGCATGAGCGGCGGGCCGCGCGGCGTCGAGGGCGGCGCCTGGATCGACGGCGTACCGGCCCTTGCCGCGCTGGAGCCCGAGGCGCGCGCGCTCGTCGCCGACCTCAGGCCGGTGGACATCGAGGCCGGTCGTACGCTGTTTTCCCCGGGGGCGTCCTGCGCAGGCTTCGCCGTGGTCATCGCAGGCTCGGTGCGCGTCGGGCTCAATTCCGAAACGGGCCGCGCGCTCGTCCTCTACCGCGTCGGCGCGGACGAGGTCTGCGTGCAGACGACGCTCTGCCTCATGGCCGGCCTCGACTATTCCGCCGAAGGCGTGACCGAAACGCCCGTGCGCCTCGTCATGATTCCCGCCGCGCGCTTCGACAATCTCATGGCGATGTCGAAAGTGTTCCGCACTTTCGTCTTCCAGAGGTTTGGCGCGCGGCTGAAGGACATCAGCAGGCTGCTCGAAACCGTCGCCTTTGCGCGCCTGGACTCGCGCATCGCGCAGGCGTTGCTCGCACGCGCGGGCGCCGCAAGCCGCATCGTCGCGACGCATCAGGCGCTGGCCGAGGAAATCGGCACCGCGCGCGAAGTGGTGAGCCGCCAGCTCGACGCGTTCGCCAAGGCTGGCCTGGTGCGCACCGCGCGCGGCGAGGTGACGATCGTCGACCGTCCCGCGCTGGAAGCGCGCGCCTCTGTGACTTGATCACAGACGGGCCCCGCCGGATGCTCTAGGCGTGGCCGGGTCCACCAAGGAGAACATCAATGAGCGCCAATGTCGGAGGCGTCGACCGCATCCTGCGCGTGATCGTCGGCCTGATCCTGATTTCGCTTGTCTTCGTCGGCCCGCAGACGCCGTGGGGCTGGATCGGCGTGGTGCCGCTGCTGACCGGCCTTTTCCGCTTCTGCCCGGCCTATACGCTCATCGGGCTCAACACCTGCCCGATGAAGAAGGCCTGATCGCTCAAGCCTTCCAGCGATCGGCGGCCGCGTCGTCCTGCGCTTTCGCCTCGACCCAGTCGCCGCTCGAGCCGTCCGTGCGATGCTCCTTCTTCCAGAAGGGCGCGCGCGTCTTGAGATAATCCATCAGGAATTCGGCGGCCGCGAAAGCGGCCGCGCGATGCGCCGCCGCCGTGACGACGAGCACGATCTCCTCGCCCGGCGCGATCTTCCCGTGGCGGTGGATCGCCGTCGCGCCCATCAGCGGCCAGCGCGCGCAAGCGTCCGCCATCACGCGCGAAATCTCCTCTTCCGCCATGCCGGGATAGTGCTCGAGTTCGAGCGCGGCCAGCGTCCCGCCCTCGTCGCGGCAGAGGCCAACGAATGTGACGACCGCGCCGACATCGGCGCGCCCCGCCGTCAGCGCGCGCGCTTCGGCGGCGGCGTCGAAGGGTTCGGGCTGCACACGGACGACGCCAGTCATTGGCCCGCCATGCCTCCGCCCGGCAACGTCATTCCCGCGCAAGCGGGAATCCGGAGCCGCGCCGCAGCTCTCTGGATTTCCGATCGCCGGCTACGCCAGCGTCGGGAATGACAGGGGGGATGAAGCGGCGCGGCGCCGGGCAATTTACCCCCCCGTCATCGGCGGGAAGAAAGCGATCTCCTTCGCGCCCGCGATCAGCGCATCGTGCTTGACGTGCTTGCGGTCGATGGCCGCGCGGATCGTCCGCGCGCTCTCGAAGGCGTAGGCGTAGTTCTCGCCGCGCGAAATCAGCCATCCGATGAGATCGCCGACCGTGCGCACCTCTGCCGGCGGCGCGATATCCTCGTCGGTCGCGCCGACGCGCTCGCGCACCCAGGCGAAATAAACGGCTTTCACCTCATTCCTCCGTCACGTGCTTCAGCCCGGCCTTCATATAGTCCCAGCCGGTATAGAGCGTCAGCAGCGCGGAAATCCATAGAAGCGTCAGGCCGATCTTCACGTTGCCCGGCAGCACGGTTTCGCCCGCGCGGCCGGCGATCAGGAAGCCGAGCGCGATGAGCTGCATCGTCGTCTTCCATTTGGCGACCGCGCTCACCGGCACCGAGACCTTGAGATCCGCGAGATATTCGCGCAATCCCGAGACGAGGATTTCGCGGCACAGGATGATGATCGCCGCCCAGATCGACCAGCCCTCGATCGTGTGATCGGCGACCAGCATGAGCAGCACGGCGGCGACGAGCAGCTTGTCGGCGATCGGGTCGAGCATCCGTCCCATCGAGGACTGCAACTGCCAGGCGCGCGCGAGGTAGCCGTCGAAGAAATCGGTAATGCCGGCCGCAGAAAAGACGCCGAGCGCCGTCCAGCGCATCCAGTGCTCGTCCGGCCACATCATCAGCGCGACCACGATCGGCACCGCCACGACGCGGCCGTAGGTCAGGATGTTGGGCAGCGCCAGCGTGTGATTCTTCCGGCGCTGGACGGTGGTCTCGGACATGGGGAGCGAGGGAACACGCCGGGGGCGGGCGCGTCAACACAAAGCTGGCGCGGGCGCCCCGCTTTCAGCCCTTTTCGTGAAAGTGAGCGTAAACCAGGCGGGCCGTGGCCGCGTTCACGCCCGGCGTCTTTTCCAGGTCGGCGAGCGCGGCCTGCGACACGGCCTTGGCCGTGCCGAAGGCGGCGAGCAGCGCCCGCTTGCGCGCCGGGCCGATGCCCGCGATTTCGTCGAGCGGCGAGCGCGTGAACTCCTTCTTGCGCCGCGCGCGATGCGTGCCGATGGCGAAACGGTGCGCCTCGTCGCGCAGGCGCTGCACGAAATAGAGCGCCGGGTCGCGCGGCGCCATGCGGAACGGCTCGCGGCCGGCGACAAAGAACATTTCGCGGCCCGAATCGCGATCCGCCCCCTTGGCGATGGAAACGACCGGAATGTCGGTCGCGCCGACCTCCGCCATGGCGACGCGCGCCGCCTCGAACTGGCCCTTGCCGCCGTCGATGACGACGAGGTCGGGCCGCGACGGAAAGGCGTCGGGATCGGGGGCGTCTTCCTTCTCCCCGCTCGGAGGTCCACTGCTGGCGACTTCCGCGACAATACCGACGTCGGCAATAGCCGGCGCCGGTTCCGGGACGAGCGTGAGGCCCGAGGCCTCATCCACGCCGCCTTCGTCCACCGCCCCTTCATGCTGAGGAGCGTCCGAAAGGACGCGTCTCGAAGCATCGGGGCTGTCGCCATCCTTCGAGACGCTCGCTTGCGCGAGCTCCTCGGGATGAGGGTTGGGAATACCCCCCTCCTCCTTCGCCAGCCGCGCGAACCTGCGCCGCAGCACCTCGCGCATCATGCCGAAATCGTCGCCGGGCGTGAGATCGACGGACTTGATGTTGAAGGTGCGGTAGTGCGTCTTCATGAAGCCGTTGCGGCCGGCGACGATCATCGCGCCGATCGCGTTCGTCCCCATGATGTGGGAATTGTCGTAGACCTCGACGCGCCGGATCGGCCGCTCGACGCCGAACGCTTGTCCGAGCGCGGCGAGCAGCTTCTCCTGGCTCGCGGCTTCCGCCAGCTTGCGCGACAGCGTCTGGCGCGCATTGGCGGCGGCCTGTTCCACCAATTCGCGCTTCTCGCCGCGTTGCGGCGCGGCGACGTCCACCTTGCGGCCTGCGCGCGTCGACAACGCGGCGCTCAACACATCGCGCCCCTCGACGTCCTCGTTCAGCAGCACGAGCGACGGCGCCGGACGCTCGTCGTAGAATTGCGCGACGAAGGCGCCGAGCACTTCCGCCTTGGAAAGCGACTTGTCGGCGCGCGGAAAATAGGCGCGATTGCCCCAGTTCTGGCCGGTGCGGAAAAAGAAGATTTCCACGCAGAACTGGCCGGCTTCCTCCGCGATGGCGAACACGTCCGCCTCCTCCACGCTGCGCGGATTGATCCCCTGCGAACCCTGGATGGCGGACAGCGCGGCGATGCGGTCGCGCAGCCGCGCCGCGCGCTCGAAATCGAGCTTGTCCGCCGCCTCGCTCATCTCGCGCGCGAGAAGGTCGCGCACGGCGCGGCTCTTGCCCGAGAGAAAATCATGCGCCTCGCGCACCAGCTCGCCGTAATCCGTATGCGAGATTTCGCCGGTGCAGGGACCGGCGCAGCGCTTGATTTGATAGAGCAGGCAGGGCCGCGTGCGGTTCTCGTAATAGCTGTCGGCGCAGGTGCGCAGGAGGAACGCGCGCTGCAGCGCGTTGAGCGTGCGCCCCACCGCCTGCGCGCTCGCGAAGGGACCGAAGTAATCGCCCTTGCGGTTGCGCGCGCCGCGATGCTTGGCGATCTGCGGCGCGACGTGATCGCGCGTCAGCAGGATGTAGGGAAACGACTTGTCGTCGCGCATCAGCACGTTGAAGCGCGGCTTCAACTGCTTGATGAGATTGGTCTCGAGCAGCAGCGCTTCCGGCTCGGTCGCGGTCGAGACGAACACCATCGAGCAGGTCAACGCGATCATGCGCGCGATGCGGTTCGTATGGCCCTCGCCGCGCATGTAGGAAGCGATGCGCTTGCGCACGCTCTTCGCCTTGCCGACGTACAGAACCTCGCCATCGGCGGCGATCATGCGATAGACGCCCGGGCCCACGGGCGCGTGTTTCCAGTGCTTGCGGATCGCCTCGACGCCACGCGCCAACGGTCCCGGCGCCGTCTCGGCCGAAAGGTCGAGATCGATCGCCGGCAGGCTCTGCTCGTCGGCTTCCTCGGGAAGGTCGAGAGCCTCCGGGGGCGCGTCGACGGGATTCTTGATCATGGCCGCAGATTTAAGCCGACGGGAGCGGGTTGCAACCGACCCTGCGCCGTCATGGCTACAACGCAATCGCCGACACGAGCCGCCCGTAATCCGGCTCCTGGCGATGCGTCGTGCGGCGATAGCTGTAGAAGCGCTTTTCGTCGGCATAGGTGTCGAGCGCGAGATTCTCGAAGCTTGCCGCGCCCGCGCGCTCGACGCGCATGCCGATGAAGCCCGGCAGGTCGAACATCTTGCGGTCCGCCTTGATCGAGGGCGCGAAGAAGCGCGCGTGATCGGCCGACGCCGCCGCAAATTGCGCGAAGAATTCCGGCCCGACCTCATAGCTCGTCTGGCCGATGGTCGGCCCCAGCGCCACGATCGTGTTCGCGCGCCGCGCCCCGAGCCCTTCCATTGCCGCCAGCGTCGCTTCGACCACCCCCGACAGCGCGCCCTTCCAGCCGGCGTGGCAGGCGCCGACGACGCCCGCCTTCGGGTCGGCGAACAGGACCATGCCGCAATCGGCGCCGGTCACGCCGAGCGCCAGCGCCGACGTCGCCGTGGCGAGTCCGTCGCAGCGCGGGCGGTCGTCCCACGGCGCGTCGACCACGCGGCAGTCCGGCGAATGGATCTGGAACGGCACGAGAAAGCGCTCGGCGGAAACGCCCAGCGTCTCGGCCATGCGCCGCTTGTTCTCGGCGACATGTTCGCGGCGGTCGTGGGAGCCGACGCCGCCGTTGAGCGTTGCGTAGACTCCAGCGCTCACGCCGCCGTTGCGCGTGAAGAACGCGTGCTTCACGTTTGCCGCAGCAAGCGTCGCGGACCGGATGACGGGCAGGCTTGAACTCGAACCGCTCACGCCTCCACGTCCTCTACGAAGCCGGGCAGCGCCTCGACCGAACGTTGGGTGATCGCCATCGCCTTGAACAGCCGGCCCATGTCCGTGTCCTTCGCTTCCGAAATCAGCCGCGCCAGGCTCTTTTCGACTTCCTCGCGCTGCTCGGCGCTGGCGTTGCGCATCAGCGCCTGCGCCCGCTGCACGATGCCGATCTGGCGCAGGAAGAACCCCTGCGTCACCGGTCCGTGCACGCGCGCGCCCGCGGCTTTGGCGGCGCGCGCAAGGCCGGCGAAATCGATATGCGTCGTGAGATCCGCCTGGCCGGGATCTTCCAGCGGATCGACGAAGGCGTGGTCGCGCATCGCCTGCAATGTTTCACCGAGCCGCGTCTCGGAATGACCGTAGTCGACGAGAAGCAGCGCGCCGCCCTGGGCCGCGATACGGGCGGCCAGCGTCATCATGATGCGCTGGCCGACGGCGCCCACTTCGAGCACGGCGCCGGCCGGCGCCTCGACCGTGAGATAGGGCTCGATCGCCGCCGCCGCGCCGAACGTGAGCTTGTCGGCGGCCAGCCCCACCTGCCGCTCGCGCCAGCCTTCGGCCGTCTTCACGTAATGGCGCGCCGGCAGCGCATCGAAGAATTCGTTGGCGAGAATGATCGCCGGCCCCGGCGGGACCTGTTCGACGCGTTCCGCCCACTCGACCGTGCGTTCCGCGCTTTCGAGCGCGCGCTGCTGCCGCGCCTTCAGCGCCGGGCTCGTCTCCACCATCGTCACGGAGAGTTCGCGATAGAAATCCGGCGCGGCGCGGGCGGCGCGCAACGCGTCCGCCATCAGTGTGCCGCGCCCGGGGCCGAGTTCGACGAGCCGCGCGGGCTGCGGCGCGCCGATCAGCCGCCACGTCTCGGCGGCCCACAGGCCCAGCAACTCGCCGAACATCTGGCTGATCTCGGGCGAGGTGACGAAGTCGCCGTCCGCGCCGAGCGGATCGCGCGTCATGTAATAGCCGTGCACGGGATGGGAGAGACAGAGCCCCATGTAGCTCTCGACCGACATTGGCCCGTCCTGCGCGATCATTGCGGCGATTTCCGCGGCAAGCGGATTCATGCCTTGCTCGCTCATGGTCCCGCCCCCTCCGCTTTGCGGCGCCTGAAGATCAGCCACAAGCCTATCACGATCATGGGAACGGAGAGGACCATGCCCATGGTCAGCCCATGCGCGAGCGCCTCGAGCTGCGGGTCGGGCTCGCGGAAGAATTCCGAGACGATGCGCGCGACGCCATAGCCGACGCCGAACACGCCGGCGATCAGGCCCGGCCGCCTGAAGCCGCCCGCGCGCGCGAAAAGCGCGGTGACGGCGAGCAGCGCCAGGCCTTCGAGCCCGGCCTCGTAAAGCTGGCTGGGATGGCGCGCGCCCTCCACGCCCGGAAAGACCACCGCCCAGGGAACGTCGGTCGGCCGACCCCACATCTCCGGCTTGATGAAATTGGCGAGCCGCCCGAAGAAAATGCCGATGGGCGCCACGGCGCCGCATATGTCGGCGACGGTGAAGGCTGAAACTCCATATTTGCGCGCGAAAAGCCAGGCGCCGAGCGCCACGCCCGCGAGACCGCCGTGAAAGGCCATGCCGCCATGCCAGACGGCGAGGATTTCGGCGGGATGGGCGATGTAATAGTCGAGCCCGTAGAACAGCACGTTGAACAGCCGGCCGCCGACGACGGCCCCGAGCGCGGAATAGACGAGCAGGTCGTCGAGGCTTTGCGGCGATGGCCGCGGCGTGTCGCCCCAGAGCGCGTCCGCGCGCGCCAGCCGGCGTGCGTAAAGCCAGCCGAGGAGCAGGCCGAAGACGTAGGCGAGGCCATACCAGCGCACCGGCAGCGGGCCGATCGAGAAGAAGACCGGGTCGATCGCGGGAAAGGGGATCGCCAGAAACGGCATCGAATCGGCCTTGGGCGCTGAAGTTCGGCTGGTGTCTCGCGGGTCGCAACCGGCGTCAAGCCGCGCCGGGACCGCTGGCCTCCGGCTGGCGGCTTGCGCCCCATGCCGGCCGGAGGCCGGCGGTCCCGGCTGCCCCTATGTTCGCCGGATTTCGTGATATGAGAAGCCCAAACGGAGACACCGCCATGCAAGAAAGCCGTTCCCGCCTGACCGACGACCTCGCCCGCATGTTCAACGACGCCGCCGGCTTGGCCAACGGCGTGCGCCGCGAGGTCGAAACGCTCGTGCGCACGCAGATGGAGCGCATGTTGTCCAAGATGGACGTCGTCGGCCGCGAGGAATTCGAGGCCGCGCGCGACATGGCCGCGCTGGCGCGCGAGCAGAACGAGAAGCTCGAAAAGCGGATCGCGGACCTCGAGGCCAGGCTGGCCGACAAGGGCTGAGGCGGACCTGACCGCAAGCGCCCGACTGTCATCCCCGCGAAAGCGGGGATCCAGCCCCGGCGGCGCCTCCGGATTCGCGATCGCCTGCTGCGCAGGCGTCGGGAATGACGATCGTGCAGGTCCCTGCCGATTCTGTGGACACGTCGCCGCCGACTCTGGACCCAACCTCCCGAATCTTCGAGGTTATTTGCATCCGGTTGCAGCGTTCGAGTCGCATCCGGCTATAGTCGTCTTGCGAAGTGATTCGCATGCGCCTGTTCGATTCGTCCCCGCGCGAGCGGAGCGGCCGAACGGGGCGGCCGCCGGAGCCTGTCGCTTTGGCGGATCGAGCGTTGCGCCGCGTTTCACATCGCCTTCGGACCGGAATATGCAGACTTCCCAGATTCGCTCGACCCGCCGCGAACATCCGCTCGACATCGTCGAACGGCTTGCCGCGAGCAACGAATGGGCTTTCGAGCGCGACGACCAGGACGAGGTTTCGGTGACGGTCACCGGCGCCTGGACCGATTATCAGGTCGCCTTCAGTTGGCTGCCCGACCTCGAGACGCTGCATGTCGGCTGCGCCTTCGATCTCAAGGTGCCCCTGCGCCGCCGCGCGGAGGCGCTCGAGCTCATCGCCATCGCCAACGAGCAATTGTGGCTCGGCCATTTCGACCTGTGGACGAGCGAAGGCGTGGTCATGTTCCGCCATGCGCTGCTGCTGACCGGCGGCGCGCAGCCGACATCGGCGCAATGCGAAAGCCTGATGTCCAACGCGCTTCTGGCCTGCGAGCGCTATTACCAGGCGTTCCAGTTCGTCGTCTGGGCGGGCAAGAGCGCGCGCGAGGCGATCAACGCGCTGATGCTGGAGACGCGCGGCGAGGCGTAAGGCCTTGCCTTACACGGATGCTCATCCTGAGGAGCGCCTGAAAGGCGCGTCTCGAAGGATGGCCGTAGCCCCCATGCCTCGAGACGCGATGCTCCGCATCGCTCCTCAGCATGAAGCGCGCGCGAAGTGACGAACGCTCCACCTCCCCGCAAGCGGGGAGGGAAGACGGCTCACCCGAACGCGACGTTCAAGATCTCGTAGCTCTTGCCGCCGCCGGGCGTGTTCACTTCCACCGTGTCGCCGACCGTCTTGCCGATCAGCGCGCGCGCGATCGGCGAGGTGATGGAGACGCGCCCGCTCTTCACGTCGGCCTCGGTCTCGCCGACGATCTGGTATTTCTTCTCTTCGTCGGTGTCCTCGTCGACCAGCGTCACGGTCGCGCCGAACTTGATCGTCTTGCCCGAGAGCTTCGACAGGTCGATGACGTCGGCGCGCGCGATCTTGTCTTCGAGCTCGGCGATGCGGCCCTCGTTCAGCGACTGCTGCTCCTTGGCCGAATGATATTCGGCGTTCTCCGAGAGGTCGCCATGCGCGCGCGCTTCCGCGATCATCTGGATGATGCGCGGGCGCTCTTCCTGCTGGCGGCGCCGCAATTCCTCGATGAGGGCGGCGTGGCCCGCCGCCGTGATCGGCAGTTTTTCCATTCCTGTCGCTTCCGTCCAATCCAATGTCCGAGGCCCGGGGCCTCGGCGGTGAAATCAATGGCCGCCGGCGGTCTCTCAGGCGGCGTCGGTGGCGAAATAGTCCTGCAGCGCGCGTACTTCCAGATCGCCGCCGACATAGGCCTTGATGCCCTCGGCGGCGGCCAGCGCGCCGGCAAGAGTGGTGTAGTAGGGCGCCTTGTGCAAGAGGGCCGCCCGGCGCAGCGAGCGCGAATCCGCAAGCGCCTGCGCGCCGGCCGTCGTGTTGAAGACGAGCTGGATCGAGCCGTTCTTGATCGCGTCCACGACATGCGGACGGCCTTCCGACACCTTGTTGATGCGTTCGGCCGGCACGCCGTTCTCGATCAGATAGCGCGCCGTGCCGCCAGTCGCACGGGCCTTGAAGCCGATGCCGACCAGCATGCGGATCGCCTCGAGCATCCGCGCCTTGTCCTCGTCGCGCACGGAGACGAAAACCGCGCCCTTGGTCGGCACCTTGGTGCCGCCGCCGAGCTGCGACTTGGCGAAGGCGACCTCGAACGAGCGGTCGAGGCCGATGACTTCGCCGGTCGAGCGCATTTCCGGTCCCAGCACCGTGTCGACGCCGGGGAAGCGCGCGAAGGGGAAGACGGCCTCCTTCACGCCGACATGGTCCGACGGCATGGGCTTGAGCTTGAAGTTCGACAGCGGCTCGCCCGCCATGATGCGCGAGGCGATCTTGGCGATCGGCTCGCCGATCACCTTGGCGACGAAGGGCACCGTGCGCGAGGCGCGCGGATTGACTTCGAGCACGTAGATCTCGCCGTCCTTCAGCGCATATTGCACGTTCATCAGCCCGCCGACGTCGAGCGCCAGCGCGAGCTTCTTGGTCTGGAACTCCAGTTCCGCGATCGTGTCGCGCGACAGCGAGCGCGGCGGCAGCGAGCAGGCCGAGTCGCCGGAATGAATGCCGGCTTCCTCGATATGCTCCATGATGCCGGCGACATGCGCCTCCTTGCCGTCGCTGAGGCAATCGACGTCGACTTCGATGGCGTCGGCCAGATAGCGGTCGAACAGCAGCGGGTTCTTGCCGAGCACCGTGTTGATCTGCCCGGTCTTGTCGTTGGGATAGCGCGCCTTGATGTCCGACGGCACGAGGCTCGGCAGCACGCCGAGCAGGTAATCGTTGAGCGCGGGCTCGTCGTGGATGATCGCCATGGCGCGGCCGCCGAGCACGTAGGACGGGCGCACGACCAGGGGCAGGCCGAGTTCGGCCGCCACGAGGCGCGATTGCTCGACCGAATAGGCGATGCCGTTCTTCGGCTGCTTGAGGCCGAGCTTGTCGAGCAGGCGCTTGAAGCGGTCGCGGTCCTCGGCGAGATCGATCGAATCCACCGACGTGCCGAGGATCGGGATGCCGGCCTGCTGCAAGGCGTGCGCGAGTTTCAGCGGCGTCTGGCCGCCGAACTGCACGATCACGCCCTTGAGCGTCCCGTTCGACTTTTCCGTCGCCAGAATCTCCAGCACGTCTTCCGCCGTCAGCGGCTCGAAATAGAGCCGGTCCGACGTGTCGTAGTCCGTCGACACGGTCTCGGGATTGCAATTGACCATGATGGTCTCGTAGCCGGCGTCGCTCAGCGCGAAACAGGCGTGGCAGCAGCAATAGTCGAACTCGATGCCCTGCCCGATGCGGTTCGGCCCGCCGCCGAGAATGACGATCTTCTCGCGCGCCGAAGGCGCCGCCTCGCAGGCGGGCTCGCCCGCGAACGGACGTTCGTAGGTCGAGTACATGTAGGCCGTGGGCGAGGCGAATTCGGCGGCGCAGGTGTCGATGCGCTTGAACACCGGACGCACGCCGAGCGCATGGCGCAGGCCGGCGACCTCCTTCTCCGCCTTGCCCGTGAGCGTGGCGAGGCGCAGGTCCGAGAAGCCCGCGGCCTTCAGCATCCGCAGATTGTCGGGATCGGCCGGCAGGCCGTGCGCGCGCACCCGGTTTTCCAGCGCGACGATCTCGCCGATGCGCGCGATGAACCAGGGGTCGATCTTGCAGGCGGCGTGCACCTCCGCCTCGCTCATGCCCAGCCGCAGCGCCTGCGCGACGACGAGGATGCGGTCGGGCGTCGGCGTGCCGAGCGCGGCGCGAAGAATGTTCTTGTCGTCGCCGAGGCCGACCCCCTCGATCTCGTGCTCGTCGAGGCCCGACAGGCCCGTCTCCAGCGAGCGCAGCGCCTTCTGCAGCGATTCCGCAAACGTGCGGCCGATCGCCATCGCCTCGCCCACCGACTTCATCGCCGTCGTCAGGATCGGCTCGGCGCCGGGGAACTTCTCGAAGGCGAAGCGCGGAATCTTGGTGACAACGTAGTCGATCGTCGGCTCGAACGAGGCGGGCGTGGCGCCGCCGGTGATGTCGTTGGCGATCTCGTCGAGCGTGTAGCCAATGGCGAGCTTCGCCGCGACCTTGGCGATCGGGAAGCCCGTCGCCTTCGAGGCGAGCGCCGAGGACCGCGACACGCGCGGGTTCATCTCGATCACGATCATGCGGCCGGTCGCCGGATCGATGGCGAACTGCACGTTGGAGCCGCCCGTCTCCACGCCGATCTCGCGCAGCACCGCCAGCGAGGCGTTGCGCATGATCTGGTATTCCTTGTCGGTCAGCGTCAGCGCCGGCGCCACGGTGATCGAATCGCCGGTGTGCACGCCCATCGGATCGATGTTCTCGATCGAGCAGACGATGATGCAATTGTCCGCCTTGTCGCGGACGACCTCCATCTCGTACTCCTTCCAGCCGAGCACGCTTTCCTCGATCAGCACCTCGTTGGTCGGCGAGGCGTCGATGCCGCGCTCGACGATGTCGATGAACTCCGCCTTGTTGTAGGCGATGCCGCCGCCCGTGCCGCCGAGCGTGAAGGACGGCCGGATGATCGCCGGCAGGCCGATGTCGTCGAGCGCCGCCAGCGCCTGGCTCAGCGTCTTGATGTGATGCGAGCGCGGCGTGTCGAGGCCGATCTTGGTCATCGCCTCGCGGAACAATTCGCGGTCCTCGGCCTTGTCGATCGCCTCGGCGGTGGCGCCGATCATCTCGATCTCGAACTTGTCGAGCACGCCCATCTTCTTCAGCGACAGCGCGCAATTGAGCGCGGTCTGGCCGCCCATGGTCGGCAGCAGGGCGAAGCCGCCGGGCGCGGCGTAGCGCTCCTTCTCGATGATCTTGGCGACGACTTCCGGCGTGATCGGCTCGACATAGGTGCGGTCGGCCATGTCCGGATCGGTCATGATCGTGGCCGGGTTCGAGTTGACCAGGACGATCCGATAGCCTTCGGCGCGAAGGGTCTTGCAGGCCTGCGTGCCGGAATAGTCGAATTCGCAGGCCTGGCCGATGACGATCGGCCCCGCGCCGATGATCATGATGGTGGAAATGTCTGATCTTTTCGGCATTAGTTCCCGCCGCCAATGAGCATGATGAGGAAGTTGACCGCGCGCTTCGCTAAGTCGCCAATCGCGGCATTCGCAAATTGCTTTGCAATGTAGCGAAGCGGCTTTACGAGGCCTTCGATCACCTGCCCCTTTGAGATAAGTCTCTTTCTTAAGGCCTCTAGGTTGCCCTTAAGACCGCTCAGGATCGCGTCCCGCTCATCCGGATGCTGGGAACTGTAGCCGTTGCTCGCTTCCAGCGCGCTTATCGCGGACTCAGTTGCTTCAACCGCTGCGGAAAGCTCCTTGCTGTCATTTTCAAGAGTAAGCGGCGTCCATTGATCCTCGAGAACCGCGGGTGGTTTTGGTTGAGGGAAAACCAGTTCCGAGCTGATTATCTCAACTCGCTCGTCCGGCATTTTGTTAACCGCCTCGATCCCTGAACGGGTAAGTTTGAAGGCATCGACTGGCCGATCAACGGTCGCCCCACGACCAGACACTAAAACACTTAAACTAGTATCAACTCTTTGCTCGTATTTCTGAATAACTAAAAGATCTTCGACAAGTACTTTCATTTCTTCGCGAATAGCATTTACCGGCTCGCCAGACAACTGCTGCGCTACACGAGATAAACTCATAAAATCAATTGCGTCATCCATGTACGCTACGTACAAGCAAACCAAAATCTTGTCGCGTATCCGTCCGAAATCAACTCTCCTTTTTGCAAAAGGGTGCTTACTTTCGGGGGTCATCTTTGGGGTTCCTGCGTCGCCCATAAAAAAAGGCCGCATCGCCGGCCTTTCGCGCCGGAACGCGTCCTCTTGCAATGTCTGGCCGGGCGCGCCCGGCGAAGCGCGCCCTGATTAGCCGAGAATGGTCGGCGTGTGAACCCCCGCGCGCGCGACGAAAGGTGGAAAGCGGTCTTCGCCGAAAGCGCGCGCGCCGGAACCGCCGCGACAACGGCGAACTTGCGATGGCGGGGGCGCTGGCGCCAAATGCGGCGGATTCGCCGTCGAAGTCGGCCGTTGCCGACTTCGGCCATTGCAATTCGACAATAGCGCAAACCGGCGCCGCCCGGTTTGCGCACGGGACCTGTTCATGCCCCTGCCGCGCCTCGCGCTTCCCCTCCTCGCGCTCGCCTGCGCCGCGACGCCGGCCGCCGCGCTCGACAGGGCCGAGGTGCAGGACCTGATGGTGCAATGCGCCGCCTGCCACGGCGCCGACGGCGTCGCGCGCGAGATCGACGTGCCGAATCTCGCCGGCCAGCACGACGTCTACCTCTACAACCAGCTCAAGGCCTTCAAGTCCGGCGCGCGAAAGCACAAGGAAATGCGCTACCTCGGCCGCCACATGAGCGACGAGGAAATGCAGGCGATCGCGCAATATTACGCGGGATTGCCGAAGTAGGAGACCGGCCCGTCATGCCCGGCCCTGCGCCGGGCGTCCACGCCGATCCGCCCGAACCGGGGTTTGAATTGGCGGCAACCCCTCCGCGTGGATGGCCGGGACAAGCCCGGCCATGACGGATCGCGCTCACCACCCGCCCGGCGGCTTCCCGTCGGCGCCGTACAGCCGATAATTCGGCTTGTGCGTCCTCTGCGCCGCG